>BNJS01000368.1_pt1:402500-790630 | contig 790630 bp, 951 predicted proteins | sample 8540461 | NCBI WGS metagenome assembly BNJS01 (sample SAMD00202454, study PRJDB9452) | human saliva metagenome | isolation source: human saliva | place: Japan | reverse complement strand
GATAGTCACATCGTGATTGTAACGGTTAAAATCATAAGCAGTAAACTACGTTGCTGTTTCACCATCCAACCGCACCAACTATAGCCGTTTCCCCAACAAGAGAAATCAGAGTGCAGTCGTCCCGCACGGATCAAATCTGGAGGTCAGCCACGATAGATAAACACCACGATATCCCAGAAAGTCGCTCCGCTCGGCTGACCGCCTCAGCCCAACACCACCATCTAGCTCAGCCAAGACAACCTGCACTTGACGGGCAAAGAAGGCAAAGACTGCAAAAGATAGCGGTACGATAGCCGCATTTGGACCAATGCTTGTTCCTACGATTAGATGGGAGAAAGGGTGACAAGACTGCCAAGAGAATGATAAATGGTACCGCACGGAAATAGAGTAATCTTGTCAAAATCCAAACAACTTTATTTTCCACATCCACCCGGCGCTGTCAAGACAAGGAAAAGCCCTGCAACCAGTCCTAAGAAACCTCCGATGATAAAGGAAGAACCGTCATATAAAGAGTCAAGTAGATAGCTGTTCCCAATGCCTGACCAATAGCCATTTATAGACATTTGGCAAATAGGTTTGAATCAATGATTCCATCTTACTGTCCTCCCTTCAATACTTTTAGTTGTACGCCTGCTTGACGAATGGCTTCTTGGGCACCTGCCAACGCTGCTTTTTCACCTGACAAGACCACAACCAATTCTCCAACAGGAGTACCATCAAGTTTCAATATTTCCATAGGGGATATTAGCTGTCCTTGATAGTACTTGTACCGTTCATTCAAAAGTGGCTCGTCTGTTGACCCCATGATTTACCAAGACTATTTTCAGACAAGTGTTCCACGATTTCTTACTTCTCAATCTTAACCATGGCTTCATCAATCCCTGGCAACTGTTGAGATAAAGTCTTGGAGTCAAAAGGTTGTTTAGGGTCTGAAGATTTCAGGACACTACCCTCTTCAATCAAATGTCAATCACCACATAACTGCCACACGGTTGTATCTCTTTGACAATCTGCATTTCGCACGTGAATGACCGTCGAGGAAATCCCTAAAATTTTGGTTCAAATCTTACAACAATGCCAAAATCTGGCAGTTCTCTTGGGTCAAGGGCGAGCGTTGACTCATCTGAAATCAAATTTTCGGATCGTTTGCCAAGGCATAATGGCCACGCTGTTTTGCCCTCAGATAAGCTGTGAAGGTATTTTCAGCACGGTCTGCCAAACCAACCAAGTCCAACAACAGCTACTTCCTTCTTTTTCTTCCTTGCACTGAGTCCAAGTGTTGTTTTGAGGAGCCAAAGGCCCATTCTCTCTACGTCTTCTGGCTCATCAGTTGAAATGCTGAAATCATCCCAATATCCACAACGTTTACATTGTGCTTTACTCTGCCGTCAAGGTCTGCCACCATCAAAAAATCACATCAATCGTCAATAGTAATTTTACTGCAGATGGTTTTTGCAAAGTTAATGCACCGTACAAGGGTTGATTTCCTGCTCCCAGAATATCAACGATTGGCGAATATCCCCTTCTTGGATGTGAATGGTCATCGTAATATATGATGGATTCTCTTCTTTTGGTGAAAAATCACATCGATCTGATCTAACTTGATAATATCTCTACTCTGCTTCTAATCAGCTCCTCTACTAATTCAATATGGGTGCTGTAGTAATCGGCGATTCGCACATTTTCATCTCCACCGTGGTTCTCTGACTATGGCATTTCTAGACCGAAGGCCACCATTGGCACCTCTAGGGCATCAAAGACCGTATGCATGAGCTTCCAGTACCTGCCGTAGTCAGCAAGACTGAAACGCCCTGTGGACAAATTTCTTGGCCAACTCGATCACATTGAGATAAAGTGACGCTCATATCGCTTCGATCTTCCATCTCTCCCAGGTATAAGTATAATTCTACCTTATCAAAGCCGACTTTTGTCCTAGCTGTTTCCGAATTTTTCCAGAACATCATGCAGTTTCCTAGCGGAACCAGACGAACCTAACCTTTGGCTTCTGCTGGCAAAATAGTCTTAACACTATTGTATTAACAGACTGGATTCCTTCGATATTAGGGCTGGTTCAAAAGAAAACCTTTAGAAGGCAATCACTCCTCCTGCTAAGAGGCAACTCCAATCCATAAATCCGACTGACCCTCTGGTTTCGTTGACCATAGAAAGTTTCTAGCAGAGCCATTTCTCGTTCATTTGGTTCTTAGCTTCTTCGTACAAGCCTTCCAGCAAGATACGACCATCTACGGCACGAAGAGACTGGGGCTTGAGGAGGTACCAGAGCTAATTCTAACCCACCATAACAAGTGGATATCACATCAGCGCTTTTTACCTTGGCATCAAAGGTCACAATCCTTATTTCCACAGAAATTTAGCTGTTCAAGGCATTTTGGTTTCTGTTCCCAACCAACAAATCTGCGCCACAGAGTTTGTCCGCATATTTTCAGATACTTATCGGTCTGTCGAGTGATTCTCCGCACCCTCATGATAAAACTGATGTTGACAGGCAGGTCATCGTGGTGCTGCATGTATTTTCTCAAAGCACTCAAACGAGCTGTGATCTGGCCTTGTCGTCATCAACTCCCGCCCATACATAAAGCCATTGCGGACCAAGCGTAAAGGATCACTCTGTCAGACTGATCGTCCGCACGGTACAGTGTGTCATGATGGTTATAGAAAATGAGGGTCTTATCTGGACGCGAACTCTTGAAATGCACTTAAACTTAAAAGGCGCCGTGTAAGTCTCATCAATCTCCCGCCAGCCCCAACACGCCGAAAATCACCCAGATGATTTGCGACTTCCTTGAGTCCAACCTGCTGGGCAAAGACTGTTCTTAGAAATCCAAGTGCCAACCTCAAAACCAAAATGCTGGGCTACATGATCATACTAGAACCCGCCAATCTGTTCTTGTTCATGGGAAAACCATATTCTCTCTACCTTTCTGAACTACTCTTCCACAAACAATCCATACTCTATACAAAAAGCAAAGGGTGGAATTCTCTCTCCCTCCTGTTTCTATTACCAAACTAGTTGATCAAACCGTCTGATGTTCTTCGATAACTTTTTTCACTTCATCTGTATGAGTAAGCTGCGATCACTTCTTGATATCAGCTTTTGATGTTCCCAATCTTTTCATAACGATGATGTTGTACCATTGTTTTGAATTCATCAGCTTGTTGCGAGGCGCTTTCTTGTAGTCCAATTTGCTTCTGTAACGAAGGTATTGTTTAACAGCAGCGTCAGCTGATGACAATGAACGAAGCTGATGTTTTGGCTGTGATCCGGATGTTTCAAGTTCTTGGTTTTCTTTGATAATACTTGAAACTGTTGCAGAGCAGTTCTAAAGTATCCATTAATCAAGCCAGCTGATTAAACAAGTAAAGCCGCACGACTTTCATTTTGTATATCGTTCGGTACAACGTTTCTCCGTTGCCGGATGTCTTCTACTTTAATTATTGCTGTTGTCACTTCCATTCAAACCTGATAAAGAGCGGATTGGAGAGATGTAAGTATCAGCAATCGCTACAAGGTCTTTTCCGTTTCTTTGTTCCCAGTTGTTCAGTTGTAGTGTTGGAGAAAGCGTTGCGTCTACTTCGCCATCAGCAGTTACCTTGTTTGGTTGTGAGTAGTCTGTGAACTGTAAATTCCAAGAGTAATTCCGTCTTTTTAACCAATTCTTAGACATCAGCAGGCTTCTTCAGGCCTTTCGGTTGACGTTTTAATTTTGATGTTGTTGCATTGTCTGCTTTCTTTTGAGTTTCCATAGCTGCGAGCCAAACCTGCGACTGTAGCAAGGGCACTACACCAAGCCATTTTCATTTCATGATTCTTTCTCCTTAAAAATAATACCGTACTAGTATCTCACTTTTCTTCAATTGCACAAATTGTTGATAGATAATCAGATATATAGTTTAAAACTATATCCTAAAAACTGAGAAATCACCCATCTTGTTGGAATGATTGATTTCGAGGGTATTAATATCAGCTTCTGCCGGTAGGTAATTGTCGAAGAACTGTTGAGAACCAATTTTCAAGCGTACTGCCATCTTTAGCAGTTCACTAATGCGTTTGTCTACCAAATGATTTTCAACTCATCTTGACCTTGAGCAAGAAGTGGGTAAACGCGTAAGGTTGTTGGCCGCTTGGAAGTTCGATAACTTTCAAGTTATCCAAACCTTAGCAGTTCTTGATAACTGTTTCAACACGATTTTATCGAAATGCCGCGTAATCAAATTATTACCATCAACTCCAAACATTACCCTTGATTTGTTGGAAGTCTGCCTTAGTATGATTAAGGATAGTTCTGCGGTTTGTCCCGGGTGTTCAGCGTTTGTATAAGCCTGCCTAACTGTAGCTGATGTAGTGGCAGACGACTTCCATCGATTTTTCCACCGATATCGGCGGGGAGACTTGATGCTAGAATCTTCTTCACTACAAGGACATTGGGGTTTTGGGCAGTGGTTGCGGCATATGAGTATTGTTTACTGCCGTTCTTAGTGTAGCTAAGATTGACAACCATATTGTGACGATTAGCGTCCAGACCATAAATACCTGACCATTCTGTCTTTTCAAACTTGACATCATGTTGTCAGAATCTTTAAAGATAACACGAACTCCACTTCAATCTCGTAACAGTCAGTGCCATTTCTTCATAGATAAATGGTTTTGGCAGCAGTAGTTGCAACGATGATTTCTTTCCTTGCTGGCTACTTCTCCTTCTTTCTTAGCACCACCTGAACAGCTGCTAGAATATACCTGCAACATAGCCTAAGACAGCAAAGAGATGATGTTAACGATTTTTTTCATGTCATTTCCTCCAAAATAGGAGCCTTATAATCTGTAAGAAAAGAGAGCATTACGCCGATATATGATATCTATCTCTGTGATAGGTTTTCTTTATGGCTGATTATACTCAATAAGAAAAGAAATCAAAGAAACCAAACTAAACTATGCAGGTTGCTCAAAACATTAATTTTAAGTTGCAGATAGAAATGACGATGGTTTGGAAAACTTTCAGTATTAAAGATAAAGCCTCAGGCGGCGATAAGACCACTCGAAAGAGAACTAGTTCCGACTAGATTGCGGTGGCGGAAGGCTACCAAGCGTCGAGCATACTAAGAGTCCAACCATTTGATTTGAGCAGAGCTACCGACCTTGCCTGTCACTACGCTTGATAGAATCAAAGGCAAAGATAATGGAGGACAGGCAAGAACTTTCACGCTCCAGCAATCGCAGGCACAGCCGCCTACTTGCCAGCCAAGATGGAAGGAATCGCTACACGAATCCAGATTGCAGACCAGAGAAATGCACTGCTAACAAAAGATACTTGCAGCCATCTAAACACCACCCCCATTGCACAACCAAAGTAGCGTCGCAAAGCAGAACAGCTAGCTGACACAGAGACACCACTGTCAAGAGCAAAAGAAGGACACCGCAACCGCTACTAGGATAATGGGCAGATTGCGGACGGAATCCACGTCTTTGCATAATCTGGGTGACCCGAAGCAAAATATGCCGATGAAACACGTCCAACCAGGGCAAAATCTGACCAAAAGATTTCTGGATTTGGTATGCAGGCCACCTAGAGACCGTTCCGACTACTGTTCCCACAAACCAAGCACATAGCTGTTGAGATTGTTCCCAGCCATCCACATAAGTTGACATTGTCTGCGTAGGCCAATTCGCCCATCAAGACACCATAAGTCTCATCCGTCAAGATACTAGACATACCGATATTGTGCCAGAGACTAGTATGACGGAAATAGGTTGACGCATGCAAACTCAACAAAAAGAGACGCAAATTAATCAAAAAAACCGTCATAGCAATAGCTGCCACAGGTGCTTGAACCGCAATCAGTGCCAGCATGGCAAACTGAGCACTCCAGCATAAACAAAGAGGCTCATCAAGCCCATCTCAACAGGTGTCACATGGGGCGCACCGATAATCCCACAGGCCAGGCCGATACTGACATAACCAAGGGCCGTTGGCATAGCTGCCTGCGCCCCCTCCCAAAATCCTTTTTCTTTCATCTTTCTCCTCATATTTATCTTAATAAATGGGCTGAATCAGTTCCAGCCACAGCATGGACTATTATAACACATTCATAGAAGAGAAAAAAGTCTGCTGATTGTAATCAGACAGACTCCATTTTATTCCATAGTATCAAAAGCAAGACTTGGGTTTTAGCATTTGAGGATCCAAGCGCATATTCTTTCATTTAGATTCATCCATTATACGATGTTATACCGTATTTATAATGAATCATATCTTAAAAATACCAGACCACACTATTCCCTGCTTGTATTTGGCTTCTTTCTTTTGGACAATTTTTGCTAAATCCAACAACTCTGTCGGCGGTTCACCTTTAAAGCTCAATAATTCTTTAGAGACAGCAAATGAGAGACGTGCAAGTAACAAATCTTCACTAGTACTAGAAAACTGTTTTGCTGTTTCTAGCAATTGCTTCCTAAATTCTTCCGTCAAGCTAATTTCTTTATTATTGTACAGGGAATGAATTAAAATTTGTATCTGACTTTGTTTTTCCATCGTTTACCTCATCGTTTTATCTAGGACCTTGCAGAAAGTTTTCGCATTTTGAGCGTGCATTTGACAGTATGCTCAGATTAAACACATACTGTACAGAGTCCCATCTATAAACCACTTCACCGACTTAGAGGATTTGTTAGACTGCTTCCCAAAGACGATAGTATACACAGAAAGTCCACGCTGATCATGACAGAGATACATATTTGATGTTTTCTCACCAGAAATATCACATTTGCAGTTGTGGACCTAATCGATAAGTTCTTTTGTATTGCTGCAAACGCAATTCAAAAGAGCTATCACTGTGGATTTCCTGACACTTTGAAGATTGGAGATAGCTTTTCAATCTCTTTTGTAATTGCTTCCTTTGGTTTGAAGGAAAATACTTCATTTTCTTTAAAACTGCCACGATGACCTTTCTCAAAAACATCGTATGCGGTCAAGCATGCTCCTCCAGCTCAGCTAGGCACATAAGTTTCCTCATGTAATGTTCAAAACTTTTGACCGAAATCCTGGAAATACTCAAATTTTCATCTCTTTAGAGTCTAGTGCAATAACATAGATCGGTCAATACCATTTGTAGACTATATACGGTCAATAGGCCAATAAATGGACTTGGTCATCCTAAATAAGACTGCAAATATGAGACCACCACCCATATAGACGAGTCTATTTAAGACCCAACCATGGCCGCTAATGTATGAGATTCCAAAATAATATAGCCGAGCCAAGTACATCCAGTCCATTGCTTCCCCTTGTTCCAGAGCAGTCATCGCAATCCACGATAATCATGTCTTCAAAAATGGGACCTGCAATCACAGGATAGATACATCAAAATGCCGTAGCTCCTGTAAGTAGGAGCAGCATGTTGATAAAACCAGTTTCATTTTCAGTGGAGTGGGAAAGAGGTGACTGAAATTCCAAACAGCACAAAAGCAAAGCTGGAGCTAGGAAGGAATAGAAAGATGAGGATCTTTGGAAAACTTTCCTACTGACCCGATTTGTTTGTACCAGTTTACCCTGACCAAATCATAGCAATAAAGAGCAAATAAAACCTGAAAATTCAACATCATGTCAAACGGATAATGGGCAAATTGAATGAACCGGTAACAAGGTTGCGTGAACTAGTATGAACTACAGTCGTAACTAGTGAAAAACCATAATAAAGTATTGACGTGGGTCTGCACCTTTTCAAACTACTTTCTAATATCAGAAATACCAATAAGTAACAATGAGTAGAAGCTGTTCCATGAAGCGTACGAAACTATAGCAATAGATGGATCGAGTGTAGCGAAACATCATGAAAATAAACCCATTCCAAAATACTTTATGAAATCTGTCGTTATCAACCATACTGCAAAACATGCATAGCGCCAAATGGCAGCGGAAACAAGAACATCAAGACAGTATCTTAACTTTAGATGACTTGTCGTCAAAAAGCCACGACAAACATACTCTTCTGATACAGATTTGCGATAATACAAGTATAAAGTATTCGCGTAACAAATAGCACAGTTCCTGTTAAACTGGTGAAAACTACCTCCGCGACTACACTTCCATTCTGGGTACGAGGAAAGATGGGTTGTTGAACTTGCCCACACACGAACAATAAGAAAAAGAAGAAGGAAAACACCCAGGCAAGACCAACAGAGCTAGGCGACCACACTCTTTTTCAATGTTCACTTTTGATAAAATGATTGTAACTATAGTTCCCAAATAAGTACCAATAAAACTTGGAACACACCAGTACATATTATCAGACAAACAACCATAAATCTAAACTGATGTGACATTAAAAATGAGGTAATAAGTCAAAATCAACAATCCAGTTGCTAGGTGAAATTTCATTCTTTCATTTTCTTCATCTATTATCTCCTATAAAAGAGCCTATCTTCTACAGCGACAAACAATCCATCTGCTAAATCTATGGTCAATCAGCTCACGATTAGGACTCATCCCATGATTACCCCAACCAGGTAAATTCCTGGGACATAACCAGATATACCACTTCTTCCGCCACCTCCCATAGAATCTACGAGGGTTTTATCCTCTAACATCTTGCAACTCAACTTCTGTAATTCCATTGTTTCTCGTTATCGTTTACTTATCTTTATACTCCTTCAATTGTTTTCTTCTTGTAAACCACTTCTGCAACCTAAGTTTACTTCAAGTGCTTTACAAGGACAGTACTCTTTAGTCATTTATTTAGAAGAAATCGCATATTGATGTTTCTTAAAAAGTTTCACATTTGCGATTTTGGTAGATTGATTATTTCACTGGGTAATAAAGTTACTACTGACAGGAGGTTAATAATATGAAAAAGAAAAAATTCAACTAATACTTCTACTCATTACCAGATGGTTATCGTATTCCGTTTCTTTAATTAACCCGCTTGCGGGTGCTGCAAACGCAATTGAATAGAGCTAGCAATTGTGGATTTTCTAATACTTGCAGAGATTGGAGATAGCTTTCAATCTCTTTTTAATTGCTTCCTTTGGTTTGAAGAAAAAAATACTCATTTTCTTTAAAAAAATTGCCACGATACTTTCTCAAAAAAACATCATACGGTCGTAACATCCTCTCCAACTCGGCTTCAAATGAAAGTTTCCTCATAGTAATTCAAAACTTTTTACCAAAAATCAAATACTCCGAAATTTTTCATCTCTTTAAATTCTAGTGCAATAACATAAGAATCTGACCAATACCATTGTAGACTATATGCAGTCCAATAGGTACCAATAAATGGACTTTGTCATCCTAAATAAGACTGCAAATATGAGACCGCCACCCATATATACAAAAAAAGTCTGTTAAGACCCAACCATGACTGCTAATGTGTAAGATTCCAAATAATATAGCTGAGCCAAGTACATCCAGTCCCCATTGCTTCCCTTGTTCCAGAGCAGTCATCACCAATCCACGATAAATCATGTCTTCAAAAATGGGACCTGCAATCACAGGATAGAAAAAATACATCAAAAATGCCGTAGCTCCTGTAAAAGTAGGAACATCCAGTTGATAAGCAATTTCATTTCGAGTAGGTGGGAAAAGAAAAAAGGTGACGAAATTCCAAACAACAAAAGCAAGCAGAGCTAGGAAGGAATAGAAAAGATAAGATCTTTTAAACTTTCTACTGTTGATTTGTTGCCATTTACCTGACCAAATCATAGCAATAAGAGCAAATAAAACCACAAGAAAATTCAACATCATATCCGACAGATAATAGGCAAAGTCAGATAGACCAGTAACAAGGTTGCTGCGTAAAACTAGACCACTGAACTTCTGGTCAGCAATAACTAGTAGAAAAGCCATAATAAAGTAGTGACGTGAGATTATCTTTTTCATTCTATTTTCTCCTATACTATGACATAAAGACAGCCCCTACCCAAGAAAAGGCAAGGGCTTTAAATATCAACGACGACGATTAACAGTGGAAGAATCATGGTTAAAATATTTCTCCCAGAAATTAGTGATTGACCAAGGTGTCCCGAACCCTCCCCATGCACCGCTTGGGATATTGCCAAGATACACAAGATCTCCTCCATAAACCTTCTCCAACTCAGCTTCTGTCAATTCCATTGTTTCTGCAAATTGTAAATTCAACATCATTTACACTCCTTTAATTATTTTACTCGTAAACCACTTCTGCGACCTAGGATTTGCTTCAAGTACTTTACAAGAACACTATAACACGGAAATTGGTTTATTTTAGAAAATCGCATATTTGATATTTTTTCTTATAGAAATTTCAGATTTGCGATTTTAGTAGATTTGATTATTTCCCTGGTATAATAAAGTTATTACTAACAAGGAGGGATATAATGATGAAAAAAAGAAAAATCCAACTGATACTCCTGCTTATTTCGGAGTGGGTTATCGTCTTCCCGTTTCTAATTAATCGATAAGTTCTTTGTATTGCTGCAAACGCAATTCGAAGAGGGCTGTTAATTGTGGATTTTCTAATACTTGCAGAGATTGGATAAAGTGTTCAATCTCTTTTTGATTGCTTCCCTTAGTTTGAAGGAAAATATTCATTTTCTTTAAAAATTGCCACGATATTTTCTCAAAAACATCATACGGTCGCAACATTCTCTCCAGCTCAGCTTCAAAGATTGGGATGTAGGAGAAAAGTTTTCGCTCCATGAGCTCTGATAAGATATTTAATAGTCCTTGCTTCATATACAATCGATTGTGTACTAACTCTTTAAATTCCTTGGATTTTTCAAGTAGAGAGGTTGATAAAAATATCAAATCTTGATTACTCAAGAAAGGCATTGTATTGCAAAAAAGATAGAGTTCAAACCAGGTCCAAGACTCAATAGCATAGAGATAGATGGTCAAAAACTCGCTATCTTCTTTTACCAATGGATAGTTCTTATTTAAGGAATGGAGTGCGTTTTTAATTACAATAGCATTCAAACGACGATAGGTCTGTGCCATCTGTTCTTGCTCGACTTCCTCCAACAGTTGCTCTAAACCAGCAATATCTTGATGGGCAAAGCGATCCACAACCCTTCTACCAATTCGCATATGTGGAGATTCTTGATAATTGTTGAGCTTATGTCCAAACTCATCAAAATTCATATTGATTCCTTGGATGGCTAAGATCAACTTGTCTGCAGATAGCATAGACTGTCCTAGTTCAAACTTGGATAGCTGAGAAGCTGTTAGTCCAGCACAAGCCACATCTGACTGCTTGAGCTTTCTTGCCAAGCGCAATTCCTTGTAAAATTCTCCCAATTCCATTCTCTCAATCATCTGACCACCTCCTATTCTATATATATTATATCATTATTTACAATTATTTGTCAAAATATTCTGACATTTAAGAGGGGAAAAAAGCCAGCCTTAAGCTGACTACTTATTCCATAGTATCAAAAGCGAGACTTGGTTTGGCATTGAGATCCAAGCTTGCAAAGTTTTCTTTGTTCCACTCGCTGACGCTGGCATAGGCAATCATACCTGCATTGTCTCCGCAGAGGCGAAGTGGAGGGATGATGACCTTGACATCTGTGATTTCGGCTGCTAGGCGTTCTCTGAGACCTTTATTGGCTGCCACGCCACCTGCCACGACAAGGGTTTTAACAGGATATTTTTCCAAAGCCTTCTTGGTTTTTGCCATGAGAATATCCAGTACAGCTGCTTGGAAGGAAGCACACAAATCCTCTGTTGACAAGCCCTCTCCCTTTTGCTCGGCATTATGATGAAGATTGATAAAGGCGGACTTCAAACCTGAGAATGAAAACTCCAGATTGTCCTCCTTAATCATGGCACGAGGAAAATCATAAATATCCTGCCCCTGATGAGCTAGCTCGTCAATCTCACGACCTGCAGGATAGGTCAAACCCATGACACGGCCGACCTTATCATAGGCCTCACCAACCGCATCATCTCGCGTCTCTCCAACAATCTTGTAATCACCAGCCTCAGAAACATAAACCAACTCTGTGTGTCCACCGCTAACCAAGAGAGCTAACAAGGGAAACTCAAAGGCTCCACACTCTGAGCTGCCATGAGGTGTCCAGCCATGTGGTTAACAGGAATCAGCGGAAGTCCATGTACCCAAGCAAAGGCCTTGGCAGCTGACAAGCCAACTAGCAAGGCACCGACCAAGCCTGGTCCATAGGTAACCGCCACAGCTGTCACATCCTCTTCGGTAATCCCTGCTTCGGCTAACGCCTCCTCGATACAGGCTGTAATAACCTCAACATGGTGACGACTGGCTACTTCTGGAACCACGCCCCCAAAACGTTTGTGACTCTCAATTTGACTAGCAATGACATTGGACAAGAGCTGGTCGTCGTTTTTCAAGACGGCGACACTGGTCTCATCACAGGATGTCTCAAATGCTAAAATATATCTATCCTTCATCTATTTCTCTCTTCATGATAATGGCGTCCTCGACTGGGTCATGGTAGTAGGCCTTTCGCTCAGCGATGACTGCCATTTTTTCTTTCTTGTAAAATGCTTGCGCTCGATGATTTGACTTTCTAACTTCTAGGAAAATCTCCTTGTCTGTCGGCAGTGTTGCAAACAAGGCGGATGCAATTCCCTGACCCTGATAAGTTTGTTTAACAGCGATTTGCAAGACTTCTGCTTCAAAGAGATTCTCCTGAACAGCTAGAAAGGCAATCACTTCCGCCCCATCATAAGCTAGAGCATACCAAGTCTGGTCTTGGGACAGGTCTGCTTGGATTTGTTCCAGTGTCCAAGGGCTAACCGAGTAAACATCCGCCATGACAGCGTAGATGGCTTGAGCCAAGTCAGGCTGCTGTTGGATTCGTTTGATTTCTATCATAGGCGTTTAATGTAAGACTCGCCAGACTCAGTATGGTTCTTGAGCCAATTTTCCTCAGCCTCAACACGTTTAAGATAATTCGGTACAAAATCATGCAAGGAATCGGCTTCCTTATCCCAGGCCCAAAAGTGCAAGATTGGCTGCGTTAGGTAAGGTTTCTTTGAAATTAGTCCTTGGCAAGTGTTCTTGCATCTGCTCCACAAAGGGGCCAACTTCTCCGACAAAGGTTACCTGACTAGCACCCTTGATTAGCTCGATGACTCGCTCAAAAGGCAGATGTGCTTCTGGTATGACAGGTTTGGCATTTTCATAGAAATCCTGCATAAACATTGTTGCGACGCGCATCCATCAAAGGGGAACGAGCAAGCCTTCTTGCTGGTAGGGCACCAGAGACAAGAGACTTGACATACCAACCAACTCAATGTTCAGAGTATGAGCCAGAGTTTTGGCAGTCGCCACCGCAATTCGCAAGCCTGTATAGCTACCTGGTCCCTCTGCCACCACGATTCTGTCCAAGTCCTTGGGAGTCAAGTCCAAACTCGCCATCAAAAAATCGATGGCAGGCATGAGGGTAATACTGTGATTTTTCTTGATATTAATCGTCGTCTCGGCAAGAACCTGCTTGTCCTCTAAAATAGCGAGAGAAAGAGCCTTGCTGGACGTATCAAAAGCTAATACTTTCATAACACATTCCTATCTTTTTGTCTGCTTACTATTATACTACAAAAGCTGGCACATGGGAATTTTCTTTGCCCCCAAACAAAAATGCCTGTACTTAGCTCAAAAACAATTCGCAAATAAAATTCAAAAAAATGCTCACTTTTTCTTTTACTTTCCGAATATAAAAGTGAACAAGAAAATTGAAAGGACCTCCGTAAAAAGTTTGGTAAGTCATGCTAGATAAAAAACACATTTTTAGAAGGATAAATTTTATTATCTTTATCTCTTACAGTTTGCTAAGCATTCTCAATGATTTAAACATTACTACTATCCCTTTACCAATTGATCTATCTGTTTGTATTGTTTTATTTTTATGCTTCAACTCTATTTTTGAACAGAAGAATCGTTAACATAAAAAAACTAAGAGTAAATTCTAAAAGCAAACATTTATTCCGTTGTCATGTCATTTTAGAAAAAAATGCAAAAAGCCGCCTCATCTTGATAGATGGGAGTGGAATTTTCGTGTCATAAATCTACTATCTCTATAGCCCCAAACAAAAATGCCCCAGCATAAGCAGGGCATCTAAGCATTTAATCCAAAGAAAAATACAAACCAAACGACATAGGTTACAAGGAGGAGAAAAAGCGAATAGAGAGTCACAAAGGTAATCTTCCACAAGAACTTGGTTTGTCGTCGTTCCAGTTTTGGCAAATAGAAGATTCCCTCCATAAACACAAGCAATAAAAACGATAAAAGCTACCACGCGAACTCCGATAGCAAAAGCAAATAAGTCATACATAGGGAACCTCCTTGACTTAAAAACTATATGGAATTATGACAAGCAATAAATTTCACTTCCGTTATCAATATAACACATTTTCTTTATTTTTGCAAGCGCTTACTAAAGAAATCGTCCCCTGACTTTCTCGTTTCCGTCTTTTACTAATTTTTCATTTTATGTTATAATTGAAATAATTGTAACGAATCAAGGTCAATCTAGACACAAAATGGAATGAAATCAAGCAAATCTATGCTAAAAGTTTGGAATAAGCTGACCTGTAAAATAGAAAGGAACTATATGATTTACAAAGTTTTTTATCAAGAAACAAAAGAACGTAGCCCACGTCGTGAAACTACACGCGCACTTTACCTAGACATCGATGCCAGCTCAGAACTTGAGGGCCGTATCGCTGCTCGCCAACTTGTCGAAGAAAATCGCCCAGAGTATAATATCGAGTATATCGAACGCTTGTCTGACAAATTGCTAGATTACGAAAAAGAAACTGGCGCCTTCGAAATCACGGAGTTCTAATATGGCCTATACTCTTAAACCTGAAGAAGTCGGCGTTTTTGCCATCGGTGGTCTGGGAGAAATCGGGAAAAATACATACGGAATTGAATACCAAGATGAGATTATCATCGTCGATGCTGGGATTAAATTCCCAGAAGATGACTTACTGGGTATCGACTATGTTATCCCTGACTACTCTTACATAGTAGACAATATCGACCGCGTCAAGGCTGTCTTGATCACACACGGACACGAGGACCACATCGGTGGGATTCCTTTCCTACTCAAGCAAGCAAATGTCCCAATCTATGCTGGACCACTTGCCTTGGCTTTGATCCGTGGGAAACTCGAAGAACACGGTCTCTTGCGCAACGCCAAACTTTACGAAATCAACCACAACACTGAGTTGACCTTTAAAAATCTCAAGGCAACTTTCTTTAGAACGACTCACTCTATTCCAGAGCCTTTGGGGATTGTCATTCATACTCCTCAAGGGAAAATTGTCTGTACGGGTGACTTCAAGTTTGACTTAACACCAGTTGGTGAACCAGCAGATTTGCACCGTATGGCAGCTCTTGGTGAAGAAGGTGTACTCTGTCTCCTGTCTGACTCGACAAATGCAGAAATTCCAACCTTTACCAACTCTGAAAAAGTCGTTGGCCAGTCCATCATGAAGATTATCCAAGGCATAGAGGGACGTATCATCTTTGCATCCTTTGCCTCAAATATCTTCCGTCTCCAGCAAGCAACAGAAGCTGCTGTTAAGACTGGGCGCAAGATCGCTGTCTTTGGTCGTTCTATGGAAAGGCCATTGTCAATGGAATCGAGCTTGGCTACATCAAAGCTCCTAAGGGAACCTTTATCGAGCCAAATGAAATCAAAGACTACCCTGCAGGCGAGGTTCTGATCCTCTGTACAGGTAGTCAGGGCGAGCCAATGGCTGCCCTCTCTCGCATCGCTAACGGAACTCACCGTCAGGTACAACTCCAACCAGGCGATACTGTTATCTTCTCTTCTAGTCCAATCCCTGGAAACACGACTAGCGTCAACAAGCTGATTAACATCATTTCAGAAGCTGGTGTCGAAGTTATCCACGGTAAGGTTAACAATATCCATACATCTGGACACGGTGGCCAGCAAGAGCAAAAACTTATGCTCCGCTTGATTAAGCCAAAATACTTCATGCCTGTCCACGGTGAATACCGCATGCAAAAAGTCCACGCTGGACTAGCGGTGGATACTGGTGTTGAGAAGGACAATATCTTTATCATGAGCAATGGTGATGTGCTTGCCCTTACCGCAGATTCTGCTCGTATCGCAGGCCATTTCAACGCCCAAGATATCTATGTCGATGGAAATCGTATCGGTGAAATCGGTGCTGCTGTTCTCAAAGATCGTCGTGATCTATCTGAAGACGGTGTCGTTCTGGCAGTCGCAACTGTTGACTTCAAATCGCAGATGATTCTGTCTGGTCCAGACATCCTCAGTCGAGGCTTTGTCTACATGAGAGAGTCTGGCGACTTGATTCGCCAAAGCCAACGCATCCTCTTCAATGCTATTCGTATTGCACTGAAAAACAAGGATGCTAGCGTTCAATCTGTCAATGGTGCCATTGTCAACGCTATTCGCCCCTTCCTCTATGAAAATACAGAACGTGAGCCGATTATCATCCCTATGATCCTCACACCAGATGAAGAATAATACTCTTCGAAAATCTCTTCAAACCACGTCAGCTTCGCCTTGCCGTACTCAAGTACAGTCTTCAGCTAGCTTCCTAGTTTGCTCTTTGATTTTCATTGAGTACAAGTCAACAAAACAGCCCCGTTTTTCGGAGCTGTTTTTCTCTATGCTTTCTTTTCTTGATTTTTTGAAATACTACGATTTTTACCTTCCAGATACACCATCAAAATAGAAATATCTGCTGGGTTTACTCCCGAAATACGGCTGGCTTGGCCGATGGTTTCTGGATTGATGAGTTTGAACTTCTGACGGGCTTCGGTTGCGATAGAATCAATGTCATCCCAGTCAATATTGGCTGGAATCCGTTTTTCTTCCATCCGTTTCATCTTGGCTACCTGATCCATGGCTTTGGAAATATAGCCTTCGTACTTGATTTCTGTTTCAATCAATTCGATAATCTTGTCATCCAAGTTCTCTGCAGCTGGTCCGATGAAGGCCACCACATCTTGGTAAGAAACTTCTGGACGGCGAAGGAATTCCTTGGCTGTCACTGCATCTGTCAACGGCTTGAAGCCCATCTCCTCAACCTTAGCATTGGTTTCCTTGACTGGCTTGAGTTTGATACTATCTAGGCGCTTCATCTCATTGTCAAATTGATTTTTCTTGATTTCAAAACGAGCCCAGCGTTCATCATCTACAAGGCCAATCTCACGTCCCATCTCAGTCAAACGCATATCGGCATTGTCATGACGGAGAATGAGACGGTATTCAGCACGACTGGTCAAGAGACGGTAGGGTTCAATGGTTCCCTTGGTCACCAAGTCATCAATCATGACCCCGATATAACCGTCACTGCGCTTCAAAATCAATTCAGGCTTGCCTTGGATTTTCAGAGCCGCATTGATACCCGCGATAATCCCTTGGCCAGCAGCTTCTTCGTAACCTGATGTTCCATTTGTCTGACCAGCAGTGAAAAGTCCTGAGATTTCTTGGTTTCCAGAGTCGCACGCAACTGGTGAGGCAAGACCATGTCATACTCAATGGCATAACCTGTTCGCATCATCTCAGCATTTTCCAAACCTTTGATGGAATGAACCAAGTCACGCTGGACATCCTCAGGTAGACTGGTTGAGAGGCCTTGGACATAGACTTCCTCAGTATTGCGCCCTTCTGGCTCAAGGAAGAGTTGGTGGCGTTCCTTGTCCGCAAAGCGTACAATCTTGTCCTCAATCGATGGGCAATAACGAGGTCCCACTCCCTTGACCACACCTGTAAACATAGGGTGCACGGTGGAGGTTATTTTGGATAATCTCATGACTGGTACCATTGGTATGGGTCAACCAGCATGGCACTTGGTCCTTGACATAATCCTCATCACGTGAAGTATATGAGAAATGATTAGGCGCTTCGTCTCCTGGCTGAATCTCTGTCACATCGTAGTTGATTGAAGAAGCCTTGACACGTGGAGGGGTTCCTGTCTTGAATCGACCGATTTCGAGGCCTAGTTCCTTGAGGTTGTCAGCAAGGTTAATAGAAGCTAGACTGTGATTGGGACCTGACGAGTACTTGAGGGTCTCCGATGATGATTTCCCCACGGAGGGCAGTCCCTGTCGTCACGATAACAGCCTTAGCAGCATACTCTTGATGGGTCGCTGTACGTACACCGACAACTTTGCCGTCTTCCACCAAAATCTCATCAATCATAGTCTGACGAAGGGTCAGATTTTCTTGATTTTCAACCGTCTTGCGCATTTCCTTAGAGTAAAGCTCCTTGTCAGCCTGCGCACGAAGGGCACGAACAGCTGGTCCTTTCCCTGTGTTGAGCATCTTCATCTGGATGTAAGTCTTGTCGATGGTCTTAGCCATCTCGCCACCGAGGGCATCAACTTCACGCACGACAATCCCCTTGGCAGAACCACCTATAGAAGGATTACAAGGCATGAAAGCCAGCATTTCAATGTTGATGGTCGCAAGCAAGACCTTACAACCCATACGGCTAGCGGCCAAGGAAGCCTCGACCCCAGCGTGTCCCGCACCAATTACAATAATATCGTATTTTTCAGTAAAATTATAAGTCATTTCTTAACCTTTCAAAAATTTCTCGTAAATAAGGAACTAACTTCTCCTCCTCTAGAGCTTGAGCCATAGTAACCCATTTAAAGTGCGTATGCTCTTCAGGATCTAATCTGATAATTGGCTTCTCCCCAACCCACTCTGCTTTATAAACTAAGCGAGTAAAGACAGTATCCTTAGAGGTATCCAGTTGACTATCTTCGTGAAGAAGTTTGAGCGAACTGCTATCTAGCCTAACTCCCGCTTCTTCAATGCATTCTCTAAGAGCTCCATCTCGCGGAAGTTCACCCTTTTCAACCCCGCCACTCAGGAATATCCCCAGTAAGTTGGATAAACATTGGGTTGTCCTCTTTTAATTTCCGAACGCTGAATGAGCAAATAATCATCACCACTATGAACAAGTACATGGGCAATAAGCTTAACCATCATTTTCTCTCCTATTCCTCAAGATGAATGTGTCTTAGTTGGCCGTCCCAATCGGGTAGGGCTGTTTTTAAAAAGACTGGAACTAGATTGATACCCTCAAGCTTGTCTATGTCAATCCATTCACAGGGCTGCCTTTTCTCATCTTCCTGCATGGTCAATGGGGCATCTTCAAGCAAATCCACTAGATAATGAAACTCGATATTGTGATAGGAAACACCGTCCTGTTCAAAACGATTTTCAACCACAAAAGCTAGTTGCCCAGCTTGAGCTTTGACACCCAGTTCTTCCCTCACTTCACGGACTACCGCGTCTTCCGTGCTTTCATTGACTTGAATCGCACCGCCGATAGTATAATACTTGCCCTTATCTTTGGTGACTAGAAGCTTGCGATTTTGGACAATCAAGCTGTCGCCCGAACACCAAAAACCGTATTTCCTGCTTTTGTCCGAAAGTCTTGCTGAATCATTCTTGTCCTTTCCCTTAAACGACACAAAAACAGTCAAAACTCCAAAGAAGTGCAGGACAAAAAAGCCTGCAACATCCATGAGCTTTGACCATCATTTCTATTGCTTTTATTATTGTAGCAAATTGAGAAAATTTGTCAATCTAAATGTACTGACAAACTTGTCCATCGCGGTAGGCATTGTCAATCAAACCACCACCTAAACACTCTTCGCCATCGTAAAAGACAACTGCCTGTCCTGGTGTGATGGCACGCTGAGGTTCCGCAAAGATGACTTCTGCCTTGTCTCCTTTGACATGTACTGTCACCTTAGAATCAGGCTGACGGTAGCGGAATTTAGCCGTACATTCGAGCGTAAACTCCTCTGGCATGTCACAAGTAAAGTGGACTTGACTAGCCTCTAAGCTGGTTGACATGAGCGAATCATGGTAGAAACCTTGTCCGACATAGAGGATATTCTTGCTTAGGTCTTTTCCGACAACGAACCAAGGTGCGTTGTCACCACCGTGTTGGCCACCGATACCGAGTCCGCCACGCTGACCAATCGTATAATACATCAGACCTGCATGCTCGCCCATATCGCGACCATCCACAGTCATCATGCGACCAGGCTGAGCTGGTAAGTAGTTGCTGAGAAAGTTTTTAAAGTTCTTTTCTCCGATAAAGCAAATCCCTGTCGAGTCTTTCTTCTTAGCCGTCGCAAGGCCTGCTTCTTCTGCTAGTCTGCGAACTTCAGGCTTTTCCAAATGTCCCAGAGGGAACATGGTTTTTGGAGTTGTTCTTGCGAAAGTTGGCTGAGGAAATAAGTCTGATCCTTGCCATTGTCCACGCCACGAAGCATGTGAACGATGCCATCCTCATCACGCGCCACTCGGGCATAGTGCCCAGTCGCTACATAGTCTGCCCCCAAGGTCATGGCATAGTCCAAAAAAGCCTTGAACTTGATCTCCTTGTTGCACATAACATCTGGATTTGGCGTGCGTCCTGCACGGTATTCCGCTAGGAAATATTCAAAAACACGGTCCCAATACTCTTTTTCTCAAAAGTTGACAGAGTAGTAGGGAATGCCAATCTGGTCTGCCACCGCAGCCACATCCTTGTAATCTTCGGTCGCCGTACAGACGCCGTTTTCGTCTGTGTCGTCCCAGTTCTTCATGAAGATACCGATCACATCGTAGCCCTGCTCCTTGAGAAGAAGAGCCGTCACCGACGAATCAACACCACCACTCATCCCCACGACAACACGTGTTTTAGAGTTCTCACTCATGGTAAGTCTCCCATCTATTCGTTTATTCACGATTGAAGGTCGTGTGTGCTTCACGATTGAAGGTCGCTTGAGCAGTATTCATTATAACATGCTTGGTTGGAGAAGACAAGAAAGAGGCTGATAATCTGCCAACCTCTTGTTCTGAACCTATCAATCTATCACTTTTTAGCTTCATTCGCTTTCTTAGCTTGTTCTATCTGGTATTTCACTTGGTCAAATCCTGTACCTCCCAAGGAATTTCGTCTTTGAACAGCAGTTTTAGGTTGCAAGTAGACATAAATATCCTCGGCAATGAGGGAATGATAGGTTTGTAATTCCTCCAAAGTCCAATCTTGAATATTTTTAGCAGACTTGATAGAGTCTAGCACTAATCTTCCCACAACCTCATGAGCTTCTCTAAATGGCAAACCTTTACCTGCCAAATAATCTGCTAACTCAGTTGCATTTGAAAAGTCCTTCTCTGTAGACTCTTGCATTTTTTCCTTGTTTACCTGTAAGCTAGATAACATACCTGCCAATACATCGAGGGAATTTAAAATCGTCTCGACCGTGTCAAACATTCCTTCCTTATCCTCTTGCAAATCCTTATTATAAGCTAAAGGCAAGGACTTCATGACTGTCAACAGTCCAAACAGATTCCCATAAACTCTACCAGTCTTTCCTCGAATCAACTCAGCCATATCTGGATTTCTTTTGGGGCATAATAGAGGAACCTGTTGTAAACGTATCTGACAAGGTAATGAATTGGTACTCAAAACTACACCAATTGATCATTTCTTCACAAAAACGGCTCATGTGCATCATTAGTATGCCGGCATTGGATAGAAATTCTAAGATAAAATCGCGGTCACTAACAGCATCCAAAGAATTTGTATAAGGTTGCTTAAACTCTAACAAATCGCTAGACAATTGGCGATCAATGGGGAAAGTCGTCCCTGCCAAAGCTGCCGCACCTAGAGGGCATAGGTCTGTATGCTTCTGGTTAAATTCAAAACGTTCACTGTCTCTCTGAAACATATTGTAGTAAGCCATCAGGTGGTGGGCAAAACTAATAGGCTGGGCATGTTGCAGATGGGTATAGCCCGGCATGATCGTCGCCACATGATTTTCCGCCAAGTATAATAAAACACCTTTGAGATGAGCCAGTTTATCTAGGACATGACCTAGTTGCTCCTTGAGATACAAGTGCATATCTGTCGCAACTTGGTCATTTCGAGAACGAGCTGTATGTAACTTCCCTGCAAGGGGACCAATTTTTTCTGTCAGCAACACTTCCATATTCATATGAATATCTTCGTTTACGATATCAAAGTCAAGTTGGCCTGCCTCTAGCTCTTCTAAAAGCTCTTTCAAACCTGCTTGAATCTTTTCTGACTCCTTCAAACTCAAAATGCCCGTCTGACCCAACATCTGAACGTGGGCTAAAGAACCAATCACATCAAATTTAGCTAATTTCTGGTCAAAAGATATACTCGCACCAAAGCGCTCTACCCAGTCTTCGACAGTACCTTCAAAGCGACCACCCCATAATTTTGTATTCTTAGCCATATCACATCCACCTCTCTATCCAATCGTCCTATTTGGCGCTTTTTTGAATCTCAGAATGAACCTTGGTTGGAAGTCCCCACAACTTAATAAAGCCAACAGCCGCATCTTGGTCAAAGGTATCCGCACTAGTATAAGTCGCCAAATTTTCATCGTAAAGAGAATTTGGTGATTTCCGAGCTACAACCTGAGCACTCCCTTTATAGAGTTTGACTTTTGCAGTCCCATTGACAACTTTTTGAGTTTCTTTAATATAAGCAATCAAGGCTTGCGTAGCTGGACTAAACCACAAAGCATTATAAATGAGATTTGATAATTCATTTTCTATAATTGGTTTAAAATGAGCCACTTCTCTCACAAGCGTCAAGTCCTCGATTTCCTTATGAGCTGTCAGTAAGGTCACTGCCCCTGGACATTCATAGATTTCTCTTGATTTAATCCCAACCAAACGATTTTCCACGTGGTCAATCCGGTCGACTCCATGTTTTCCAGCTATTTCATTGAGTTTTTGAATCAAATCTGCCAATTTTAACCCTTCTCCATTGAGGGAAACAGGGACACCTTCACTAAACTCAATATCAATGTACTCTGGCGTATCTGGAGCTTGCTCTGGAGAAGTTGTGATACCAAAGGCTTCTTCTGGAGCCTGATTCCATGGATTTTCCAAAATACCACACTCATTGGCACGTCCCCAAAGATTTTGGTCAACAGAGTAGGGATTGTCAAGGTCAGCAGGAACAGGCACCCCATTTTCCTTAGCATAGTGAATTTCTTCCTCACGAGACCATTTCCATTCACGAACTGGCGCAATCACTTTTAAATTGGGATCCAAGGCTGCAATCGATACTTCAAAACGCACTTGGTCATTCCCCTTACCTGTACAACCATGAGCAATTGTAGTCGCTCCTGTCTGATGCGCGATTTCAACCAATTTTTTAGAAATAAGAGGGCGGCTCAAGGCAGATACCAAGGGATACTTTTGTTCATAATAGGCATGTGACTGAAGAGCCACTAGCACATAATCTGTAGCAAATTCGTCCTTAACATCAATGACATAAGATTCGACTGCCCCAACCTTGAGAGCCTTATCATGGATGAAATCTAAGTCTTTCCCTTCACCCACATCCATACAAACTGCAACAACATCATAGTCTTTCTTCAGCCAGGTAATAGCAACTGATGTGTCCAAACCGCCAGAATAGGCCAAAATTACTTTTTCTTTACTCATGTTCTTTTCCTTCTTTCTATTTTTCAATGGACGCTTTAAATGCATCCTCAATGAGTTTGTCTAATTCCCCAGACTCCTTCAACTTTTGAATGGTTTTATCGACTGCCTCTTTCAATTCCTTGCTATCTTTTTTCATGGCGACCGCGTAGGAATCATCTTGCTCTTTTTCAAAATTGAGGTCTGCAATTGCTAAATCAGGATTATTTTCCACAAATCCCTTGGCAACAGGTTCTTCAAAGATAACGGCATCCACTTGCCCTGACTTTAAATCTGTAATTAAATTCCCATTTTTAGGCAGAGATACGAGGGAAGAATTTTGTAGCAAATCTTTCGCCATCGTCTCTTGAATCGAACCTTTCTGCGCTCCGACCTTTTTCTGCGCCAAGTCGTTGACAGACTGATAAGTGGCTAAATCAGATTTTTTGACAATGAGCTTATTTTTTGAAGTATAGTAGGGAATTGAAAAGTCAAACACCTTGCTCCGTTCATCTGTCTTAGAAACACCAGATATGGCAAGATCGGCTTTTCCTGATTGAACACTAGCCAGTACATTGTCAAAACTCATGGGAGATAGTTCCAATTCGACACCTAGTTCTGTTGCGATAGCCTTGGCTAATTCGATATCTGAACCCACAATCTGATTTTTCCCATCAACCACTTTTTGGTATTCAAATGGAGCAAAATCTGGATTGAGGGCTACAACCAATTTTCCTTTGGACTTGATGGCTTCAATTCCAGCCGATTGATTGTTACTACAAGCAAATAGTAGGGGGAGCATCACTAAACCAAACATCGTCATCAACACCTTCTTCATCTTATTCATAACAGAGCCTCCTTTATGTTTATTCTTTTTAGTTGTATAAATAATACTCCTATCCTCATCGTTTGTCAAGCCTAAATTGAAAAATTTTTCAATTTGAAACAAAAAAACCTAGAAATACTACATAAAAATGTCATTCCTAGGCGTATTTATGCTATTTCTCTCTGTGAAGCATGAGTATTCAGTCAGTCAAAAGGAGCTGAATGAACTCATTTCCCCTCGCCCAATTCAATGATCCGATGACATTGTTGGGCTACATAAGTATCGTGGGTCACAATAATAACTGTTTTCCCCTCGCGATTCATCTCTAAGAGAAACTTCAAGACCAAATCTCTATTTTCAGGATCCAGAGAACCTGTTGGTTCATCGGCTAAAATCAACTGGCTGGGTTTTAAGATGGCTCTAGCAACTGCAATTCGTTGTTGTTCGCCACCAGACAACTCGGAAACCTTTTGATGCAAAGTAGCTGGCAAACCTACTCTCTCTAAAATCTCTTCCACCTTTTTGAGCTTGTCTTTCTTAGAAATTTCACATATTTCAGCGCCAGCATGAGATTGTACTCGACCGTTTCATCATCAATCAGGGCAAAATTTTGAAACAGATAAGAGATATGCTCACGGATTATTGTTTGCGACTTAGCAGAATTGACCGCTAGATTTGTCTGACCAAAAATCTCATACCGTCCGCTATAATCACCATCTATCAAACCTAATAAATTTAACAAGGTCGACTTACCACTGCCACTCTTGCCAACAATGGCAACCAAATCTCCCTGATCAATCCTGAGAGACAAGTGAGCCAAAATCACTTTTCCTCCAATGGTTTTGGTAATATTTTCTAACTCAATCATAAGATGCCCCCTTTCAATAATTCTACTAGACTTCTTTTCTCCATCCTAGAAGCCAAGACTAGCACAAATAGTATATCCAGACATGTAAAGCCTGCAAACAGCAGGAGTGGCAAGAGCGCATGGGCAAAGAAAATCAATACTAGAAGAGGGAGACTATAGCCCAACAAGAGCAAAACGAGGAGAGGGCGGTAGCGATCGACCAGTTTCCACCCCATAAATTTCTTGGTAATGATGTCCCTGCGCTTCAATAAGAAAGTTGTTACTAGTAAGAAGTAGGAAATCATCATGCTAAGGAGACCAAACAAAGCAAAGAGTATATTAAGATTTCGAACTGCATCTCGATAAGAATCTACTTTCTCTTGTTGAATGGCTTGAAGCGATGAAAATTTTAAATAATTCCCATCTGATAATTTCTCAACTAACTCCGTAATCACTTTTTGATTTTGTTCTGTATTTTCAACTTTCATCGGGTTGTTTAAACCTGTCGTTGACAAGCGAGTCTTTTCTTCCCACATCATGTCTTGATCATTTACCAGACTAATAATTGGATTGTGGAGATTTTCCTTTCGCTCATTATTATAAGGGAAGAATGACCAATCTCCTTCATAGTAGGCAATTTCTACATCCATATCTTCTATTGTTTGCTTTTGCTGATCTTCATACCTCAGAGAAAGATAGGCGATGGATTTTCCCAAGAACTGATTCTTACCTTCTTGTCCTTTATCACTGGCTGGCATTAAAATAACTTTTTTAGTGCTGTTATCTGGTAACTTGAATCCCTTGCTCTTTAGAAAATTGCTATTAGCATAGTAAACATCTACCTTATCAGGCAGTTGGTACTGCTGCACTTGTTCTGCTTTGATGACTGGTTTGATAGGAAGACTCGCACTTCGCACATAATTTACTTGTATTTTTGCTAGCAAATCTTGATAAAATTGGTAGAAATAATCTGTAGATTTCCCTGAACCTGCTAGCTCTTCTTGCCACAGGTTATCATTGAGTTGGAAGGTTTCTAAGGTCAAGTAATTCCCTTGGCTTACCCACTGTTGCTGATAAGCAAGTTCTTTGTTTTCTTGTTCTAGACTTCTGCCTACCCCAATCAGTAAGGCCGTCAGTAAAATAGTTGTCCCTATTTTCATCACATAATTGAAGATGAGACCAAGTTTGACAGATGAAAAACCTTTCAACATGGAACTAACTGTCATTTTCTGAATCATCAGGTAGGTCAGCCAACTGATGAACAAATACAACTGTAAAAGCAGAAATTGGGATAAGAGTAAACTTGGGAACAGAAGTTTTGGCCTGTAGTCCAGCACTAAAAATAGTCCCAAGTCAATGACAAGACTTCCACCCAAGAGAAGATAAAAATTAGTCTTTACAAAACAAGCTAAAATCGCTCCGCTTTGAAAACCAAGTAACTTTTGAACCCCCACTCGTTTCATCTCCATCATCGGCTGATAAACTGTTACTAACACAAGAAGTAAAATAGCCAAGACAAAAACAATGGCAGATAAAAGCAAATCTCGATTTATGACTTCCACTGCACTTTTATAGGTAGGCTCTAGCAAAGTAGCCTGGTCTATCTTGAAAAATCGCTCCATTTCTGTACAATCCTATCCTTATCCATCTCTTGTGTAGAAGTTATCGTATAGCGACCATTTAAACTACGAGATGTATCCTTGATATAGGTTTGAAAAGTTATAAGCTGAATAGGCTTGACTTTTAGAAAGGTCGGTATCGTACCAAGTTTATTAGAAATTTCTTTATTACTGTAGACTCCTTCACCATCTGTGGTAAAATCAAGAGAAGAAATCCCAAACTCTTGGTAGGGGAAGGTATCTTTATCAAAAACACCAGACTTGATTACCTCATCACCACTGTCTGTTTTGATGATGGAGACTTTGTACTCCTTTGATACATCCTCAAAAAATCGAAGAACAGACGCTGCAGGTTCGTTAATATCTTTCAAATACAAATCCAAAGAATCTACAGTCTTTCCCATTTCCCGAATCCGAACCGCTTCACGTGTGTAGTTTACATTAAAAACAAAAAAAGTGGTACACAGCAACAGCAGAAACATACAAAGATGACTGATTTTTTTCATAAAAGTACCTCCACTAAAGTTTTCCCTCTCCTAATAGGAGAGGGAAAATTTCACTTAAAATCCATAGAAATATTCTAATCCTGTTGGCGGAATTTTATTAAGGGAAGCTTGAGCCCAAACCTCGGGATCTTCACGATCCTTAGAGATTCTACCTCCATGCTTGACAGTTGCTGTATGAGATCGAGTAGAATGTAAATAATCAGAATATCCAAAAGTTCCTGTCCAACCTACTCCATAGTTCCATTGACCACCATCAACCCATTCTGCTAAAGCATTTGTAGTAGCAAGTATACCACATACCATTAAAGATGCAACACCAATTCTAACTAATTTTCTCATGATTTATTTCTCCTATTATCGAGAGCTGTTCCGTAAAAACAGCTATAGTAATTTATCAACAAGTATCGTAGTCCATTGGACTCACCTTCCTTCTATCTCATTTCATTTTAAACAACGAACTTACTCTTAACTGGGAGAATAGTACGCTCCTGTATCAATACCTTGAACAACTAGAGTAGTACTAATAAAACTCCGACTATTACTCAGTAGAATTAGCACAATAAGCAAAATAGATAGCGCTTTCAAATATTCGAATTTTAATTTTCCCATCTTGCCACCTTCTTTCACCTATATTATAAGTCAATATATATAAGCTGTCAAGTAATCAAGGTATGGAATTAGATATTTTTAAAAAAAGGATTATAATTATATTTTGCACATAAAAAAGATAGCTTCTGCTATCCTTATACATTCTCTGACTACTTATCCATCAGATATTGTTCTACCTTGAGTGCCATAACTTCATTATTTTCAATTAGATAGAGCACCTTAGCTTTCATATAATAGTCCTTAGCAACAGAGAGATCAAGATCTTCTGTTACATTTCCCAACAAACAATATAAATCGGCTAACCTAAAGCTACTATGATATTTGTTACAAAATTCAATTATCTCCAATAATAGCGCTCTGGACTTATCCATCTCCTCCTGTTTCCAAAGGTGGTAACAATAATTGTATTTTATTTTGATATACAACTCAATTTGTTCACGCACACTGGTATCAATTTTTGAAAGGGCTACGGAAACCTGATCATATAGTTGTTCAAATTTCTCCTTATCCTCATCATAGCCTAAAAAAATCAGCAGGGTATTCAAAATATACAAGTAGTCCACTTTCTCAATACTAATTCTACTGAGGATGTCTTCTATTTTTGAAATAGCTAGTTTTAATTGATGTTCACATTGATAGGTTAGAATGGCATCTATCCAGTCCAGATAAATCTTTTCATCAAAAGATAAAGAAGTCTGTTGCTTTCTCTCTCCCTCAAAAGCATATTTCAAAGAGGCATAATCTTGATTTTCCAACAATGTTTCAGACAATCTCTTGAAAGCAGACAAGCCTAGAAACTCTTTCGAAATTTCTCCTGAAAAGAAATAGTCCATATTTAAGCCCATTTTTTCAGATAATTTATATAACAAATCTGCTCCTGGCATATATTTGCCTTGTTCCATTCGACTTATCTGAGTTTGTTGGCAAATTCCTTCTGCCAATTCTTTTTGCGACCAGCCCAGCTCTTTTCGCTTATTTTTTAATCTTGTTGCTAATAATGCATGCATGCTAACCACCACTATTTATATTCTATAAAAACATTATACTACTTTTTTGAGAAGATTATGACATATTGTCTACAAAGAGTGAACAGATTTCCCTACATGTAAGCAAAAAGAGGCTGGGAAAAACTAACTTTCCAATAAAACCACACAGTGATTTCAGTCTTGAATACAATCAAGTTGAAAGAAACACTGTGTGGTTTTTGAATGTTTAGAGGTCAGTTTTTAGAGTAATTGTCTATCAGAATGTTCTTTTATCTGTCAATAATCCTAAAAAATCTTGTCTCTTCAAGTCGGAGAAATGTTTGGTAGAAAGACTTCCTTTTTGAAGTCCATCATCTCTAACCTGTAAATAATAACTATGTTGGCTTGTTTTAATTGTCAAAAAATCGCCAAATATAAAAACTCTTTTCCAGTTGCGAATCTCAAATTCTTTCATCTCTGATTTTGGAATGCGGATAAGTCCTTGTCGCAAATCACGATGGTGCTCACTTGTGAAAGTCATCCCATTCCCAAGATTTCTTATCAGTAGTTCATCTGGAGTCACCATCACCAGCGCTATTTTAGTTAAGAAAATTTCAACTGTTGGTGGTAAAATCGCCAAATTAAACCAGGGATGTAGGTAGCGATAGGCTAAGAAATAATGAGGCTCCTCACCCAATCCTAGTTGTTTATATAAGGCCTTGACCTCACTATCTAACCTCGCTTCAAAAGACACATCCGAATGCGCTTCTTCCTTCTTCTGATTAAAATAACGCATCCAGACTAGAAAACCTATAAAGACTATAATAAATATTCCTGATAAGAGATATTTTACATTGTAGTTCATCACTTAACCTCCTGATTCACTACTCCACTTAAAGCAGAGGCCTATTTATTTTGAAAATAGTTCCATCACAACTTTAAATAAGACGGGTGTCATTAAAATTAGGATAATTCCTATCACAAATATCATGACTACTCGAAAAAGCTCCTTATTTTTAAACATTTTTCCACCCCTTTTCTAGTTACATCATAATACTCGAACAAATACAAAGTTAAGAATACCGTTTTTTGGCAGCGTTTACACAACTCGTTTCACCTATATTATAAATCAACATATATAACCTGTCAAGTAATCAAGGTATGGAATTAGATATTTTTAAAAAAAGGATTATAATTATATTTTGCACATAAAAAAGATAGCTTCTGCTATCCTTATACATTCTCTGACTACTTATCCATCAGATATTGTTCTACCTTGAGTGCCATAACTTCATTATTTTCAATTAGATCGAGCACCTTAGCTTTCATATAATAGTCCTTAGCAACAGAGATAGCAAGATTTTCTGTTACATTTCCCAACAAACAATATAAATCTGCTAGCCTAAAGCTACTATGATACTTGTTACAAAATTCAATCATCTCCAATAATAGCGCTCTGGACTTGTCCATCTCCTCCTGTTTCCAAAGGTGGTAACAATAATTGTATTTTATTTTGATATACAACTCAATTTGTTCACGCACACTGGTATCAATTTTTGAAAGGGCTACGGAAACCTGATCATATAGTTGCTCAAATTTCTCCTTATCCTCATCATAGCCTAAGAAAATCAGCAGGGTATTCAAAATATACAAATAATCCACTTTATCAATACTAATCCTACTGAGGATGTCCTCTATTTTTGAAATAGCTAGTTTTAATTGATGTTTACATTGATAGGTTAGAATAGCATCTACCCAGTCCAGATAAATCTTTTCATCAAAAGATAAGGAAGTCTGTTGCTTTCTTTCTCCCTCAAAAGCATATTTCAAAGAGGCATAATCTTGATTTTCCAACCTATATAAACTTTTATTTCTATGTAAAGGGTTTTTTAAAAAGGGGTAAGTAATAATCACTTTCGCAACCATCCTCACTCAAATTTGATTAAAGATTTCTAAACAATAGGACAATAACTTATCAATTATTCGGGCGAGAAGTAACCCAGTTGCTCCGCAACATGAATAGCTTCCTGTCTACTGGATACTCCTAATTTTGAAAAGATATTTGCAAGATGATTTGAAACAGTTCTCTTACTCACATAGACTTTTTCACAAATATCATCTATGGTCAGACCATTTCGGACTAGTTCTAACATCTCTATTTCACGGGAAGTCAAGACATCTACCACTACTTCATCTGAAAAAATCTTTCCTCCCTGATAAATCCTTAGCAAGTTTTGAAGTAATTCCTCTGGACCAATACTCTTATCCAAAAATCCCCATACTTTTCATTATCTTGGCACGGTACTCATACATTCTTTTTGCTGTATCCTGTCAAGATAACAATTTTAACGGAGCAACCATTTTCAATAATCGTTTGAGCTAAAGACAACCCATCCTCCTGATACAAACTCGTCAAATTTATGTCGATGAGCACAATATCATAATCATCATAAGAAAAGTCCAAGACAGAAGAAAAATCATCCATCAAATCCACCCTTTCAATGACCTCTGATAATTCCAAAATCAGTTTGATGCTCTGGCTAAACAATTTATGATCATCAACCAACAAAATTTTCATAACATAGCTCCTTATCAATCGGTAATACAATAATAACACGAAAAATACCATTCTCATCTAAAGTATCCATCTTACCACCTAAAACATTTAATTTATTTGCCATATTTTTCAGTCCGTATCCCAGAGAAGGTTCTTTAGTAGAGACAGATTTATTTTTAGAAACTAGAAAAATAGTATCCTGTTTCACCTCGATTTCCAAAGAAATCTCTCCTCCTTGTGAATATTTGACCGCATTGGTAATTAACTCCTCAACAAAACGGTAGACAAGTTTATCATAGGGAGTCATTAAAGAAAATTTAGGTGGAAAGTGTACCACCACTGAACTTTCTTTCTTATATCTTTTCTCTATTCTATCAATGAGTGCCTGATATTTTTTTGCCAGCGGCTCATCTATCTCACTCATGGGCTGATAATAATCCATTCGCTCTCTAATTCGTTGCACCAGTTCTTCGGTAACAAGATTTATTTGATTACCAAACATCTCATTATTACTGTAAGTATTGAAATTCTTAATAGCCATCACACTTTGTAAAATTTCATTGTGGAGAAATTCTGAAAATTGCTGCTCCACAACCTCGTTAGAAAGAAGATTGTTAACCATTCTATTCCGCTTCAAAAATAGAATCTCCAGATAATCTTTCGCATCTTTCATATTCGATACATGAAACAAGCGAATGCATTCTTCGGCAACGATTCCCATGATAAGCAAGACTAGATTTAGGATTAATACACTCACATTCAAATCTAATTGAAAGACAATAAACGAAAGCAGTAACAATCCTCCTACTACAAAAAATAAGCGTATAAAAGCCTTTAAATAGGATAATTTCAATTCAGCAATCTTCTTTTTAAAGGACGTAAATATTGTCTTGAAATGTAAAAAAGTTAGGATAGACAATACTTCAACATACCAAACTAAATTTAAAACACCCGCTCCTGTCGTATTAACATACGATATAATATATGAAATAGGTAAGACAACCGAAAGGATTATAACATTTCGCCTTTGGAAAGCTAGTACATTTCTCAACTCTTTTCGATACAAGAGTAATAAAATCAAAGGAACAAATGTAAGAAAAAAAGTAGTGAAAAGTGATAGGAATAAAAATAACGGAAAATAAATAAAGTAAGAAAAAACTGTAATAACAGTTAATGCTAATGAAACATCCACTAATTCTTTTCCAACCTGTTCTCCTAATAAAATAATTGAAAGAGAACTATAAACCAATAAAAATGAATTGATGGGATTCAGTATGTCAAAAAAATGCAACAAAGTGTTACTTGTTCCTTGTTGAAAGATGGCTTGCCAACTGACCAAAGCTAGCAAAAAGATAGTCCATAATTTTAATTCACTATGTCGAAAGGTAGTAAAGTTACAAACATAGCTGGACACAATCAACAAAATCACAAGTATTACGGAGAACTTTTGCATGAGACCACTTGCATAATAAATAGGAACTCTATAGTATATGTAGAACATCAAGATCAAGTGATTCAGCAAAGTTAATTGCCACAACCATAATGAATGATTAGAAATGATTTTTACAATTTTTTTCATCATAATCATCTCCCTCTATTTTATAAGTATAGTATAGCATAAAACTAGAATACTATTTAACAGTATCCTAGTTTTATGCTAATTTTTATCAAGAATATGCCAACTTACTTTATAAGTTATAACTAAGTAAACGAGAAAGAGAAGAGCTGCCACTCCAAGATAGGTCACATCAATTGTGATAGTTGTATTGGCAAAGTTTTCAAAGTAACCTAATAAGGAATTGCTTAGAGAAATAGCTAATGGAACAGCAAGTATCAAGGGAACAAGGAAGTAACTCATAATTAGCTGAATCAGTATTCTCTTATTTTGTTTTTTCTTATTTCCCAATAGATATAAGATTCGATAATCATTAATGCTATCTAGTGCACTAGTTGAGATTTGTAGAGATAAAATGCTAAGTGAAATAATAATAAACACAACACTAATAAATATCAATGCTAGTACAATGACTCCCATAAATCCTATATAAAGCTCAGATAATCTCACCTTAGTTTGATAAGTGAAGTCATTTACTTCTGCACCATCCACTGTAAAGTAATGCTTATCAACCCACTCTTTCAAAAATGTTTCAATTTTTCTTTTATCAATATTTTCTTTATATTTAACCACATAAGTTGTAAAGTCTTCGTTCAATTCTTTAATAACTCTATCTGGTACAATAAGAGTTCCTGAATCATTTAATCCTACTGAAGAAACAAAATAAACAGTATCTAATGGTTGGGATGATGCCAATTTTAAAGAATAACCGCCAATCGATAAGTCTTTCATTTGTAGTAAAAATTCTTGGATTTGTTTAATGGTTCCTTTGTAATTGGCATTTACTAGATAGCCATCATCAGCTAAGTCAATATCTTTTTTGCCTTGTAGTTTTCTTAGATGATTATAAGCTGAAATCCCTAAAATACGGACTTTTGAATCAGGTAACTCTTTATCGTGCTCCCATAACTGACTAGTATCTATTATATCTTTATAAGTCAAATCACTCGTATAAGTTGAATAAACATATTCATCTTTTACGACATCAAAAATCAAAACCATCCGCTTTTTAATCGATCTTTTACACTCTCGTTTCCATAATGAAACTCATTACCTCTATATAAATTGACTTGTAAATCATAAGGGGCATAACGATTCAAATCATGATTCATGGTTGTATATGAACTGCCACCAAACACTAGTAAACTAAGAGCCAAAGTCAAGGTCATAGATAGTACTGCTAGCGTTACAGAATTGCTGTCCGCTTGTTTGGAAAATTGGCGGATTTTAAATGAGTTTAATTTATTATAATAGAAGGAAGATACTTTCTTAACAACTCCAAGTAAGAAATTACTTAAGGTGTTGTAAAAATAAAAATGACAAAGATCACTAAAAATAGATACTAATAAAACTCCCCAGTTTTTTTCAAAAATGGATAAGTGATGATAATCAGAAAAAAATAAATACTACCAGAGATGATAACAATACTTGAAATAATGAAAATCAACAATTGTAGAATAGAATTTTCTTTAATAATTCGTGATTTTTCAATACCGTTTTCTTGAATTAAGCTAATAATTGTTTTCTTTCTAAATTTCAAAAAGTCCATTAAACCAACTATTAAACTAGTTACCACATAGGAATAACCCAACAGAGAGAGTGACTTAGGATCTAAAAAGAATAGATTTCCAAAATAATTTGCCATAAAAAACTCAGAAGCAATGTGAGCAAGTAAAATAAGTAAGATTAGCCCAAAAGTAAATCCTAGAACTAAAGCAAAGATATTTACTAACATGGTTTCAAAGAAGAGTGTTCCGATAATTTGATATTTTTTCATTCCAAGTGTTGAATATAACCCGAGCTCTTTTTGTCGTCTTCCTAAAACAAAATTCGTTGAGTAAACGATGAGAAAGGCAACGGCGCCTAGTATCAAATAAGATAACAAGCCCATGTACTGGGTCATAACTTTCGTCAGCATTTCTTTCGCACCCGATAAGCTCTGCATGACAGGATGACTTGGAAGAGCATTAAAGGCGTACAAAAGACTATAAATCAAAGCAAGACTTAAAAAATAAATCGTATAGGTTTGTAAGTTTCTAAACACATTGCGTAAAATTAACTTTGGGTACATAGCTCCCCTCCTATCTTGTTCGTCTGTATATTTCTTCTAGGTATAAGTCGTTTGATAGTCCATTCCGCTCAATATCATCTATAATCTGTCCATCACTGAGAAGAACCATTCGAGACGAATATTTAGCAGCAGCAGGATCGTGAGTAACAAGTAGAATAGTTATTTCAAACATTCGATTAATTTCTTGTAAGAGGGACATGAGATTTTCTGAGTTAGCAGAGTCAAGAGCTCCTGTCGGTTCATCTGCAATCAAGAGTTTGGAATCATCTATTAACGCTCTAGCTGTTGCGACACGTTGGCGTTGCCCACCTGATAATTGATTTGGAAATTTATTTTTTAGATTTTGAATAGCCAATTTCTCTATAATATCATCAATTTTCCTCTGATGTTTTCTAATGGATTTCCCTTGAATTTGCAGGGGTAAAATAATATTTTCATAAACTGTTAAGGTCTCTACCAGATTATAAGATTGAAAAATATAAGAGATATTCTTAGCGCGATAATCGGCTAATTGGCTTTCTTTTGCTTGAATCATATCAAAATCTTCAAAAACAATACTACCCGAATCGGGTTTATCAATAGTGGATATACAATTCAATAGAGTTGTCTTTCCACTACCACTCGCCCCCATGATGGCTAAAAATTCACCCTTATTTACTGAAAGGTAAATATCAGATAGGGCATGAACTAAACTTTCGCCCTCTCCAAATGTCTTATTTAATCCTGTTACTACTAGTTGTGGCATCATCGTTTCCTCCATTTCTTTTATACAATTATTATAGCTTGTAGAAAAATCTATTTCATGAGTATTTCGTGCAGAATTGAGTCGTAATTGAGACTTCTTGTCTTTTTTCTAAGGAACAATAAAAACCAATACTCCTCAAGAGCATTGGTTAGAAATAATAGTGATAAAACCAATCTATCCACTATTGTTTATCATTACGTTTTTTCATAAAGTAGACAATGCCGATAATGACTACTCCTAGTACAAGTACAGGAGCATAAAATTCAAGCGTTCCAATAATTCCTTCCATCCGTTCCTCCTTTATCAAGGTTCAATCAACCTCTTTTAATAACTCTTCTTTTAGCTGGCTTGATAATATCTTTACATCTGTTAATATTTTTTGTTCTATGTTTAATAATAAACAAAGGAAATCTATGTTTAGTTTCTAACAGTGAACATGATTTCTAGTACATCCATGAGAACATGTAAAGCATCGACTACATTTTCCAATCTAAGAGACTATCTCCTGAATTAAAAAGTACGAACCTATTCAACTGCTCTTCAACACTAATATTATCACTAAAAAATTTCAGCTAGTTTTAGATATATCACACATAATGTATTCCTCCTTTTTCCATAATTTTAACAAATTTTAGAACATTTAAAATGAGTAATTTGTGCACTTTTTAAATATCTCTGCTATTTAGATACACAAATTTTTCTTTATTTAAGCAATTAATAAACTTATCAAATCTAAATATTACCTCTTCGTAACTATCGCCCTCTAATTCTATATGGATTCTTAACTCATTCAACTCTCTCTCAACAACATCAATGCAAATTTTATCGGTTATATTCAATTTTGAAAGATTTAACTTCATTTCTTGCTTGTTTTCAACTGAAACCAGTAAATGTTCCGCTACTTGATTTACCGACGCCATCTAATTTATTTGAAAAACATGATAGATTTTTTTTGTTACATATTTTTCCACGCAACCAGTTTCAGATGGTATTTTAAATAAACTAATATGCTCTGAAATAGCAGACATATTAACAATAGGATCTGACCCTCTAGGTCTAACAACTTTACTTTCTTTTAGTTTTTGAAATCCATTTTCCTGAGCATAAGAATAAAACTGTTTGATAATTTCAATTGTAACATGATGAAATTTTTAAATACAAATTAATAAACCAAAAAGATACAGATTATACTATAAACAATGACTAGATAGGTTATTTTTGAAAACCTATCCCTTCTTCTTTTGAAATTTTCTTACTCAAACGATTGATAAACTTATTCACTTTAAATACGATATTCTCATATCTATCGCTCTCTAATGCTATCTGTATACTTAACTCATTCAACTCCTTCTCAACAACATCAATGCCAATTTTTTCAGTTATATTCAATTTTGAAAGATTCAACTTCATTTCTTGCTTGTTTTCAATTGAAGACAGCAAATATTTTGCTACTTGATTTAATATTGATATTCTTTCTTGCAAAACATTAATTCTCAATTCAGACGCTGCTAGTTCACGCACTAGCTCGTCTTTAATCGTGATATAAGATTGATTTTCCACATCCAGCTTAATCAAAGCATCCACTTCTTCAATCTTTTCTTCAATCATCTCCACAGTCGTTTTTCTGTGGAATGGAATTGTTTGATTTTCAGAGCTGAATTGGCGAATCAACGTTCTACCTTTCATATAGCGATTTTTCTCTGCGTCATCTTTGTGATAGACATAGTAGGCGCTAGTTTCTCTGATAAAAACCTTCACCTTATCCTCTTCCATATCTAGCTCCATGTTAGGTACAAAGACAAACCCCTCCTGACGAATACCAAACTTGATCTTGATGTAAATGCCATCATCCACTACTTTTTCGATTTGATTGTACAAAGAATTGCTTTCATTGAAAATAATCAAATAGAAATTTCTATGGGCAATTTTACAGAATTTGAAAATCAAAGAAATAAAAAAGAGTAATATAAAAAATAACAAATTACTCCTTGAAAATTAATTGAATAAATTACTGATTAATCCTTTTTATATTTTTGATAAGTAAAGGGTTTATAAAAACTATCTCCTTGAATCAAATAGAAGCTAAGTTCTGTCCTTGCTCTCACTAGTATACTGCTGCTCAACATACAGCCCAACCAACATTTAACACATGTAATTCAAGCTCATCATCTGAATATTTACTAGTACTCAATGAAAATCAAAGAGCAAACTAGGAAACTAGCCGCAGGTTGCTCAAAGTACAGCGTTGAGGTTACAGATAAAGCTGACGTGGTTTGAAGAGATTTTCGAAGAGTATAGGTAGTTTGCACCAAGTTATAAAAATTACCAGAGACTATCAAAAACTCAATTTCAGGAGAATATAAAGTAAATCTTCCCACAAAAAAACGCATCATATCAAGATTTTTGTTGAACACTTGATATGATGCGTTTTTCTAATTTTAAAGGCTTTTTGCCCAACCTCTTTACATCTTATTCTGCTAGTTAGTTCTTAATACCAGCCGTTGTTAAGCCAGAAATTTTTAGCGGCTGTCCATGAACCGTAACGTCCTGCAACATAGGCATCTGCTACACGTTCTTGGTTTTCAGCTGAGTAGTCACCGTTCAAGTATGAATCTGTCAATTGGTAACGTCCGATGTAACGTCCGTTTGTAGCTGTGTAGCTACCGCCTGATTCTTTTTGAGCGATCCATTCTTTAGCTTCTGCTTCAGATCCGCTTACAGTTGTAGTTGGTGTTGAAGCAACTGTTTCTTCTGCTACTGCTTCACTTGCTACTGGAGCTTCTTCTGCTACTTCTGTAGTTTCTGCTACTGGAGCTGAAACAGTTTCATCTTGAGCAGCTGGTGCTGCATAAGTAGCTGGCGCTGGTGTTGCAGCAAGAGCTACAGGACCATCGATAACCAACTCTTGACCAACATAAATCAAATGAATGTTGTCAATGTGGTTGTTTTCTGCCAATTTCTCAACAGTTGTGTTGTGAGTTTCAGCGATTTCTGAAAGTGTATCACCTTCTTTAACAGTGTAAGTTGATGATTCTTGAGCAGATACAAATGATGGAGCAAATACTGTAAACAAGGCAGCTACTCCTGCAAGAGTTGTTTTAATCTTTTTAGTTGTTGATTTCATATTTGAAAATTCTCCTTCTTTCTATAGTTCTATCATACCCTTTAAATATTACCGTTTCTTGACACTTTTATGTAGAAATATTACAAAATTATTTTTTATTTCCCTAAATAAGCTATTTTTTGTCATAAAGGATACTATTTTATGCTGTTTATGGCATTAAAAAGGTTTTCATCCACAATTAAAGTCAAGACATCCATTCTTTGATATAATAGAGATAAGAATTTTTTTATAAGGGAAACTGATGAAATCACTTCGTTTTCAATCTGTCTTTGATATTATCGGACCAGTTATGATTGGCCCATCTAGTAGTCATACCGCTGGTGCTGTGCGTATTGGGAAGATTGTCTCTTCCATTTTTGATGATACTCCGACAGAAGTCGAATTCCAACTATTTAACTCATTTTGCTAAGACCTATCGTAGTACGGGACAGACCTAGCCCTTGTTGCTGGTATTTTGGGCATGGATACAGATAATCCTGAAATCCCAAACAGCCTGGAAATTGCCCACAAGCGTGGCATTAAGATTGTCTGGACCATTCAGAAAGACAGTAATGCCCCTCATCCAAACACCACTAAAATTACCGTCAAAAATGCTCACAAGACCATCAGCGTGACTGGTATTTCTATCGGTGGAGGAAATATTCAGGTCACCGAACTCAATGGCTTTGCCGTCTCTCTTAATATGAATACACCAACTATCATCATCGTTCATCAAGATATTCCAGGTATGATTGCCCTTGTTACAGAGGCACTTTCCCGCTATGATATCAATATCGCCCAGATGAATGTTACTCGTGAAAAAGCCGGTGAAAAAGCCATTATGATTATCGAAGTTGACAGTCGCAACTGTGATGAGGCCATCGAAGAAATTCGAAAAATCCCTCATCTCCACAATGTCAATTTCTTTAAATAGGAGGAAGCATGTTTTATTCTATCAAAGAATTGGTCGAGCAAGCAAATCTGGACTTTCAAGGAAATGTCGCAGAACTAATGATTACAACAGAGTTTGAATTGACCGGTCGCGAACGAGAAGAAGTTCTCCTTCTCATGGAACGCAATCTGGAAGTCATGAAAGCCTCTGTCCAACTTGGCCTCAATGAAAATAAATCTCGTAGTGGTCTGACAGGTGGAGATGCTGCCAAATTGGATCACTACATCAAAAACGGAAAAACTCTGTCAGATTACACGATACTCTCTCGCCCTGAAATGCCATTGCAGTCAATGAACACAATGCCAAAATGGGCTTGGTTTGTGCCACTCCGACCGCAGGAAGTGCTGGCTGTCTGCCTTCCGTTCTAACAGTCGCTATTGAAAAAAATTAGACCTCAGCCACGAGCAACAGCTGAATTTCCTCTTTCTTTGCTGGTGCCTTTGGACTAGTCATCGCAAATAATGCCTCTATCTCAGGTGCTGAAGGTGGCTGTCAGTACGAGGTTGGTTCAGTACTCTGCTATGAGTCTTTCGCGACCTTGACTCTAGGCGCCGGTGGAACACCTTATCAGGTACAGTCAGTGCATTGCCTTTGTCATTAAAAAAATATGCTAGGTACTCATCTGTGACCCTGTTGCCGGCTTGGTCGAAGTTCCCTGCGTCAAGCGCAATGCCATGGGAGCTAGCTTTGCCTTCATCGCAGCAGATATGGCCTTGGCAGGTATCGAATCTAAAATCCCTGTGGATGAAGTTATCGATGCCATGTACCAAGTAGGAGCAAGCATGCCAACTGCCTTTCGTGAAACAGCTGAGGGCGGACTCGCTGCCACCCCTACTGGTCGTCGCCTCCAAAAAGAAATTTTCGGAGAATAAGCTTATCAAATAGGAGAAATCATGACCTCTATCTCAACTATCTTTTTCGACCTGGATGGAACCCTCGTTGACAGTTCTATCGGGATTCACAATGCCTTTACTCATACTTTTAAGGAACTGGGGGTGCCTAGTCCTGATACCAAAACGATTCGTGGTTTTATGGGACCGCCCCTCGAAAGTAGTTTTGCGACCTGCCTTCCCAAAGACCAAATCTCTGAAGCTGTGCAGATATACCGTTCCTACTACAAGGAAAAAGGCATCTATGAAGCTCAACTCTTTCCTCAGATTGTAGACTTGCTTGAGGTGTTGTCGAGTAATTATCCACTCTACATCACCACGACAAAAAATACTCCAACCGCCCAAGACATGACTCAAAACTTGGGAATCTATCATTTCTTTGATGGCATTTATGGTTCCAGCCCTGAAGCACCTCATAAGGCAGATGTCATTCGCCAAGCCTTGCAGATACATCAACTAGCCCCAGAACAAGTCATCATCATCGGAGATACCAAGTTTGATATGCTGGGAGCTCAAGAAACAGGCATTCAGAAATTGGCCGTCACTTGGGGATTTGGAGAGCAAGCAGATCTACTAAACTATCAACCTGATTATATCGCCCATAAACCCTTAGAAATTTTGGCGTATTTTCAGAAGAAAATGAAGTAATACTCAATGAAAATCAAATAGCAAACTAGGAATCTTAGCCGCAGGCTGCTTAAGGCACTGCTTTGAGGTTGTAGATAGAACTGACGAAGTCAGTAACATCTATACAGCAAGGCGACGTTGACGTGGTTTGAAGAGATTTTCGAAGAGTATCAGTCTCTACATAACAAAACACATATTACCAAGGTTTTTCAAAACTTGATAATATGCGTTTTTCTTTTTTATTCAACGTGGGTTGTTTGATTGGCAAAGGCGATAATGGCTTGCTTCAACTCATCTCCACTGAGAGTACGGAACTCTTCAATTTTTTGGTCGATAGCTTCTAGAGGCATGACATTGACCTTACCAACGAAAATCTTATCCATAACTTGGTTATCAACCAATTCGGTCGAAACCAAGAGTTCTTCGTAAAGTTTTTCGCCTGGTCGGATTCCAACTTCAACGATTGGAATTTCGCTTTCGGTGTGTCCACTTAGAAGGACCATTTTCTTAGCCAAGTCATAAATTTTGACTGGTTTGCCCATATCAAGGATAAAGACTTCTCCATCCTTGGCATAAGCACCAGCATGGATAACCAAACGGCTAGCTTCTGGAATGGTCATGAAGTAACGAGTCATGCGGAAATCTGTCACCGTTACAGGACCACCTTCAGCAATCTGGCGTTCAAAGACTGGAATGACACTACCACGGCTACCAAGAACATTCCCAAAACGAACTGCACAGTAGGTTGATTGGCTGCGTTGATTAAGCCAGTGACAATCAACTCCGCCACGCGCTTGGTTGCTCCCATAACATTTGGTGGATTAACCGCCTTATCTGTCGAAATCATAACCATCTTAGGTACTTTGGCTTCATCAACAGCTCTAGCAACATTGTAGGTTCCACGGATATTGTTTTTGAAGGCTTCTTTTGGATTGCGCTCCATCATAGGAACGTGCTTGTGGGCAGTCGCATGATAAACAATAGCTGGCTTGTACTGTTCAAAGACTTGCAATAAACGGTCATAGTCTTGAATGTCCGCAATCACAGGCACATAATCAATCCCTTGGAACTTGCGAATCAATTCATGATACACAAGGTAGATTGAATTTTCCCCGTGACCGAGCAAGACAATGCGTTCAGGATTGAAACGGCTAACTTGGCGACAGATTTCAGAACCGATTGAGCCACCAGCCCCTGTAACCAAGATTGTCTTACCTGTCAGTTCTACGCCTAGACGCGATTCGTCAAGTCGAATTTCCTGACGTCCCAAAAGGTCCGTAATATCAATTTTTTGGAAGCCTCCACCTGCTTGGTGAAGTCCCTGAACAACGGTTTCAACCTTAGGCATCTTGTAACATTTGACACCCAGCTTATTACACATCTGCAAGATACGTTCATATTCTGACGGGTCAAGCGACGGAATCGCAACGATAACACGCTCGATTTGATGGCGTTTGGCTAATTCAGGCAGATTGTCATAAGAGCCCAAAACAGGGATACCACCAAGTTTTTGACCCTTTTTCTTTTCATCCTTATCCAAAATACCAACAAGTTCTAATTCACTGGTTGGGTGTTGGTAGCTGTTCATAAAGAGAGCTCCACCATCGCCAGCACCAATCAAGAAGGTACGACGATGTTCCCCATCACCACTGCCTTTTTTGCGTTTAGAGTAGATTAACTGCCAAGTAATCCGTGGCAATAAAATCAAGAAGGTACTCAACAAGATAAAGAGCACAATAAAACGGATGGAGAAGAGTGGCAAGAAGGCATAACAGATACTATATGACAAAACACTGCTCGCAGTCACACCAAAAAAGATTTTCATGAAATCCGTAATCTTGCTGTAACGACTAATACTAGCGTTCAAGCCCCAAAATGCAATCATCAATTGATAAAACAGGAAGGCCAAACTCGTATAGATAATGTAGTCAACAGGTGCTGGATTAATCAAGCCGTAGAATAAAATATAAGATACAATGATGGAAACCACCATACTCAAAATATCAAATATTCCCCAGAAAACCTGTTTTTGTTGTTTATTTAAAATTTCCACCAGATCAATCACATAATCTGTGAGTTTTTTATTCATAGGAATTTACTCCTCCTTAAAAGAGCTCGATGGTTATACTCAATGAAAATCAAAGAGCAAACTAGGAAACTAGCCGCAGGTTGCTCAAAACACTGTTTTGAGGTTGTAGATGGAACTGACGTAGTCAGTAACATATACCTACGGCAAGGCGACGTTGACGCGGTTTGAAGAGATTTTCGAAGAGTATTATATTGTTATTATAACACTTTTTATCCAGTTTACGATTTGCTACAATCTTTTAATTGATTTTTCGTAACAGCTTCATAAAAATAAACTGTCGGACAAATCCGGGACAAAGGGCAACAACCATCTGAATCGCAACACTCTTGGCATACTCCATGTAAGAAATTTGCCCTCTCTTCAGCATGCGCTGACGAGCCTGGCGATAGAGTTTAAGGTAACGCAGTCCCCCACGACGCTCAAACATCCCTGCTCCAACACGAACCTTACACAAGATTTGATCCAGATTTCCAGTCTTGGCTCCTGCAGCAATCATGTTGAGCCAGAGGAGGTCATCCTCCATATAAAGGCCATCCTCATAGTTGCCTGCCTTGAGAACCATATCCTTCTTGAACATGACAGTCATGTGGTTAAAAGCACTTCTCATCCTTTGATAAGCCACAATCTCTGCATGTTGGGTTGGAACACGACGGTAAGAAACAATCTCATCAGGATTATCAATAAACTCTGCAATATGTCCACCTAATAGGTCGAGCTTGTCCTTCTCCATTAGCAGAAGCTGTTTCTCAAAACGATCTGGAACAGCTATATCATCTGTATCCATACGAGCGATGATATCGTACTGACACTGTAAAACACCGTATCGAAGAGCCAGACCCAAACCTTGATTCTGCTCTAAGGGGCAACGCTTAACTGGAATTTCAGACTGAGCTTCTACTTGGTCTAACACCTGATAGAGCTCAGGTGTGAGAGGTCCATCCTCTACGAAAACCAACTCACTCGGTTTCAAGGTTTGATTTTGAATACTATTAATGGCATCTCGCAAAAATGTCGGATTTTCCTTGATATAAATCGACATCAAGACGCTGATTTTTTGCTTTTCAAGCACAGTTTTTCTCCAATATATAGATTTCCTTCCACTATTTTATCATAATTTTCAAGACTTTCCCATTTTTATCTTGAAAGCCAGAAACCTTACTTGACATTATAGGGAAAAAGCCTTAAAATAAGCTGTTATTAAAATCAGCTAGAAGAGGTATTTTATGAAAAAGCAATCACTCTTTTTTGTTCCAGGTATTATCCTGATTGGTGTTTCCTTGCGGACTCCTTTTACTGTTTTACCCATTATTTTGGGAGATATTTCGCAAGGGCTGGGGGTAGAAGTTAGTTCGCTTGGTGTCTTGACCAGCCTTCCCCTCCTCATGTTTACCCTCTTCTCACTCTTTTCTACCCGACTGGCTCAGAAAATCGGCTTGGAGCATCTCTTTACCTACAGCCTCTTCTTCTTGACCATTGGCTCACTTATTCGACTAATCAATCTGCCCCTGCTCTATCTAGGAACCTTGATGGTTGGGCAAGTATCGCAGTCATCAATGTGCTGCTTCCTAGTCTTATCCAAGCCAATCAACCAAAGAAGATTGGTTTTCTGACCACCTTATATGTAACCTCTATGGGGATTGCGACGGCTTTGGCTTCCTATCTAGCCGTGCCCATTACACAAGCCAGTTCTTGGAAAGGCCTCATCATCCTCCTCACCCTGCTCTGTCTAGCAACTTTTTTGGTCTGGCTGCCAAATCACCGCTATAATCACAGACTGGCTCCACAAACCAAACAAAAAAGCCAAACAAAGGTCATGCGTAATAAACAGGTCTGGGCAGTTATTGTCTTTGCAGGTTTTCAATCCTTGCTCTTTTACACCGCTATGACTTGGTTACCGACCATGGTCATCCACGCAGGCCTATCCAGTCACGAAGCGGGCTTGCTTACCTCTATCTTCTCTCTGATTAGCATTCCTTTTTCAATGACCATCCCAAGCCTGACAACCAGCTTGTCTACTCGCAACCGTCAGCTCATGCTCACTCTGGTTTCACTAGCTGGCGTGGTCGGCATTTCCATGCTCTTTTTCCCAATCGGTAATTTCTTTTACTGGCTTGCCATCCATCTCCTCATCGGAACCGCAACCAGCGCCCTCTTCCCCTATCTCATGGTCAACTTTTCACTTAAGACAAGCGCCCCTGAAAAGACTGCCCAATTGTCCGGCCTATCTCAAACAGGAGGCTATATCCTGGCAGCCTTTGGGCCAACCCTCTTTGGTTACAGTTTTGATTTTTTCCACTCTTGGGTACCAGCTGTAGCTGCCCTCTTACTCGTCGATATCCTGATGACTGTGGCCCTCTTTATGGTAGATCGGGCTGATAAAATCCTTTAAACTTCTAGTTTTTCCTAGAAGTTTTTTTATATATAAAAATTTTACACATTTTTCTTGACAGGGCTTTCTTTTAGATGTACAATGTATGTGTAAAAAAATTATATATAAAAATCTTACACATTAGAAAAGGAGGTTTCCCATGTACTTTCCAACATCCTCTGCCTTGATTGAATTTCTCATCTTGGCCGTACTGGAGCAGGATGATTCTTATGGGTATGAGATTAGCCAAACCATTAAGCTGATCGCTAATATCAAAGAATCCACACTCTATCCCATTCTCAAAAAATTGGAAGGCAATAGCTTTCTGACAACCTATTCTAGAGAGTTCCAAGGTCGCATGCGCAAATACTACTCCTTGACAAACGGTGGTATAGAGCAGCTCGTGACCCTAAAAGATGAATGGGCACTTTATACAGACACCATCAATGGCATCATAGAAGGGAGTATCCGCCATGACAAGAACTGAATACCTGACTCAGCTAGAACTCTATCTCAAAAAACTGCCTCAGGCTGACCAAATCGAAGCCATGGACTATTTCAGGGAACTCTTTGACGATGCTGGAGTCGAGGGAGAAGAAGAACTCATTGCTAGTTTGGGAACTCCCAAAGAAGCGGCCCACGAAGTTCTCTCCAATCTTCTCGATAAAAAAATCAATGAAGCACCCGCTCAAAAGAATAACCGACAAATTTTGCATATCGCCTTGTTAGCTCTCCTTGCAGCACCCATCGGCATTCCTCTGGGAATCGCCATCCTCGTGGCTCTGTTCGGAATCCTTGTGGCTGCTTTGACTGTCATTCTGGCTTTCTTTGCGGTTTCCATACTTGGTATCATCGGTGGATTCCTATTTTTAGTTGAAAGTTTCACTGTCCTCGCCCAAGCCAAATCAGCCTTTATCTTGATTTTCGGTTCTGGTTTACTGGCCATCGGTGCTTCTTCGCTAGTCTTACTAGGTATTTCCTATGTAGCCCGCTTCTTCGGTCTACTCATTGTTCGCCTGGTACAATTTGTTCTTAAAAAAGGAAAGAGAGGTGACCAGTATGCGTAAATTGACAAAAGGATTTCTCATTTTTGGTGTAGTGACTACCGTTATCGGCTTTATCCTTCTTTTTGTAGGTATCCAATCTGACGGGATCAAGAGCCTACTTGCCATGTCCAAGGAGCCTGTCTATGATAGTCGGATGGAAGAACTGTCCTTTGGCAAGGAAGTCGAAAACCTAGAGATTACGCTCCACCAACACGCGCTGACCATCACGGACTCTTTGGATGATCAAATCCACATTTCTTATCATCCATCTATTTCTGCTAACCATGATCTTGTCACAAATCAAAACAACAAAACTCTAAGCCTCACTGATAAGAAACTGTCTGAAAGTCCGTTTCTCTCTTCTGGAATTGGCGGGATTCTCCATATCGCAAGTGGTTACTCTCGTCGTTTTGAAGAAGTTATCCTCCAAGTTCCAAAGGAAGAAGTCTAAAAGGGATCAACGTGTCAGCCAATCGTGGACAAACCACCATCATCAATGCTAGCCTTGAAAATGCGACCCTCAATACCAATAATGGCTATCTCCTCCGAATTGAAGGAAGTCGGATTAAAAACAGTAAACTCACAACACCAAATATCATCAATATCTTTAGCACAGAACTGACAGATAGTCAGCTAGAGTCAACAGAAAATCACTTCCACGCTGAAAAAATCCAAGTACACGGTAAGGTGGAATTGATGGCGAAAACAGACCTACAACTGCTACTTTCCGAAGAAGAAAAACAAAGAATCAACTTAGATCTTTCAACAAAACATGGTTCTATTCTTCATTTTTTAAGAGAAGGAAGACGTTCGTTTAACAACAAAGAAAACAAAGATGAACGATTAAGCAATCCTTATAAAACAGAAAAAGCAGATGCAAAAGATCAACTCATGGCAAGAGCAGAACAGGATATCTATCTACTCAAAGCAGAGGAACACGAGCCTTCTTCTAGAAATCGTTGACAAAAGCGCTTACATCTGCTAATGTAAAATAAAAAAAACAACCAAAAAGGAGGTTCCTCATGAAACAAGAATGGTTTGAAAGTAATGATTTTGTAAAAACAACAAGTAAGAACAAGCCTGATGAACAGTCCCAAAATGTTGCAGACAAGGCTGAAGAAAGGATAGCTGATCTCGATATGCCAATTGAAAAAAATACTCAGTTAGAAGAGGAAGTCTCTCAAGCTGAAGTTGAACTGGAAAGCCAGCAAGAAGAGAAATTGAAACGCCTGAAGACAGTGAAGCGAGGACAGAAATAGAAGAAAAGAAAGCATTAGATTCTACTGAAGAAGAGCCAGACATTTTTAAAGAAACAGAAAAAGTCACTATAGCTGAAGAGAGTCAAGAAGCACTTCCTCAGCAAAAACCAACCACGAAAGAGCCACTTCTTATCAGTCAATCCTTAGAAAGTCCCTATATCCCCGACCAAGCTCCAAAATCTACGGATAGATGGAAAGAGCAAGCGCTTGATTTTTGGTCTTGGCTAGTGGAAGCAATCAAATCTCCTACGAGCAATCTTGAAACAAGTAGCACACACAGCTATACAGCCTTTCTCTTGCTCATTCTGTTTTCTGCATCTTCCTTTTTCTTTAGTATCTACCACATCAAACATGCTTACTATGGACATATAGCAACTATGCATAATCACTTCCCTGAACAATTTGCTTCATTAAATCTCTTTTCGATTATCTCTATCCTAGTAGCAACAACACTCTTCTTCTTTTCATTCCTCTTGGGTAGTTTCGTTGTGAGACGATTTATCCACCAGGAAAAAGACTGGACACTAGAAAAGGCTCTCCAACAGTATAGTCAACTCTTGGCAATTCCAATCTTCCTCACTGCTATTGCTAGTTTCTTTGCCTTCTTTGACAGCCTACGATTTACAGCCCTCTTGTGTGTGATTAGCATTGGAATCATTCTGCTTGCTAGCCTCCATAGCATTACGAGACCTAGTCAATCAAGTGAAACCGACTCCTTCTATCAATTATTCTTGTCTGTCCTTGTGAACGGAGTCATTATCCTCCTCTTCTTTGTAGCTGAAGTCGCACTGATTGGAGATTACCTTCGTATCTTGTCCTTTCTTTAAACTTCATACTCTTCGAAAATCTCTTCAAACCACGTCAGCTTCGCCTTACCGTACTCAAGTACAGCCTGCGGCTAGCTTCCTAGTTTGCTCTTTGATTTTCATTGAGTAGCAATCCTGTCACCCATGGCAGGATTTTTTATATATCAAAAAGCAAGTCGATTGACCTGCTTCTGCTTTACTTTTCTTGTGCTAATGTTTTAAAATCTTGTCCTAGGATGGGTTGTATTTCTATAGTTCAGTAGTATGATAACGTTGCTATGAAGTTCGTTATTCCAAATATTATGCAAACTAGTTATATGTAAAATTAAGATTAGAAACCACCAATTTCCATTTTTTAACTTTTAATGAAATTCATCCATATTAATATTAATAACTTTGCTTGCTCTAGCAATAACATCCTTATCATGAGTCACGACAATAACAATCTTTTCCTCTTTCACTAATTTCTCAACCTCATTTAGAAATAATTCAGTTGAGTTTCTGTCCAAATTTCCTGTAGGCTCGTCAAATAGATAGATGTCCTTTTCTTGCGATAAACTCCTCATGAGTAGAATTTTTTGTTTCTGACCTTGCGAAATATTTGTGGCTTTCCCATCAATCTGATGACTTAGAGCTATATTGAGATTCAGACTATCAAGATTATTTGATTCATAGTTTTCCTTATTAAATAGGGTGAAATTAATATTTTTTGAAACACTTCCAGGGAATACATGAAATTCAGATGAATACACGCTCAAATAATCCAAAATATTAGTCTCCTCTAAAGTAGAAAAACTTTCCATTCCATTCAGTACAATATCACCCTCTGTTGGAGAAGATAATCCCTGAATAATATTCAAAAGGGATGATTTCCCAGTTCCATTACCGCCTGTAATAATGGTTAATTCACCACTATTAAACTCGAAATTTAATTTATTAAACACCAATCTTTCATCCCATTTTTACATAAATTCCGGCATGACAATTGTTTAATTTTAGATACTGGAATGGTAGCAAGATTACTTTCCATCCCTACTTCCTCTAGTCCAATAAACTCAAAGGAATATTGACTTTTTTTCAATGCTACCCAAGATGTAATTAAAGAATTTAAAACGCTGGATAACAGTAATAGAATCAAAATACTATTTGCATACTCTGATATATGTGTGTAATCTCTAATAATATTCACAGTAGCCAGCAAAAATGAACCAGTTAAACCAATAAATATCTGCGTAGAAGCTAATAATCTATTGGTAATATGTGTACTATCTAGTTTCGTTCCCAACAGTTCATTGAGTCTTTCATCAAATTCTTTGATAAAGTCGCTAGATTTTTGGAAACTTATAATATCTTGCAAACCATAAATTGTATTTTCTACAAGAGAACTAAAGTCAGAACTATTAGCAATAAATTCTCGCTGATTTTTTACAACTTTTCGTATCTCAAAATTGACATATAAACCAAGAATAGCTATAGATACGCATGTAACTGCGAAAATAATAATATTCAATTTTAATAGCAATAACAGTAGCAAACAGAACACTAAAAAGCTGTACCTTTTAAGTAAAAATTTTTTTGCATAATACCTGTTGCTGATAACAACAAATTCCAAAAAAATAACTACTAACATACTCATAATTCTTAGTTAAAGAAAAAAATCATTTAATTGGTTCTTATAAAAAGAGGACAGAATATCATTTAAAAAATCATTCTCAATCTTTCCTTTTAATCTCGTTTCTAATATAGAGAACTGCCAATACAAATATGAAGCTAATATTATTGAAGCTAGGGTAAATAGTTGAATACTAAACTGAATGTTAAGTAGACCAGACATTGTTATTTGTAGTAAAAAAGCAATAGCAATAGGTAAACTAATTTTAGCTAATCCCAAGAAAAAGATTGCCAATTTTCTCTTCCAACCAAGTGAAGCTAGAAATCTATGATATAACTTATCTACATAGCTTATCGTAACAATATCTTTTCTATCTTCTGAATTAACATTCTCATTCTTTTGAGGAATTAAAACAATTCCTACACTCTGACTAAAAAGTTCTAATCTTGAAATTTTCTCAATTTCCTCATTTGCAGGATCAGAAACAATCAATGAACTACTGTCTCCATCCAACACGACGATATAATGAGGCAAGCTAGCTCTTTCTACTACCAGTAAATAAGGAAATGATACGTTGTTTAACAAACTAGGAGTCTCAATTTGATAAGAATCCGCATCAATACCATAGCTTTTTAGTATATCTTCTATATCAAACAAAGACAGTCCTTGGTGGTTATTGTTATCAAATTGTAGACTATCTAAATGTTCTAATTTTGGGAAATAGTAAGAAATGATTGTCTTTACACAGCCATTCCACAATCCAGCAAAGTTGCTTGTTTATAGTGACTAACCATTATTTTCTCCTTTTTTTCAACACTTATCTTACTATAACCATCAACTTCAATGACGCTATTCGAAGTTTGATTTGTCGTAGGAACCCTTAAAACTTCTCCTGTATTATTTGTATGTAAAGTATAGATTCCATCAAAGTCTTCAGGAACTGTAATAGATACATCACCAACAAGAGTATCTATAAATATTTTTTCGAAAGTCGCATTTTTCCCTAAGGAAATGGTTACATATAACTTATCTTTCCCTTGTGAACTCAAAGCCAAATTAAAGCCATGTTGTGAAAATGGAATATATAGACTATCTGAACTCATTTTAACGTTTTTAGTTATGTTATTCACTGATTCTTCGGAAACTTTTCCTTCTATTTGAACACTTGTTTCATCTGATTCACTCTTGACAACTTTAACATCAATTGCTTGCTTTGAACCATAAAACTCTAACGTTTTAATACTCTTAGAAGAAAGAGCCCATGATTGTTTCACACTGATTGTCGTCTCTCCTCGTTTTAAGGTTAATAAAATTCCAGCCACTACAAACAGTAACAACAGCCCAATTACAATTCCTATTTTTTTCATCATTAGTACTCCTACTTAAATTCTTTTTTACTGAATACAACAAACGCAAGTACAATCACTGCTATACTTACCAATATAGGATAGCCTGCATTCGTAAGGGTAAATTGACTTACCCCAGGGGAAGTTTTCAAATTTAAAGTCATTAATAAATAGTCTCTCACACTCTCACCAGAGTTTGGAAGGACATAAACCAATAGGTTATCAAACAGTAAAATATAGAGTATATAAATTATACTTGATTCATAAACCTTATCAAATATTTGAAAAATCAATAACGAGATACTGATAATAACCAAATAGTATGGTAGTTGGTGTAAAAATGTCGAAACAATCAACACCAAGTCTCCCTCCAAATAGACAAGAGCTGTTAAACTATAAAAAATAGTTACATATAGGAAAGACAAACAAAAGGCTCCCAAAGTTTTATATAAAAATAACTTCCATCGTTGTTTTTCTTTTGTGAGCAGAATGTTAATCGTACGGAAACTATAATCTTCCCCCCAGAAAAATAAATTAGTAGAGATAAAAAGCAAAGGAATAAAACCACTCACATTTGAAATCAATACTCGAAATGCTGGTTCATCTTCATTCGATGACTTAAAAAATAAGGAGAATAACAAAATCAATAATCCTATCAACAAACTAGGAAGCACTCCTCTTTTTTCCCAGTAAAATTTATACATATCTGCTTTAAGAGAATTCATGACTCTCCTCCTTTCTTAAATCATCAGATAATATTACGCAAATAGTAGTCCTCAAAGCGTTCCTTCTTAATATATATATCCTGTATCACTAGATTTGAAGCAACACTATATTCCAAGATAACCATTAATTTTTCCTTTTCTGGCACAACCAGATAATCATCCTGTTCAAAATGAACAATGCCCTCTTCTTTTAAAAACGTTTTTAGAATCTGATTATTACTCGTCTTAAGAAAGAGCTTTTCCGACAAATCATTTGCTAGCTCTTTTGAACTCATCACATTTATAATCTTTCCTTTTTTCATGATGATATACTTATCTGTTATAAACTCCAACTCCGATAGGATATGGCTTGAAATTAAAAAGGTAACTCCCAACTGATCCCTTAAATTCAAAATCATTTTTCTTAAATCTGAAATTCCTTGAGGATCTAAACCATTTACTGGTTCATCTAGGATAATAAGCTCTGGATTGTCCAAAAGGGCAATTGCTATCGATAATCTTTGCTTCATTCCAAGAGAATAGTTTTTTACTTTTCTGTCCCATGATGGTTTGGGTAGGCGAACCAATTCCAACATTTTTGTGATATCTGTCTTTAAACCAAATCTTGTTTTATAATATTGCAGGTGTTGATGTCCAGTCAAATTTGGATAAAGGGCAGGTGATTCGATAATACTGCCAATCTTATGCTGAGAAACACTCTTGATTTCTCCCTTATCAGATTGAATTAGTCCTAGGAGAATTCTCATTAATGTTGTCTTTCCAGCACCATTCTCTCCGATAAGACCACATATTTCCCCTTGCTCAATATCAAAGGAAATATTATGTAGAACCTGTTCTTTCCCATATGTTTTATCAATATTTTTAAGACTTAAAATCACACGATTCATAGTTTCTCTCCGTTCATTATATCCTTTGCTTTCATGAATTATCCTCCACCTCTGAAATCCCAAAATTCTTAACATCTGTAATTTCCTCAGGCAGAATGACAATTCGCTCTTCGCCTGCATCTAAAATTGCTAGGCGAAAGATTTCGTTATTTAATGCTATCTCTACCAACTTTTGCGAAGTCGTGTTATTTCGAACTATCAGACTGTGGCGAGTTTGTGTAAACGTCTCTAGCGAGATACTAAAATCTTCCATTTCTATCTCCTATCCAGAAAACCAAAAACTAAGACTTAAGAATACTTCAAATCCAAACATGCTTCTTTCCTCCTTATCTCTTGTTCTTTATGATCATAGTATAGCGCTTTCAAAAATAAAAAAACATGACAAAAATGTCATGTTAGCTCTCCATTTCCTCAAAAGTTTTTAAATCTTTTTCTTTTTCTCCCAATATACGCGCTTCTAATACTTGGTCTCCAAATGCTTGAGCACAAATAATAGCTCTATCGTATAAGCGGATGGCTTTTTCCTTATCCCGTTTATGAAATAAGGTACACATAGCTTCAAGCATATCAACAATTGGCTTGTTTTGAAAATCCTGCGATAAAATCATCAGCCTGTTCATCGCCTTAACATAAGGCTCAAAAGTGGAGTAAGATTTTTCCATCCATTGAACAGCTAAAGAATCAAGCACTGTTCTCTTTAACATATAAGCTGTCTCTAAATCAGATGAATTTGTTTCTCTTATAAGTTTTTTAGAAAGCATCCAAAACAGTTCATAATGATACCCAATCGGTCTTGCTAAACACGAAACAAAGTACAATTTTATCAGAAGCAAATCATTCACCGAATAGTTTTTCCTTATCTTTACTTGTTCAAAATATTCATCCAGCAAAGCATCGCCAAAACCTGCATCTTCACTTACAAAGACATCAAAACTAGCTTGTAAGGCACTAACTGCAATCTGCTCATCCTCAGGTAGACTGTCATAATAGTGTTCGTAAACTCTTTCAAACAACTCTTCCTTAACTTGGATTCTATCATCATCTCCATAAGTTTGAAACTTAATGAGTTTATCCTTTAATATCAAGTACTCGGAGGGTAAAATCATATGATCCATATCTACTATATGTGAAATTGAACAGCCTAGTTTGTAAGCTATATACTCTACCTTGGATAAACTCGGGGAAGACTGGCCTGATTCAATCCGTGCTAATTGGCGCACCGTTATCTCAGTTTCATCATCACAAAGAGTTTCACGAGTGATATGTTTCATCTCTCGCAACATTCGGATTCTTTTGCCTACTTCTATTTTTATATCCATTTATTTACTCTCCTGACAACTATTCCCATATAAAAAAATAAATTTCCTGTATATATTTTACTATTTTCTATAGAGATAAGCAATATTTGAAATATATATAACTATCTTTGTGTTATGACATAAATTTCAGTTCAACTATTACTACACCTTGGCAATTCCAATCTTCCTCACTGCTATTGCTAGTTTCTTTGCCTTCTTTGACAGCCTACGATTTACAGCCCTCTTGTGTGTGATTAGCATTGGAATCATTCTACTTGCCAGTCTCCATATCATTACAAGACCAAGTCAAGAAAGTGAAACCGACTCCTTCTATCAATTATTCTTGTCTATCCTTGTGAACGGAGTCATTATCCTCCTCTTCTTTGTAGCTGAAGTCGCGCTGATTGGGGATTACCTTCGTATCTTGGCCTTTCTTTAAACCTCAATCCTGTCTTTCATGGCAGGATTTTTTCTATGTCAAAAAAGCAAGTCGATCGACCTGCTTCTGCTTTACTTTTCTTGTACTAATGCTTTAAAATCTTGTCCTAGGATGGGTTGTATTTCTAATTGATTGGCATCTAGTTGGTGGTAAGATGCTGATGGTAGTGACTCTAGGAATTTTGCATAGTCCAAGCGGGCAATGGCTTCATAGTCTTCTGGTTTAGAGCCGTCTCCTGTGATTTGCACCAAGTCAATCTCCCACTTGACTTCCTTATCCACCAATTGCTCCATATAGGCTACAGGCACAAATGGTTCTCTCGGCAAAACGGTCTTGACTCCTTGAGCCAGATGGTAAACACCATGCACTTGCCCTTCTCCATCCTGATAGAAGGAAACTTTTGCAAAGTAGGCATCTGTCTCTTGAACCGCACGTACACGTGCTTCAAACTGAGCCAAGCCATCTTCCCCTAAAAAGCTTTTCAAGTCCTCATGACTAAAGAAAACAGGATTAAAAATTCCTTGGCAAATCATAAAACGGGCTGCAGTGTCTGCTAGATAGACTTGAATACTTGCTTGGAAATAAGCTTCAAAATCAAAACCATCTAATCCTTCAATCTCAGTTCCTGTATAAGCAAGTAGGGCATCTAAAAATGACTTGATAATCTGCCAGTCTGTCTGCGTTAGTAGGTCGGGAATATCGATACGATAAGCCTTTTGACCATCAGCATAACTGACCTTAAAGAGAAATTGTGATTGCCCCACTATCGCACACTCGATATACTCGAGACGGTTAAGAGGCTGACGGAGATAGACAGTATCATAGCTATGTGACTCCAAACCATCTACCAAGGCCAAGAGCGACTTGGCAGTCAAAATTTCCTGTTCTCCTAAAATGCTCTGTTTATTTGGAATAAAAAATGTTTTCGTCATAGCTGGACTCCTTTTGAAATCGCTTACATATAGTATACCCTATTTTTCTGAAAGATACAAACAAACTTTATACTCTTCGAAAATCAAATTCAAACCGTGTCAGCTTCGCCTTGCCGTACTCAAGTACAGCCTGCGGCTAGCTTCTTAGTTTGCTCTTTGATTTTCATTGAGTATTAGATTTTTGAGTACAAAGCATAGAAAAACAGCCCCTGAGGACTGTTTGATATTATACTGTAGCTGCTTGATCCAAGCTTTCACCTATAGCGGCTAGGCGCTCGACAACTTCAGCTTGTGTCAATTCATTTTCTGAAACATAGCGGTTACGTAGGTGAACACGGCACTCGTGTGAGCATCCACGAAGGTACTTGTCTTCATTTTCTTCTGATGTCAAGATACGACGGTTACAGAAGGGATTTCCACAGTTGACATAGCGTTCACATGGTGTTCCATCAAACCAGTCTTTTCCTACGATGGTTGGGTTGACATGGTTAACATCTACGGCAATACGCTCGTCAAAGACGTACATTTTTCCATCCCAAAGCTCGCCTTGGACTTCTGGGTCTTTCCCGTAAGTTGCAATTCCTCCATGCAATTGGCCGACATCTTTGTAGCCTTCACGGACCATCCAGCCTGAGAATTTCTCACAGCGAACTCCGCCTGTACAGTAAACCACGACACGCTTGTCCATGAATTTTTCCTTGTTATCACGAACCCATTGTGGCAACTCACGGAAGTTACGAATGTCTGGGCGGATAGCCCCACGGAAATGTCCTAGGTCGTACTCGTAATCGTTACGTGTGTCAAGGACAACTGTATCTTCGTCAAGAAGAGCTTCTTTGAACTCTTTTGGAGACAAGTAAGCACCTGTTGTTTCAAGTGGGTTGATGTCGTTATCAAAATCGTTATCTTCCAAACCAAGGTGGACAATTTCTTTCTTGTAGCGAACAAACATCTTCTTGAAGGCTTGTTCATTTTCTTCGTCAATCTTGAACCAGAGGTCTTCCATTCCTGGGAGGCTATGAACGTAGTCCATGTATTTTTGAGTTGTTTCGTAGTCACCTGAAACTGTTCCGTTAATTCCCTCGTCAGCGACTAGGATACGGCCTTTAAGACCGATTGATTTACAGAAAGCCAAGTGGTCTGCAGCAAATTGCTCTGCATTTTCAATTGGAGTATAAAGGTAGTAAAGTAAGACACGAATATCTTTTGCCATAAGATTTGTTCTCTTTTCTATTCTTAAATTTTCAGAATTTTTCATCTGACTATACCAGTATACCTGCTTGAGAAAACGAATGCAATTTATTTGACTGGAAATTGTAGAAATAGGCATATCCCTGCACCTAATCAGTAACCATAGCGAATAGCAGATAATTCTCTCAATTTTTTGATCTGATCGGATTGATTTTCTGACAATATCAGCTTATTATCAATCAACACATGTGAGATATCAACATTCATTTGGCTCAATATAAACGGAGTAGAAGTCCCATCGTCCTTTAATCGTCTTTTATACATAACTAACTGATTTTTCAAGGGAGTCAGTTGAGGCGCATCCTTTATATCTTCCAATAGATGATTTATGATCGTCATGGCTTCACAACGTCTTTCGCTTCCTCCAGCAAACCATTTTAATGGTGTCATACTCATTTACCTCCTTAAATTGAAAAACGTTCATTCCTAACGCTCGTGCCAGTATTTTACCACACCCTATGTAAAAAAGTCAGCAAAAATGGTAGGGTCGCTACAATATTATTGATCACATAAGACGCATAAGTAGGATTGAAGTTTAAAAAAATAAAACTTAATCTTAACTACCGATTTAGCAACTAATCTAGCAAGCCACAATAAACCATCTCCTTGAAATACCAGACCTACCTAGACTGAACTTAAATTTTTGTTTAGAGGCTGGACAAAAACTCAATTTCAGGAGAAAACAAAGTAAATCTTCCCACAATAAAACTGACATGATAAAAATCCTCATCGCTCCAAACAACACTATCCATGAAAGAATCATGAGTATGGTCATCTGTAAAACCAAGACTCCCTAAAATCACATCTGCCAATTCTCCTAACGTTTCTTTTTGGGAATATGTATATGCCGATAGCAACCTTTCCCAAATTTAACAAAAACAACCCAAGAACGCATAGATAACAGCTTTTCAGTCTCTATTCCCTATTTTATTCATTTTAAATGTACCATAATCCCTCTAATAGTCAAGCAAAATAATTTCTTTTGGTCAATCATCCCTCTTAAGTTTGTCGAACTAAGTCACCTATAACTAGAAAAAAGTACAGAAAGAAATAGATGTTTCACGAGAAACTCTCAATTTCGAGTTAACCAGCAAGAAGTCTTCTCTAGTAAGCTTGTAGGACAATCATTTTTTCAGATAATTGTTGAGCCAATTTTCGATGAAGACAACTTCTTTAAGAATCATTTTCTTAGTTTCTTTAGGTAACATCTGCGAACGAGTCTATTGTGATTCTCATTAGTTCCCCTTTCCCAAGAGGCATAGAGCTACACATAATAGATACGCTCCTAAGAAAATACATCAGACAAGCAGTTGAATTCTGTTCTGTTATCTGCCGAATTTGATGCTGTTTTAAGATGAGTTTTAGAGCCTGGTTGACCGACTCCGCGCTTTTATTTGGAATCAATCGGATAATCTGATGTCTACTTCTTCTATCATCAAGAAAGATGTATAGCAATTTAGTAAAGTATCGACCTTTTATACTAAACAAAGCAACAAACTAAAGAATCTTTCCTAACCAACTAAAAGCACTCATTTACGAGTATAGATCAGATTTACAAAATCAATAACAATAACAGATTTTTAGCAAATCGTAGTATATTGAAATAAGATCCGAACAAATTGATTATGAAAATCAAATTAATTTCTAAAAATGTTTTAGCATCCGAAAAGTACTATTCTAGTTTCAATTTATTATAGAAGTCGTATCCCACTATTCTAGCTTCAATTCACTATACTTCAAAAAATCTCCTAGCATACTTTCCTGCTAGGAGATTTTCTTATAAAAGGTACTTATTTAAGCTCTGAAAATCGGATTTATCATCTGATAATTATCAAACAATCTACCAATTAAGCTTCTTCGTCTTCTTTACGACGACGGCCTGCAAGACCAAGACCAAGTAATGCACTTGCGGCAGCTGCTACCATGGAAACCACAGAATCTTCTGTACCTGTATATGGTAATTCTTTCGCTCCTTTACGTGCATTTGTGTGTTCTGATACTATTTGGCCAGTATTAGCTGAACTTCCATTGTCTGTAGAAGAACGTTGTTTAAAGATATCTTTGGATACGATTGTGTAAACTTTACCATCTTTAGTAATTACAGTTGCATTTCCTGCTTTGTCGAAGATAACTTCTACCACATCAGCATTTGCTCCTTTAATCTGACTTTTACTGACTTCTTTTCTGCATCTGTTAAGTTGTGGGGTCTCTTCTGTTTCTTTTCGAAGTCAACATTGATGTTTTCACCACATTGTTCTTAGGCGCAACATCTTTAGCATCTTTAACTAATTGGCTGCTGGAATTGTTGGCTGTCTTACCTTCTGGGGTTGTTACTGTTGCATTTCCGTTTTTCGTCTACTACAGTTGATCCTGGGTTAACTGCTTTAATTGATTCTTTAACTTTTTCAATTTCATCAGCTGTTAATTTAGCTTTATCTCCAACTAACACTCTAGTTGCTGGTGTGTTTACACCATTTTATTGGGATTGGGTCAGTTAATTTATCTTCTGGAATTACTAAGTCAAGTTCTGCAGGGATTTTGTTCCATACCTTTAGTAACGATTACATCACCTTATCATTTACTACTGAGTTGATCTGGGTTTGCATCCTCTGCTTTCTTAACTTTTGCTTTTTCTTCATCTGTTAGAGATTAGCTGGATCTTTTACTACTGTCTTAGCTGCTGGTGTGTTTACTGCATTTCCTGCATTTGCTTTAGCTGCATCTGCTGCTGACTTAGTCAAGTCTGACGTTGGAATTACTGCTGTCTTACCTTCTGGCGTTGTGACTGTCGCGTTACCTTTGTCGTCTACGACTACAGTTGAACCTGGATTTACTGCTTTAACTTTATCCTCAATCGCTTTCTTCTCTTCTGGAGTTAACGCATCTGGATTTGCTACTACTGTCTTATCTGCTGGTTTAACGATGTCGTTGCCTGCGTTTGGTTTAGCTGCATCTGCTGATGACTTAGTCAAGTCTGACGCTGGAATTACTGCTGTCTTACCTTCTGGCGTTGTGACTGTCGCGTTACCTTTGTCGTCTACGACTACAGTTGAACCTGGATTTACTGCTTTAACTTTATCCTCGATCGCTTTCTTCTCTTCTGGAGTTAACGCATCTGGATTTGCTACTACTGTCTTATCTGCTGGTTTAACGATGTCGTTGCCTGCGTTTGGTTTAGCTGCATCTGCTGATGACTTAGTCAAGTCTGACGCTGGAATTACTGCTGTCTTACCTTCTAGCGTTGTGACTGTCGCATTGCCTTTATCGTCTACTGCTACAGTTGAACCTGGGTTGACTGCTTTAACCTTATCTTCGATCGCTTTCTTCTCTTCTGGAGTTAACGCATCTGGATTTGCTACTACTGTCTTATCTGCTGGTTTAACGATGTCGTTGCCTGCGTTTGGTTTAGCTGCATCTGCTGATGACTTAGTCAAGTCTGACGCTGGAATTACTGCTGTCTTACCTTCTGGGCGTTGTGACTGTCGCGTTACCTTTGTCGTCTACGACTACAGTTGAACCTGGATTTACTGCTTTAACCTTATCCTCGATCGCTTTCTTCTCTTCTGGAGTGAGAGCATCTGGATTTGCTACTACTGTCTTATCCGCTGGTTTAACGATGTCATTGCCTGCGTTTGGTTTAGCTGCATCTGCTGCTGACTTAGTCAAGTCTGACGCTGGAATTACTGCTGTCTTACCTTCTGGGGTTGTGACTGTCGCATTGCCTTTATCGTCTACTACTACAGTTGAACCTGGGTTGACTGCTTTAACCTTATCTTCGATCGCTTTCTTCTCTTCTGGAGTGAGAGCATCTGGATTTGCTACTACTGTCTTATCCGCTGGTTTAACGATGTCATTGCCTGCGTTTGGTTTAGCTGCATCTGCTGCTGACTTAGTCAAGTCTGACGCTGGGATAACTGCTGTCTTACCTTCTGGGGTTGTGACTGTCGCATTTGCCTTTGTCATCTACAACTACTGTTGCATCTGGATTTACAGCTTTAACCTTATCTTCGATCACTTTCTTCTCTTCTGGAGTTAACGCATCTGGATTTGCTACTACTGTCTTATCTGCTGGTTTAACGATGTCATTGCCTGCGTTTGGTTTAGCTGCATCTGCTGCTGACTTAGTCAAGTCTGACGCTGGGATAACTGCTGTCTTACCTTCTGGGCGTTGTGACTGTCGCATTGCCTTTATCGTCTACTACTACAGTTGAACCTGGGTTGACTGCTTTAACCTTATCTTCAATCGCTTTCTTCTCAGCATCTGTCAACTTGTCTGGGTTAGCAACTACAGTTTTGTCCGCTGGTTTAACGATGTCGTTGCCTGCGTTTGGTTTAGCTGCATCTGCTGCTGACTTAGTCAAGTCTGACGCTGGGATTACTGCTGTCTTACCTTCTGGCGTTGTGACTGTCGCATTTCCTTTGTCATCTACAACTACTGTTGCATCTGGATTTACAGCTTTAACTTTATCTTCGATCGCTTTCTTCTCTTCTGGAGTGAAAGCATCTGGATTTGCTACTACTGTCTTATCTGCTGGTTTAACGATGTCATTGCCTGCGTTTGGTTTAGCTGCATCTGCTGATGACTTAGTCAAGTCTGACGCTGGAATTACTGCTGTCTTACCTTCTGGCGTTGTGACTGTCGCATTGCCTTTGTCGTCTACGACTACAGTTGAACCTGGATTTACTGCTTTAACTTTATCCTCGATCGCTTTCTTCTCTTCTGGAGTTAGACGCATCTGGATTTGCTACTACTGTCTTGTCCGCTGGTTTAACGATGTCATTGCCTGCGTTTGGTTTAGCTGCATCTGCTGATGACTTAGTCAAGTCTGACGCTGGGATAACTGCTGTCTTACCTTCTGGCGTTGTGACTGTCGCATTTCCTTTGTCATCTACAACTACTGTTGCATCTGGATTTACAGCTTTAACTTTATCTTCGATCGCTTTCTTCTCTTCTGGAGTGAGAGCATCTGGATTTGCTACTACTGTCTTATCCGCTGGTTTAACGATGTCATTACCTGCGTTTGGTTTAGCTGCATCTGCTGCTGACTTAGTCAAATCTGTCGCTGGAATAACGGCTGTCTTACCTTCTGGCGTTGTGACTGTCGCGTTACCTTTGTCGTCTACGACTACAGTTGAACCTGGATTTACTGCTTTAACCTTATCCTCGATCGCTTTCTTCTCTTCTGGAGTGAGAGCATCTGGATTTGCTACGACTGTCTTATCCGCTGGTTTAACGATGTCGTTGCCTGCGTTTGGTTTCTTAGTATCTTCAACAGTACGTACTAATTCTTCTACAGGAATCACTTGTGTTTGACCATCTGGAGTTGAAACTTTAGCATTTCCTTTTTCATCTACTGTTACTACAGAGTTTGGATTTACAGTTTCAACTGCTGCTTTAATTTTCTCCTTCTCAGCATCTGTCAACTTAGCTGGATCATTTACGACTACTTTATCTGCTGGCTTAACTACGTCGTTTCCTGCTTTTGGATCATTTGCTGTATCAGCAGTTTTCACAACTTGTTCAGGAGTGATGATTTCCTGATGACCATCTGGAGTTGTAACAGTAATATTTCCATCTGCATCTTGAGTAATTTCTTTAGCATCTGGATTTACTTTCTTAACAGCTTCTAAGACCTTAGCTTTTTCATCGTCTGTTAAAGCACTTGGATCATTTACAAGAACTTTATCAGCTGGAATATTTACTTCACCTACAGCTTTAATAGCTGCTTTATCTGATTCTTCAATTCCATTGACAGATTCTGCTGTTTTAGCTGCATCTACAGATTTTTTAGCTTGTTCTGCAATCTTGTCTACTTGAGCTTTAAGATCTTCTTTAGCTTTAGGAGTCAAGTCGTCACGTGCATCGATTGCTGCTTTTCTTAGCTTTTGCTTCGTCATCAATTGCTTTACGAGCGTTTGGTTTATCTTCTACAACAGGTACAGATTTTTCGATTTCTTTTTCAGCTTCGTCTTGAAGTTGCTTAACTTCTGCATCTGTTCCAGCTTTATCGATTTCTTTCTTAGCTTCTTCTGCTAGAGTTTTAGCTGCATCTGCTGCAACTTTCTTCTCATCATCTGTAGCATCTGGAGTGTTTTCAATTGCTTTCAATTGCTCAGCTAATTTATCATCGATTGCTTTCTTAGCTGCTGGTTTCGTTACTGCTTCTGGATTTACAGCTGCAACCTCATCTACACCTGTTTTCTTAGCTGTATCTACTGCTTTTTGAGCTTCAGTTGCTTTTTCTGGTGTATCTGCATTGTCTGGTTGTTCATTAATTGCATCTGTTGCTGATTTAGCCTTATCTTGAGCATCCTTCTTAGCCGCGTCTTTTTCTTCTTGCGTTAAATCAGTACGAGCATCGATTTCTGCTTCTTTCTTAGCTAATTCGTCTGCTACTGCTTTCTTAGCCGCTTCTTTCGCTACTGGATTCACTTTCGCAACTTCATCTAATCCAGCTGTTTTCGCTGTATCTACTGCTGCATCTGTTGTTGCTGCATCGATTGCTTCTTTAGCTTTCTTAGCTTCTTCTGTTGCTTTATCTTTAGCTACTTTTTTCTCTGCATCTGTTAAGTCTGTACGGGCATCAATAGCATTATTTTTAGCTGTTAACGCATCGTCGATTGCTTTCTTAGCTGCTGGTTTCTTAACTGCTGCTGGATTTACGGCTGTAACTTCATCTACACCTGTTTTCTTAGCTGCATCCACTGCATCTTGTGCTGTTTTCGCTGCTTCTGGTGTATCCGCTGCATCTGGCTGTTTAGCAATTTCAGATAGTTGTGCATCAGCTTTATCTTTTGCTTCTTTCTTAGCTGCCGTTTTTTCTTCGTCAGTTAAGTCTGTACGAGCATCGATTTCTTTATTTTTAGCTGTTAATGCATCTGCAATTGCTGTTTTCGCTGCTTCTTTCGCTACTGGAGTTACGTTTGCAACTGCTGTAGTTCCAGCTGTTTTAGCTTTATCAACTTCTGCGTCTGTTGTTGCTTTATCAACTGCATCTTTAGCTGCATCTGCTTTTGCTTTTGCAATTTCTTTCGCTTTAGTTTTTTCTTCTGGAGTTAAATCCGTACGAGCATCAATTTCGTTGTTTTTAGCTGTTAATGCGTCATCGATTGCTTTCTTAGCTGCTGGTTTCTTAGCCGCTACTGGATCTACAGCTTTAACGTCTGCTACACCTTTATCTTTTGCACCATTTACTGCTGTTTGGGCTTCTGCTGCTTTTTCTGGTGTTTCTGCGTTGCTTGGTTGAGCATCGATTGCATCTGTTGCTTCCTTAGCTTTTGCTTTAGCTTCAGCTTTTGCTGCGTCTTTTTCTTCTGTTGTTAAATCAGTACGAGCGTCAATTTGCTCTTCTTTCTTAGCCAATTCATCTGCAATTGCTTTCTTAGCTGCTTCTTTAGCTACTGGATTTACAGATTTAACATCCGCTACACCCTTATCTTTTGCATTATCCACCGCAGTTTGAGCTGTTGTTGCTGCTTCTGGTGTGTCTGCATTGTCTGGTTGTGCGTTAATTTTAGCAAGTTCAGCATCTGCTAATTTTTGAGCTTCATCTTTAGCAGCTTTTTTCTCAGCATCTGTTAAATCTGTACGTTTGTCGATTTCAGAATTTTTAGCCGTTAAAGCATTCGCAATTGCTTCTTTAGCATTTTCTTTTGCTACTGGGTTAACTTTCCCAATCGCTGTAGTTCCAGCTGTTTTAGCTTGATCTACCGCATCGTTTGTTGTTGCTGCATCAATAGCTTTAGTTGCTTCTGCTGCTGCCGTATTATTTTTCGCGATAGCTGCATCTTTTTCTGCTTGTGTTAGATTTGGATTTGCTTTAATTGCATCTTCTTTAGCTTTACGAGCTGCTTCAACATCTGCTTTTGCTGCGTCTTTCTTAGCTACTACTGGGTTATCTGCTGCAATTGCACTTGTTCCTGCGTTTTTAGCCGTATCAAGAGCTGTTTTTGTAGTAGCATCATTAATTGCTGTTAATGCTTTTTCTTTATCAGCATTTACTTTAGCAACTGCTGCTGCTTTTTCTTCATCTGTAGCGTTTGGAGTAGCGTTAATTGCTGCAATTTTCTCAGTTGCTGCTGTTTTTACTGCATCAATCGCAGGTTGTTTATCTAATTTAGTGAAGTCTGTTAATGGTCTTACATCTTTAGAACCATCTTTATATGTTACTACTAAGTTGTTACCATCTTTTGTAATTGTATCAATCTTAGAATCTTTGTCGGTTACTTCTTGTCCACGTTTAGATTCTAAGTTTTTATCTTCATTTGTTTTAGAAAACTCAATCTTAACTTTCTCTTTAATTGAGTTAAACTCATCATCTGTTACTGCAGTTGGATCAGCTACTGCTACTTTATCTGCTTCTGCAACATCCGAAATTTCATATCTCTTAGCTTGTGATTTTAATACTAATGTAAATGCACCTGGATCGTTAGCGTATGTACCTGATGAAGCTCCATTTTCGATAATTGCATTATCCGTATCAGTTGCTGTAGCATAGCGAGTTACAATGCGGTATTCTCCATTTTCATCTGTTGGGAATTTACTTGCAGCCAATCCTGGAGTCTCTTTTGTCATCTTACCAGTAATTTTTACAGTTGCTGGTGTTGTAGTTTCTCCATCAATTTGTGTAAAAGTTGTATTATATTCGTTATCAATAACATTTGGATTAGTAGCTTCTACTGGTGATAACGGTTGATTTCCACCTTTTCTTATTGTTGCAAACTTGATTTTTCCTGAATCATCATTGTATTTAATATCAACATCAATATCTTCGTTCGCATAGATATAAACATCTTTTTTACCATCAACCGAATATGGAATCTCCACTGTTGGAGCTTGGTTTGTACGTGCAAAGTCAGTTAATGGTAATGTATCTGTAGATCCATCGTTATACGTTACCACCATATTATTAGCTACTTTTTCAACAGATTTAATCTTGTCGGCTTTATCGTCAACATTTTGACCTTGTTTCGCAACTAAGTTAGCATCTGTATTCGTTTTAGAATAGTGAAGTTTGATGTTTTCATTGTTTTCACCAACTAGTTTCTTAAACTCTGCATCTGTTACGTTATTAGCATCAACTACTGGGAACTTAGCAGATTCTTCTGCTGGAGTTGTAACATCATATTTTTGAGTTTGTGGCTTAAGCATGACACGGAAGGCATGGTCGTTAGCGGCATCCTTTCCAGAACCAGCGAATTTTGTTCCTTCGACATCTGTAACTGTCACATAACGCCAACCTAAAGGCAGCCCCTGTGGAGTTTCTCCTTTTGTTGCTGCGTCTAGTCTATCTTGTGATAAATTATCTACTGCCTTCGGAGTACCTGAGTATCTGATAACCGCTGGTGTCGCGTCCGATGCTGGTGTTTCAGTTTTAAACTCGTTTGCTGTATATCCATACTGAGTATTGATTTTATCAGTCTCACCGTCTACAGGTTTGAAAGCATTGCTTCCCCATTGTTCCAGTGTAGCTTTTGAAACCTTATCCGAATCATCTTTGATTTTAATATCAAACGAGTTCTCTTCTGCACCATAGACATAGATTTCTCGTTTAGCTTCATCTGAGTATGGAATCTCTACGACTGGATCGACGTTTGTACGTGCCACATTTGAAAGTGGAGTTTCATCTGTCGAATCGTCAGTATATGTTACTACTACTTTTTTGCTTGTAGTATCAACATCAATACTTTTTACTATTGAGTTTTGATTGTCTACAAGTTGTCCTTTTTTAGATTCTAATCTTGCATCTGTACTTGTTTTAGAATGTTCAATTTTAATCTGAGCTTTAATTTTAGCAATATCTGCTTCAGTTAAGCTATCAATATTTGAAACAGCAATCTTATCAGCATTTGATGCTGGCTCTTGGATGCTATATTTGTATGTTTGTGATTTAAGAACAATCTTAAAGTATCCCTCTGCATTTACACCACTTCCAGCAGCAGACATTGTAGAACCATCTTTTGCTGTTACACGAAGGTAACGATCCCCCATTGCAAAGTTTTGAGCTTCAGTTTTATTATAGGCAGGTTTACTCATGATAAGTTCATTCGGTTGCCCTGTCATTCTCACTGTTAATGGTGTATCTGTTTCTGTAGTGATCTTTTCGAAGTTATATCCATATCCATCTGTTACAGTTGTGTCATTTACAGTTGTGAACTTCTGATTTGATCCTTTTGTTATTTCAACAGATGTTACTTTGTTTGTTGCTGAGTTGATTTTAAATTCTACATTAGCCTCTTCTTTGTTATAAACATAGATTTCTTTTGTAGTATCATTTGAAAACTCTGTAGTGTAAGTAATATCACCTACAGTTTTTGCAGTTTCAGTACGGAAAGCATTGTTTTTGTCTAATGCTTGTCCATTACGTTCGTCTTTTGAACCTGAGTTTTCGATAGAGTTAGTACCAGCTGTTGGTTCAGTATTTTCTGCTGTTTTACCTACAGTTGGTTGTCCGTTAGTTGTGTCTACTACTGGAGTCTCTTTTTTCTCTACAGGTTTGTTTCTTAATCTAGCGTTAGCTGTAGTGACAAGTTTGCTGTAAGCTTGTTTTAGTTCAGCTTGAGTAGTTGCATTCGCTAATGTAGCTTTTGCAGCTTCTAAGTCAGCTTTTAATACTGCAACACTTTCTTCTGTTTTGTTATCGTAAGAACCGTTAGAAAGTTTTGTCTCAATTTCTGAAATATAGCTTTCAAGTTGGGTCTTGTCCAAAGTTGGAGTTGTTGCTTCTACAGATGTCTCTTGTTTGCTTAGTTCATTAGCTGATACAGCTCCATTCCCCAAGAACATGAAAAGAGCAGCGACCGCTACACTAGCCGCCCCAAACTATATTTACGGATCGAGTAACGCGTGACCTTTTCACGGTGCAGACGTTCAACACGACTCATAGATGGTTTATTTTCCATTATTTTCTTTTCTCCTTTTATAAGGTTAATTGATTTGATTTCCACATGACACCTGCACACAGAAATCTACAATCTACATTTTATATTATTTTCAATATATATGCAAATAATTTGATTTTAAATTTTCAAAAAAAGCGTTTTGGGAAATCAAGGAATTTTCAGAAAATTTCCGATTGAATTTTTTCTACTTTTTTTGAATAAATATATATGATATTATCCAACTAATCTTATATAAGAATTTAGGCTAGTTCGGAAAAACAGCGGATATATTTTTTAATTTTAGTAAAATAAATAGGTTCGAAGTATAAAAATAGTGTATTTGTATCTCTATACACTAAAATCATTCGTACAAAATATAAAATCTATTCCAAACAAAAACATGCTACCTCATTTCGGTAACATGTCATCACTTTCTACTTACAACAGCGCCTCAAACTCAGAGACAGTCATGCCCAATTGCTGGCTGGCAACCTCAGAAGTCAGAAGACCTTGACGAACGAGATTTAGTAAACCTACTTTCAATCCCTCTTCGATACCCTCAGATTGTCCTTGTTCAAGACCTTCCGCCCTAGCAGTCTCCAAGGCATAATCCTGAGCCAATAACGCTTGTTCTTCTCGCATACGTAGTTGACTAAACATCTTCCTGTCCTCCTCGGACCAGCTCTTATAGTCCAGCAGTTGGTCTGCCTGGCTGATGGCTCGCTCGGGTTGTTGGGTAAAGGGTTTATTCCCAAAAAACTCCAACCATGGTTTACGAACCTCATCTTTGCTGGTTTCTCTGTATTTGTTAAGTTCTTATTTGTGATGCTCTTTCAATAGTAACTCAAACTCAGCGACAGTCATACCTAACTGCTGGCTGGCAACCTCGGAAGTCAAAAGACCTTGGCGAACCATATCTAGGAAAGTAAAGACTCTTCCTTCAACTTTCCCACGCTCCAGTCCCTGTTCAATACCACGTTCTAAACCTTGTTCAATCCCTTCTGCCCTAGCTGTTTCCAAGGCATAATCCTGAGCCAATAACGCTTGTTCTTCTCGCATACGTAGTTGACTAAACATCTTCCTGTCCTCCTCGGACCAGCTCTTGTAGTCCAGCAGTTGATCTGCTTGGCTGATGGCTCGCTCAGGTTGTTGGGTAAAGGGTTTATTCCCGAAAAACTCCAACCACGGCTTGCGAACCTCGTCTTTGCTGGTTTCTTTGTATTTTTTAAGTTCCAAGAACGCCATCTTGACTAGATGGTTTTCTTGTCCATTGTTTGTGATGGTTAAAACCTCACCTGTCGTGTCCTCTCGCATACTAAAACTGTGAAATGCTAAATCATCTGAGAAATAATTACTATCCACAATAGCGATTGCGTATACTGGAGCAATATGTTTGTAGCTCTGGTGAGTATTGCCCTCTCGTTGGCGAATTTTTTCTAGGTTTTGATTGACCTGACTGCAAAGGTAAGCCCACAGGCGATTGATGAAAAAATTCTGATGATGCACTTGAATCTCAATGATTACTTGAGTGCCATTATCCAACTCCGCCAAGACGTCTATACTGGTATAGAAATCCTGTGCCGAGTAAGGTAGGGAAGGTAAGACATGAATATTACTTCCCTCCAAAATCGTCACATTTTTTGCTGGCAAGTCCAGCATATCGCGGATAAATTGACAAGTGATTTCTGGATTGCTAAAAATTTTCTTAGCAACCAAGTCATTAGTTGGGCTGATGCCTGGATGTCTTAGAATCATCCACTTCCTCCTTTTATTATACCATAGTTTTAAATCTAGGTTTACTAGATTCACTGCTACTATCTATTTATTCGGAAAGGAAATGAATTGTGAAGATATTTTATCTCGTTTCAACTAAAATATGAGCTTGATCAACCAGTTGTCCATTAACAGTCAGATTCAGATAGAAATCGAGGGTCTTATCAGCAACAAAATACAGGGTTGGTAGGCACAAATCTTTTCTGCTTTCCCCTACTTGGAATTGAAGGACTTGAATCTCGTCCTGATAGACGACACCATGAACACCTGTCCCCGGTTGAATCGAAATCTTAGCTTCCAAAGGGGTACTACTTTCGCTACGTTCAATCCTAAAATGAAGAGTCTCTCCCTTTGTCACAGCTAGACTTTTTTCTGCAAATGCTAGTCCCTGAACAGCTACTTTTTGTGATAAGCTCGGAGTGTTATAGAGGGCAATCTTGGTCAATACAGGCATAGATTGTGCCTCTGTAATGATCACGCGCACCTTCTGTGCCTCTACTAGTGGACCTCGCAAGAGGCGCTTTTGACCAACTGTAAAGCCCATGCCAAATTCCTGCCAGACACCATCTACCTCTACTTGCACATGAAAAGCAGCGATTCGTTGCCCTAGCTTCAAATCTTCTCTTAACTCAATGACACCAAAAGTTTTAGGTGACCCTAAGTCGAGTTCTAAATGGATTGGCAAGCCTGCATCACTTGCCCAAGAGCTGGTCTCAAAGCCGTCTGTCAAATGATGACAGGCAAAGTCTGCGGAGAAAGCAGGACCAGATACCGCAGCCCCCAGAGCCAAATCTTCTTTATAGAGCTCATTGCGATAGGCCGCAAATTCATAGAGTCGTTCAATATCCTTTGTATCAAAGAGACCATCTTGATTCGGCGGAATATTAAGCAGGAGTGGAGTTCCTCTCCCAACCGAGTGAAAGTAGATTTCTACCAATTCCTCGAGAGACTTAGGATCCTGATCCTCGTGGTAAAACCAGCCTGGCCGGATGGAAACATCTGCCTCACCGATTGAAAAAATCGTGCCTGAGGGATCTCCGTGCTGAAGATAGTCCAGCTCTGCTTCTGTTCCTAGTTTGTCAGGATTCACCTTTTGCCATAGGGGGGCACCTGCATATCCTCGTTCATTACCAATCCAGCGTATACTGGTGCCTTCTGTTGAAAAAATTAAGCAATCTCCCTGCAGTTCACGAATGGTTTCAAACCATTTTTCAAATTCATAATTGACCTTTTGAGCGCCCTCTCCTCTGGCTCCATCCATCCAGACCTCAGCAAATTTCCCTCCATTTCCATAGGCAGGATTTGATAAAATCTCCTTCAGCTGGGCCAGATAATAGGCATTATAGTCCGCTTCTCGCTCCACATGGTAGAGAGGACTGTGGGCATCCCACGGTGACAGGTAGACCCCCATATCCATATCAAACTCTGTGGCAGCTTGTGATACTTCAAGGAGCAAATCCCCCTCTCCATTCCTCCAAGGACTGGCCTTGACCGAATAATCTGTGTGAACTGTCGGATAGAGGACAAAACCATCGTGGTGCTTGACCACCAAAATCAACTTTTTAAAGCCCGTTTCCTTGAGTACACGAACCCATTCACGCGCATCTAACTTTATCGGATTAAAGTGTTCAGGATCCTCCTGACCGGTTCCCCATTCCTGATTATAAAAAGTATTTGGTCCAAAATGGATAAAGGCTGCTAGTTCATCCTCTAAATAAGCTAGCTGGGCCTGACTAGGCAAGGGGCCATGCGGTTTTATTTCTCTTACCATACTACTTCCTATCTACATTTTTCTTTACTTTTTTGGCATGTACTTGCAATTCTGTTAACGCCAGTGGGTTTACCAAGTTTTCAAATCGAAGACGAAGAGCATAAGTTTCCACCTTATCAAATTCAAAACGAAGCTCTTCATCCTTGTCGCTTGAAACTTTTCGGATAGTTGATACAGGGCACCAATTCTTTTCTTGTTTGAGCAGAGAATCCTTATCCAAATGGTTGGGAGTTCGAGGTAAGCTAGGCTCATTCCCTACGTAATAATCAATAAAGGTAGGCTCCACCGCCACGTATTCTTGATTCTCAACATAATACAAGGTCAGGTTATCCACAAATCGCGGTTTTAAAATCCCTGCATCTCCAAAAAGAATGCCCACGCTGGCTTGCTCTGACTTGACAATCCAGGTATTGGCTATCGATTTTTTCCGAGCAATGACCTTGTCATTGAGGTAAGATGCTGGGTGATTCGGCTCTGAGTGGGAAGCAAAGACCAGAGGCAGGGTGGAACCTGTCCACTGATTGGAAATAACTTTCCCCATCTGCACTGGCATCTGTCACATGAATGGTGACTGTTGCTGGTAACTCACAGCCCGCTACTTGTCCTGTAAGTACACATTCTCCTACCTGAGCATAGACTTGGGGTTCGAGTTCATCCCAAGTCACCTTGGCCATATCTCGTCTGCCATCTGATAAGACTAGCTTGACTCGATCTGGTAAGTGTGGGGGCTTCCTTGACAAGCGTCCAAACCCTTTCAGGCTCAATAGTGCAAATCCCTTGAACACAAACCTGAGCAGAAGCCTTTAAATCCAGACCCTCTAGCTGACCAGATACCGTAAACTCATGAAAGCTTGCTATATCTTCTTCGGAGATTGCCTCCCAAACAACCTTGACTCGTTTTGCATCGCCTGACTCATAGTCCACCAAAGACTGATGATGGCAGCTGTGGATAAGTCCCCTTATCTATATACAAGCGAAGTGGTCGTACAAAAACTGCCTGCCCTAGCGAGATATTTTCTGCGACCTGCAGGTGCATTTGATAGGTCTTTCCCTTGATAAATGGCGCGAATAGCCAAGTCACCTGCAGACAAGCAATGAAGCACTCCCTGCTTGATAATGGCGTGGGCACTACCACTCGTCTCCCAAATCACTTCACTATTCCCCACCTTGTTCACAGGGTTATCCACAGTTTGTGGATAAAGTCCAATGGCTGGGGAATCTCCTTCTTGTAATCCTGCCTGCTTGTCCACTCGAATCTCAAACAAGCGCTGATTTTTCACTGGCTGGCAATCCAAAGCCTCTCCCACTAAGAGATCAAAACTTGCTGGCTCTAATCCTCTGGCACTGACCTTTACTCTCACTTGACCTACCTGATCCAAGCTCTGAACTAAGAGGACACCTCTTCCATGAAAGGCTTTCCGCTTAAACCGACCATTTTTCTGGGCTTGGTAACGTTCACGACTAGCCTGCCTGCCATTATCCACACCCACAATGCGAGCAGGGCCCTCAATTTTAAAATGAAGCTGATTGAAAGCAGTCGGCACCCAATTTCCATCCTTGTCCAATACATCAAAATAGAGATAGAGGAGGTCTTGCCCATCTGGCTCCAGTTTTGTTTTCTCGGCATGTAACCCGATTTTGGCTGGCTTACCTGCAGTCACCACCCTATCTTCTGCCACAATCTGACCTTGACGGTCATAGGCCACAGCATATAATTCTCCTGGTTGATAAGCCAAACGCCATTCAAGATAGAGTTGGTCAGAACCTTCTCCCTCTTGGTATTTTCGACCATCTGAAGTCCATTTTTCCTGAAAGGCCTTCCTGCCTTTGGATTTTCCATTGAGAAATATCTCTACTGAATCAGCATTTGAATACACTCTAACAGGAATATCCCCATACTTATCCACAACTTGTTGATAACTCTTGTGGATTTCCCAATTCCAATGGGGCAGGATATGAACCATGGGATGCTGATCTAGGTCCAACCACTGACTTTGGTAGAGATAATAGTCATTTTTAGGAATCCCTGCTGTGTCCACGATCCCAAAATAGGAACTCTTGACAGGCGTGTCATTGTGATTGTGCCAAGGAGTTGGCTCACCGATATAGTCCACTCCTGTCCAGATAAACTGACCTGCGTAGTCTAGCTGATTTCTATCTGCTATCCAAGAAGCCGTCGCTGTCTTCCCCCAAGGAACCCGATCATTGCCATAGTCCGACTGTTCAAAATTCCTCACGCGGCGATTATCCCCAATCCATTCCTTATCTGGGCGAAAATAGCTGTCACGTGTTCGGGTAGCCGATGAGGTTTCAGACCCATAAAGTCGCCACTTGGGATGTCTTTTGCGAATCTCGTCAATATTGTCTTCCGAGTAATTCAAACCCACCACATCCAGCAAATCAGCAATCTTTTCATGACCTCCAGACCCATCTCCAAAGCGGAACTGATCCATTCCCATGGTCACAAAACGACTATCATCCACTTCTTTGACTCTCTCCTAGCAAAGCGTTTGATCGTCTTCAATGAATGAGCATCTCCATTTGCTTCGCTGACTTCATTTCCCAAGGACCACATAAAAATCGCTGGATTGTTCTTACCACGTTCAATCATAGTGCGCAAATCGTAATCCGACCAGAAATCGCCTGCTTTCGCTTCTGGATGAGTCGCTTCTTCCTCAAAAAAGCGACCATAGTCATATTCTTTCTTGCCTCCATACCAGGTATCAAAGGCTTCTTCTTGGATGAGTAAGCCCATTTCTAGCAGCCAGATCCAGCAAAATACTACTAGCTGGATTATGTGTGATTCGAATAGCGTTGACTCCCATTTCCTTCATCTGGCGCAGTCGTCTCTCAGCAGCTGACCTGTTTTCCACAGCTCCCAGCGCTCCATAGTCATGGTGCAGACAAACCCCATGAATCTTCAACCAGCGACCATTTAGAAAGAAGCCCTTATCCGCTTGCCAATCCATATAGCGGTAACCAAAGTTCTCCTCTCCTTCCTCAACCAAAATGCCATTTTTGTAAAGGCGATTCTTCAATTGGTAAAGGTGAGGATGATCAATATCCCAAAGCAAAGGTTGAAAAATTGATATGGCTTGTTGGAAAGAATATTTGTCCCCAGACTCAATCACTACAGAGTCTGTCGCCTGCCAGTCTGACATACTGCTGTCCCATCATACCAGATACTCTGCTCCAAATACACCGACACGGACTGAGGTCCATCATTTGAAACCTTACTTGTAAGCTGAGTCTCCACCCATCTATCTCTTTGCTCCTTAAGCTTGGGACTTTCTATCTTAAGCCCATATAAATCCAGATGAACTGCATCTGTAATCCACAATTTTACTTCTCGGTAAATACCGCTACCAGAGTACCAACGACTGCTAGGTTGCTGATTTTCCACAAAAACCGCAAGCTGGTTGGCTGTCCCATCATTTCTTAGATAAGGCGTGATATCATAAGAAAAAGGTGTGTAGCCATTGGGATAATAACCCAGCACTTGCCCGTTGATATAGACTTGGGCATTCATGTAAACTCCATCAAACAACAAACGCACCGAAACAAGACTGGCATCTTCTTCCAAGTAAAACTGCGTCCGGTACCAAGCTTGACCCCCGTTTAACTGGCCACCCTCATTTTGCGCTGGCGAATACTGGTCAAAATCATTGTAAATACTCCAGTCATGTGGCACTTGAATAGCCTGCCAATTTTCCCTCTGAAAATCCGGTGCCAAGGCATCTTCTTTCCCCACCTCTTGACTAAAAAACCAGTGATTTCGTAAAACTTCTTCTCTTCTCATACAAGCATTCCTCTTTAAACAAGTCTATCAATTTGACTATATCACAAAACAAAAGCGCTTTCAACACCTCCTCCATCACTCCCTAAATACTTAGAAAAGATGCTATAATCTGTGGAAAAGTCTGAAAATCACTCCATGTTCATATAAACTGTCATTTTCAAAAAACAAGGTCATACTCTTCGAAAATCTCTTCAAACCACGTCAGCGTCGCCTTACCGTAGGTATAGTTACTGACTTCGTCAGTCTTATCTACAACCTCAAAACCATGTTTTGAGCTGACTTCGTCAGTCTTATCTACAACCTCAAAACGGTGTTTTGAGCTGACTTCGTCAGTTTTATCTGTAATCTCAAAGCTGGACTTTGAGCAACCTGCGACTAGCTTCCTAGTTTGCTTTTTGATTTTCATTGAGTATCAAATCTGATAAGAACCAAAAAACACCCCTCTGAATATTCATTCCAGAGAGATGTTCCTTTTGTCTTAGCTATTGTAAATCGATTGTCTAAAGTCATCTGAATCTTTGAGATAAGCTTTATAAATCGCTTTTTTCAGTTTTTGAACGGGTGTTTCGATAAAGCTATAGGTGTGAGCAGTTGTTTTGCCTACCTTAATCTGTTTCAACTCCTCTTGGACAGCTTTCTGCATCAATTCACTTAACTTCTGACTTGTCAGACTTATTTCCTGACCTTCATATTGGATTGTCAAAGGTTTCAATTGATTGAGCCTATCCACTCTTTCCTTGATCTGTGCTTTTTTGAACTCAGCATAGCTCTTACCATTCAAAATTTTATTGAAAATGTAAGTATCAGATAAAGGCTTGTTTATCAGCCTCTGCTGCTTGTTTATATTGATTTGAAACATAAGGAACAAATCCTTCATAATAGCCCAAAGCAGCCATCAATTCAAAGGCTTGTTTTCTGAATGTAATATCCCCACTCATACCTTTATCATTTTCACTAACTCCAAAAATTGTATCAAACATATCAACAGTATAGTAACCATTTGCTGCAATTTTACCTTTATCTGAAAAACCAGCAATGATATAACGATTAACCATGATATGATTGTCAATCAAACTATCAATATCTGTCAATTTTTTGGCATCTTCTAAGGTCAGAGCTTGAATCTCCTCACTCTTATGAGTCGGTTTAACTGCTGGATTACGGTAATCTACCCAAGTTCTAGAACCTGTTGAAGTGATTGGCATTATTTTTTTGAAATAACTCATCTTGTCTTCTGCAGATAAGTTTCTACTTGCCTCTGCTTCTAGGTAATCTAGAGTATAAAGAACATCAAAACTTCCCTTCATATAAGATTGCAAATCTTCTGCCGTTTTAAATCGATCAGGTGTTTTATTGTAAAATCCATTCTTATCACTCTCATCATATACAAAATTGAGATTGAAATAAGTATCCTTTTCTGGATTATAGGAGTTTTCAAAAATACCACGCGCATAAAACTCTGCTCCTGTGCCATCTCGACGACCGTGATTATTAAACAAGACCGTTCTATCTAGTAAGTGCGTCATTTCATGAGAATAAGTCGCTGAACCTCTATCATCCAAAACCCTATCTATAAAGTAACGGACACCTAATCCATTGGCCTCAGCTCCCACCTTACTTACTGGAGAATAGTAATTCATAGGAGTCATAAACTGGTCGACCCCCTTATCAGCCCCACTACCAATAGCTGGTGACCAAGTGTTATCAATCTGGGTATTCGGATTACTTGTATATTTCTTCATCGTATCAATAATCAAGCGATTTGTCAGCAACTTATCACGATTTTCTGGTTTGTTATACGATAAAGAGTATCAACATAGTTGGCTTGTTGCCCAGCCGCTTTTTCAATTAAAGACTTGACTCTAGCAAGCTCAGCCTGATACTTAGTTGGATTAGACTGGGCAAGAGAAGTATCTATATAGGAACCAATGTTACCGTAAGTAATCGTCGCCATATTACTAATCACGTAAACATGTGGTTCTTTCACATTCAAAAGTCCCAAAATAGCAGCCATATTAGCCTCTTGTTTACGAGGATCCTTTTCCCCAGCTGTCAACTTGCTATATAGCCCGACATACGCTGAAGGATTTTCTTTAGATGGTTTGTCGACAATCATAGCTTGGCTAGATTTTTTAAGCCAAGTATCCGCATCATCTGACGTAAAGAGTTGGCGATTGCTGTCTAAAAATTCCTTCAAACTAGCCTTACCTGCAATAGTAGATAAGTATTTTGTAAATGTTTGAGGACTATTGGTCAATTTCATCTCTTCATAAGACATGGACCCTAATTTTTTCAAACTATCCAAGGCTGTCATCGTCTTATTGCCAAATGAACTTGGATTAAAGGCCAGAATATCACGAATATTCGTGTCCCCAAATTGAATATTATAAAAACGATTGATATAAGACAGTCCCAACAAGATCTGCTCTTTGTATTGCTCCAGCTCTTGTTTGACCTTGTTGCGATTTTCAGGGGTATCTCCTATAATCCCCAAAGTATGAGAGGCAATCTTTTTGAAACTTGACTCAGCTTGCGTCTTCATCTGATCAAAGCTTTCTTGAATTGACAGTTTTTGAAGATACTCTGTACGCAACATATCTTTGACCTCTTGGTCAGTGATATTTGGGTGTGTTTTTCTGAGCGCAATTCTCTTTGTTATAATATCTCGAGGATCATAGGTAGGCTCTAACTGTGCTTTTAATTTACTGTCATTTAAGAAATCTACTGATCTCGCGCTTGTGGTAAGAGCAGACACATCCACAGCATCTTCTCTCTCACTATTAGCCGGAAGTAAGTGTGGTTTATCCTCCTGACTACCAACTAAAATAACTCTGGGTTTCATTGATTTTGTTATTTGACTCACTTCTTGAGGATTAACCAATTCACCAGTTTGTTCATTGATAGCGTAGGTTCTTGTATGTGTATTCTCACCAACTTCTCCTTCAGATGCTACCTTTTCTATATTTTTAGCAAGTGAAAGAATCCTCTCTTCGCTCCTCAGTAACATCAATCGGTTGAATTACTTTTTCCACATTACCAACTTGAATCACTTTATCGACTGCTGGATTTACTTGTCTAGTAGTGTCAGATACCGTCACCTGACCTGTTGCCTTATCTAATTGATAAGTCGTCCTAGTTTCCACCGAACCATCACGCCCTGCAACCGCTACCTCCTCTTTTCTGAACTCCAAAGCAGGATTCACTTGGTAAATCGTTTTATGAGATAGGACAGTAGTTTCAACACTCGGTTTAGTTCCAACTTCTACAACTTGATCAACTTTGTTAGCTACTATTTTGACAGTTTTATTCTCAGAAATATTTCCACTTGTTTGATCTTTAGTATAGGTAGTAGTAACTTGTTCTTGTCCCTCAACACCCGGAATCTTTACTCTTGTAACGCCGTGGTCTAGTTCCTCATTCTTTTCATAAACGGTTTCATAAGGAACAGCTTTTGTCTCTACTTTGGTCTGAGGAAGTTGAGTGTCTTCTTTATACTCTGGGAGAGCCTCCTGTATCTCAGGTTCACCAGAAACACCGCCCTCATATGATGGAAGGGGTGGTTCCACTAAGGACTCACCAGAAACACCGCCTTCATAAGATGGAAGAGGCAGCTCTACCGAAGGTTCACCAGAAACACCGCCCTCATATGATGGAAGGGGTGGTTCCACTAAGGACTCACCGGAAACACCACCTTCATAAGAAGGAAGGGGTGGTTCCACCAAGGATTCGCCAGAAACACCGCCTTCATAAGAAGGAAGGGGTGGTTCCACCAAGGATTCGCCAGAAACACCGCCTTCATAAGAAGGAAGCGCTGGTTCTACCAAGGGTGCACCAGAAACACCGCCTTCATAAGACGGAAGAGATGGCTCTACCAAGGATTCGCCAGAAACACCGCCCTCATAAGATGAAAGGGACGGTTCCACCAAGGACTCGCCGGAAACGCCACCTTCATAAGAGGGGAGAGTGGGTTGTACTTCTGGGGCTGTGCTTATGCCATTTTCTTGAGATGCCTTCTCTTTTGTCCCGACCAGAATCACCTGAGTAACTGGTTCACGAAGTACTTCTCTCCCTACTTCATTTCGCCTTACAACACCATCGATAACCCTTACTTCTGTTAAGATTCGTTCTTGTCCCTTGGCACCTTCTATAGAAATTCTTTTTTCTCCCTTAGCCAGAGTTGGGTCAGACTGAAATTGAGTTTCAAACTCTATCTCCCCTACCCTAACTTCCAGTTCTGGCTTGTCTTCAATAACAGTTTTCATTCCTTCATCCGGTACTTTTTTAGACTCAATACTCATACTTTTTTCAGGAGATGGATTTAAAACGGGCTCAACTGCGTAAGATGGTTGAGGAGATTGCACAAGATCTTCAGTCGAGTCAAATTGAGATGCAGTCTGTGGTACAATCTTCTTAGATTGAGATTCTGAACTGTCCTCCTTTTGAGATAATGCTGGCGACTCTACCTTATCAACAGTAAGTTCCTTGCTACCATTATCTCTTACCAAATAATATCCCGTAAATTCATATCCTTGAACTCTTTCAGGACTTGGTAAAAACTGACCTTCTACTCTCTTAACAAGGGCTGGTTGCAATTCTACCAGATTTTCTAAAGCAGAGATGGATGCTCCCCATCCACCAACAGCAAAGACGGTCACAAGGAAGTAAGACGCTCCCTTTTTTCTCTTGATTAAAGTGAAGGAAAGCAATAATAATCCTGCTCCCAAGATAAACATCCCATCATTAGAAAACAGACCTGTTTCTGGTAATCTTGTAGCCAATTTTCGATAGATAAAGTAGTATTCTTTTCCCTCTTTTACCTCAATCTTATTTTCTTCAAACCATTGCAACTCAGATTTCAGCTTTTCAGGTAAATCCTGCTCATCCAAATAATGACTTGAAATTAGTGCTAAACTCGTTGCTGTAGCCTGTACAGGTTGAGCACCCATACCAGCAAAAAATAAACTCGTTCCTAGCAAGACCGAACAAGCTCCTATTGTATATTTCCTCAAAGAAAAACGCTGCTTTCTCTCAAATTGAAATTCTTTCATCCCATATCCTATCATTCATTATTACTGTATATTTAGTATATCAGAAATAGTTTGTATTCACAAATCTTTCTAGTTATTCCCTTATCATTCCAAGTTGAGGGAGACAACATACAATAATTTTTATTTAAATGTATATCAATGTTCTTTGCTCTTCTTAACAAAAGCAATACAAAAAGAGCCTGTTGCCAAGCTCTTTGATTTTCGAAGAGTATTAGTCTATTATTTCTTCTCAGCACGAAGGGCTGACAATATTTGTGTACGGATATCATCCACACCATTTGGTGTATTTGGTAAAAAGATAGTTTGATTTCCCTTAGAAGCAAAGGTATTCAAGGTATCCAGATACTGGTTGGTCAAGAGGATGGACATGATTTGCTCTTCTGTCATGCCAACATTGGCTTCCTTGAGTTCTGTGATAGACTCTGCCAATCCATCCACAATGGCCTTACGTTGTTGGGCAATCCCCACACCATGAAGGCGGTCTTTTTCTGCTTCGGCTTCAGCTGCAGTGACGATTTTAATCTTGTCGGCTTCCGCTAATTCTTGCGCTGCGACCCGCTTACGTTGCGCCGCATTGATTTCATTCATGGATTGCTTGACTTCTGCATCTGGCTCAACCTTTGTAATCAAAGTTTTCACGATAATGTAGCCATAAGTGGTCATTTCTTCTGCTACTTGGTGTTGAACTTCAAGGGCAATCTCATCTTTTTTCTCAAACAATTCATCCAAGGTTAATTTGGGAACAGAAGAGCGGAGGGCATCTTCGATATAAGATTTAATCTGAGATTCTGGACGCATGAGTTTATAGTAGGCATCTGTCACGCTCTGCTCATTGACACGGTACTGAGTCGCTACATTCATCATAACGAACACATTGTCCTTTGTCTTAGTCTCAACCACAATATCGCTTTGCAACAAGCGCAACTGAATCCGCGCTGCAATCGAGTCAATCCCAAAAGGCAAGCGAATATGAATACCGCTATTGGCAACCTTTTGGTATTTCCCAAAGCGTTCAATAATCGCCACCGACTGCTGACGAACCACATAAACTGTACTCAGTGTAACTATCAGCAATAGGAGCACACAAACCACCACAAAAATCATCAAAAATGTTGTTATCATCGCGACGACCTCCATCATTATTTTTTCCTGTATTATAGCACATTTAAAGAAGGCTGTGCAGTTTTTACTGCGATTTTTCCTGAAATGTCAATAATTAGAGGTGAATTGTCCTATTGTCGTCTAATCCTTGCTAAAATAACCGGTAAAGAATTAGGTACACCATGCCAGTTCTTTCTAACTCCGTTGCTTATCAACGTACTATCTGAGCTTTTAAAGCCGTGGACAAAGAAACGAAACAAGTAATGGGTAATCCTTTAAGAGGGTAACAAAAAACATCATTACAGTGAACCGCACTCCAATAGTTCAAGCATTAAGTGACCTTGATGATCTAAATGTATTGTGGTATACTATTTTGGTCATCGGTTACCGATTACGTTCCTTACGGTTCGTGAGAGGAGGTGAAACTAATGAGCCTTATCATAGAGCTCGCTCTTACTATTATAGCGGATGTCATCGCAGGAATTATCCTGTATTTCGTCTGCAGATGGCTAGATAGTAAGGAGTAGACCGAGTGACTAGCCTATCAACACCCGTTAAAATCGCTAAGATACGTCAAAAAAGCCCTTAACTACGGTCATAGTTAGGGGCTTTGGTGTTCTAATGAACCTTATCAATTAACTATATTCTAGCATATAAGTCCTAATATTTCAAGCATTAAGTAAGGTTGATGGTCTAAATTTATTGTGATATACTATTTTTGTCATCGGTTACCGATTACCTTCCTTACGGTTCGTGAGAAGAGGTGAAACTAATGAACCTTGCCCCAGAGCTCGTTCTTACTATTGTAGCGGACGTCATAGCAGGAATTATCCTATATTTCGTTTGCAAATGGCTAGATGGTAAGAAGTAGACCGAATGACTAGCCTATCAACACCCGTTAAATCGCTAAGATACGTCAAAAAAGCCCTTAACTATGGCACTAGTTAGGGGCTTTGGTGTTCTAATGAACCTTATACACTAACTACATTCTAGCATATAAGTCCTAATATTTCAAGCATTAAGCAATGTTGATGATCTAAATTTAATGTGATATACTATTTTTGTCATCGGTTACCGATTACGTTCCTTACGGTTCGTGAGAGGAGGTGAAACTAATGAACCTTGCCCCAGAGCTCGTTCTTACTATTGTAGCGGACGTCATAGCAGGAATTATCTTGTATTTCGTCTGCAAATGGCTAGATGGTAAGAAGTAGACCGAATGACTAGCCTGTAAACACCCGTTAAATCGCTAAGATACGTCAAAAAATCCCTTAACTACTGCAATAGTTAAGGGATTTGGTGTTCTAATGAACCTTGCCTATCGATTTTATTCTAACATACAGGTCCAGATATTTCAAGCATTAAATGAGGTTGATGATCTAAATTTATTGTGGTATACTATTTTGGTCATCGGTTACCGATTACGTTCCTTACGGTTCGTGAAAGGAGGTGAAACTAATGAGCCTTATCCCAGAGCTCATTCTTACTATTATGGCAGACGTTATAGCAGGAATTATCCTATATTTCGTTTGCAAATGGCTAGATGGTAAGAAGTAGACCGACTGACTAGCCTATCAACACCCGTTAAATCGCTAAGATACGTCAAAAAAGCCCTTAACTATCGCAGTAGTTAGGGGCTTTGGTGTTCTAATGAACCTTATCCATTAACTACATTCTAGCATATAAACCCTGATATTTCAAGAGTTTTATTTATTTTTTTAAAGTTCTGTAAGGTCTATAGTGAAGTTAGCCATCTAGCACCAAAAAAACGACCAGCTCTTATGAACTAGTCGATTTCTCATCAATGCGCCAACATTTCTTGGGCGATTTCTTGTCCAGATAGGTTATCTGGATAATAGGTTGGCCAGTTATCCATTTCTTCAAAGAGGGCTTCTTGGCTTGTGCCTCCAAAGAAGATATGGAAATGTTCTGCCTTAACTGGGGCGATATTGTGGTCACTAAACTGAACATATTTGAACTGTCCAGCGTCAGCATCTGTGGCTTCAAAGAGGAAACGCACGCCACGATTGCCTTTCTTGTAAGTCAAGATTTTCTTACCCACATACTTGTAAGTGTATTTCTTGCTTTGTCCACCTTGAACAAATTCCATAGTATTATCAGTAATGTTAATCTTAGTGACATCTGTCTGATAGCCTTTTGTATAGTAAGCCTTGTATTCAGCCTGGGTCATCTTACCAGTCAACTTAGCCTTGTAGTCAAAGACTTGGTCAAACGTGCCATCTTCAAGGAAAGGATAAACTGATTGCCAGTTACCTGCATAATCACTCAAGGTGCGATCCTTGACGTCTGCATCCTCAAAGTAACCATTTTGAACTGTCTTGGTATCCTCTGCCTTTTCAGGTTCGATTGTTGGGCCTTCTTGGTCTGTTGTTTGTTTCAAAGCCTTGAGGTTTTTCTCCATGATAGAGATATAATTTTCTCCAGCCTTGGTATCTTCTTCTGTCAGACTTTCTAAAGGATTGAGAACATCAGTTTTGACACCTGCTTCTTTCGAAAGTGTGTTAGCAAGGGCTTGTGAAGCATTTTCTTCAAAGTAGATATAGGCAATTTTATTTTTCTTGACGTACTCTGTCAATTCCGCCAAGCGAGCAGCTGATGGCTCTGCATCTGGAGAGAAGCCTGAAATTGCGACTTGTTTGAGTCCATAGTCCAAAGCAAGGTAGTTAAAGGCTGCGTGTTGAGTCACAAAGCTCTTTTGTTTAGCTTGAGACAAGCCTTCTGCATAAGCCTTATCCAAGGCTTGCAATTTTTCGATATAGGCAGCAGCATTCTTCTCAAAGGTATCTTTTTTATCCGGATAATCTGCTGATAGGCTATCACGGATGTGCTCTACAAGTTTAATAGCACGAACTGGTGATAACCAAACATGGGGATCGTACTCATGGTGATGACCTTCTTCGCCATGGTCATGGTCTCCCTCTTCTTCCTCGCCACCTGGCAAGAGCAACATATCTCCTGTCGCCTTGATGGTTTTGACCTTTTTCTTATCCAAGGTATCTAGCAATTTAGGAACCCATGTTTCCATATTTTCATTTTCATAAACGAAGGTATCTGCATCTTGAATTTTGGCAACTGCCTTGGCAGACGGTTCATATTCATGGGGTTCTGTACCAGCACCGATGAGGAGTTCTACATTAGCCGTATCTCCTGCGACTTGCTTGGTAAATTCATAGACAGGGTAAAAGGTTGTCACAATATTTAGTTTGCCATCTGCCTGCTTTTGATTGGAACAAGCCACTAAAAACAAGGCACATAGACTGGCTAGCAATAAGCTAATTTTTTTCACATTAGTCTCCTATTTGATAAAACGTCTTACTAAACTAATCAGTAAGAAGACAGTTACAAAAATAATAGTAATACTTGCGCTTGCAGGTGTTTCTGCATAGTAGGAAATGTAGAGTCCTGCCACCATTCCCAAAAATCCAATAGCACTGGCTAGCAGCATAACCGATTTAAAGTTTTTCCCTAGACGAAGGGCAATACTAGCTGGTAAGACCATGATAGTCGATACCAAAAGAGCTCCTGCTGCAGGAATCATAAGGGCAATAGCCACTCCTGTAACCATGTTAAAAAGAATAGACATGGTACGAACGGGCAAGCCATCCACAAAGGCCGTATCCTCATCAAAGGTCAAAATGTACATCGGACGAAGGAAGAGGAAGGTCAACATCAAAACAACCGCCGCAATGACAAAGAGGGAAATGACCTGTTCTTCACTAATAGTCACAATCGAACCAAAAAGATACTGGTCCAAACTCATAGAACTCGAGCTTTTGCCCTTGCTCATGACAATCAGAGAAACAGCCAGACCCGTTGACATGAGGATAGCTGTCCCGATTTCCATAAAGCTCTTGTAAACCGTACGGAGATACTCCAGGAAGACTGCCGCAATCAAAACAATGGCAATAGTGGAAATAGTCGGAGAAATCCCCAGAACCAAACCAAAAGCTACACCCGAAAGCGAGACGTGGCTGAGGGTATCACTCATCAAACTCTGACGGCGCAAGATAAGGAAGGTTCCCAATACTGGCGAGAAAGACTCATAGCAATAACCGCCAGAAAGGCGCGTTGCATAAAGTCATAAGATAACAAACTAAGCATGGCCCACCTCCTGATCATTCTCATGAACGTTGAAACAACGCCATGGCGAATCTTGGTTACGAACTAGATGAATATTGCGGTCTGCATAGTCCTTAACTTCTTCAGGATCATGGGTAATCATCAAAACAGCCTTGCCATGATGATGGGCACTGTGGTGCATGAGTTCGTAAAATTCGTTTTTACTTCCTGCATCCATCCCCGTTGTCGGCTCATCTAGGATAAACACATCTGGATCCGAAGCAAACATGCGCGCAATCACCGCTCGCTGCTTTTGTCCTCCAGATAGAGACCCCAAGCGTTTGTCTCGGTGTTCCCACATACCAACTGAGTCCAAACTAGCCTTGATATGCTCCTCATCATGAGCATTCAAACGACGGAACCAGCCTTTTCGCGGATAGCGACCCGACTTGACAAATTCATAGACCGTACTTGGAAAACCAGCATTAAAACTGGCAATCTGCTGGGGAAGATAGGCTATTCTCAATTTCTTACCCTGCGTATTTGTCTTTGAAATGGTTACCTTTCCAATGCGTGGCTGGAGGATACCAAGACTGGCCTTGATGAGTGTCGTTTTAGCCGCTCCATTCTCCCCCGTCAAGGTAACAAATTCCCCACTATCAACACTATAATTGATATGTTCAAGAACGGGCTCCTTATCATAATAGAAGGACAAATCCTCTACCGTAATATATCTCATTATTTGATTTCTCCTACTAAAGCAGTCAAAAACCGCTGAATAACTTTTTGTTCATTTGGAGTAAACTGAGTCGCCACTTGTTCATAGGTTAAAAGTGTATGCTCATGGTGATGATGGTGCTCCTCAGCGATTGGACGAGCCAAATCAGTCAACTGATAAAAATCACACGCGCATCCTTAGGATCTTTAGATGTTTCCAACATCCCTTCCTTGACCAAAGACTTAATGGCCTTGGTAACTGCCGCCTGACTGACATTGAGACGACGCGCCAATTCTGAATTTGTTAAAGATTCCTTTGACAAGAGCATGAGGATATGCTCCTGGGTATTGGTCAGAGCCACCTCACTAGTACAATGACCTATTAGGATTTCATGCTGATTTTCAGACTTCAAGATAACCTCATTCAAAAAAGTATCAATTTCCTGCGCAAGCTGTCTCATGTGTTACTCCTTTCTTAACTATCACTTTTAGATAAAAGTATCGATAGTTACTGATTCTTTACTGGTTAATTATATCACAAACCAAAAAAGAGTCAAGAAAAAACGTGAAAACTAGTTTCATTCTTGAACTCTTCTACATTATCTATTGAAATTCCTTGACATTTCCATCATAAGTCGCCCAGTCTTTACTGAAAAAGCGCTCATTAAGATGGTAAGTAGGAGCTGGTGTGGGATTAGATAGGAAAGGATCAACAGCCTTGTCAAAAGCCAACCACCCCATCCAACCAAGGTGAATGGTATCCTTCATAAAGAATGGTTCTCCACCATCCTTAGAAAAATCTGCTATATTGGTGAAGCCTTGACTTTCTAACTGATATCGAATCTTCTGCACTGTTTGTTGATACATATCCTCTCGTAAACCAGCATAATCCATCCACTTTTTATTAACAGGCGGAATGATAAAAATCGGGTTTACCTTAGATTTGGAAAATTGGGTTAAAACCAACTGCAAGTCATTATATTCTGGAGACTTGAGATAGGTATAAGTTTTCTGAGAATCCTTTAATTTCTTAAAATCCTTCTTAATCTGCGTATTATAGAAATAATTTTCCATTCCAAGATCATTATTAGACGTATTCTTTTCTGCATCTGCCTTAACAACATCTTCTATGGCTTGATAAGAAAACTGGTCTGGTAAGGTTTTCAAATACTTAACTACATGCTTATCGTAATTGACATAGCCTCTAAAAGAAAATTGACCAAAGAATATCGACTGCCTCTCATTAAAACGAGACATTAAAGCAACTACATCATAATCTGTTTCTGAAAGAGATTCTCCTTTAGCCAATTTCATAACCATGTCTTTATTGGCTACATGAGGATACTGTTGAAGAAGTCGACTTGCTGCATATTGACTCGCTTGATCTCCCGACTGATTTTCTAAAAAACTAGTTAACTGATCTCCGTTGAAATACTGTTGAAAAGCTGCTGGTTCGTATCCATTTTTACTAAACCACTGAGGTGAAATAACAAAGACAGCTTGCTTATTTTCCAATTGCGGTAACATCTGTTGCATCCCAAAATACTGATTAAGAGATGCAGCTCCTCTCTGACCTAACAAATAAGGTCTATAGGAACGATTATATTTTTCCGCCAATACTGAAGGATGAGCACTATCAAAACGTAACCACTCACTCGATCCAAAAAAAGGAACAAATCTTAAATCAGGATCTGACAGAGCCCTAACTTTTTGAAATCTTTCTTTAAAACTATCAATTGTAGTTGCTGCTGCCGATCGCTTTTCCTTTATGATCTCATGAGCACTACCAGTAGGGAAGAAGAAAATCAAGAGGTAAACCAACAAACCAGCTGTCAAGACCGGTCCGAAGATCATCCATAAGCGTCTAAGCATTTTGTAGCTCCACAATACCAGCTATGATTTTATTAGCTGTATTCCAGTCGTCTCGACCAAACTCTGTTACAGGGACACGAATGTCAAAACGGTTCTCAATCTCCACAATCAATTCAACCGTTCCCATACTATCCAAGACACCTGCGTCAAAAAGATCTTCATCCATCATGTCAGAAACATCTTCCATAAACAACTCATCAATAATTTCGATAACTTCTGATTTGATATCCATATTTTATTTCCTTTTACTTTTTAAACCATAAATCATTCAAAAATCCAGAAAAGATTAAGAATGACAGCATGACGACATGGAAGGTGACAACCACGCCAAGCAACTGAATCCAGCGATTCTCAGGTAGAGCAGGCTTCCCTGCTTTTTCCGTTCCTTATTGAGTGTTTTTTTCTTACGAACCCAAGCGTCATTGATGACCAGTCCAATCCCATGAAAGAGTCCATAGGCGATGTAGTACCAGGTCACACCGTGCCAAAATCCCATAATCAGCATATTTACAATGTAGGTACACTTGAGGTTACATTGCGATTCTTAAAGACCTTCTTTCTGGTCAATACCATCACCATTCGCATAAAGACAAAGTCACGGAACCAGAAAGAAAGACTCATGTGCCAACGATTCCAAAAATTCCTTTAAATCCCTTGATAAAAAAGGCTTGTTAAAGTTGATAGGGCTACGAATTCCCATCAAATTTGAAATGGCCAAGGCAAACATAGAGTAACCTGCAAAGTCAAAGAAGAGCTCCAGACCAAAGGTATACATGACTGCCAAGGCATAGAGATTAAAGAAACCACCTGACTGCAAGGCTAGATTCTTCAGAGGAGGGAGTAAGGTTTCTCCTAAAACATGAGCTAGGATGAACTTGTATAGAAAGCCAAGCATGATATACTTGACAGACTCCTCCAGCATATCCATCAACTCATCCCGCTCAGGAATGGTCTGATAATTTTCATTAAATCGCTTAAAGCGATCGATTGGCCCACTTGAAAAGGTCGGCATGAAGAGTAGGAAACGAAGGAATTCCCAGAGGGTAAAGTCCTTAATCACCCCATCTCTCAGTTCAATGATAATCCCAACCGAACGAAAGGTCAGGTAAGAAATTCCCAAGAATCCAAGCAAAGACTGTGTTCCATTGATAGCTGGCTGCACCTTGACAAAGATAATCGGAAGAAGGGATAGAAAACTAACTAGGTAGAAAACCCACTTGCCATCCTTACTTTTTCGATAATGCTTGTAGAAAAGCAGGAGCAATATTTCCCAGCAAAGGTAAATACCCAAGGCAGCCAACTGATTGGTCTTCCCACCTACCAACATGGTGACAATAAAGAAGAGACTAACTAGCACTTCATACCAGGCAAAGCGTTTCTTGAAAAAGAGACCGATAAAGATGGGCAAGGTTGCAGCAATCACATAGACAAAATACTGAGGATTGCCGTATGGCTCTAAATGAGGAAGCTGTTGAAAGAACTCCATCATCTCTTATTCACCTCGTTAATCAATCCTTTGATATCAATTTTTCCATTTGGAGTCAGCGGTAAACTGTCTCGATAAAGGAATTTAGATGGCATCATGTAGGACATCATAATATCTGTCAAGTCTTCCTTGATAGCCTTGGTAATATCAATATCTCGCTCAAACTGTTCACGAACACCGTCTTTTAAGATGACATAGGCTAGCAGATTTTGTACCTTGTGGTCTTTGTTATAACGCGGTACTGCAACAGCAGACTCGATAAAACGAGACTTGTTGAGGTTTTGAGAGACATCTTCTAACTCAATGCGGTAACCGTTAAACTTGATCTGGAAGTCCATGCGTCCGCCGTAGAGAAGCAAGCCTTCATCTGTCATGGTTCCCACATCGCCTGTGTGATAGGCTGGCAATCCTTCGAACTCAAAGAAGGCTTCTGCCGTTTTTTCAGGATTGTTCAGATAACCTTTTGAAACGGCTGGTCCAGAAACAATGATTTCTCCCTGTTCGCCATTTGGCAATTTATTGCCGTCCTCGTCAATGATAAAGGTTGGAGAATCAGCCTTGGTATAGCCGATTGGTAGGCGTTTGAGAGTCGCTAGCATCTCGTCTGTCACAGCAACTGCTGATAGGGCTACTGTCGCTTCTGTTGGGCCGTAGGCATTGATAATACGGGCATTTGGGAAACGTTCGCGTAGTTTTTGAGCCGTTTTAACCGTCAATTCTTCACCATCAAAGTAGAAATGCGTGATACCAGGCATTTTCTCACTGTTGAAGTCTTCAGACAACATGGCCATATCTGCAAAAGAAGGGGTTGATGTCCAGATAGCGATTGGCAATGAAAAGATGGTCGCAAAGAGTTGCTTAAAGTCCTGAGTAATAGCTGAAGGAAGAGCGAAAAGCGTACCACCTAGTGCCAAGGTCGGTGCCCAATACATGACAGACAAGTCAAAAGAGTAGGGTGGCTGAGCTAGCATTTGCGGACGACTCGGTGTCGCAAATTCCTTATCCGTAATCATCCAGTTGGTAAAGCTGAGGAGGTTATCATGGGAAATCTGCACTCCCTTAGGCTTACCAGTCGTACCAGAAGTAAAGATGATGTAGTAGTTATCATCGTCCTTGACTGGATGCGTGATCTCATAGCTTGTCCCTTGAGCAAAGACTTCTTGAATCTGAGCTAGAGTCATCATTGGCGTAGAAACCTGCTCCAATGGAAAGTCTGAGATGGCAATAATCAAGCTTGGCTCTGCTACTTCTAAAATAGCTGAAACTCGCTCCAAAGCCGAATGGCTATCAATGGGAATGTAGGCGTGTCCTGACTTAGTCAGTGCTACAAAAGTTGCCAACATTTCATATTCTTGGCCTCCAAAAACAACCACCGGAGATTTCTCTGGCAAATCTAGTTGATCAATGGCTACAGCCAAACTATCCGAATCAGCCTTCAAATCTCCATAAGTATGTTCCTGCCCTAAAACATTGTAAACAGGATAGCTAGGCTGTGTCTGAGCAAAATGCTCAATGGTTTCAATCATATCTACTATTGGTTTATTTGACACAATAGGAATTCTCCTTCAAGTTAAAATTCATTATAGATAAAGCTTCCTTGACCCTGACCAAGATAGCTAAAGAAGTAAAGCAGCCCTAGAAAGATAAGAAAATACAAGGCTGTCCGACCAAGAAAAAGGTACAATTCTTTTCTTTGTTTCATAAAGAAAAACCATTCATTTCTGTAATTTTTGTTAAATAAGATGAACTCTTACTATAGTATTTTTCTACCATTGTACCACTTTCTAGGGTAATTTTTCAATTGTTTGCCGTAGATTTTCATTATATTTAAGCTAATTTTAAAGATTATGCAGTTTTTCTATGAATATTTCTAAGTAGAGAAGTCTAGGTAAAAACTCCATTTCAGTAGAAAATGAAGTAAATATCCCCATAATAAAACGCACAATATCAAGTTTTTTCAACACCTGATACTATGCGCTTTTCTGATTTTTAAAGACTTTTTAATCCGTCTCTCATTTAAAATAGTCTCGTCTGATATAAATTAAAATAGCTTCTATCATCAGACAAATGGCTGATAGCCAAAAACTGATGCTAATACCAAAACTCTCAGTAATATAGCTCATTAGCAAAACAAATACTGAAAATGATAGTGTCGAAATCACTTCCAGAACGGAATAGACATTAACCAAATGATTTTCCTCTACTGTTTCCTGAAGAAATACACTTTCAGGAACTTCCTTTAGCTGCGATAACATACCAACTAAAGCTGAAAATATTAAAAACATCTGTGCGTTTGGAAAATATAGAATAGTCAGTGTCACTATTGCCATGGCTACAAGAGGAAAAAGAATACTTTCCCATTTAGCAGCAAGGAACTTTTCAGATAGCCTAAAAGCAATTAAGCCACTAATTATAATACCAATAGAGTATGCTGTATTAGAATATCCCCAGTAACTTTCCGTTTTATTTAATAACTCAGTTACAAAAACAAGTATAATGGAAGAGACCCAAATCGTATTTGAGAAAGTTTCCAATAAATTTGCTGATACAAAAAGTCTTAATCTAGAATCTCTAGCAACTAACTTCCAACCTTTGAGCAAAATTTCAAGATTAGTTTCTGACTCTAACACCTCCACTTCAGCGTTAGGAAGAAATAACATCAGAAAGCTAGAAATTATATACAACATTAAAATTATAAACGTGGTAGGTAAAAGACCAATTGTTGCAAATAAGAGTCCACCTAATCCCCAACCCACCAATTGAACAGCTTCACCACTCATTGATAAGGCTGAATTAGCCTTACCCAAATCGGTCGCATAGCGCGGCACAATAGCATAGGAAACGGGTGCTGCAAAACCATCTAATATGGAAATTACAACAACAAATAGATAGATCACCAAAGGCGCTACTGATTGCATTAGTATAAACATTCCTACCAGTATCGCCAATAATATAGTCTTTCCAAATTGGGATAAAGATAAAACCCTATTTAGCGCTAACTTTTTAGTAACCAAAGGAACTAAAAGACTCGCAACAAAAGAGGCTATCCCTATTAAAATGGGAACTAGTGATGTGGCAATTACTGATTTTGAAATAATGTATATGTTAGCAATGATGGTTACTCTAAAGAAAATATCTGCTAAATTTGCAAACAATTGAGAGACTAACAATTTGATAAATGAATTAGACATATAGCTCTCCTATCTTAGTTGCCAACTTTGGAATTAAAATTTGATTAACAAATTTTTCAAATTCTTGTTTTTCCCACTCACATTGTTTATAAAAATCGATATCAGCTGATAACTTGCAACCTTCGGAGCATAGACCACCTAAGGTCCATTAAGTTTGACTGTAGAAAAGAGTTTTCAAAATGGAAAGATATTTCCAATCAGTACGATATTGATATCTTTTTTTGCGAATCTAGGCTACCTAGGTCAACATGTTCTGAATTAAAAGACTAATAATCTTTTAAGAAAGTGTGGGTTTCCTAAGCAAATGGAATTTATTAATCTCTCTCAAAACGACTTATCACAGCTATAGCTAATAAAAAATAGAATATCTAAAAAATCACTAAACTATCAAACGTCGTATTAAGTTTTTCTGAATAAGATAAACTGTCTAACTTAATTTGATAATTTTGGTCATATAATTTTTTCTGAAGAAGCATGTCGTAAAAATATCAGGGACAAAAACAAATAAATTTAATCCATATACAAAATACAAGGATAAATAAGTTTGAGCTTTTAATAGTTGTAATATGGTCAGAATCATAACACTAGCAAGATTTATTAAAATAGATATATGCAAAACAAATTTTTCATTTCCGAAGCTTTGTAATAACATTTTAGCACTTTCGTAAATAGGAGATACCCCCATAACCAAAAATGTATACAAAGTAATAGGTACAATATTTGTTGTGATTTCATCAGAAAGAAAGTGAGATAGAATATTTGATAATAAAACAACAGGACAAGCAAGTAACATACTAGCAGTATATGAATTTTTAAATATCGTTTGCAAGAATTCTTTGACATCTCCCGTTTTCTCTGCTTCCGGCAAATAAACGGAAAGTGTTGTCGAATACATAAAAGAAGGAACACGTACAATCGAAAGTAACTGACTTACAACTGCATAAATAGCAAGCATCTCCAAACCTAATCTTGCCATAAATGCATCAAAGACTATAATAAATAGTACACTTTCTAGAACCTCTTGACCAGCTAACGGAATACCAAATCTTACTAACTCTAGTTTCGTTGTAGATTTCACAAATAGAGACTTCCAAATCATCGGATAAACCATGAATAAATAGCTACAAGTAATAAAACACAAAGATACAATCGTTGATATAGCTGATCCTCTAATTCCTAATAGTGGAACCAATATATAATTCAATAATACATCTAATAGTGAGCTCCCCAATCCAATCCACATAATCGGTCTTGTTTCCTTTTGAACTCTCAATAGATTAGTAAGAGAAAAATTTAATAGTGTCAAGATTATATAGGGGGACATAATAACTAAATAATTTGTTGCTAATGCCAATAATCCACCCCTAAATCCATAAAGTCTACTCAGTATTGTTTCTCCATAAAAAATTACAAAAAAAGCAAATGATGTTCCAATAATCAAATTTATGATTAAATTTGATTTCAACAAATCATTAAACTTACTATACTGTCGATTAGAATAAGCCTTAGAGCCTTTAATATTAAAAGATAAACTAAAGGCACCTAATAGTCCACCAAAAGCAAATAATAAATTTTGAATAACAGAAATGCCTGATAAAGCAACTGATGAATTATTAACAGCAAAATGTAAGGTCAACTGTCCAATAATCATTTGACCAATGCTAGTCAAAATTAGCGGCACTGCAAATCTATTTATTTCTTTGAAATCTATCATTTTTCTTCCCTAAAAGGCTTCAAATGTAAGTAAAGATCTGATTTAACTAAATTTGCATAAATAATGTGTAAAATAGGTGTTTCTTCTAAAAATGATACAATTGATTGTTTACAATCCTCGTTAGACACCTCATAATCTTGTTGCAATAACTCTACAATTTTTTCTAATGAAAGATTTTTTGAAATACAGTAAAGAATTTCTGCACCTATTTCATCAAATGCATAATACTCCAAGTCTAGTCTATCATACCCTATATATTCATCTGCAACCTTATCTACAATAAAATCTCTCTTACCTTTGATAATAAAATGTTCTTTCATACAGTCTCCTCATCTTACTCTTTGTTCATAAAAACAAGCTAAGTCAGATCCCAATAAAGTTCCATCCAGTTCTAGAGCGCTACATCGACATCCTCCACCACACCATGATAAGGCACATTCCGCACATTTACCAGAAATATCATTAAATGTAATTGATCTTAGTTTATTAAATATAACTGAATTGTGCCAAATTTCACTAAACTTTTGTTCTTTAACATTTCCAGCAACTAACTCATCTATCCCGTTCATCAAATCACATCCATATACATCACCCTTATGATTGATTGAACATGCTCTGACACCGGCTTGACATGCTATCTCCTTTGGTTTATCAAAATTTACATCTACTTTTTGGTGCCAAACATCCTCTAATAAGTCTAAGCGGTTATAAAAAGCTAATGGGAAATAATGCGTCCAAAAAACATCACTCTCATTTGGTGGAACAATTTTAAACTTAACATTAAACTCACCTCTTGAAAGTCGCTCAGTTAAATCAAGAAAAACTGGATACCAGTGTTTTTTATCAGCTAAAATACTACCATCATTAGCCCTACCGGTCGGACAGATGACCATTACTGACATATACTCTATACCAAGCATATCATTCAGTCTTATAGTATTTATTAAATCATCAACATTATGTTTTCCTAGAGTAAATAGTGTTGAAACAGGTAAGTTATATCGCTGTAAATTTTTTATTCCCTCAATAGCTTTCTTAAAACTTCCTTTTCCTCGTTGACTGTCGTGTACACTAGATTTACTACCATCTATCGTTACACAAATCCTATCTAAATTCAGTTTTGATAATTCTCTAGCAATAGAGTCTGTTATTAAGTTTCCGTTCGTATTCAAAACCTTAGCAAATCTATATCGATCAAAAGATTTCAAAATATCAAGGATATCCTCACGCATAAATGGTTCTCCACCAGTCACACCTACTCTAGGAACTCCCATCAAATCCAGCTCTCTAAAAACAGAATCCAACTTCTCTACACTCATTTCTCCTTTTTTACTTGCAAAAGGACCAGCTTCTGCAGAACAATAGGAACAATTTAAGTTACAGCGATTGGTTACACAAACATCTCACTAATAAAGGATATGGTGAATAATCTCTCATTTATTTTTCCTCCTAAAAACCTATAGGTCAACATTTGTTGACCTATAGGTACTTTATTAATGCTTACCCCAGCTATTCACTTTAGTTGTCTTAGGTGCATTAAACTCTTTTTTTAGATGACATAGGTCTTTCCTCCTTAACTTGATAGTTCAATTATATTCTTTTTAAAAATAGTCATCAAATTCCTTTCCCATATCTGCACACTACCCTTTATCTGCTAAAAATTTTTTTCTAAGTGCCTTTCATAATTCTTTTGCCAAATGGTTACTTCCCGCTAATTTCATTGCTCCAATACACTTCCTCATTTCAATAATTGCTTTACAATCCATCTCTTTTTTTGTAGCGATAAAGATGTTGTGCATACTGAAACACCAACCGTTCATAAATTTCTATCTCGGTGAAAAAAAGCATTGGTTTAGTCGTTTTTCAAAAATACAAAGCATCAAGAAATTTTTCCTCTTTCAATACATGTGATATATCCGTTCAATAGCATAGATGAAATCAGTCGTCTATTATTAGGAATTTCTTTATAAAAAAATCAGAACGTCTAGACATCTCTCTAGCCAAAAACCATAAAGACATCGTGTTTTAGAACATCTAAAGTATTTGAAAAAAATCAATAATTCATAGTATCCCCAATATTCAACACTAAAGAGATAGTCAGTGAGATAAGATAAATCATCACCAGAATAATAAGCTTCTCCAGATAAATCTTGTAAACGAATTTTTTTAATAAAATAATGTTAAGCTTATGAAATTTCTCTTGTTTAGAATCTGACTCCATCTGAGAATAAAGTAGTTTTTTTCAACCCATCAACATTATGATTTGACACAAAATGCCTAACCTTTGATAAGAGTTCGTTCAGTTCATCACGATGAAAAATCATGAACAGCATACATAAATTCATCAATAGGCATGTTAATTTCATCCAAAAATAGCCATAAATTTTGAAATGGTTAAATCAGTCTCTCCCTTTTCAAAACGTGAGAGCTGTGATGTTGATATACCAGCTTTTTCGACATCTTTCAAGCGAAAAACCTCTAGATTCTCGAAACTTTTTAAAAATTTCTCCAAATTTTTTCATAATATCTCTCCAACAAGCATATATGGGAACAGTTTTTGATTTTTAATATTTTAGCATAAAATAAAAGAAAACAAAAGCGAGGTATTTCACATGAAAAAACAAAAATTATTGCCTTTATTATTCCTAATTTTGGGAGGAATTATGATTATCGTTATTGGCTAGTACTAAGAAGTTAGTTAGTAGAATACTTACATCTTCAATCGAAAAAGAGACTGGGAAAAAGTCTTAAAAATCAGAAAAACGCTCAAATCCTTTGGCGCTCTAAGCTTTTCTAATGATAGGGGATAGGTCGCAAAAAAGTCTGAAAAGCTCTCAGAATCGTTGTCTCAGCACCAAAAATACGTGAAATCTGCATAATTAAAATAAATTTCAGGGGGAGTTATACAAAAAAACGACGATTTAAATCGTCGTTTTGCTTAGATAAATATGTAATCTTTTTTTGAAAATACGTCTATTTATTTTTTATTGTTTTTTATTGTAGAGCAGACCCAAGCGAATGAACATAGGTTGTAAAAAGCAAATGAAAAAACTGCGAGGATGATAGCTCCTGTATCTAAATAACCTCTTTCAAGACCGTTTTTCAACAACAACAAGCCTGTAGTTTCGATAACGATCAAATATAAAAATATATAAAAAATTTTCGCATTAAGCATATTGTTACCGCTTTCTTTTTATTTGGTTTTATTGTATAATAAAAGTTGAAAAAAATCAAAAATACAAAGGAGTTTCCGTTATGTCTAAGATGTCTAAATGCATGTGTTTGCTAGCTATGTCTGTTTTCTGTATGTCTAGCATTTCCCCGTCGCTTGCTGTTTTTGCTGATGATAGCTTATCGGCAAACTCTAAAGTTGTATCTGGTGAGACTCAGTTTAAGAATGGCTCATCAGTGCGGTTCGGAGATACGCAAGTAAATATTTTAAGTGATGAAGTTCTTGAGGTGGTCAATCCAGATGGAAGTGTAGACACTATTGAACAACGTGCTGATGGTGTCTATATCAATGGGTCATTTTATATGGATTATCAAAAGAATGAAATCGACCTAAATATATCTTTTAGATCATACGATCCTAATGTTTGGAATTACGTCAACACAATACATGGGAATAAAGAAGCTAACACATTCGCTAATTTCATGGCTGATGCTGGACTAAGTTTTATAATTGGTAAGATAGGTGCTGTATTGGGGGGTCCATGGGGTGCAATAATTGGTGGAGCATTTTGGGGTATACAAGCTTATCAGGCTTACTTGGATTCACAAAGTCCATATCCATACTACATAACAAGTACTTATATCCATGTTGCTCAAAGAAAATGGAAGTTTATCACTGAATACTATAGAAACTCAAACTATACTGGGTATGTAAAAACCGAAACAACCTACATGAATTTCTAAAATATAAACCCTGCCTTTATATCTAGGCAGGGTTTATATTTTAGTTAATTGCTCAAGTAATTTGTAAGCATAATACTTGCGAAACTCTATTTGTTCAAGCGGTTCAAAAGCTCTTGTTTTTTATCCTCAAGCTCAGCTCTCCTTTGCTCGATTTCTGCACGTCTTTGGGCAATTTCTGCTTGTGCTTCGGGAGTTTCCAAAGTGCCTTGTGACTTGTGAAATTCTACTAGCATATCAACGATTTTTGGGTCTAATTCGTTGATATAATCAGGATTTGACCATTTCGGCACGTTGCTTGCAGGTGCTTGCTTTTTGCCGCCTTTTTTGGGCGTTTTGGCTTGTTGTTCAGCTTTCTGACTATAGTTGACCTCGTGGAATTTTCGTGCTTATATGATACGTTTTATTATGAGAAGATTTACTTCATTTTTTGCTGAAATTGGGCTCTTGCCTAAGCTCTATCAACATAATTGTTTTCTAATACTCTTCGAAAATCAAATTCAAACCGCGTCAACGTCGCCTTGCCGTACTCAAGTACAGCCTGCGGCTAATTTCCTAGTTTGCTCTTTGATTTTCATTGAGTATAAACTAGAAAGTGAGAATACAAGAACGGCCAAGGCTGCTCCGATAACAGGTCCTACAACAGGAATCCAAGCGTAAGACCAGTCTCCGTCTCCTTTGTTTGGAATTGGCAAGATGCTGTGCATGATACGAGGTCCAAGGTCACGAGCAGGGTTCAAGGCATAGCCTGTTGTCCCACCTAGTGATAGACCGATACCAACAATCAAAGTGCCCACTGCAAAGGTTCCGATACCTGCCTGAAAATCGTAAAGACCCAAAACAAAGATTGTCAAGACCAAAACAAAGGTTCCAAGGATTTCACTTATCAAGTTTGATACAGTATCTTTGATGGCTGGACCAGTACTGAAGGTGGCTAGGATATTGCCTGCATTTTCTTCTGCCTCATAATGCGGTTTGAATTGCAACCAAACCAAAATCTGACCCAGCATAGCCCCTGCAAACTGGGCTAAGATATAAGGGAAAACGGAAGCCCAAGGCAAACCACCTTTTAAAGCCACACCAATTGTCACAGCTGGGTTTAAATGAGCTGGACTGAGCTTGCCAGATACAAAGACCGCAACCGCAACTGCAATTCCCCAACCCATAGTAATCACAATCCAACCTGAACTGTTGCTCTTGGTTTTAGGAAGAACCACACCTGCAACAACACCATTTCCTAGAAGAATGAGGATTAAAGTTCCCAAAAATTCTCCAAATAATTCATTCATCATCTTTCTGTCTCCATTAAAAAGAAGGGGCGGGCGACAAGGAGTCCTGCCCTCCACCTCTTTTATTTTTTATTTTTTCTTAATTTTTTAATTCTGCTAAATCGTTGTTAGCGAGGGCTGCTTCGACGTCAGCACGGTAGCCTGCTTTTTCTTCTTCTGACCAATCATAGAATCGTCCCATTTCATTCAAAACTGGCTCAACGATGCTATCCAAACTATCACGCATAAAGAGCATATGGTTGGTACGACGAAGGAGGAAGTCAACCGGGCTAAGAGCCAACTCATTGCGCATTGCATAGTGAAGGGACAAGGTATCTGCCAAGCTAAGTCCTGGTGCTTGTTCCAAACTATGAGCAAGAGCAAAGACTTTCGGTGCATTTGAACCGTAGAGATTTGCGAGATAGTGAGCTTCCTTGCTATCCAAACCACGAGATACTCCAAGTTGCGCAAAGGCTTCGATTTCTGAGTCTACATTTGCTGGGTTCAATTCTCCACCTGAAACAGGGTAAGTCTTAGAGTTGATCAGTTTAAAGCTACGGTCAAATTCTGCTTTGAGGATGTCAACCACGCGCTCCATAGCTCCTTCAGCCATCTTACGGTAGTCTGTGATTTTACCACCAGCAAGGGTCAAGAGACCATTATCATCTCGGTCCAAGCTAGATCCACGTGAAACTGCAGATGGGTCCAAATGTTTCTCAGAGGTACTACTTTCAAGCTTGCTAACAGCAGCTTCAACATCTTCACGCGTTTTTTCTTTAGAGAGATAAGATTCAACAGTCGCAATCAAGTTGTTAAAGCTTTCATCACTGATGGTTCCGTTATTTCCTCCATTGTAGTCAGAAGCGCTATTGCCTGCGATCAATGGACGAAGACCTGCCCAGCTACTTTCGATATCATCAATGGTAATGTTAGCTTCTGGGAAGCGGTTGTTGACAATACCAAGTAGGTAATCTACATCTTCCTGCGTCACTTTTGGATGTTCCAAATCGCCTGTGTAGTCTGTATCCGTTGTACCAAAGTAAGTCTTGTTTTCACGTGGGAGAACAAAGACCATCCGACCGTCACCCAAACCTGTATCAAAGTAAACTGGCTGAGAAACCTTAATCTTGCTTGAATCCACTACCAAGTGAACTCCCTTAGTTGGACGCATTTGTGAGAATTGTGTTCCCTTATTAGACAAATTACGTACCTTGTCGCTCCAAGGACCTGTTGTATTAATCACCAGACGGGCCTTGATTTCAAAGACTTGGTCTGTCAACAAATCACGGGCTACGACACCAGTAATCTTGCCACTTTCGTCAAAGAGGAAGCCTTCTGCTTTAACGTGGTTGGCAATGAGGGCACCGTCTTGGTTGGCACGTTTGATGTTTTCAATCACGAGACGCGCATCGTTGTTACGGAAGTCAAGATAAACTCCACCTCCAACCAAACCTTCTTTCTTCAAGTTTGGCTGGCGTTCCAAAAACTTCTTCCTTGCTCAAAACCTTGTTAGCAGCTGGTGTGTTGTTAACTCCTGCCAAAAGATCATACAAAGTCCATAGCTACTTTAAGACGGAAGAGGCTAAAGGTCGCTCCATCTTCATCGTAAACTGGCAAGAGCATTGGGTCTGGTTTTTGGGAATGTGAGGTGCGATTTGTTGAACCACTGCACGTTCAGAAACCGTATCTGATACCACTTCTACGTCAAATTGTTTGAGGTAACGAAGACCTCCGTGAACCAATTTTGTTGAACGGCTGGATGTTCCTTCTGCGAAGTCCTGCATTTCAATCAAACCAGTCTCAAGACCACTAGCTGCTGCCTGCAAGGCTACACCAGCCCCTGTGATTCCTCCACCGATAATCAAGAGGTCCAAGGTGCGTTCCTGCATTTTTTTAATTGATAATTCACGTGTTTTCTTTGAAAATTCCATATTTACACACTTTCTAACTAAGTCGCTTTATTCTTCCAGTATTAGTCGTCGATTTCCGCAAAGACTTGCGTTGCTTTCACAGCCTTCTTCCAACCCTTGTAGAGTTGTTCCTTGCGCGATTCGTTCATAGATGGCTCAAAGAGTTCTCCTGTCTCGTTCAAGAGTTTCAACTCATCTAAGTCTTTCCAATAACCAACTGCCAAACCTAGCTAGGAAGGCTGCACCTAGAGCTGTTGTTTCCAAGTTTTTAGCGCGAGCAATGTCAATTCCCAAAATATCAGCTTGGAACTGCATGAGGAAGTTGTTCATGGCTGCGCCACCATCCACTTTCAAGACTTGAATAGCTGTCTGAGCATCCACCTGCATTGTATCAATGATATCACGTACTTGATAAGCAATTGATTGAAGAGTTGCCTTGATAAAATCTTCTTTACTTGTTCCACGAGTCAAACCAAAGACAGAACCGCGAGCATTTTGGTTCCAGTATGGAGCGCCTAGACCTGTAAAGGCTGGAACGACATAAACTTCATCGTTGTTGTGAGAATCACGAGCGTATTTTTCAGATTCTGGTGAATTTTCAACCATGCGAAGACCGTCACGAAGCCACTGAATAGCACTTCCTGCGATGAAGATTGAACCTTCCAAGGCATAGTAAACCTTGCCGTTGATTCCGTAACCAATCGTTGTCAAGAGGTTGTTTTCAGACAACTGCATCTCTTCCCCAGTATTCATGATGATGAAAGAACCTGTTCCATAAGTATTTTTAACCATACCAGGTTCAAAGGCCAACTGTCCAAAGAGGGCTGCCTGTTGGTCCCCAGCCATACCTGAGATTGGCACTTCTCCACCGTAGAAATGGAATGGAGCTGTCTTACCGTAGATTTCAGAGTTAGAACGAACCTCAGGCAACATTGCTTTAGGAATATTGAGGATTTCTAAAATCTCATCATCCCATTTGAGTTCTTTAATGTTATAAAGCATGGTACGAGCTGCATTTGAGTAATCCGTCACGTGAGCCGCACCGTCAGTCAATTTCCAAACCAACCAAGTATCAATGGTACCAAAGAGCAATTCCCCTTTTTCTGCTCGCTCTTGAGCGCCTTCTACATGATCCAAAATCCAACGAACCTTAGTCGCTGAGAAGTAAGCATCGATGATCAAACCAGTCTTTTTCATGGAATTTTTTTCCACATAGCCTTTGCTTTTTTTAGTTGCTCAGCTAAAGGGAGCTGTCTGACGAGATTGCCAAACGATAGCATTGTAGATTGGAAGTCCTGTTTTCTTATCCCAAACGACCGTTGTTTCACGTTGGTTAGTGATCCCGATTGCTTCGATTTGACTTGGCTTGACACCACTATCGATGAAAGCACCAGCAATAACAGACTGTACAGAGTTCCAAATTTCATTGGCATTATGTTCTACCCAACCTGCGTGAGGGAAAATTTGAGTGAACTCTTTTTGGCTAGAGCTAACTTTTTCACCTTTTTTGTTAAAGATAATGGCACGAGAACTTGTTGTTCCCTGGTCAATGGCCATGATGTATTTTTCTTGTGACATGTGATGTCCTCCTCATAAAGATCTTGAGGATGTCTCCTCTTTACACTAACTAGTATACAAAATAAAGCGCTTTCTTGTTTATCAACTTTTTTTAATTTTTAAAAAAATGTGAGGAGATTGTGTGAATTTCACAAAAAAGACCTGGAAGCACCAAGCCTTTTAAGTGAATAATAACTGACGAATCCCTGCCAAATCTTCCATGTCCAAATCATTTTTTAAATAATAGACTGGTGTTTGTTCCTTCTTATAAATAGGGTTATTGGTAACCAGCAAATCATAATGTCGAGTTCGGTCATAGGCTTCAATAGTAATAAAACGATTGTATTCCAAATACCGTTTCAAAATGGCTGCCATCCTTGAAAAGACAAGAAAACCAGATGTCAAATCCAGACCAATCCGCATATGCTGACCACCATTTTCAGCCATATACTCGATCAACTGGAGCCATTCCCAGAGAATTTTCTTATCCAAATCCGTCCCCTGCTGAAAGGCAGGTAGAGCATGAAAAATCTCCTCTGCCGTTCCCCTAAAATCATGTTCCATCAGCAAATAAGGATGGCGATTCTCTAACTGGTACTTATAGCGATCATGTAAAATATAGCCCTTATAGAGATAGACTTGGGCACAAAGCTGACTGAGTTCATAGGTAACATGGTCCTCTGTATAATCACCCAGCAACTCCTCCTTCTTCATTTCTTGAATCAATTGCGTCAGCAAATCTGCCAACTGCCCTCCAAAACCAAGGATATACTCCATAGTATGAAGAGGAAGAATGCGATGAGATAGGAGGAAAGAGAAGAAAATCATCATCTCACCATCCTCAGTTCCTAGAGGAAGGTGTTGCCCAGCGAAAAAGGACGGAGCCTTTCGATGCAAACGAAGGTAGAAAATATTGTCAAAATACCCTCGCATTTTCTCTTCTATGACTTGAAACTGACAGGCATTGGCCCGAAGACGTTGCTGACTGATGTGACTCCACAAAACCAAGTCCAATTTCTGACCCGAAGACAAACTTGCACCGCAGATTTCTTCTAAACTGGCAATCTCCTGTTTTCTCTCTGGTTTCTGCATGTGACCTTCCCACTCCTGACTGGACCAGATCTTGCGGAAAAGGCAGAAATAGAAATAGCGAATCTGATGCTCTGGACCCCGCCAACGTCCATTTTGGATGGATAAATCAAATTCTGACAAAATCTGATTTAAACTAGCTAAGTGGCGACCAAGCGTAGCCTCACTAATCATCAATTCTTGAGCCAGCTGATGAGCTAAAAACTGTTGGTGGTAGAGAAGATAAACCAAAATCTGGTATTTAACAGCATTCTCCAAAAATAAGCTCCGGATATCTCTCCCCTTGGTAGCTGCACCAATTGACAGACGCAGATTTTCATCTTCTAAGTGAATAGTCAGCTCTAAGCCACTATCCATAGCCTTGTCATTGAGCAGGGTGACATATTTGGTTAGGGTTGCTTTTGAAAATCCTGTTTCTTCCATTACAGCCTTGACGGTCGTCTGAGACTCTTGTAATAGAAAGGAAAGGATTGAAAATTGGCCAGATTCAGCCTTTTCCATCAAATCTCCTAAATACATTTGTTACCCCTTTCATTTTCTACCTTAAGCATAGCATAAATCTTACAAATGCTGAAATAATCTGTTTCTCTTTTTATTTTCATGCTGATTTCCTGGTCCATTATCCTGAAAATCAGCAAACACACGGCTCCCCCTTTGGGCATTTTTATGCTAAAATAGTAGCTATGGATAAAATTATTAAAACAATATCAGAAAGCGGAGCCTTTCGTGCTTTTGTCCTTGATAGCACAGAAACCGTCCACACTGCTCAGGAAAAACACCAAACCCAAGCTAGCTCAACTGTAGCGCTTGGTCGAACTCTTATCGCTAGCCAGATTCTCGCAGCCAATGAAAAAGGAAATACCAAACTAACAGTGAAGGTACTGGGATCTAGCTCTCTAGGGGCCATTATCACCGTCGCTGATACCAAGGGGAACGTCAAAGGCTACGTTCAAAATCCAGGTGTCGATATCAAAAAGACTGCAACTGGTGAAGTCCTAGTTGGACCTTTTGTTGGAAATGGTCAATTCCTCGTTATCACAGACTACGGTACTGGAAATCCTTACAACTCTATGACTCCCCTCATCTCTGGGGAAATCGGTGAAGACCTTGCCTTTTACCTGACTGAAAGCCAACAAACGCCTTCTGCAGTCGGCCTCAATGTCCTTTTGGACGAAGAAGACAAGGTTAAGGTTGCAGGTGGTTTCCTAGTTCAAGTCTTGCCAGGAGCCAAGGAAGAAGAAATTGCTCGCTTTGAGAAACGCATCCAAGAAATGCCAGCTATCTCAACGCTTCTGGAAAGTGAAGACCATATCGAAGCCCTCCTCAAGGCTATCTACGGTGACGAGGCCTACAAGCGTCTTTCCGAAGAAGAGATCCGTTTCCAATGTGACTGTAGCCATGAACGCTTTATGAACGCTCTTGCTAGTCTTCCAAGCTCAGACTTACAGGAAATGAAAGAGGAAGACCACGGAGCAGAAATCACTTGTCAATTCTGCCAAACTACTTACAACTTTGATGAAAACGACCTGGAGGAACTCATTCGTGACAAATCTTAATACACCCTTTATGATTGGCAATGTTGAGATTCCCAATCGTACCGTTTTAGCACCTATGGCTGGTGTGACTAACTCAGCCTTTCGTACCATCGCAAAAGAGCTCGGAGCTGGACTCGTTGTCATGGAAATGGTCTCTGACAAGGGAATCCAATACAACAACGAAAAAACCCTGCACATGCTTCACATCGATGAAGGTGAAAACCCTGTGTCTATCCAACTCTTTGGTAGTGATGAAGACAGCCTAGCACGCGCAGCAGAATTCATCCAAGAAAACACCAAAACCGATATCGTGGATATCAACATGGGCTGCCCAGTTAACAAAATCGTTAAGAACGAAGCTGGCGCTATGTGGCTCAAGGATCCTGACAAGATCTACTCTATCATCAATAAGGTCCAATCTGTCCTTGATATTCCACTTACTGTCAAGATGCGTACAGGCTGGGCTGACCCCTCTCTGGCAGTAGAAAATGCCCTCGCTGCTGAAGCTGCAGGTGTTTCTGCCCTCGCCATGCATGGCCGTACCCGTGAGCAAATGTATACAGGTCACGCAGACCTTGAGACCCTTCACAAGGTCGCTCAAGCTCTGACCAAGATTCCATTTATCGCCAACGGTGACATCCGTACAGTTCAAGAAGCCAAACAACGTATCGAAGAAGTCGGGGCTGACGCAGTTATGATTGGCCGCGCTGCCATGGGAAATCCTTACCTCTTCAACCAAATCAACCATTACTTTGAAACAGGAGAAATCCTCCCTGATTTGACCTTTGAGGACAAGATGAAAATCGCATACGAACACTTGAAACGCTTGATTAACCTCAAAGGAGAAAACGTGGCAGTTCGTGAATTCCGTGGACTCGCTCCTCACTACCTCCGTGGAACATCTGGCGCTGCCAAACTCCGTGGAGCCATTTCACAAGCTAGCACCCTAGCAGAGATTGAAGCCCTCTTGCAATTGGAGAAAGCTTAAAATGGTTCACACTGCTCTACTTGTTATCGATATGCAAAAAGCATTTGATAGACCTATTTGGGGAGAACGAAATAACCCTCAAGCTGAACATCAAGCATTGAGGGTACTGGCATACTTTCGTAAACACGCTCTTCCAGTCTTACATGTTCAACACATATCTGACAATCCCTAGTCGCAATTTCATAACAAACAAAATCAGGTGTTTAAAAGTGGATTTGAACCAGTTACTGCAGAACCTGTCTTTCAAAAAACGGTTAATAGCGCCTTTATTGGAACAAATCTTGAAACCTATTTACGAAAAAATCAGATTTATCATTTAGTCCTTGTTGGTTTGACCCTACCTCATTGTGTATCTACTACGACACGAATGGCAGCAAATCTTGGTTTTGAAGTCACTTTACTAGCAGATGCCACTGCCAGTTTTACCCTATCTAACAAAAACGGTCAGGCCATCTCTCCTGAGACTATTCATGAGATTAATCTCCTTTCTCTACAAGATGAGTTTGCTCAAATTCTTACTACAGAAGAATTTTTAACCCAAATACAAGTATAAAATAATCCGTCAACTCTTATTGAGCTGACGGATTTTCTTTGATTGTAAAAATTTAAATACTTTAATACAGTAAAACAAGACACAAATAAAATTTGAATGAATCGACTAGGAAAGTCAAATCAATTTCTAGCAATATTTTAGAAATCGTGACGTATTATTCCATATTCAATCTACTATAAACTCAGACCTTAGAACCGATGATTAACAATTATTCATAAATGTCTATAGATTCAGTCAGAACTAACTCTACTAGTCTACCCCCTTTAAAGCACTAATCATGTCAATCTTTCTCATACGAAGACTAATAAATAAGCAGTCCCTAAAGATGTAAACCAAACCAATAACGTAGCAGAAGCAAGGACATACATACTGACATAAGCGGTATACTCAATTCGAATCGTCGAAAATGTTGCTACATATTCTTTCAAAAACCATATGCCTAAAGGAATTCCTACTATCCACCCAATAAAGGTAGTTAGTATAGTCTCAAAAAGAGTTACCATCTGTAGATATTGATTAGAAAATCCTAATACTTGCAATGTAGCATAGTCTCTCATTCTCTCTACAAAGTTTAAAGAACCCAGATTATAGAGAACAATAATAACAAGTAATAAAGCAAAGCCAATAATCATTAGAAATACACTCATTAAACTAGCTACAAAATCATAGGCATTTTTTTCTTGGCTCCCTTTTTCAATGACAGATAGAACACCTTTGTCTTGCTTAATCGTATCTTGGTCCACCTCTGACCCAACTAATAAAGTATGGGGAGTAAAATCTCCCCCTGCTTTTTCAAAGACTCTAGCATGAAGATAAGCCCCTTGATTGGTTTCACTTGTGACAATCCCTTTTACTTCAAACTTGTAAGTATAACCATCTTGATAAGGAGTTACAGTTAAAAAATCTCCGACTTTAATACCTGCCAAACGGGCAAATGATCTAGTTACATACAAACCATCATCTTTCAAAGATTCAGCACTCTCTGTTTTTGCTTGTATCATATCTCCATCATCAAATATAATCAATAAACGGTTGTATCCATCATCTGGACTAAAATGTGCTTGTGAAATTTGTACACCTTGCCCACCATATTTAGACTTAGAAGTAGGATAATCCGCCACGGTCAGTCGTTTTGAGTAAGAAAAATCTTCATTATATGCCTTATCAACAAGATGATTCATAGATACAGGCATACCAATTCCAGCAATCAGTAACATCATACTTCCTGCAACTCCCACGATTCCCATCAAAACTCGAATACGATTAAACGAGGCATCCCGAATTGCCCATCTTGAAGGATAAGAAATTCGTTGCCAGATAGAGGAAAATCTTTCCACAAAGACAGATTTAGCAACTTTTTCTTTACCTCTTAAAAATATTGCTGGTAAGCCTCTAGCTGACTCTCTAGAAGCTAAATAGGCAGCTAAAACTACAAATTATAATGACTACAATACCAATGACTATTGATGAAGATGAATAAGAGATTTGCCAATTTGGAAGTGTAAACATTGACTTTTGAGTTTCTAGTACAAACCATGACATCAAGGGAGATATAGCAAAGCCTGCGAAACTTCCTAATAAACTTACTACTAAACCAAATAAAATATAATGTAAACTGATAGCCTGATTTGAAAAACCTAAAGCCTTTAATACAGCAATCTCTTTTGTTTGGCCATCAATCAAACGCTGAATGGTTGTAAACATAGCTAAAATAGCTAACAAAATAAAGATAAAAGAAAATAGGTAAGATAAGTTTCTAATTTGCCCCACTCGATCAGTAGCTTCTGATATTTCAGTTAAACTTTTTTGATCTTGATAAGAAACTAAATCGCTCCCTAAAATAGACTCTAAATCTCCTCGCAAATCTACCTTAGAACCATAAATTTCCAAGGCATTATCTGACGATAAACCCAAAGTTCCTTTTGCAATTTCATTATCTGCAATATAACCATAGGCATCATTGTCAGGATTTGGAGCTATATATTCCATACTACCTGTAAAATAAATCTTATCTGTCGCCTGAACAAATCCTACAATTTCTAAATCTATCTGTTTCCCCCTTGATGAAATAGAAATTGAATCTCCAATCTGTAATTGATTCTTCTTAGCATAATTCCCATCAATCCAAATCGAATCTTGTTTTCCTTCAGAAAAAGGACTTCCTTCTGTTACTGTAACCAGTTGATTATCTGTAATCGTTTCAAGATTGATTCGTCCGTCAGTCTTGTCTAAACGAACAATATTAGCAAAAGCCTTTCTTTTTTTACTGACAACTTTTTCAACAGAAGATAAGAGTTCAACCTGCTTAATTTTTGATTCATCAATTTGTCTCGCTTGAACCCAAACAACAGGAAGTTCAGATTGTTTCAAATAACTCTCTAGACTCTTTTCAAGTCCATGCCAAGCTCCTTGTAGCCCTACAAAGATTAATACACTTAATAGAGACATCAGAAAAACAGAGAAAAATTGTTGCCAATTTTGCCGAAGATCTCTTAATAATTTTATATGAAGATACCTCATCCCAGCACCTCTTCATTATTCTCTATTTTTTCAATACTTCCATCTTTCAAATATATAACTCGATCTGCAAATTTAGCAAACTCTCTATTATGTGTAACCATTACAACTGCAGCATTCCCATTTCTAGAAACTTCCTTCAATAAAGTTAAAATACTATCACCTGTCTTTGAATCTAACGCTCCTGTAGGTTCATCACACAATAATAGACTAGGCTCTTTAGCCAATGCCCTTGCAATTGATACACGTTGCATTTCACCTCCAGAAAGTTGATTAGGAAAATTATTTTTTCTATGAAGTAAACCAACTTGATCTAAATACATATCAATTTCTTTATTGTTTTTCACTAAATTTGCTGCAATACCTACATTCTCCTTGGCCGTTAAACTTGGAACTAAGTTATAAAATTGAAAAACAAAACCAATTTTATCTTTTCGATAAGCAGATAATTCCTTATCCGTAAACTTTGTTACGAGTTCCTCATCAAATATAAAGGTTCCTGATGTCGCACGATCCATCCCACCAAGTAAATTTAGTAACGTACTTTTCCCTGAACCTGATGGACCTAAAATAACTGTAAATTTCCCTTTCTCAATGGAAAAACTAACTTGATCTAGAGCACGAACTTCTTGCTCCCCCACCTTATAAATCTTGCTAATATTTTGAAACTGAATCATACATACTCCTAATATCTTGTCATAAATTTTATTTTTTCCTTTAATGTAGGCTCTTCATATTGCTCTATGATACGTTTAGATACTGCTTCCCTGTTTTCTCGTATAACCTTTTCAGCTAAGGAAATAGCCTCATCTACTGGAACAACTATTGGCAACTTATAATGTTGAATGATCTGATTTAACCGTTCTTTCTGACTACCTTTTACACAATAAGGAGTCAGACCCAAATTCCTATAAGCTTCATATAATTCCTCATCTGATAAATTTCGATACTCTTCAGATACTGGTCTATGCCCATCTGGATCCATTTCAAACTCTACTGGTAGATGGACAACATCTGTATACCACAATTTCGCATGATTCTTAGAGACCACTCCATAAGCAGTCAAATATTTTTTGAAAAATGTTCGACCAGGAATACCTAAAATAGATTTCATCAATCGATGAACGAATGCTGAGCCTGGATTAATTCCTACCCTCATTCGAACAGTCCCGTAAATCCATTCATTCAATACTGACCCATCTGATAGAAAACTTCCATGCTCCTTGTATAAAATTCCTTCTGTACGAATTCTCTCTTCAAAACGCTTTAACCCCAGTGCCATTAACTCAGTTGATGACATATCCTGAAATCTTCTTCCAGGATATAAATCTGTCAAAATTTCCCTCGCAGATAAAGCATCAATTAAGGGAAGTCCCGTTGCAATCGAAAGAGCTGTAGCAGTTGTTGTCTTACCCGTAGAATAAGTACCTGATATGACTAGCCTCAATTCTCTATTTCCCATCACTGCCCCCTCCATCAGGTAATTTTTGAGCTATTTTACTTTTAAAGACTACCTTATGATCTACATCATACCCAGACATTTCGTAGATTTTCCAATGTTCTTCTCTAATTTTTAACAATCTATTTTTTGAAACACTACCACTAAGTTCTACTACTCCGTTCAAAATTGGTGAATCCAAGTCTGCACTTACTTGCTTCATCCACATGGTATTGCTCTCCTCTCGAGATATCTCTTCGATATGGTAGGCTAACATCTCTGCCATTTGAGAAAAAATAATCAGAAGCTCTAACAAACTATAATAATTCTGTTCTAGACTACCTACACCACTATATTCAATATCTTTGATTAATACTTGCTCTGCTTTACAAGATATACTACTATCTGAAAACTCAACATCGTATATATCATGTTGTCTATCTCTTAAATGCGTTGATAAAAAATCTCTACCTTGTTCTCCTATAGCAACTACATTTTCCATACATTCTAATAATTGATAGCCTAAACAAACTTTCATATCCATTACCAAGCAATCAAATTCAATCACTTGGTTCGTCATTTTGAAATTTTGTAATTCTAATTTTAAATTTACCAATTCTTCTATAGCTTTTATTCCTGATTTTATCTCAAAATGGCTTAACCTATACTGATTTAAGCTCGCTCCCATTCTTTCAGTATTTCACTTCCAAATAAATGAGCTAATGCTATTCCATCTAATGTACTCAGGTGCTGCTGTATGATTTCAGATTGTTTACTAGACCACAAACCTTCTTGATGAAGAGACCCAACCCCTTCTAAAATATTTTTCAACTTAACTTCATAAGTCGTCCTCTTATGTCCTCTACCAAAATAGCGATTTCTATTATCTCCAAGTAAATAATCTACTGTTAGCATATCCTTCTCCAATCTATTAAACTGACTCTATATTAAACAAAAAAAGACAAGAAAGAATCCGTAATTTACGAAAACCTTCTTGCCTTTTTAGGATGAAATTATAAAGATACGAGATTTAATCGAATAGCCTCACGTACAGCTCCAACTCTACTCGTCACTCCCAACTTTGAACAAATATTTGAAACATGGGTATCCACTGTTCTCCTGCTAACAAATAAACTATTTGCTATCTTTTCATTAGAATATTCTTTTACAATAAGTTCCAATACACTTAACTCCGTATCTGTCAATAGATTATTTTCTTGCTTTTCTAACAAACCATCTGGGATAACGTGATTTCCCTTATAAACAGCATAAATTGCACTTTTAACATCCAAATAAGAACTTTCTTTGGGTAAAAAAGCTTGAATCCCAAAATCCATCGCTCTCTTATGTAACAAAGTGTCATAAAATCCTGATAAAAGAACTATCTTGGGAACTGTATTCAGAAATCTATTTATCTGACTAATAACATCAAATGCCGTTACTCCTTTCAGCATAAAATCCATAACTAGCACATCTACCTTTTCATGCTTGAGACAAAGAAGTAAATCTGCTACTTCTGTATAGGAGCCGATAATTTTAAAATCGTCTTCCTTTAAAAAATAGCTCTCCAACCCTTGTAATACTAAACTGTGATCATCAATCAAAACCAAACGAATCATTTCTCTTCCCTTCTATAGGTATTCGTATCTTCACACTTGTAGGTTCAATATTTAGCTGAACAGTTCCCCCCAATAAATGAACCTTCTCTATAATTCTATTTAAACCAAAATGATGTTCATTAGACTGATGGTTTCCCTTAAAAATACCATCATCTGTAACTTCAATAGATAAAATTTTTTCTTTTGTAGATAAATCTACAGTAATTTCTCTAGCATTCCCATGAAGAATACTATTATTTACTAATTCTTTAATTGTCCTTAATATAAACGTGCCCACTTTATCATTAACTTTTTTTCTTCATCTATTGAAAAAAATTTGTCATAATCGAAACAGTTTCCATCTTCATGAATTGGTTTAATATACTAGTAATAGATTCTTTCAGCCCTAATTCATGCACCATTAAAGGATAGATATTGGAACATAAATCTCTTAATTCAAAGACAATATCATCCAACATCTCTAATAAAAGCTATCCTATTAATTTGTTCACTAATTTCTAACTGCTTTTTTTATAATAAATAACCTTCTGAATTGTAGTATCATGTATAAACGTTGCAATTTCTTCCCTCTCCAATTCAGTAGCTACAAAAGTATGAAAACTACTAAAGGTTCCCTCCATCTTTATGGCTAATCAACATCATTTTCCTTATTTCAGGTAACAAAGCTAGCGAAAAAAAGAAAAAGTGTAAAGAACGAAAAAAATTGGAGAAAAATTCTCTTAATAACAGACTAAAAAGAATAATTAGACTAGTAAAAAAAACGGCAAATATCAAGTTATATATGAACGGGTTCCACTTCCAAGCAACATATATCATTCGCTCTAGTATCAAGTTATTCACAATAGAGAACAAAATAAGCAACAATAGAGGAATACTATAAATAAACGAAACTTCCTTACCAATCGGAAAAATATATCCAAAAAATAAAGGAAATAAGGCAAGAACTGCTAAAAATAAAGTATGAATTGGCAACATTTCTCTTCTCTGATAGTAATTTATAAGCATCTTTAACAGTAGGATAACTAAAAAGAAAAATACTAAATAAAATACTCCTCTAGAAAAAAAGATGGTCAAAAAATCAATGGGCTGTATAAGATTATAAACATACAAAAGTTGAGTTATGAGTGAATAGCCCAATATAATACGAGAAAAGTTAGAAATGGTTGAACCTTTTATCTTTAAGACTGACACTCTAATGAAGATATCCATGAATAATGGAAATAAAGTCAAATATGAAATTAATAGACTACGACCAAATACATCTCCTATACTTGATGGAATAATCGATAATAACATCAGACTAGTATAAATAATAAAAATAAAAAAATATCGTTTTCCCAGTTTTTCCCTCTATTTCTGCCTTTTTATGTATAAGCGAAATAACAGTAACATCAGAAAAGCAATGATTGATAAAACAAGAAAGATAATCTGGCTTGTTCTTTCAGATTCTATTATTGAAATCTTTGAGATTCCTCGATTTAACACTGTCACAGAATGAAGTGGCTCAACAATTAAAAATCGAGATAATAAGAAATTACTATCTGGACTCTGACCGTCTATTTGTATAATTGATGACCCTATTATCTCTTGATGATTTGCAAAACTTCCCAGATTATGGACTTGTCTAACTATCCACTCATTATCATGTTTATCTACGGTGATTCCACTGTACGTTCGATTATACACCGCAAATGAAAAATAAAGAAAGAAAATAAATAACAAAATCAAAGAAAATCGAAACATTTTTGACTTCATTGTTTGTAGCACTCCATATTTTACTTGATATTGATGTTTATTCTACCATTTTTTTCATTCAATAAGACAGGTTTTTATAGTTAAATTTATCCTTTTTTATTTCGAGATATAACTGATATAATCTTCCTCCATGGGAAATCCCTACCTCTTTAACCAAATCAACCACTACTTTAAAACAGGAGAGATCCTACCTGATTTGACCTTTGAAGACAAGATGAAAATCGCCTACGAACACTTGAAACGCTTGATTAACCTCAAAGGAGAAAACGTAGCAGTTCGTGAATTCCGTGGCCTCGCTCCTCACTACCTCCGTGGAACATCTGGCGCAGCTAAACTCCGTGGAGCCATTTCACAAGCTAGCACCCTAGCAGAGATTGAAGCCCTCTTGCAGTTGGATAAGGCTTTAATAGTTTTAAAAACCCGTAACTCTCTTAAAAGTTACGGGTTTTTGACTGTAAAAATTCAAAGACTAAGAGTTATTATTGACTCAAAGCAACACTGGAAACTTTACCATCCGCTCCTGTTGTAATTTGGATGACTTTTCCTCCACCGATTTTGGCATTATACTTACCATCATCAAGAGTATAAGAATAGCCTTTGATAGAATAATTTTCTTTCTTTCCATCGGAAGATTCTACTGTGAAATTGACCTCCTGATGAAACTGTAATGGTTTCGCCATTAGCTCCTTCCAGTTGCCAGCTGCTGCTGAGAAATCACCATCTACCATGGTTAAAACACCCTTGTAGCGTTTATTTTGCTCTGCTTGCTTGTCTTGAAGTTTGCGGTCAGTTGTAGGATCATAGCTTGATTGGTTAGACTGGGCTTGAGGAGCTTGTTGAGTTGAAGGAGCCTGAGCAGGAGTTTGTTGACTAGCTACCTGTTGATTAGCCACTTCTTGACCTTGTCTTTGTTCTGGTGCCGCTTGTGATGACCTTGCAGTTGCTGAAGATTGATCAGTAGACGCCTTGGCCTTTTCAGATGAAGCTGAACTTGAGGACTTCTGAGTCTTGCTTTCTTTGCTAGCAGAAGCTGCTTTAGAACTTGATGATTGGCTTGTCTTAGCAGAACTGCTTGCTTGAGTTGTTTCCTTTTTATTTCCACAAGCTCCTAATAGCAAGGTATAAGCCAATACAGTTGCTGTCATCAATTTGATATAGGTTTTTCTTTTTCATTTTTCTACTCATTTGTAATATTTTAGAAATATAAAGAAATCTTTTTGTAATATAATTGTAATATTAGAGATTTAAATATGTCAACAATTTATCTAAACTATTTTTTTAAAACATCTTAAAATACTTTAGATACATTTACTCCTCCTACTCTTCTATTCGTAATAAAACAGAAAAACCGGATATTTTCCTGTTAAAAATTTGAATTTGTTTTTTTGTGTAATCGCTTGTATTTTTTGTCAAAGGAATATAATAACATTGAAATAGAATATAGGAGGTGCACTCTTATGCTAAATAAGTATTACAAGTATCATTTTGGGAGCTATTGGCTCTTATCAGTCAGCCACTCACTATGCGCGAACTGCATTTGATGTGTTTTATCTGACTACAATCTTTTTGATTGTTTATATCGCTTTGTTATTTTTACATGAGAACTATCTCAAGTATCGATACAAAGACTTCTTTACTCACATGTTGAGCAATCCTAAGAAAGATAGGCACACCTAAAAACAGTCGCAACAGCAAAACCATTTCATGATGGTACATAAAGAGGTCAGGAACTTTGTCCCGACCTCGCTTTTTATTTCAATCGATAGGTTTTTCTTGGTTTCTTTTTAGGCACTCGTTTGAGTCCAACTTCTTCTACATATTCTCCGTATTTTACGAGAAAGTTATTGCTGACGATGGGACGACCGGGGTTGATAAGATTGACCAGTTCAGTCCCTTCATAGACAGTGAACTCCTCCTCCAGCAGATAGAGGAAGGTCGGATTCCAGTCGAGACGGCCTTGGATTCGTTTGATGGATTCTTGGATAATGGCATAATGGTCAAAAGCGAAGGCTTGCTCCTCCAACTCTACTCCCTCTAAGAAGCACTTGCCCGTCTGAAAATCCACATCTACAAAAACCACATCCCTAGCATCGTCTCCTGCTTGAACAAGTTCTAATGCACGACTAGGCAAATAAACCAAGTGGGCAATGGTCACTGTCCAGCCCCGTGGGTCACGGCCGGGAGTCGATACGGTCATCAATTGCTCAATTTTTTCCAAAGGAAGATCGAGATTGACTTCTTCTCTCACCTCACGCTGACAGGCATGTGCAGCATCTTCACCCTTGTCCATAAAGCCTCCAACCAGAGCCAAACAATTTTGATAAGGGTGAGCTTTGCGACGAATTAATAAGAGCTTGATCTTTCCTTCAACAAAGCAATAAGCTACCATATCCACCGTCACACTTGGTTTTTCGTATTGAGGAAGTTCCTGCTTATAGTACCAATCCAAAAACTCTTCCTGACTGGCATGAATTTCATAATATTCTTTTTCTGTCATCTCGGATGGAATTATCGTGTCCGTCATTTTACGCCTCCTTACGAACTGCCTTGGTCCATTGGTACCAACCTACTAGACTATTGAGAGTGTAAACCCAGTACATCCCTTGGATGTGGATATTTTCACCCCACCAGAGGTAAATACTAAAGAGATTGGTCGCAATCCAGAAAATCCATTGCTCACGGTAGAGACGAGTCATCAAGAGCTGGCCAACACCATTGGTCGCATCAGTAACACTATCACGGAAAGGGCGAGCACTATGGATACTTTGGTATGCCAAGCCCATACCAATCCAGATGATAGCAGTCAAAGCCAAGTACTTGAACCAATCAATAACAGATAATTTCTTAGCTTCAAAGTGAGATTCTTCTACTTTTCCTTGGTCATTAATACGGTTGGACAGCCAAGCATAGAGACCAATCGGCTGCATGACAAAGAAGTAAACTGTCGTCAAAACTTCGCCATAAAAAGTCGCATTCATGGCCAAAACCAAATAGATAGCAGAGTTAATGGCCCCAAAAAGATAATTGCTTGCACGCCCTTCTGCAACTAAGATAACACAGACAATCCCAGTCCAAGAGGCAAACAAGCTCATCCAGTCATGACTTTCTGTATTTTGCGTGAATTCCAAGATCAAGGGAACACTTGACAGGACGATGAGATACAACCACTGGAAGAGGCTACGGCCGACAAAGAGATCTTTCCAGAGCAGGTTCATGATTCCTGCAAAACCGATCTTGCGGGCTTCCGCATGGACATTTTTAAAGTTTTCGATAAATTGTGTGATTTTTTCAGTTAATTTTTTCATAATTTTCTCCTAATCTGCTTGGTAAATGGCATCAATAGCCACTTTTGCTGCTTCATAATTGCCTAGGTAATCCTCAGCTAGATAAACTAGTGGAATGGTGGTTAAATATCGCTCTCTCATCTGGTCCAAATGCTGGGAAAAACTATGACGAATATGGTCTTCTGCCATGGTCATATCTCTAAATCCGTCATTGACATAGGAGCCGACAGGTTGCACGAAGAGAATCAAGTCCCATTTTTCCTTAGCCAAAATCGAGGCAAAGAGATTATCAAAAGTCTCTCCCGATAAGTCCCCTTGATCCTCTGACTCCATGTAATAATCATAGTAGCCCTTGGTTACTAAGGAGTTGGTGTCTGCTATCACCAGTCCCCTATTGGCATTACTGTCAATTAACTTAGAGGTCTGGTCATACTGCCCCAACAGGAGATAATAGTAATCCTTTGGAGTCAATTCATCGTCGCGGACATTGTTTTTGATCTGGTACTCACGTGCGTATTCCAGACTGACGGGTGCATCGTAATACCTAGCCAAATCCTTGGCTAGAGTGGTCTTCCCATTACTGGCACTTCCCATAATCAACACTTTCTTTGTAAACTGACGTCGGAAGGGTTGAGCGATATATTTCCAATATTTGCTTGGATTTTCTCGAATCATAGTCGCTGAGATACCAAACTTTCTTTCTTGCAAGACAGTCTCAAAGCCACGATTTGATAATTCTTGCTGGTAGTCTGCTTCTCCCACAAAGAAAATTAGTTCTTGCTGGGTTTCATCATAGGAAATCTCTGCAAACATCTGATTCAACCACTCCTGCCAGCCCATAGGGTAACGGGGAAGATTGGTTTCATCTAACTTGCAGACAGAGGTCAACTCGTCATCACGAAAGGCCTCTCGGATATAGCGAAATCTTTTTGAAGATTTAAGCCTACCTGCTCCCCTCGGTCTCCCTCATAGCCAGAAACGACAACCCAGACCTGGTCACACTGCCGCTTGGCTCGCTGGATCAGATCGATATGACCTTGATGAAGCGGAGCAAAGGTTCCAAATACCACTGCTGTTTTCTTTTTCATAAACCTATTACCTTTTTATGGTTTTTGATATTTTTATTATCTATGTTTTTATTATAAATTATATTTTTGTTTTGTCAATAGTTTTTATCATTTTTTATAAAAAGTAGAAAAAAGAATCAAGATTGCTCCTGATTCTCCATTTTTATGCAATATCAAATTTTAACTGGCCTGCTTTGACACCAATCTTAAGTGTACTGCCTGCCACTAATTCTCCCTTGAGAAGAAGTTCTGCTAACTTATCTTCCACTTCTGTTTGCAGGGTTCTGCGAAGTGGACGAGCTCCCATCTCTGGGTCATATCCTTGATTTGCCAATAATTTCAGTGTGGAAGCTTGTAATTTCAAGTCAATGCCCTTTTCAGCCAAACTTGCTACTAAAGGTTTAACCATAATCTTCACCACTTCCTGCATATGGTCGCTAGACAGGCTATGGAAGACCACCTTTTCATCAATACGGTTGATAAACTCAGGTCTATAAGCCTTTTTCAACTCTTCAAACATGCGTTTTTCCATATTTTCCTGGTCAAAACGAATGTCCTTAGCCCCAAAGCCAACAGTCTTATCATCACGAAGGGCTGTCGCACCAAGGTTTGACGTCATGATGATAATGGTATTTGAAAAGTCGACCTTGCGGCCCTTGCTATCGGTCAAGACACCATCATCCAAGACCTGCAAGAGAACATTAAATATATCTGGGTGGGCCTTCTCTACCTCGTCAAAAAGGAGAACGGAATATGGTTTGTTGCGAACCTTCTCGGTCAACTCCCCACCTTCTTCATAACCCACATAACCCGGAGGAGCTCCATTGAGACGGCTGGCTGCAAATTTCTCCATATACTCACTCATATCAAAGCGGATAAGGGCTGATTCGTCGTCAAAAAGAACTTCTGCCAGAGCCTTGGCCAATTCAGTCTTCCCGACACCTGTCGGTCCTAGGAACATAAAGGAACCAATCGGACGCTTGTGACTGCGAATCCCTGACTGATTGCGGCGAATGGCACGGCTAATGCTTGAAACAGCTTGATCTTGACCGATGACACGTTTGTGCAGTTCTGCTTCCAAATTAAGGTATTTCTTGGCATCAGTCTGAGTCAGTTTTTGAACTGGAATACCTGACAAGCGACTCAAGGTGGTCAAAATATCAGACTCTGTCACCAAGTCTTTGTAGACAGGCACTTCCTCTTCTTTTGCGATTAGCTGGGCTGCCTGTTTCCACTTACCATCCATCAGGGCCTTATCAGCTGGACTCAAACCTGAATCGTCTGCTTTTACATGCTTAGCCTTATTTTGCACTGTTGCTGCTGCTTCATCTAAGAGGTCGATAGCAGAGTCTGGCAAGTGACGACTAGTCAAGTAACGATGAGCCATCTTGACGGCTGTTTCAACTGCTTCATCTGTGATTTGCACACGGTGATGTTTCTCATAAGTCGCCTTCAAACCTTGCAAAATGGTCATGCTGTCTGCAACACTTGGCTCTTCAATCGTCACTTTGGCGAAACGACGAGAAAGAGCTGCGTCTTTTTCAATGTGCTTTTGGTACTCTTCCTGAGTTGTCGCACCAACCGTCCTCAAAGTTCCACGCGCCAAGGCTGGTTTCAAGATATTGGCCGCATCTAGAGTTGAGTCAATCCCACTCCCAGAACCCATGATAGTGTGAAGTTCATCGATAAAGAGGATGACTTGGCCATCTTCTTCAATATCCTTGATGATATTGTTCATGCGTTCTTCAAAGTCACCACGGAAACGTGTCCCTGCAACGACATTCATCAAATCAAGCTCTAACACGCGCATCTTAGCCATTTCCACAGGCACATCCCCACTCGCAATACGCTGAGCGAGCCCAAGCGCCAAAGCAGTTTTCCCGACACCAGCATCTCCAACCAAGACAGGATTGTTCTTGGTCTTCCGACTCAAGATTTGAATCATACGCGAGATTTCCTTATCCCGACCGATGACTGGTTCTAACTTGCCTGAACGCGCTTGCTCTGTCAAATCATGTGTGTAGTCCTCAAGACCACCACTCGGAGTCTGGGGCATTCCCATCATATTAGCCATAGAATTTTGCTTGTCAGCTACTGTACGATGGCGTTGACGTAGAGCCTTGAGATCTTCACGATTCCAGCCTGCTCGTTCTTCTAAATTTCGACGAAGGGCTGCAATCTTAACCTGATCTTTCTTGTCTTCATAAGAAAAACCAGCCCTCTCCAAGATACGAGTCGCCAAGGCATTGCCATCATGCAAAATCGCATAGAGGACATGCTCTGTCCCCAGCACCTTAGCATGAACCACTGACGCCACATATTCCGCTTCATCAAAAAGAACCTGCAAACGATGAGAAAACGGCAATTCCATAAAGGTTTCATCCTGGCTATAGTCCGTTTCAGTCAGTTCCAAAGCGACCTCTTCTAAACGGTCCATCTCATATGGATAATCATTTAAAGTCGCCCCTGCCACACTATAACTGTGATTAGACATAGCAATCAACAAATGCCAAGACTCTAGGTAACGAGCTCCAAAATGGCCAGCAACCATGTAGGCACTTTCGATACATTCATTCAATGCTTTTGAATAGTTCATCTTACTTCCCTTTTCTATCTACCTCTTGTATGACCTGTCGTAGCATGTTTGCACGAACAACTGGAGCTTCTTCTCCTAGAACGCGATCCAAAGCTACTGTCATCAGCAAATCCATCTCCTGCTTGGTCATCAATTCCTGCTCAACCAAAAGCTGCAGAATATCCTCATAAATTTCTTGACTGACCCGCTCACCAATCGAGTAAAGCAGCTCCCTGAGCATTTCATGATGACTAGAAAACTCAATCCGTCCTATACGAATGTAGCCTCCACCACCACGCTTACTTTCAACCAAGTAGCCTCTACTTTCCGTAAAGCGTGTCTTGATCACATAGTTGATCTGACTAGGAACAACCTGAAAGGTATCTGCCAACTGACTCCGTTGCAACTCCACAATACCAGATTGATCTAAAATCGCCTTGATGTAGGCCTCAATATGATCCGATGTATTTTTAAATCTCATTACAAACCCACCTCTCTCTTTAAACCTTGACTATCTTTGACTATTATACCGAAATTTTCTCATTTTTAAAAGAAAAAGGGCGCTGGTAAAGGATAATCTTCACCAACTCCCTATTTTTCTACTTATCTAAGCCTAATTCTGCCAAGATTTGACGTTTGTAGGCAATCTTTTGGACTTCCTTGTCTTCGCTCTGGGACCAATCTAGTTTAATTTCTGAAACAATCTGCCCAGGGCGATTTTTCAAGATATAGATGCGGTCGCTGAGATTGAGGGCCTCCTCGATACTATGAGTAATAATCAAATGTTGTCAGCTGCAACTGCTTGTGAATCTCAAGATACCAAGCGTGGAGTTCCATCTTGGTCATCTCATCCAAGGCGCTAAAGGCCTCGTCTAAGAGAAAGAGCTTGTGCCCGAAAAGGTAAGTTCGAAGCAAGGCTACACGCTGGCGCATCCCGCCACTGAGTTCATGAGGATACTTGTCTCGTACAGCTGTCAACTGGAAGGTCGCAAGAATTTCATCCGCGCGAGCAATAGCTTCAGCCTTATCCACTTTTTGAATCAAGAGGGGCAGGATGATATTGCCAAGCACCGTCTTGTGCTCCAAGAGCAAATCCTTTTGCAACATATAACTCACGCGCCCCTTGGGATTTTCTTCCCCATCAAGGACGATTCTCCCTGACTGAACTTCTAAAATCCCAGCAATTAAGTTGAAAAGCGTAGTCTTACCAACACCACTTGGGCCTAGGATAGAAACCACTTCACCTGAAGTGACTTTCAGATTGATGTCCTCTAAAATCCTCTCTTCGCCATAAGCATAACTGACGTGTTCTAGTCTTATTTCTGTCATTATTTCACAAATTCGTTGGTGAAGCCTTTGTCTGTCAAGTCTTCTTTAAGGATACCATTTTCTTTATCCCATTTGTAGAAGGCATTCCAGCGAGCTGCGTCAAATTGACCCCATTTTTCCTTGTCGCTTGCGTATTCTTTTGACAAGTATTTTTGAGATTCGATGACAAAGTCACGTTTTTCCTGAAGTTCAGGTGCATTCTTAATGAGGATATCTGCCGCTTCCTCTGGATGCTCCATAGCATATTGGTAACCTTTTTTGATGGCTTGGATAACTTTACGTGCTTCTTCTTTGTTATCTTTCAAATAGTCGTTGTTTGCGATGATGACTGGTGAGTAGTAGTCAAATTCTTTAACGTAGTCTTTCAAATACATGAAATTAGCATCTACACCTTGAGATTTAGCAAGGATACCATCCCATCCGTAGTAGATCCATGCAGTATCAAATACTCCATTAGCAATCGGTGTGATAGAGTTTGAGTCGTTATTTGGTACTTTTTCAACCTTCTCAAAGTCTCCACCTTGAGATTCTACCAAGGTTTTCAACATAGCAAGCTCAGTTGGGTCATTCCAAGTTCCGTATTTCTTACCAACCAAGTCTTTTGGACTAGCTACATTGTCAGATTTACGAGAGATAATTCCTGATGTATTGTGCTCAACAATAGCTGCAACGGCAGTGATTCCTGCGCCTTTTTCCAATTTCTTAGCCATATAGTCTTGGAAATACACTGCAAATGGTGCCTTACCATTGATAACCAAGTCAGAAGAACTTTCTTCTGGTGGCAATTTCAAGTCAACATCCACTCCAGCTTCTTTGAAATAACCTTTTTCCTTGGCAACATAAAGTCCTGTGTGGTTGGTATTTGGCGTCCAGTCTAGGATAAAGTCAATTTTCTTGAGTTCTGCTTCTTTGTTGTTCTTAGAAGCAGTTCCTTGACCACAGGCCACAAGCACAACAGCTACAAGAGCTGTCACAAGCGTTAAAAACACTTTCCATGTTTTTTTCATTTTGATTTCCTCTTTTCTTTTTTGAAACATTCTAATTCTATGAACGTTTCCATTTAATAACATATTTTTCACTGACATCAACCAGCTTCATACCGAGAAGACTGATAATCGATACCAGAATAATAATAGCAAACATGGTATCATACTGAAACAGTTTCTTGGACTGAATCATATAAACACCAAGACCCTCAAAGCCTCCCAACCACTCAGATACCACCGTTGTGATAAAGGCGTAGGAAACACTGACCCTCAGACCTGCATAAAAGTAAGGCAGACTGACTGGAATTTTAAAATGCCACAGGATTTGCCAAGGCTTGGCCCGCATCAGACTAAACAAGGTCAGCATATCCTTGTCACAATGCCTAAAACCGTCCAAAATGCTGACGATAATAGGAAAGGTTGTCGTCAAGATAATCAAGACAATCTTGGGTAGAAATCCCATAACCGAGCCACAAGACCAGGATAGGGAGCTATGGCAATGGTCGGAATGGTCTGAACGACCACCATCATAGGATAAATCAGGTCATTGAGCCAAGTCAAACTATCCATGAGTACAGCCATGAGACCGGCAATCAAGACTCCCAAAATTAGACCTAGCAAAGCCACTCTCAAGGTCGCCCAGCTATGGTGCCAGAGAAATTCTCTATCACGCACAAAAGACTGGAGGATTTCAAGAGGTGTCGGCAGGATAAACTTGGGGAGAAGTTTAAGAAAACCTGCTAACTGCCAGATTGACAAGACTCCCAGAAAGCCCAATAAACTAATGTGTCGTCTCAGTATACTTTTCAAGTTTCTCATCAATACTTAAAATCTCTCCTACATTTATTTTGACATTGGCAAAGACATTGTCTGCCTCCTGTCCTGCTACTTCCAACGCTTCTTTGAGAATGCGCATAAGCTCATCAAACTCCCCCTCCAAGACCGTTTCAAATGGTGTCACCACCATGGTCACTTCTTGAGCTTGCAGATAAGCAATGACTTGATCGATAACAGCAATCCGATCAATCCCCTGTGCTAGGGGTAAAACTTGCAAGGCGATGCTTGCTTTCATAAAAACCTCCTCTTCTCGTTTTCCTTTGACAAAAAGAAAAACCTTTACCATATATGGAAAAGGTGCAGAATAGACTAAGTATCGTTCCCTACGCTGGCATTACCCAGATCAGGTGCGGTCGAAGTTTAACACTTCCTCTCAGACTGTACACAGACTCCCATATATTATATGGACATATGATAGCGCAAAACAAAAAAAATGTCAAGGAAACTGCTTACAGAAAAACATGAAAAAGAGTTTGAAAACAAGTGCTTCAAACTCTACATAGCTTTTTTATTTAGCCTCGTACCAGGTTGCTCCCTTCATTCTCATCCGCGATCAGGGGAACACTGAGTTGAATAGCTTCTTCCATGGTTTGTTTGACCAATTTTTTCATCTCTGCCAGTTCAGATTTAGGAACTTCAAGGACGATTTCATCGTGCACTTGCAACAGCATCTTAGTCTGATAACCACCTGCAACCAAGGCTTTATCTAGCTGAATCATGGCAATCTTGAGAATATCTGCCGCCGAACCCTGAATAGGAGAGTTGATAGCTGTCCGCTCCGCAAAACCACGAATATTGAAAGTTTACGCGAATTGATATCTGGCAACTCACGACGACGCTTGAAGAGGGTCTCTACATAGCCCTTATCACGCGCCTCACGCACCACTTCATCCATGTAGTTTTTAATACCTGGGAAGCGTTCAAAGTAGGTATCAATATAGGCTTTGGCTTCCTTACGACTAATGCCCAGATTATTAGACAAACCAAAATCTGAAATCCCGTAAACCACTCCAAAGTTAACTGCCTTGGCATTGCGACGATCGTTTGCAGTCACATCCTCAGGACGTTCAATGCCAAAGACACGCATGGCTGTCGAAGTATGGATATCTGCCCCCTCTTGGAAAGCCTTAATCAAGTGTTCATCTTTGGAGATATGTGCCAAAACGCGTAATTCAATCTGTGAATAGTCGGAGCTGAGAAGGACACTATCCTCCCACTCTGGCACAAAAGCCTTACGAATGAGGCGACCTTGTTCCAAACGCACAGGAATGTTTTGCAAGTTTGGATCCACACTAGACAGACGCCCGGTCTGGGTCAAATCCTGCACATAACGAGTATGAATCTTACCATCAGCCAAAATCCAATCCTGCAAGCCAATTACATAAGTGGATTGAATCTTGGCAATCTGACGGTAATCGAGAATTTTCTTAACAATCGGAGCAATAGGAGCCAGACGCTCTAACACATCCACCGCTGTCGAGTAACCCGTTTTAGTTTTCTTAGTGTATTCTAGAGGAAGTCCCAATTTTTCAAAGAGAAGCACGCCCAACTGCTTAGGCGAGTTGATATTAAACTCCTCACCAGCCAGTTCGTAAATCTCTTGAGTCAGTTTTTCAATGACAAGCTCATTTTCAGCCTGCATCTCAAGCAAGGTCTCTTTCTTGACCGTAATCCCAGCAATTTCCATCTTAGCAAGGACAAAAGCCAGAGGTTGCTCCATATCATAAAGAAGCTCTAATTGCCCATTTTCGCTGAGTTTTTCAAGTAAAATAGGCTCTATTTCGACCAAAACTGCAATCTTACGAGCCAAGTGTTCCAAGAATTTCTCGCGTTCAGGAATGGCCTTTTTAACACCTTTACCGTAGAAAGTCTCATCATCAACCAAATAAGTCTGACCGTAAAGACTCGCAATGGTCGCAATTTCATTGTCCTCCACAGTCGAAAGGAGGTATTTAGCCAAGCGACTGTCAAAAGCAGGCGCCTGCAAATTCACATCAAAACGATGCAAGAGGACTTTGGCCTTCTTAAAGTCATAAACTCTCAGAGGTGTTTTTTCTAAGAAGTCCTTGAAAATCGGCTCTTGCAACAGCTCAAGCTTGTCTGTGGCATAGAGCTTATCTCCACAAGACCAAGCAAAACCAACCAAATCATCCGTATGGTAATTTTCACCAAAAAGCTCAAAATGGAAGATAGACTCTTCACTCAGCATATCTTGACTGATTTGGTCAACAATAGTAAAATCCAAACTCTCAGCCACATCAGCTGACGACACATTTAAAGCCTGTTTGAGCTGTTTGAAACCCATCTCATCGTAGAATTTCCCGAGATTTTCAACATCTGGACCACTATAGACCAAATCCTCCAAACCAATCTCAATCGGTGCCTTGGTATCAATGGTCGCTAGTGTTTTAGACAAAAAGGCCTGTTCCTTATCATTGATGAGATTTTCCTTCATCTTAGAAGCCTTCATCCCATCGATATTTTCATAAATCCCCTCGAGTGAGCCATGCTCCAGCAAGAGCTTGATACCTGTCTTTTCACCAATTTTGGTTACTCCAGGGATATTATCCGACTTATCACCCATGAGCGCCTTGAGATCGATAAACTGAGTCGGTGTAATGCCCATCTTTTCCATAAGATATTCTGGCGTAAAAGCCTCAAACTCAGCCACACCTTTCTTGGAAATCTCAACCACCGTATGCTCATCCGTCAGCTGAATCAAATCCTTGTCCCCACTGACAATGGTAATATCAAAACCATCCTGCTCTGCTAGTTTATCCAGTGTCCCAATGATGTCATCAGCCTCATACCGAGCCAACTCATAGTGACGAATCCCCATATGATCCAGCAACTCACGAATAAAGGGAAATTGCTCACGAAACTCATCAGGAGTCTTAGCCCGACCACCCTTATAGTCCGCATACATCTCTGTCCGGAAGGTCGTCTTTCCCGCATCAAAAGCCACCAAAATATGACTCGGCTCAACCCGCTCCAACAAATGGCTCAACATCAACTGAAAGCCATAAATCGCATTGGTATGCAAACCAGCCGCATTCTTAAAACGGTCCAACTGCTGATAGAGCGCAAAAAACGCCCGAAAAGCAACAGAAGACCCATCAATCAATAATAATTTTTTCTTATCCATACACCCATTATAAAGGAAAGCACCAAAAAAATACCATTGGGAAGAGTTCCCTGAGAGAAACTAAGATAATACTAAAAAGAGAAGGAAATTATTCCTCTTTGCAAAGCTACGAAAATAAATTAGTTCTTACGTTTCACAAATGGAATAGCACCAAGGAACAATCCAAGGAATCCTAATGATGCAACTGCAACATTATCTTTACCACCAGTATTTGGAAGTTCTTTTTTATCTTCTGCTTTTGCTGCTGGTGCTTGATAAGTATTATCCTTGTTAGTACCTGCTGTTGTAAGAGTATATTCTGGAACTTCATTAATTGCTGGGGCGCCTGTTTCTGCATACGCTGGGATTTCGTTAATTGCTGGGTGCACCTGTTTCTGCATACGCTGGAACTTCGTTAATTGCTGGGGCGCCGGTTTCTGCATACGCTGGAACTCCAGTAATTGCTGGGGCTCCTGTTTCTGCATACGCTGGAACTTCAGTAATTGCTGGGGCTCCTGTTTCTGCATACGCTGGGACTTCAGTAATTGCTGGTGCGCCTGTTTCTGCATAGCTGGGAACTTGTTTAAGCTGGGGCCCCTGTCTCATGCTACTGACTCAGGTAATTTGCTGGGGCCCTGCTTCTGCATACAGCTGTCACACAGCTAGTGCTGGGCCCGCCTGTCTCTGCATTTACAGCTGAGTATTTCAGTAACTGCTAGTGGGCCTGTCTCTGCATAGTCTAGGGACTTCAGTAATTGCTGGGGCCCCGTTTCTAGGATACGCTGGGACTCGTACATTTCGCTTCTACACTATTAGCTCCAGTGAAATCAGGAGCTACCTCAGCTACAGGAGCATCAGCCGCATTAACTCCTCCACTATATTCTGGAGCATCGGCTACAGTAGGGGGTGTTGTATCATTTACTCCACCATTGAAATCAGAGCCATTATCTCCAGAAGGAGAGTCACTAGGATTCACACCACCATTGAATTCAGGAGCGTTAGGAGCACTTGGAACTTCGTCAGGTTGTTTAGCATCATCAGAAGGTGCATCACTAGGATTTACACCACCACTAAAGTCTTTCGAGTTCTTCACCCTTAGGAACTTCTTTTAAGTTTTCGATGTAACCTACAGTTGCGTTGTAAGCATCAGTTAGTTTGGCAATTGCATCGTCATCCCTCTTGAACTGCTTCATTCACTTCGTCGAAATCGGCTTTAGCTTCATCCGCAGCTACTTTAGCAGAAGCAACTGAAGCTTCTAGTTTAGTTACAGCATCTTGCAATCCATCTTGGATAGCTTGATCCGCATTGTTTTTCTTAGCAGTTTCAAGAGCAGTTTTAGCTTTTTCTAAAGTTTCTTTTTGTTTCTCTAATGTAGCATTTTTCTCTTCTACTACCTTAGCTTTTTCAGCAGCATCAGCTTTATCTTCCTCAGCTTCTTTAGTTAATTTTTTAATTTTTTCAGCTAAATCATCAGCAATGTCTGTAAGTTTTTTAACAATTGGTTTAGAAGCTTCTTTTTTAGCTGCTTCTTCAATTTTTTTAGTTTCGTCAGCAGTTAATTCTTTAGTTTTATAAGCTTCAGGAGCTTTATCTTTTGTGTTGGCATCGTTGAGGAAATTCATCTATAGCTTGAGTAGCTGTAAGAACTCCATCTTCAATCGCTTTTAATAAAAGCTTCTTTACCGATTTCAGCTTTTGCTTCTTCGATAGCTTTCGCTTTATCTTCAGGCTTGATGCTATCATCCTTGTTGACTTTTATCTTCAGCTTTTTTTTCAAGTTGCTCTAAAGCACCTTTCAAAGCTTCTAAGTTAGCTGCTTCTTCTTTTTTAGCGTCTTCTTCTTTTTTTAACTTCTTCTTCAACTTTAGCTTTTGCTTTAGCTGCTTCTTCTTTAGCCTTAGCTAATTCAGCTTCTGCGTCAGCTTTAGCTTTGTCTGCTTCTGCTTTTGCAGTCTCAGCAGCAGTTACATCAGCAGCTTCTTTTTTAGCTTTAGCTGTAGCTTCTTCAACCTTTTTAGCTTCTTCAGCTACTTTTTTCTCTAATTCAGTAACTTTAGCATCAGCCTCTGCTTTAGCTTTAGCAGCTTTTTCAGCTTCGGTTGGTTCAGCTTCTTCCTCTGGAGTTTCTTCTGCTGGTTTAGCTGGTTCTGCAGCTTCTTTTGCTTCTGCTTTTTTTACTTCTTCAAGAAGATTATCACGTTTTTCAGTTAAATCTTGAATTTCAGCTGTAGCAGCTTGAACTTTTTCATCAGCTTCATCAAATTCAGATTTGGCAGTATCGCGTTCTTTTTCAATCGCATTTACAGCTTTTTCTAACGGTGCTGTGATATCTTCAGCAAATCCATTATCTTTAGCGGATTTAAGAGCTTCTTTTGCTTCTTTTAAAGTATCTTCCTGTTTTTTGAGTGTTTCAGCTTTCTTTTCAGCATCGGCTTTTAATTTCTCAGCATCATCCGTTAAGTTTTCAATTGTTTCAGTTAAATCATCAGCTTTGTCTTGCAATTTTTCTGATTCAGGACGAGCAGCATCCGCTGCTTCACCTTCTTCAATTCCCGCTTGCACCTCTTCAGGAAGCTTGTCCTTAGATACAGGAGTTTCTGTTTTAATTGTTGGATTAGTATCTTGTGCTTTTTCAGCATCATCTGCTAACTCAGCAAGAATATCAGAAGCATTTAATTCACCAGACTCAACAGCCTTTAATAATTCTTCTTTTGCTTTTTTGTCAAGCAATTCGTTATCAGGAATTTGTTTCAAAGCTTCAGTTAAAGCTTCTTTAGCTTCTGATTCTTCTTTTGCAGCAGCTTCTTCTTTTGCGGCTTCTTCTTTTGCTTTAGAGTCAGCTTGAGCAGCTTCTTCTTTTGCTTTAACTAATTCATCGTCAGCCGTTTTCTTAGCTTCTTCAGCTTTAGTTTTTGCAGCATCAGCCTCAGCAGATTCTTTTTTCTCTGTTTCAAGTTTAGTAGCTGCATCAGTTGCTGTAGTAGTTGTTCTATCTACTTTAGATTGAGCTTCATCAACTTTAGCGTTAGCTTCTTTTTCAGCTTCCTTGGCTTTTTCAACCTCAGTTTTTGGTGTTTCAGCCGCAGGTGTAGGCTTAGTTTCTCCAGTAGGTTGAGCAGCTGTAGGTTTGTCATCAGCTTTCACAACTGACGGTTGAGATGCAACAAATGTAGCACCTAAAACAGCCACACTAGCCAAACTGGTTAAAATCATTTTCTTTTTGTTCATCTTGTGTACCTCTTTTTGAGAATCATATTTATGTACATTATAAACCTTTTTTTGAGTGAAATCAAGAAATATGTTATATTATATATACTTTATTATTAATATAATGTATTTCAAGGCTATAAAAAACCTCAAGAAAGTAACGCATGTTTTACTAGCTTTCTTTTTTCTTTCTTTTCATCACTTTCATTTTCTATAGTAAATTATAGTTTTGAATCCAATTGAGATATCTTAACTCTTCATAAAAACTCTAGTTTAAACAAAAAAACAGGAGATTTCTCTCCTGTTCAGATTCAATTACTTAAAATTAAACCCACTCACCGTTATGATTTACAGTATAACCGTCCACTATAGTATTAACAGCTAGCTCACCTGAAGAGTAAGAATAATACCACTTACCAGATACTTGATACCAGCCCGTTTTCATTGCCCCTGAATCATCTAGATAATACCAAAATCCTTTCTCCTGTAACCAGCCTGTCTGCATTTCGCCTGACGATTTCAAATAATACCAGTTAGAACCATCTTTTAGCCATCCCGTTGATTTAGAACCATTGGATTTAAAATGATACCAACTACCATTTACTTTCTTCCAATTTATAGCCAAACTACTATCCGTATTGTTGTTAGAGATATTTTCTGGTTGGTGAACATCCGAGTGCGAAACTTCTTCCAACTGAACATAGCGACGACTTCCATTATAAGCAGTATAACTCAACCATTTATATCCATCTTTTTCGAGAATCTGATCATAATGAACGTTCTCTCCAGAGTAATAATAATCAATTGTAGTTGCGCTAGCTAGGGGCTGAGTCTTGATAGCAGATTTAGCCTTAAAAAAATGTGTTCCTCCTGTGGAAGAGATACGAGAATCATTTAGAACGTGAGAATCAAGAGGATTTGTATTCACAGCCTCCAATTGTATATAACGACGGCTTCCATTATAAGCCGTATAACTCAACCACTTGTATCCATCTTTTTCAAGAACTTGATCATAATGAACATTATCCCCAGGATAATAGTAATCAATCGTAGTAGCGCTAGCTAGAGGCTGATTTTTGATAACAGCCTTAGTCTTGAAAGAATGTGTTCCTTCTGTGGAAACTGAAGTTTGACTATTCCCTGCACTGCCTCCAGCTAAATCTTTAAAATGAATAAAGCCAGTCATGGTATTGGCTTTCACGACGCGCTTATTATAAGATTCCCTTATTCCATAGTTGTATTCTTCAATCTCAATCTGATCTCCCATTACATTTGATACCCAAGCAACATGACCATAAGTTCCTGCAGTAGACCAAGCAATGGAGCCAATAGCTGGTGTATTATCTACACGATATCCTTCACGACGAGCACGATAGCCCCATTCATTCGCATTTCCATAAGCAGCCGGAATCTCAAAACCATTGACATTACTCAAACGAAAGGCTGCAAAAGAAGTACACTGACGAGAATACATGCGCCACTTATCAATCTCCTGACTGCCATTTTTATAATGAGCAGGATAATCATCCCCACGCGCAATCGATCCATTTCCTCCAGAATAGGCATATACACTATCACCCGCTGCTAGCATCAATCCTACTACTAAAAAAGGAACAACCTTTTTAGCTGATTTTCTAAAAGAAAATCCTGTCTCTGTTACTTTGAATGGTAAAACTTTCATTCTTCCTCCTTGAAAAATAATATAAATCGAAGATTGCCTTCACTTAAATTATTCGGAGAAAAAAGAAAAAGTGAGAAAATTTCTCACTTTAGTCAAGATAATGAATCAAATTCTTTTCTGTAAGGATATCTGAGTAAGTAAAGGATTCAACGTAAACATTAGCTTGTTTATCTCCTTCAACGTTTCCAAATTCAACGATAAATAGGGATGGATAAACCTCAATTAGCTTACCCAATCTATTTTTTTGGCGCTTACGACCATTCTCCAAAGTCATTTCTACGACTTGTCCCTCATGTGCCTTGATTTCTTCTTTGATTTTTTTCATCTTGGCTACATCTGTAAATGCATCTGACATCTTATTCCTCCCTCTTTGAGATACTTGAAAATTTATTGTATTCTTTTTGGAAAATCAATTCCACCGTTCCACGAGCTCCACTGCGGTTTTTCTCGATAATAACTTCTACCTTATTATTCGGTATACCTTCCTCTTCTTCACCACCACGCTCATAGTAATCGTCACGATAAAGAAAAGCTACGATATCAGCGTCCTGCTCGATAGACCCCGATTCACGAATATCAGACAAGACTGGTCTCTTATCCTGACGTTGTTCGACACCACGAGAAAGCTGACTTAGAGCGATTACTGGAACTTTCAGTTCCTTGGCTAGGATTTTCAACTGACGTGAAATTTCTGAAACCTCTTGTTGACGATTTTCTCGACCAGTTCCAGTGATAAGCTGCAAATAGTCTATCAAAATCAAACCAAGATTTCCAGTTTCTTGAGCTAATTTACGTGAACGAGAACGAATCTCTGTAATCCGAATTCCTGGCGTATCATCAATGTAGATACTTGCATTAGCCAAATTGCCTTGAGCAATGGTATACTTTTGCCATTCCTCATCGGTCAATTGACCTGTACGGATAGAATGCGATTCCACCAAACCTTCTGCCGCCAACATACGATCCACTAAACTTTCCGCACCCATTTCGAGCGAAAAGATAGCAACCGTTTTGTCCAACTTAGTCCCAATGTTCTGAGCAATATTCAAGGCAAAGGCTGTCTTACCAACCGCAGGACGAGCTGCCAAAATAATCAACTCCTCCTCATGCAAACCAGTCGTCATATGATCCAAATCACGATAACCTGTCGCAATACCTGTAATATCAGTAGTTTGTTGGGAGCGAGCCTCCAGATTTCCAAAGTTGACATTCAATACATCTCGAATGTTCTTAAATCCACTTCGATTTGCATTTTCACTAACATCAATCAGACCTTTTTCTGCCTGAGCAATGATTTCATCAGCTGGTTGTGAAGCCTCGTAAGCTTGATTGACAGACTCTGTCAACTTGGAGATTAATCGCCGTAACATAGCCTTTTCTGCGACAATTTTAGCATAATACTCTGCATTAGCAGAAGTTGGCACAGAATTGACAATCTCAACTAGGTAAGACAGGCCACCAATATTCTGTAAATCACCTTGATTATCCAGAATGGTACGAACCGTTGTTGCATCTATAGCATCGCCACGGTCGGATAAATCAACCATAGCTTGGAAAATCAATCGATGGGCATACTTAAAAAAGTCGCGAGACTCAATATATTCTCGCACAAAAACAAGCTTACTCTCGTCAATAAAGATAGCCCCTAAAACGGATTGCTCAGCTAAGATATCTTGAGGTTGTACTCGTAACTCTTCTACTTCTGCCATCAGACTTCCCTTCCTTTTACAATCTTGTCAAGAAGGTGTAAATTTATCCTTCTTTCACACGAAGATTGATCACACTTGTGATATCTTGATAGATTTTCACTGGCACATCAATCAAACCAACCGCCCGAATCGGAGCTTGCACTTGGATATGACGTTTATCAATCTTAATTCCAAATTGCTTTTGCAATTCTTCTGCAATCTTCTTATTCGTAATTGAACCAAAAGTACGGCCATCTGGACCAACTTTCAACAAATTCTACAACAGTTTCTTCTGCTTCAAGTTGGGCTTTAATTGCTTTCGCTTCTGCAATCATCTCAGCATGAGCTTTTTCTTCAGATTTTTGTTTACCACGAAGTTCACCTACCGCTTGAGCAGTCGCTTCTTTTGGCTAGATTCTTTTTGATAAGAAAGTTTTGTGCATACCCTGTTGGTACTTCCTTAATTTCGCCTTTTTTACCTTTTCCTTTAACATCTGCTAAAAAGATTACTTTCATTCTTCTTTCTCCTTTTCCTTTATTTCATTTAATACAATTTCTGTCAGTTTTTCACCTGCTTCTGACAAGGTTAAATCCTTAATTTGAGCTGCTGCCAAATTAAAGTGGCCTCCACCTCCCAGCTCTTCCATAATTCGTTGTACATTCAGTTTACTACGACTACGAGCTGAGATAGAGATAAATCCTTGTGTATTCTTCGCAAGAACAAAACTCGCTTCAATACCTGACATAGCTAACATGGCATCTGCCGCCTTACTAATAACAACTGTATCATAGCATTTCGAGTCCTTAGCCTCTGCTAGCAATACATCGGAACCTAATTTATGCCCCTGTAAAATAAGTTCGTTGACCTCACGATATTCTTCAAAATCCGTCGCAGCCATTTCCTGGATAGCAATGCTATCACTTCCGCGCGTTCTGAGATAGCTAGCAACATCAAATGTCCGACTAGTCACTCGCGAGATGAAATTTTTAGTATCCAACATCATACCAGCCATCAAGACGCTTGCTTGCATACGACTCAAACGATTTTTCTTAGAATTCTGGAACTGGATCAATTCCGTTACCAACTCACTGGCACTACTTGCACCACTTTCGATATAAGTGATAACTGCATTGTCTGGAAAATCCTGATCCCGTCTGTGGTGGTCAATAACAATGGTTTGGGTAAATAAATCATAAAAATCTTTTGATAGAGTTAAAGCTGTCTTTGAATGGTCTACAAGAATCAACAAAGAACGATTGGTCACCATCCCCATTGCATCCTTAACAGACAACAACTTCGTAACTCCTTCTTTTTCTAAGAATGAAACAGCTCGTTCAATATCCGGCGACATTTGTTCTTCGTCATAAATAGCATAGCTATTTTCAGTCACATTGCTGGCAAACAACTGCATACCTACAGCAGAGCCAAGAGCATCCATATCTAGATTTTTGTGACCAACTACAAAAACCTGATCTACACTTCGAATCTTATCTGAAATAGCTGTCATCATAGCGCGCGTACGGGTCCGTGTACGCTTGATTGAGGCAGCAGACCCACCACCAAAATAAACTGGATTTTTCGTTTCGTCGTTTTCCTTAACAACCACTTGGTCGCCACCACGCACTTCAGCCAAGTTCAAGTTGAGCAATGCAACTTTCCCTATCTCATCATGATTTCCATCACCATAAGAAAATCCCATACTTAAGGTCAATGGCAACTGTCTCTGTTTCGCCTCTTCTCTGAAAGCATCGATAACAGAAAATTTATCATTCATTAGTCCCTCAAGCACCGTATAGTCCGTAAATAGATAAAAACGATCCATACTCACTCGACGGGAGAACATGGCATGTTTACCAGCAAATTCTGAAACAAAATTAGCTACAAAACTATTGATATGACTGATATCAGACTCCGATGTTTCATCTTCTAAATCGTCATAGTTGTCAACAGAGACGATTCCAATCACAGGTCGACTCGTTACTAACTCAACATTCGCTTCATATTCTCCAGACACATCAAAGAAGTAAAGAACTCCAGATACCTTGTCCATATGAACCGAATAGCGGGTCTCACCCAAGGTCGCATAAGAACCTGGATTTCCTACCGATGCCTTGATAATTGTTTGAATTAATGCCACATCAATCTCGCCCACTTCATTAGTCAAAATCAATTCAGCATAAGGATTAAACCATTCAACTTCACCTGACGACAAGTCTAATTTAATAACTCCAACCGGCATCTGTTCTAACAAGGTTGTCAAACTTTCTTCAGCTTGGTGGTTTACATACTGGATTTGTTCTACTTCACTCTTTGAGTAGTAGTCTCTCTGATGGATGAATAGTAAAATATATGAACCCAAAATAAGTAGCAAAAGAAATAGCGTTACCAGTGTATTCGTTACAAAAACAAGTTGCACAGATAGCACTCCGAACGCCACTATTCCTAATATTAAGGGAAAAATAGGACTTACATAAAATTTTTTCATTCCAAACCTCTTGGCACCCATTATACCATAATAACCACCAAAAAGCGACTTTTTAAAAGTGTAATCAGTAATTCCATCCATTGTAAGAAAAAGGAGGTTTACAATTCAGTAAACCTACCTTGACACATATTGAAATTAAGATTCTTTAACTTCTAACAAGCCAATCTCGCCATCCTCACGACGATAAATCACATTGGTTGTCTGATCTTCAACATCCACATAGATAAAGAAATCATGTCCCAACAAATCCATCTGTAGAATAGCTTCTTCCAAATCCATTGGTTTTAAATCAATTTGTTTTGAACGAACAACTCTAGACTGGACAACATTTGGATCTTCCACCAATGCATCTGTAAATAATTGACTAGTTGCTACCTTATTTTTATTTTTACGCTCGATTTTTGTTTTATTTACGAATCTGACGTTCAATTTTATCAGTTACAAGGTCAATTGAACCATACATATCTTGAGACACATCTTCTGCACGAAGAGTAATTGATCCAAGTGGAATCGTTACCTCCACTTTAGCCGTTTTTTCACGATACACCTTCAAGTTAACTCGAGCATCCAACTCTTGTTCAGCTTGAAAATACTTTTCGATCTTTTCGAGTTTAGAAACTACATAATCACGAATTGCTTCTGTTACTTCTAGGTTTTCACCACGGATACTATATTTAATCATATGAGTACCTTCTTTCTAAACATTTTTGTTTTTCTGATTTCATTATAACGCTTTCATTTTATTTTTGCAAATTTTTTCCTCATCTTACAAGGGAAAATGTTTTTACATCTTCAGCACCAGCTTCTTCCAACAGTTTCTTCACACGATTTATAGTTGTTCCAGTAGTATAGATATCATCTATAAGTAGGATTTTTTTAGGAATAGTGACTCCACTTTTGACAAAGAAAGGAAGTTCTGTTGCCAAGCGTTCTGAACGATTTTTGGAAGAACTGGCCCGCTCTTCTCTCTTCTCTAGTAAGTCTTGAAAAGAGAATCCTGCTGCTTCAACTAAACCTTCAACCTGGTTAAATCCCCTCTCAAGCAATCTTTCAGGACTTAGGGGAATGACGACAAATTGGTACTCTTTGTATTTTTTCAACTCCCTACTTAAAAATGAAGCGAACACTTTTCTTAAAAGAAAGTCCCCATCAAACTTATACCGACTGAAAAAATCCTTCATAGCTTGATTGTAAGTAAAAATCGCTCTATGACTGACCTTAATTCCTTCTTTACACCAAAATTGACAATCTTGACACTTTGTTGACGACCCTGTTTTCATACAGTTTGGACAGTACTCTTCTCCAATTTTCTCAAAAGTAGAATCACAATCTAAACAAAGACAGGAGACATCATTCTTCAGAAGTAAGAGACTACTAAAAGTTAAAACAGTCTTCATAGTCTGCCCACATAACAAACACTTCATAAGCCTGCCTCCTTGTTCATCTGCTGAATTTTCTTAATTGCCTTCTTAATTGAAGCATTTAACCCGTCATGAAAGAAAAGCAAATCTCCTGTCGGTCTATCCATGCTTCGTCCAACTCGTCCACCAATCTGAATCAAACTAGACTTGGTAAACAGACGATGATTAGCCTCTACTACGAAAACATCCACACAAGGGAAGGTAACTCCACGCTCCAAGATTGTCGTACTGATCAGTATTGTCAGTTCTCCATCTCGAAAAGCTTGTACCTGCTCTAATCGATTCTCTGTTACAGAAGAGACAAAGCCAATTTTCTCATTTGGAAATTGCTCCTGTAAGATTTCTTTTAACTGCTCCCCTTTCTTAATTTCTGAAGCAAAAATGAGTAACGGATAACCTGTCTTTCTCTGATTTTCAATATAAGACTTTAACTTTGGTGACAAACGATTCTTATCTAAATAGCGATTAAAATCCGATAACCAAACTAGTTTTGGAATAATCAACGGATTTCCATGAAATCGTCTAGGCAAGCTCAATCGTTTTAATTCTCCTAAACGGACCTTCCTATCTAACTCATCAGTAGAAGTCGCTGTTAAAAAGATTCTCAGTCCATTCTCCTTTACACTATTCTTGACAGCATGGTAAAGCGTGGGATTGTCAACATAAGGAAAGGCGTCTACCTCATCCACTATCAGCAAATCAAAAGCTTGATAAAACTTCAATAACTGATGGGTCGTCGCAACAACTAGTGGTGTTCGAAAATACGGCTCTGATTCTCCGTGTAGTAAAGATATCTCGCAAGCAAAATCATCTTGCAGGCGCTTGTACAGCTCCAAACAAACATCTATGCGAGGACTGGCCAAACACACTGCACCACCCCTATTAATCACCTTAGCCACAACTTGATAAATCATTTCTGTCTTTCCAGCTCCTGTTACAGCGTGAACCAAGGTTGGCTCCTGCTTGTCTACTGCTCGAATCAGTCCCTCTGATACCTTCTCTTGAAAAGGAGTTAATTTACCACTCCATTTAAGAACATCTTGCTTCAGAAAATCCTCCTGCGGAAAATAGTATAAAGCTTGGTCACTCCTGACTCGCTTCATCAGCAAGCACTCTCGACAATAGTAAGCACCGATAGGCAAATACCACTCCTCTGGAATAATACTATTACAACGTTGACAGAAAAGTTTCCCTTTCTCCTTTCTCATTGCTGGAAGTTTCTCCGCCAACTGACGTTCCTCTTCTGTTAATTCATTCTCAGTAAACAACCGACCGAGATAATTTGGATTTACTTTCATACTTCTTTATTCGTAAAAACCTAGCGCTTTAGATGATTTTTTAGTACAATTAAATCATGGAATTTAGAACAATTAAAGAGGACGGTCAAGTCCAAGAAGAAATCAAAAAATCCCGCTTTATCTGTCATGCCAAGCGTGTTTATAATGAGGAAGAGGCTCGTAACTTCATTACTGCCATCAAAAAAGAACACTACAAAGCTACACATAACTGTTCTGCCTTCATTATTGGAGAACGTAGTGAAATCAAACGTACAAGTGATGATGGTGAGCCCAGTGGTACTGCTGGCATTCCCATGCTTGGGGTACTAGAAAATCACAATCTTACTAATGTCTGTGTGGTAGTGACACGCTACTTTGGTGGCATTAAACTAGGCGCTGGAGGATTGATTCGTGCTTACGCTGGCAGTGTTGCCTTAGCTGTCAAAGAAATTGGCATCATTGAAATAAAGGAACAGGCTGGCATTGCTATTCAAATGTCTTACGCTCAGTACCAAGAGTACAGTAACTTTCTTAAAGAACATGAGCTCATGGAACTTGAGACAAACTTTACAGATCAAGTTGATACGATGATTTATGTTGATAAAGAAGAAAAAAAGAAACTATTAAAAGTCGCACTTGTGGAGTTTTTTTAATGGAAAAGTCACTTTAACTGATCAAGGTTTACGAGAAGTTGAAGTTCCTGTAAACTTAGTGTAAACAAAGGAGAAAAATATGGCATTTGGAAAATTCATTCAGGGACTCGCTGGTAACCTTAGCGAGCAAAACAAAGAAACTCTTATCAAAGAATATGGACAATATCTACTAGAAAATGAAGAAATTCAAAGTGGATATAAACTGATTCGTGACTCAATTATATTTACAAATATCCGTATTATCTTTACAGATAAACAAGGCGCTACTGGTCGTAAGATGTCCGTTAAATCTATTTTTTTGATGAATATTGTTAACGTTGAAATGGAAACTGCAGGGGCAGGTATAGATGATAGTGAAATAACGATTACTTATCTAGAAAATGTTTTTCTAAAAGCACATAATGAGCATTTTAATGCTCATAAATTTGAATTTCCTAAGAAAACAGATATCGTTCCTCTGTATACATATTTACTAGAATTAGCTTATCACAATCGCTTGAAAATTAATGGCTTAGACCTATGATATAAAAAAATCCTATCACTTCGATAGGATTTCTATATTTTACAAATGATATAGATAGCGTTATACTAGAAATATCTTATACAAAGAGGTATTCATATGTCTATTTATAACAACATTACTGAATTAATCGGTCAAACTCCGATCGTTAAACTCAACAACATTGTTCCAGAAGGTCTCGCGGACGTTTATGTAAAGCTTGAAGCATTTAACCCTGGTTCATCTGTAAAAGACCGTATTGCTCTTAGCATGATTGAAAAAGCTGAACAAGACGGTATTCTGAAACCAGGTTCTACTATTGTTGAAGCAACAAGTGGAAATACTGGTATTGGACTTTCATGGGTAGGTCTCGCTAAAGGGTATAAAGTTGTCATCGTTATGCCTGAAACTATGAGTGTAGAACGACGTAAGATTATCCAGGCTTATGGTGCTGAACTCGTCCTAACTCCTGGTAGTGAGGGAATGAAAAGGTGCTATTGCTAAGGCTCAAGAAATCGTCGCTGAACGCGATGGTTTCCTTCCTCTTCAATTTGACAATCCAGCTAATCCAGAAATACACGAAAAGAACAACAGGAGCTGAAATACTAGTTGCTTTCGGTAAAGATGGACTAAATGCCTTTGTTGCTGGAGTGGGTACCGGTGGAACAATTTCTGGTGTTTCTCATGCACTCAAATCAGCAAATTCAAGCATTCAAGTTTTTGCAGTAGAGGCAGACGAATCTGCTATTCTATCTGGTGAAAAACCTGGTCCTCACAAAATTCAAGGTATCTCAGCTGGATTTATTCCTGATACACTTGATACAAACGCCTATGATGGTATTGTTCGTGTAACATCAGACGACGCTCTGGCACTTGGTACGTGAGATTGGCGGAAAAAGAAGGATTCCTTGTTGGTATTTCTTCAGCTGCAGACTATCTACGGAGCAATTGAAGTTGCTAAGAAATTAGGCACAGGTAAGAAAGTCCTTGCTCTAGCACCAGATAACGGCGAACGTTATTTGTCTACAGCACTCTATGAATTTGAAGTGTAGTCTCCTAAATGCACGTAGCCCTTATAGGGCTTTTTTTATTTATACCTTGAAAAATAGGAAAAATCTCCCTATAGGAATCTACTGCATAATAAAAAAAGGAAGCGATTTGGCTTCCTTTTTTTATTATTAGTTATTCAAAGGTCTACGCCATTGTAGTCGCAACTTCAGCTTCGAAGTCGTTTGCGACTTTCTCGATACCTTCACCAACTTCAAAGCGAGCAAACTCAACTACTGAAGCGTTAACTGATTCAAGGTATGCTTCAACTGTCTTGCTGTCATCCATGATGTAGACTTGTGCAAGAAGTGTATAAGCTTGGTCAACTTTAGTATTATCAAGCATGAAACGGTCCATTTTACCTGGGATGATTTTTGTCCCAGATTTTTTTCTGGTTTTCCTTCTGCGACTAACTCAGCTTTGATATCAGCTTCAGCTTGAGCGATCACTTCATCAGTCAATTGAGCTTTTTGATCCGTATGCCAAGTGTGGAAGTGCTGGTTTACCAACCATTGCACGGCTTTTCGTTGTCTTGGTCGATAACGTGGTTCAATTGTGCCAACTCATCTTTAACGAATTGCTCATCCAATTCTTTGTAAGAAAAGAACTGTTGGTTTCATCGGCGCAATGTGCATTGACAATTGTTTAGCAAGAGCTTCGTCTCCACCTTCAACAACTGAAATAACACCGATACGTCCTCCGTTGTGTTGGTATGCACCGAAGTGTTGTGCATCTGTTTTTTCAATCAATGCAAAGCGACGGAATGAGATTTTTTTCTCCGATAGTTGCTGTTGCAGATACGTATGTAGCTTCAAGAGTTTCACCTGAAGGCATTGTCAAAGCAAGAGCTTCTTCATTGTTAGCAGGTTTTCCTTCAGCAATAACTTTAGCTGTGGTATTTACCAATTCAACAAATTGAGCATTTTTTGCAACGAAGTCAGTTTCAGCGTTTACTTCAATAACTGCTTTGCAACATTACCGTTAACATAAACACCAGTCAAACCTTCTGCAGACAACACGGTCAGCTTTCTTAGTCGCCTTTAGCCATACCTTTTTTTCACGAAGCAATTCAATCGCTTTTTCGATGTCACCGTCTGTTTCTACAAGCGCTTTTTTAGCGTCCATAACACCAGCACCAGATTTTTCACGCAACTCTTTTACAAGTTTAGCTGTAATTTCTGCCATTTTGATTCTCCTATATTTTTTTAAAAAAATAGGAGAGCTGGGCTAAGCCCCGCCCTCCCTAGGTAATTACTATTTATATTAATTAAGCGTTGTCGCCTTCTACAACTTCAACGATTTCTTCAATTGAATCTGCTTGAGTTTCTGAAGCTACAAATTCTGCTTCAACTGCTACTGCATCTTCACCTTGACGTCCTTCGATGATAGCGTCAGCCAATTTAGCTGTAATCAATTTAACAGCGCGGATAGCATCATCGTTAGCTGGGATGATTACATCGATATCATCTGGATCTGTGTTTGTGTCAACCATCGCTACAACTGGAATTCCCAATTTTTTAGCCTCTTTAACTGCGATTTGCTCTTTATGTGGGTCAACTACGTACATTACGTCTGGGATACGAGGCATATCTTCGATACCACCCAAGAATTTTTCAAGACGTGCACGTTGTTTGTTAAGAAGTGCAACTTCTTTCTTAGGAAGAACTTCAAAAGTTCCATCTTCTTCCATACGTTTGATTTCTTTCAAACGAGCGATACGTTTTTTTGGATTGTTCCCCAGTTTGTAAGAGTTCCACCCAACCAACGGTGGTTGATGAAGTATTGACCTGAACGTACTGCTTCTTCAGCAATCGCATCAGTCGCTTGTTTCTTAGTACCAACGAACAATACAACCGCATCGTTAGCTGCTGCATCACGCATGAAGTCATATGCTTGGTCAGCGTATTTTACAGTTTGTTGCAAGTCGATAACGTGGATTCCGTTACGTTCTGTAAAGATGTATTTAGCCATCTTAGGGTTCCAGCGACGAGTTTGGTGACCAAAGTGTACACCAGCCTCAAGAAGTTGTTTCATTGAAATTACTGCCATGAGTATTTCTCCTTTTTGTTTTTTTCCTCTTCTTGACTTCAACTCGCAAAACGACCCAAGGGCAACTGCTTCACAATTCATCAAGAATGAGTATTATCGTTCACACGACAAGTTTCATTCTACCATACTTTTCCAATATTTTCAAGCTATTTTAGTAGATTTTTAAAGTAAGTTAACTATAGTTCACTACATAAATCATCATAAAAGAGACTCGAATAGAGCCTCTTCGTTTCATTCATTAGTTTGGATAGATATATGTTACAAAACCTTCTGAAGTTGTAGTAGGATTGAACCATCCACGTTTATTTCCGATTGTACGGTTTCCACCATAGTTTGATTCAGAAACTTGGATACTTGTTGATGATGAAACCGCTGTAACTACGGCTACGTGTCCATAGCCACCATCATTCCAACATGCAATCGCACCAACTTGAGGTGTAGATCCTGTACGGAATCCTGCTTTGCAGTTGCACTTGTAGCCCACTGTGCTCCATTACCCCAGTAGTCTCCAGCCCAAGGTGCCAATGTCTTAGCTCCCCATGTACACTCACCAGTTGGATAACTTGACGCATTTGTGCTATATGTTGGATGATGTTTCACTAGTGCAGGAGTATAGCTTGAATATGATTCAGAGACTGCTTGAACTTCTGCTGTAAAAGTTGTATTCCCAGAAGCAACAACTGTTTGTTCTTGACTTGCTTGTTTAGCTTTATAAGCGACTTCTCTGTCTTCTGCTTTGCTAGCTTCTGCTTCCAGCTAGACTTTTTTTCTCAAAGTAAACTTGCTTTTTTTCATCCTCTGCTGTAGCCTTTTTCAGCGACAAGATTCAATTCTGCGACTTTCAATTCAGCTTGTTTTGTAGTTAATGTTTGAGCATCATCAGCTAATTTTTGTTGATTTGCAATAACTGTATTAATTGCATCATTATTTGCTACTTGTTTTTCAGAAATAGCTTTTTTATCTGCTTTTTGTTGTTCCAACATCTTATTGTTTGCAGATACGATTTCACTCATTGCGACTACACGTGAAATAGCTTCTGTAATCGATTTTGAGTTTACAATTGTATTTATGTAGCTTGTTGCGACTCCATTTGTTTGAGCACTACGAGCTTGTTTTTTTGCAATGAATCATTACGAGATACAATATTCTTAGAAAGTTCTGTAATTTCACCCTCAAGCTTTTTAGATTCTGCTTGTAGTCTATCATTTTCAGATTGCAAGTTTGATTGCTCTGTTTGAATAGAAGATACTTGCTCCTGAATTTGATCAACTTGTTTTTGAGCTTCTTGTTGTTGTGCTGTTAAATTACTAATTTTTATTATCTTGAGCGACAATTTTGTCATCAGTAGTTTCTGCATGCGCAGTTGTTAAAAACAACAACTTGAGAAACCATTACTGTACTTAGTAAAAAGTGACGCTAAGATTTTTTTCTTCATATTACGTAGATACTCCTTCTATTTAAGACAATACTAGTATACCAAAAAAAGACATAATAAATATTACGCCTTTATTACATTTGTATTTCTTTCTCATAGATAAAAATTTTTTTCAAAAAAATAAACTGAAAAAAACAATCATCCATATAAGATTTAAAAATCATTGATGGTACTAAACTGTGAGACTATAAACAAAGACATACTATCCACAGTTAAACCTACCACTATTGCAAGTATATATGCCCCCATCTCAAATAGAAAAAGTCATGACAATAATTGCCAACATTCTCGTCCAACGATTCAATAAAAATAACACTATTAAATTTATGGAGAAATACCCCCAACAAGACGAACAACAGAGTCGCAATTCCTATCAAGTGGAAAAAAAGTAGAATGTCATAAACCAAACCCACTACAAAAACAATAGGCTAAATAGAAATACTCTGATACTTCAATCGTCTCAAATAAGAGAAACAAAAAAATAGAAAAATGACTAGCTAACTGCACATGGGGAAAAGAATGATCCCAAAAAGCTGGTTAATATGGGCATCAATTAGAACAAAGAAAGGAAGCAATAAAAAAACACTCCAACCCAGCTTCAGCTGTCTCATTATGAATTCCCCACTAATTCTATCACATACACATTATGAGTATCTGCACTCAATTTAACAGTTACTTCTCGTGTCAAATAGTCCGTACTATGCGTTGTGGCAACCACTTCACCAACAGGAATATCAGCAACATTAAAGTTTCCTAATCCACCCGTTGTCACCTTATCGCCTGCACTAATATCGCTATTACTATTTAATTGACTAATTTTGAGAACGTCATTTTTCCTTGTCATAGCCAACAATAATCCCATAAATTGTAGCAGAACCATGTTGAATTTTAACAGAAATCTTATCAGCATTTTTCCGTATTTGTCAGAAGGTTGACCATAGTAGAGTTCTCCTCTACTTTTGAAACGCTCCCAATCAAGCCACTCATTTGCAATAGCTAACATGTTCTCAGAAGCTCCTTTTGATTTGCCTGCATCTAAGGTCAATTCCTGTTTCCAAGATACTGGAGAACGCATAATAACATCCGCTGCTAAAGTCTTTGTTACTTGCAACTTGGACTTCATATCAAGTAATTGGCGTAATTGTTCATTTTCCGTCTTTAAACTTTCCGCCTCATTTGATTTAACTTCTAATTGGTAAATCTGTTTCTTCAAACTTTCATTTTCATTATATGTTCGTGTCAAATGAGCTAAATCTGATTTGACAGAATCAAACCATTGAAAAGGTTTTTGTACAACTCTGTCAACCAATGAGATTCCATCTCCTAATTTTGTCACAATTGTACTTGAATAAGTCGTCGCTAAAAGAGCTGACACAAGCAGAACAGTGACAAAAACAATAATGACATATTTTGATTTTTTAAAACGGTTCATATCCCTACCTTTATATCAAAAACTGTTACAGTAACTTTTAATCAATTCTTTAAATGCTACTAAGATTTTAAGAAAAATAAACAACAACCAAGTACGAGAACAACAAGAATGGTCAGCGTATCCTTTCGAGTCCATTTCAATTGTCTGTATTGACTTCTGCCTTTTCCACCCTGATAACCACGCGCTTCCATGGCGATAGCCAAGGAATCTGCACGTTTTAAACTTGTCGCAAAAAGAGGAATCAAAATGGGAATCATCGCCTTTACTTTTTGAACGATGCTTCCTTCACCAAAATCCACTCCACGCGCTTTCTGTGCATTCATAATCCGCGTCGTATCATCCATCAAGGTTGGGACAAAGCGCAAACTCATGGACAGCATTAAGCCAATTTCATGAACTGGAACTTTCACACGCTTTAAAGGTGCTAACAAAACTTCGACAGCTGATGCCAAACTTAAGGGCATAGTCGTTAAGGTTAACAAAGTTGAAAAGAAAATAATCAATACAAAGCGACAAAAAATAATTCCAGCTTGTTGCAAAGCATAATCCGTGATTCTCACAAACGAAAACTCAAATAAAACATTCCCATTAGAAATGAAAAACAATTGAAAAATAGTTGTGAAGGCAATCAAGAAAAACATAGACTTCAAGCCCTGAATAAAAAATGAAAGAGATACTCCTGACAAGGCAATAAAGATCCCTGTCGCTATAAAAAGAATTAAATTCGTCAAGGGATTATTAGCCCAAAAAACGATTAAAATCAGTAGCATCATAGCCAGTAATTTGCTACGTGGATCCAACCGGTGAACAATCGAATCCCCTGGGATATAACGCCCCAAAATCATACTATCCATTTAGCGACTCCTTGAACTCCTCTATCTTAATCGGTAATCGTTTAAATGACACACCTCTATCAGCCAATCGTTTACAAAAGGCTGTAATTTTAGGTACTCCCAACTGCACTTCTTCCATAAAGACAACATCTTGAAAGACATCACTTGGTTTACCACCCTTAACTAAACATCCCTTTCCATCACATAGACTTGGTTCGCATATTCGGCAACATCATCCATCAAATGCGTTACCAAGACGATGGTCATCCCTGACTGGTGGAGTTTTTTGAACAGGGTCATCAACTCTTTTCTCCCTAAAGGATCTAGACCTGCCGTAGGCTCATCTAAGACTAATATAGCTGGTTCCATGGCAAGTATACCTGCAATGGCAACACGTCTCATTTGTCCACCTGACAGCTCAAACGGGCTACGATTAAAAAGTGATTCATCAATTCCAACCAGAGCCAGTTTCTCACGCGCAATCTGCTCCGCATCTTCTTCAGAAACTCCAAAATTTTGCGGTCCAAAAGCAACGTCTTTCAAAAACCGTTTCTTCAAAAAAATCTGATTTTCAGCAAACTGAAATACCAAGCCAACCTGTTTTCTAATTTGACGAATATCTTTATTTTTTTAGAAGTCGAGGGTGATTAAGGTATCAAAAACTCTCACACTCCCTTGACTTGGCACCAATAAACCATTTAATAGTTGTAAAATAGTTGATTTACCACTACCTGTATGCCCAATTAAAGCCGTATAAGAACCATCTTCAATCGTAAAAGAAACATCTGACAAAGCTGTTGAAGCTAAGGGAGTCCCTTCTTGATATGTAAAACTCACATTTTCTAGAGCAATTCCCATAGCTTATCCTCTAGCTCACTTTCTGTCAAATAATTTTCAGGCAAATCATAGCCATTCTGGCTCAAAGATTTTTTTAATTGATTAGCAAAAGGATCATCTAATCCAATTTGATCTAAATCATTTCGAGAGAAAAGTTCTCTTGGACTACTAGTTGATTCAATTTCCCCTTTTTTCATGACCAATACACGATCACTCATGGCAACTTCTTCCAAATCATGTGTGATGGAAATGACCGTCATATCATAGTCTTTCCGAATTTCTTTTACTGTCTCAATCAGTTCTCTACAGTACCTCAGGATCCAACATACTCGTTGCCTCATCCAGGATTAGAATAGCTGGTCTTAGGGGCTACAACACCTGCAATAGTACACGTTGCTTTTTGGTACTCTGATAGACGTGCCGGCTCTCTCTTTTTAAAGTCCAACATGCCAACCAAATCCAGAGCTTCTTCCACTCTCTTTTTCATTTCTTGACGAGAAAGTCCCTGATTTTTCCAAACCAAAAGGCAACATCATCTTCAACAGTCGCTCCAACAAATTGATTGTCTGGATTTTGAAAAACCATACCGATTTGACGACGTATATTCCAAACATTTTCCTCAGTCAAACGTTGCCCATCAATTACAATCTCTCCGGATTCTGCTTCCAGTAAGCCATCAATTAAGCGAACCGTCGTTGATTTACCACTACCATTATGCCCTACAATCGAAAGCCATTCTCCACGTTTCACGTGAAACGTAATATCCTTCACATCATAGTATTCCTGACTTTCCTTATAACGAAAAGAAAGATTTTTTACATCAATTATTGATTTCATTTCGAACCAAATGTCCCTTTAAATACATAGGCACTACCCTTGAAATAATCATAGCCAGAGTAGATAGTGAAAAACAAGGCTACATAAAGTAGAACTTGACCAAGCAAATTCCAATGTAATAGCAAGAAAATAATGGCAAACATCTGACTGAAAGTTTTAATTTTTCCAGGCATTGCTGCTGCTAAAACTCTTCCACCAGTTTCAACCAATAAAAGCCTTAAACCTGTCACAGCCAACTCACGACAGATAATCACTGCAACAATCCAAGCTGGAGCCATACCTAACTCAATCAGCATAATAAAAGCCGACATAACTAGCAACTTATCCGCCATTGGATCCGCAAACTTCCCAAAGTTGCTAACCACACTCCATTTACGAGCTAAATATCCATCTAAATAATCTGTAATACTGGCAACAGCAAAGATAATAGCTGCCACTATATGACTCTCTATCGAATTTCCTATCGTTAAAATAAAGATAAAAATAGGTATAAAGAGAATTCGACCTATTGTTAAGAGATTTGGAATTTGTTCTTTTTTCATTCGTTTTTCCTTAATTTTTAGTAAAGGTTACAGTGATTTGTCCAGTCTGAGCTGTTAATTTCGATAAATCAACAGTCTGATTATCTACTGTTAAGGCAACACCTTTGACAACACCTAAAGTAATGGTGACAGGATTTTTTGTTGAAACTGTTGTTTCCGCACTTTTATTATCCGGTGATAAGGTCACACCACCCTCAAGCTCACTTTCTGAAACACTAACCCAACTTCTAGCATCTGAAACCGATAATTGCAATTTTGCAGTTTCCTTACTTGTTTTATAAGCGATTTCTACTCGATTTCCCTCACCTGATACACTTATAGTTGGTTCAATATTCGAAGAGCTACTTGATGAACTATTACTTGAAGATGAAGTTACAGAACTAGTTGAGCTTGTTGCTTGAACTACACTATAACTAGAGGCAGATAAACGCTCCGGCTGAGTCTGGAGATAATTCCAAACATAATAGGTCACAAAAATAACAATCGATAGTGCAAAGAGTATAAAATAAAATAAAGGTAAAAATGATGCCTTATTTCTTACTGGAACGTCTCCTGCCTGTCAACTCGTCTTCATCAACATCTACTTCCTCATAAGTAATCATGGTCCCAAAATCATAAGCATCCAAGACAATTCGCTCATCTAGCTCAACTGCCCACGCATACTTTCTCAAAAAAGAACGAGTATAAAATGGACTAGGAAGTTGATCAAAATCATCAGCTTCCATTGCCTCCAACATATCCAACTGAATTTCTGTTTTTTTATGTAATTCTTCTAAAGTCAACCCTTGGTTGGTTCTAGCTAAACGTAAAACCTCACCAATTGTTTTTTTCCTCATACTTGTCATTCCTTCTTTCTAGTATCAATTATGATAGGTTACTACGATGGGAATATTGTAAAATCAACTATATCACCATCATCTATTAAATGATGTCCAGCATCAAGGACATCCTCTAAAGTGATTTCCTGTAAAATCTTCGGCAAATCAAAGATTGTCTCACCTTGTCCAAAAGTATCATATTGCGTTGCAATAAATTCAAGAGAGTTCATGCTACTGAAAAATTCTCCAAACATCTCTCTTTTGATAGTATCCAAATGATCCTCTGTAATATCTAAATCCTTTGCAAAATTACGAATAGCCTTCCTAAACTGATGAGATAAAGCAACTGGCTCTTTTGTATCCATTGTCAACATGACAAAATGAAAGCGACTTGTTACTTCAATTTCAAGAGATAAGGATGCGTCAATTTTACCTGATTCATATAATTTTTGAAAACGATCCGAAGTCCAACCAAACATCATTGCAAACAATAATTTTAATAAAATATGATGTCGATAGCAATCCGCCTCAGCAACTTCTCGCTTACCTCTAATCCCAATCGCTAGTTTGGGAGAAGATACTTCCATTCTCATACTGTCTGTTTGCTTTTACAGCCTGTAAAACAAATTTTTTTCTCTTACTACTTCCTGAACATCTAAATCTTTCCGTTCTTTTTCTTTCAAAGTATCCCTGAACTAGCTCCACATCAAAAATTACCAACTAAAAAAACAGAGACATGTTTACAGGTTTGTAAAACCTTGTAAAATTCTCTTGCAAATTAGTTAGATTGATTTGGGAAATGGACTCCTCACTTCCAACTATGTCAGTTGCTAAAGGTGTACCAGGATACAAATTCGCTAAAGTTGAAAAGAATAAACACGAATCTGGATCATCCTGATACATTTCTCGTTCTTGCTGTATAATATCCTGCTCTCTTAAAATGGAATCTTCAGTAAAGTGTGCTGATGTTACCAATTCATCAAGTAAGTCTAAATTGTCCAAAAAATGATCCGTTGCTGAAAAAAGATAACTTGTTTTTGTAAAGCTTGTAAAGGCATTACTATCTGCACCTAGACTCGTAAAAGCCGACATCAAATCGCTAGAATCTTCTCTTTCAAATAATTTATGTTCAAGAAAATGAGCAATTCCTGCAGGATATTGTTTTACATCTCCATCAACTTCTGTGACAAGCGTATCTACCGAACCAAACTGTACAGTTACACTCCCATAAACCTCTTTAAATTCCTTTTTAGGCAAAAGAGCAACTGTCAATCCATTTGATAAACGGGTTCGATAAACCATTTCTTTTACAGCTGGATAGTATTTTTCTTCAAAAATAACCTTTGTCATTCTATTCCTTCCATAAAGTAAATCGCTTGTAGTTTCACATTATTAGCTACTCTACAAATAGCATCTTTGTCAACTTGCTCGAGTTTTTGCAATCCAACCTTTAAAGTCTGCTGAAGATTTTTCCAAGTAAGGCATTTTGATAAGCACGTTCAATCAATGAACCTTGATTATCTTGAGAAAGTAATAAAGACCGACGAATCATTTCTTTGGTCTGCTCTAACTCAATCTCTGTAAAATATCCTTTTTTTAAATCAAGCAGTTGATTATTCATCATTTTACGAGCCTGGTTCCGATTTTCTCGATCGATACCAGCATACATCCTCAAGAATCCACTAAATAAATCGAGCTGACTTGAAATAGTATAAGCTAATCCAGCATTTTCACGGACATTTGTAAATAGTTTAGAATGAGCAAATCCACCAAGTAAACCATTCATTACAATCATGGGTAAATGTTGCTCATCACCATATTCAACAGAGCAATGATAGCCCAACTCTAAAATGGATTGTCCCACATTTTTCCGAACCATACCTTCCTGAAGGATATTAGAATAAGGTTGACAATACTGAATCTTCACATCTCCTTTTCGACCTTTAAAGCCAAATGATTCTAATACATTTTGAATTTCAACCTCATTAAAATCACCTAGGAAAAAAAGAAATCGATTCGATCATTGGTAAAAAAATTCTTGGAAACAAGAATAAGAACTTTGTGGAGTTTCAGCTAAAAATACGATTTCGTAAATCACTATATTCCAATTTGAGACGTTCATCATGAAAAAAATAATTTATCTAATTCTTTATGTGAAAAAAATAAAAAGAATCATCCATATCAGTCGCTAAACTTGCTAGCAATTGTTTTTTTCTCAATTTCAAATAAAGTAGATTCAAACCCATTATCAACTACTACAGGTGAAAAAAAGAGTTTCTTTTACAAGTTCCAAAACCTGTGAAGTTAGAACATTTTTTTCCTACTTAAAAACTCATCACGAACATAGGGTAAATGTCAATTCTACAATGTGACTTTTGCCCTCTTCTGAAACAATTAGTTGACATATCTGTACCGTATAGACTGGCCAAGTGTCTTCTCAAATTTTGAGAAGTGGGATACACCTGATTAGCAGTCTCTAGCATACTCGCACTCAACATGCGACCTGCAATCGTATCAAGGGATAATGGAGCGGTAAAACGCACGGTGATTTTGTTCGTTTTAAACTTTTTTGATTGGATAAAATGTGTTGAAATTCCATGCACTAACTCCATGATTTACCTCCTTATATACAGACTTCTATTATATCACGAAAACCTGAAATTTTCTTGTTCCCTGTAACACTTTTGAAATAAAAATCGCTTACATTTTCCCAATTTCTCTCACTATTTTTAGGAAAATATGGTATAATACCAAAGATTGAGGTGAATTATGGAATACAAATTATTTGAAGAATTTATTACCCTCCAAGCACTATTCAAAGAACTTGGAATTACACATAGCGGAGGAGCTATCAAATCATTTCTCTCTGAACATTCTGTTTACTTTAATGGGGAATTAGAGAATCGTCGTGGTAAAAAACTTCGTATTGGTGATAAAGTTGACATCCCTGACATGAATATTGACATCTTGTTGACACAACCTACTTCTGAGGAGCAAGAGGAATACCAAGCTGATAAAGTTGAAAAAGAACGAATTGCTAAGCTTGTTAAAGAGATGAATAAGGGAGTAAAAAAAGACAACTCTAAACCTACTTCATCACCAAAAAGCAAACAAGCTCCACGATTCCCTGGTAGATAATCATGTGGCTACAACACATATCTCTCAAAACTTTTCGTAATTATAAAGAGACGAAAATAGACTTTAATCCTAAATTGAATGTCTTTTTAGGACGTAATGCTCAAGGTAAAACAAATATGTTAGAGGCTATCTATTTTTTATCCTTAACCCGTAGTCATCGAACTCGAACAGATAAAAATCTCATTCATTTTGATGAGGAACAACTTCATCTTTCAGGTCTTGTTCAGAAAAAAACGGGATCCGTTCCTCTCGAAATCAAACTAACACAAAAAGGACGTGTAACAAAAGTTAATCACTTAAAACAGGCACGCCTTTCAGATTATGTAGGACACATGAATGTTGTCTTATTTGCTCCTGAAGATCTACAACTAATTAAAGGAGCACCTTCGGTTCGACGAAAATTCATTGATATGGAACTTGGACAAATCAAGCCAATTTATTTATCTGACTTAACCAATTATAACCACATCCTAAAGCAAAGAAACACTTACCTAAAATCAACTCAAACAATAGATGAAACCTTCCTTTCAGTGTTAGATGAACAGCTAGTTGATTATGGATGTCGTGTAATGAATCACCGCTTAGATTTCATAAAAAAACTAGAACATTTTGGCCGTAAGAAACATTTTGAACTTTCTAATCAGATTGAAGAGCTGTCAATATCCTATCAATCTTCTGTCAAGCTAACTGACAAAGAAGACTTATCAGAATCTTTCAAAATTGCTTTAGAAAAAAGTAGGTCCAGAGATTTATTTAAAAAGAATACTGGTGTCGGTCCTCATCGAGATGACATTTCTTTTTATATAAATGGGATGGATGCTAATTTTGGAAGTCAAGGTCAACATCGTAGTCTCGTCCTCTCGATAAAATTAGCAGAAATTGAATTAATGGAAAGTATTACTATGGAATCTCCAATATTACTACTTGACGATGTTATGAGCGAGCTTGACAACACTAGGCAACTAAAATTATTAGAAACGATTTCTCATTCAATCCAAACCTTTATCACAACAACAAGCTTAGACCATCTTCAAAATCTACCAGAAAATCTAAGTATCTTCACTATTCAGGGTGGTAAAGTTATTGTAAACAAAACTTGACAACATTGTAAAAGAACTCCTGTTCCCACGGGAGTTCTTTTCATTGTTTTTTACATAGAATAATTTGGTGCTTCATTAGTAATTTGTACATCATGAGGATGGCTCTCTTTCAAACCAGCACCAGACATTTCAATAAATTGAGCATTATCGTGTAGTTCTTTAAGGTTAGCTGCACCACAGTAACCCATACCAGAGCGAATACCTCCGATCATTTGGAAGACAATATCAGCTGCCGCACCTTTATAAGCAACACGACCTTCAATTCCTTCTGGAACAAGTTTGTTTGCTTCATTGACAGAACCTTGGAAGTAACGATCGCTTGAACCTTTCTTCATAGCAGCGATTGATCCCATACCACGGTAAGTCTTAAACTTACGTCCTTGGAAGATTTCAGTTTCGCCTGGAGCTTCATCAGTTCCAGCAAACATTGATCCAAGCATAACTGCATTTCCACCTGCAGCAAGGGCTTTTACAATATCTCCAGAATACTTGATTCCACCGTCAGCAATGATCGTTTTACCATATTCACGCGCAACAGGCTGCGGCATCGTGAGATAGCTGTTACTTGCGGAACACCGACACCAGCAATCACACGAGTAGTACAGATTGAACCTGGTCCAATCCCAACCTTGACAACGTCCACACCTGCTTCGTAAAGTGCGCGCGCTCCTCAGCAGTAGCAATATTTCCAGCAATCAAAGTACGATCTGGGAAGTGAGCACGAATCTCAGCAATTTTACGCAAGACACCTGCAGAATGACCATGTGCAGTATCAATAACAATCGCATCCGCTCCTGCTTCAAAAAGAGCCTCTGCACGTTCAAATGTATCTGAAGTAACACCTACTGCACCTGCAACTAGTAGACGACCAAACTCATCTTTAGCGGCATTTGGAAACTCAATAACTTTTTCAATATCTTTGATAGTAATCAAACCAGAAAGACGACCTTCTTCATCTACCAAAGGAAGCTTTTCAATACGGTGTTCTTGAAGAATACTCTCAGCTGTTGCAAGATCTGTACCCACAGGAGCAGTAACAAGATTTTCACTGGTCATATGGTTTGAGATTGGTTGATTGTAATCTGAAATAAAACGAAGATCTCGGTTTGTCAAAATACCAACTAATTTACGATTTTCAAGTGTTTCAACAACTGGAACACCACTGATACGGTAACGTCCCATAAGCTCGTCAGCTTCAGCAATTGTATGTTCAGGCGTCAAGAAGAACGGATCAATAATAACTCCATTTTCAGAACGTTTTACCTTACGAACCTCTTCTGCTTGTTGAGCAATTGACATGTTTTTATGGATAACTCCGAGACCGCCTGCACGAGCAATAGCAATGGTATTTGACTCTCTGTAACTGTGTCCATAGCGGCGGTAATAATTGGGATATTTAAAGTCAAATTATCTGCCAATTTAGTTGTTAAATCTGCATCGTTAGGCAACACATGACTTTCAGCTGGAATAAGCAATACATCATCAAAGGTAAAACCTTTTTTCAAAAATTTAGTGTCCCAATTAGACATTCGAAGTTTCCTCTTTTCTTTCTTTTTGAGCTTGACTCTTTTTATATTGTATCTATCATACCATTCTATAAAAATTTGTCAAATGATACAGGGTTAAATAAAAAACTATCTTTTCTTCGAGATAGAAATGATAGTTTCTTGTAAAATAAACTTAGTTAAAGTAATGAAGTCCCATTGCTCCTTTAACATCAGATAGGGTTTGACCTGCAACTTCACGCGCTCTTTCACTACCTTTTTGAAGCATATTATAAACTTCTCCCATATCCTTAGCAAATTCGATACGGCGCTCACGAATAGGACCAAGTTCACGTTCTAATATTTCAAGTAGATAACGCTTGGTCTTCACATCACCAAGACCACCTCGTTGATAATGTTCTTTCATGTCAGCAATTTCTTGAGCATCTTCTGGACGACCAAAAACATCTAGATAATGGAAAACCATATTTCCTTCAATTTTACCTGGATCCTCAACGCGGATATGATCTGGATCTGTATACATACTCATCACTTTTTTACGCAAAGTATCCGTATCATCAGCTAAATAAATACCGTTATTGAGTGATTTAGACATTTTAGCATTTCCATCTAAACCAGGCAAACGCCCTGCTCTCTCATTTTCTGGATAAATACCTTCCGGCTCTACCAAGACATCACAGTTATATGCATTGTTAAACGAACGAACAATTTCACGAGTTTGCTCAATCATTGGTTTCTGATCTGTCCCAACAGGAACATAATTAGCCTTAAAAGCTGTGATGTCAGCTGCTTGAGCAATTGGATAGACCAAGAATCCTGTCGGAATACTTTCTCCAAAAGCCTTTCTGAGCAATCTCTGTTTTTTTACTGTCGGTTTCGTTCCAAACGAGCTAATGAAACTAGATTCATATAATACATAGACAACTCAGCCAACTCTGGAATCTGACTTTGAATAAAGATTGTTGATTTACTTGGATCCAATCCAACTGCAAGATAATCCAAAGCAACATTTCCGATGGACTCTACAATTGTTTGAGGGTCTTTAGCATGATCTGTCAAGGCTTGTTGGTCAGCCAAGAACACAAACATATCATACTTATCCTCTTCCTGTAATAATACTCGATTTTTGAGACTGCCAACATAATGTCCAATATGCAATTTTCCTGTTGGACGGTCTCCTGTTAAAATAATGGGTTTAGTCATTTTACTCTCCTTCGATATGGTCCCTTCAATTATAGCATTTTTTTAATGAAATAGCCGCAATTTATTAAAATAAATCAACCTTGCTATTTACGGATCTGTGTAAAGGATGTTGTAAATCTGATTTACACAAAATTGACAGATAAAAATTTGAATATTTCTGTATTTTCTAGTAGAATAAATATATTACACATATAGGAGAAAAATATTGCTTACAGTATCTGATGTTTCACTACGTTTTAGTGATCGCAAACTTTTTGATGATGTCAATATCAAATTTACAGAAGGAAATACTTATGGATTAATTGGTGCTAATGGTGCCGGAAAATCAACTTTTTTAAAAATTTTAGCTGGAGATATCGAACCTACTACTGGTCATATTTCTCTTGGTCCAGATGAACGTCTCTCTGTGCTTCGTCAAAATCACTTTGACTATGAAGATGAACGTGCCATTGATGTCGTTATCATGGGAAATGAAAAACTTTATAGCATCATGAAAGAGAAAGATGCCATCTACATGAAGGAAGATTTCTCAGATGAGGATGGAGTGCGTGCTGCCGAACTCGAAGGAGATTTTGCCGAGCTTGGAGGTTGGGAAGCAGAGAGTGAAGCCTCTCAACTACTTCAAAACCTAAACATTCCAGAAGAATTGCACTATCAAAACATGAGCGAATTGGCCAACGGTGAAAAAGTAAAAGTTCTCCTAGCCAAAGCACTTTTTGGTAAACCAGATGTTCTTCTTTTGGACGAGCCAACCAACGGTTTGGATATCCAATCGATTACTTGGTTAGAAGACTTCTTGATTGATTTTGATAACACCGTTATTGTAGTATCCCACGACCGTCACTTCTTGAACAAAGTATGTACTCACATGGCCGACCTTGACTTTGGAAAAATCAAACTCTATGTCGGAAACTATGACTTCTGGAAGGAATCTTCTGAACTCGCTGCTAAATTGCTAGCAGACCGTAATGCTAAAGCAGAAGAAAAAATTAAGCAATTGCAAGAATTCGTTGCTCGTTTCTCTGCCAATGCTTCTAAATCAAGACAAGCAACATCGCGTAAGAAAATGCTTGATAAGATTGAGCTAGAAGAAATTGTGCCATCTAGTCGTAAATATCCATTTATCAACTTTAAAGCTGAACGTGAGATTGGTAATGATCTCTTGACAGTAGAAAATCTAACTGTAAAGATTGATGGTGAGACTATTTTAGATAACATTAGCTTTATCTTGCGTCCAGGTGATAAGACAGCTCTTATCGGACAAAACGATATCCAAACAACTGCCTTGATTCGTGCAATCATGGGAGACATTGACTATGAAGGAACTGTCAAGTGGGGAGTAACTACTAGCCGTTCTTACTTGCCAAAAGATAACTCAGCAGATTTTGCAGGAGGAGAGTCAATCCTTGACTGGTTGCGTCAATTCGCAAGTAAAGAAGAAGATGACAATACTTTCCTACGTGGCTTCCTCGGCCGTATGCTCTTCTCTGGAGATGAGGTTAACAAACCTGTCAACGTCTTGTCAGGGGGGGAAAAAGTTCGTGTCATGCTTTCAAAACTCATGCTCTTAAAATCAAATGTCCTTGTACTTGATGATCCAACCAATCACTTGGACTTGGAATCTATCTCAAGCTTGAATGATGGATTGAAAAACTTTAAAGAATCAATCATCTTTGCCAGCCATGACCACGAGTTTATTCAAACTCTAGCCAACCATATCATTGTCTTATCTAAAAATGGCGTCATTGACCGTATCGATGAAACCTACGATGAATTCCTAGAGAATGCAGAAGTACAAGCAAAAGTTAAAGAACTTTGGAAAGACTAAAAAAATTCAAAACTCAGTTGGGTTAACCAGCTGAGTTTTCTAACATTTTATGAGGTAACATGAAATTATTTTTTAAAACATATTGGACCTATTTTGTTTCTTTCATCATTCCCATAATCATTATGATAGGAGTATATCTATCTCAAGGTATCTACTGGAATAGCGATACATCTCCACTATTAGGAGATGGGTTTCATCAATACATTATTTTTGATATAGCTCTAAGAAATATCCTACATGGAAATGGTAGTTTGTTCTACACCTTTACAAGTGGCCTCGGATTGAATTTCTATGCCCTATCTAGTTATTACTTGGGTAGTTTCCTTTCACCACTAGTTTACTTTTTTGATCTAACTAATATGCCAGATGCTGTCTATCTGACAACTCTCTTAAAATTTGGATTGATTGGACTGTCAACTTACTTTAGTTTAAATAAATTATTTCAATCGATTCCTAAGCCTTTAAAACTAGCTTTATCTACTTCCTATGCTCTGATGAGTTTCACTGTCAGTCAATTAGAGATAAAAACCTGGCTAGATGTTTTTATCTTGATTCCTTCTAATTATAACTGGTTTACAGCTACTTATCACTGAAAAAGAATTTCCTATTGTACTTTTACAAGTCTGTCAATCTTATTTATCCAAAACTATTATTTTGGCTATATGACAGCATTGTTTCTTATTTTCTGGTATCTCTGCCAAATTTCTTGGGACTTTAAAACTCGAAAATCATCTTTTCTTGATTTCATAATCACCTCCGTTTTTAGCTGGTATGGCTAGTTTGATTCTGACTCTTCCTACTCTGTTTGATTTACAGACACATGGGGAAAAAATTAACTGAAATTACAAAGTTTCAAACTGAAAGTAGCTGGTATCTTGATCTCTTTGCTAAACAATTCATCGGTTCCTTTGACACAACAAAGTATGGGGTATCCTAATGATTTTTTTGTTGGACTACTTCCCTTTATTTTGACTATTTTAATTTTTTTACGATGAAATCTATTAAGTTTCACGTGAAACTTATCTATATAATCTTCTTTGCATTTCTAATTGCTAGCTTTTATATAGAAGCTCTTGATTTATTTTGGCAAGGCATGCATACTCCAAACATGTTTTTACATCGCTATGCTTGGATTTTCTCTACCTTGTTAATTTACACAGCAGCAGAAGTCTTAAATCGTCTGAAAGAACTTAAAGTATGGAATTTTTTATCTTCGCTTTTTCTTGCAGTAACAGGATTTTTAGCTACCATCTATCTCAAATCGCATTATTCTTTTTTAACAGATTTGAATATTCTACTGACTCTTGAATTTTTGGTTGTCTATTCTATTTTACTCCTTGCAGTTATTAAAAAGTTTATCACTGTAAATCTATTTGCCATTCTAATCTCTTTATTTATAATGGTTGAAATGAGTTTAAATGCCTCATCTCAAATGGACGGAATTGCTAAGGAATGGGGATTTGCTTCTCGAAGTGCTTATAATCGAGATATCCCAGCTATGGAATCTTTCTCAACATATATTAGAAATCAATTTACTCGTACTGAGAAATTAGAGACTCAGACAGGAAATGACAGTATGAAATTCAATTACAATGGAATCTCTCAATTTTCTTCTGTTCGAAATCGTTCAGCAAGCTCTACTTTAGATAAACTTGGGTTTAAATCCTCTGGGACCAATCTCAATCTCCGTTATGCCAATAATAGCATTTTAGCTGATAGTTTATTTGGCATCCAGTACAATATCTCAGAAAACCCTATTGATAAGTATGGTTTCCAAGTTGTATATCAAAAAGATAATCTTGCTCTATATGAAAATCAATTCTCTCTTCCGATTGCATTTGCTAGTCAATTTGTTTACAATGATGTCAAGTTCACTGAACATACCTTGGATAATCAGGCCTCATTTTTAAATCAACTTGCTAACGTCGATTTTGATTATTTTTCTCCAATACCTTATAAAAAAACTGAAAATACTGATGATTTGATTAGTCTTACAAGTTCTTCAAATGAAGATGCAGCAATCCAGTATCAAATTGAAGTGCCAGAAAACAGCCAAGTTTATCTTTCTTTCACAAACCTTCACTTTTCTAATGACAAACAAAAGAAGGTTGACATCCTTGTAAATGGAGAAAAGAAAACTTTTACAACTGATAATGTCTTCTCCTTCTTTAATCTAGGATATACTAAAGAGAAAAAAACTTTCAATATTCATGTTAGTTTCCCTGGAAATTCACAAGTATCATTTGAACCTCCTACCTTCTATCGTTTAGATCCCCAAACTTTAACTGAGGCCATTCAAAAAATTAAAGAGCAACCTGTAACAGTATCAACTTCTAAAAACAAGGTCTTTGCTAGATATAATGTTCAACAAGATACGTCCATTTTCTTCACCATTCCTTATGACAAAGGCTGGTCTGCCTACCAAGATGGTAAGAAAATAGAAATTAAACAAGCTCAAACTGGTTTTATGAAAGTTGACGTTCCTAAGGGAAAAGGAACTATTACACTTTCCTTTATTCCTAATGGGTTTGTTGTTGGAGCAATCTGTTCCTTTACTTCTCTCTTACTATTTGGAATCTATAATCACAAACGAAAGTCATCTAAGACATAAAAAATCGACCAGTTAAGCGGTCGATTTTTTTAATCTTCTTCCATTTTCTTAGGTTGATAGGCTAGCATACCTAAACCAATAAATAGAGCTAGTATCACAGCAAGGAAAATGACTTGATGATGAATATTTCCTGTCATAGAGATTGTTTGTCGTAATCCCGAAACTGAATAACTCATTGGTAACCAAGGATTAATAGCTCTAAAGAAATCATTTGTCAAAGCAAGTGGATAAGTACCGGCACTTGATGCCAACTGTAATAAAAGCAAGATAAGAGAGAAGAAAGCTCCTATACGGCTATTCCACGTTGTTAAAGCAGTCACCATAGACATGAATACTAAACTTGTTAAGATGATGAGAATAAATGTTCTCATTTCATAATTAGCAGTTAGACCAATAAGATGAACTCCTCCATATACCAAAATCCCTGCTAAAATAGCTATAATACCATTTATTTCAGCTCTAGATTTCAACCAAGCCCAACGGCTCTCTGGATGACGTCCTGAAGGCAGCTTCGCAAAGATCATATTCGTTGATATTGCTGCAACAAAGAGAGCAACTGATATCATATAAGGAGCCATTGCAATTCCATTTACAGGAACTTGGTCATTGTCAGTTTTGGAGAGACTGAGAGGATTTGACAAAATCTCTGCATTTTTAGATTCTGTTGATGCTGACTTGAGTTGATCACTAGCATTACCTAATCCTTGTCCTAAAGAAGCAACTCCTGTCTGTAAACCTTCCAATCCAGAAGTTAACTTTATTCCACCTTCTGCAAGTTTCCTAGATCCATCTGCTAATTTATTAACTCCATTCTCTAATTGAGAAGCACCTGAAAGTAACTGACTGGATTTATCTGCTAATCGACTAGAGCCTGATTGTAATTTATCAACTCCTGCTATCAATTCTTGACTCTTTTGATTCAATTGGTTGGAGCCAGTTGATAATTTTTCAACACCAGATACTAATTCTGGAGTTTTTTCAACTAATTGCCCAACTCCTGCTGTCAAGCTAGAAGATTTTTGTGTCAAGGTCGTTGACCCTGAAACTAGTTGGTCCAAACTACCTGTCAAGGTGGAATTTTTTTCACTTAGTTGACTTGCACCTTGAGAAACTTTATCAACACCTGCAGTATATGCATTTACACCTGATGTAATAGACTGACTGGCAGGAACTAATTTATTCATAACCGCTCCCTGCATTTCTGTTAACCCACTTGACAATCCTGTCAAAGAAGTAGCAACAAGCGGTAATACTTGATTAGCTTGATTTTTTAATGTCGAAAGATTAGAAGATTGATTTTGTAAGTTTTCTAAACTTCCCTGTAAACCTTGAGCCAAAGCTACAATTGACTGAGCCGATTGAATACTATCAGTCGAATTTTTAGATACAGAAGCACTTATTTCAGCTTGTTGCTCACTTGTCAAAGATTGATAAAAGTTTGCTGTTGATTGAATATTAGCTAGTGTAATCGCTTTATCAGACTGAGCACTTGCTAGCATTTGATTAGAAAGAGACACTATACTTGATAAAAACAGAATCTAATTGTTTTTGTATCTCCAACATCAATATTTTTGAATAGCTTGATTTAACTGATTCAGACCAGAAGATAATTGAGCAATTTGATCTTTTTTTGCTCAGACGAAGCCTCTAACTTTCTAGAAAGTTGTTGAATCCCTTCACTTAATTGCTCCACCCCCATTCGAAGTATAGCTGATTGACTAGATAACTGATTAGCTCCTGTTGCAAGATTTCCCACTCCATTTGTATAGGCACTAACACCAGATGAAAATTGATTAAGACCAGCATTGAGCTGAGAAACACCGCCAGTATAGGATTCTACACCAGTATATAACTGATTGATTTCCCTTACTAATTCAGGGCTTTTAGAAGATAATTGACCTAATCCGCTATCTAATTGACTCACTGCACCAGTATATGTAACTAAACCACTATTAAAATTCCCTAAGCCAAGATGAAGTTGTTCAACACCAGAGACATATGAGGATAATCCTTTAGTAAACTGCTCCGTTCCATTTGAAAATGTTAAACTTGAATCTGCTAAAGAGTTTAGATTAGTTGTTAATGTTTGACTTCCTGCCACTAACTGATTCGCTCCATCAGTTAATTTTTCACTGCCTGAAGCTGCTTGATTCATACCATCCTTTAAATCAATCATTTTGTTAAATAAAGCTTTGGTATAGGTCTTGGTTACATTAGTAGAAACATTCTGCTTTAATTGTGTCATAGCAGAATCGCTCATCTTGCTAGCAATAAAACTATGACCACTTGAAGTCTGATAATCGATTTGCATTTGCTCTGGATGATCCGTTAAAATAGAAGTGGCTTTTTCAGATAGATCACTTGGTAAAGTCACTACCATATAGTAATCGCCATTTTCTAAACCCTTCTTACCTTCCTCTTCATCTACAAAATGAAAATCCAAAGTTTTATTTTCTTTTAAATTGGACACCATGTCTTTTCCTATAGACATGCTATTACCATTATAGGAAGCCTCTTTATCATTATTGACAACTGCCACAGGTAAATCAGACAATTGCCCATATGGATCCCACATTGAGGACAAAAATATGACATTGTACAGAGCTGGAACAAGAGAAATTCCTATCATGACAATAATAAAGGTTGGTTTTTTAAAAATTGCTTTCCATTCTTTAAACATAGTTTCTCCTTTTTTAAACATATTGTCTAAAATTTTGATATAATAGATTATACATTAAAAAATCTAAATTACAAGATAAAAAATCTATTTTTAGACATATAGTCTAATTTGTTTACAAGGAGGAAGTATGCAAGAAAGTAACAAACGCTTAAAAACAAAGCGAACTATTGAAAATGCTATGGTACAACTACTGATGGAACAGCCATTTGATCAAATTTCTACTGTCAAGTTAGCAGAAAAAGCCGGAATTAGTCGTTCCAGTTTCTATACTCACTATAAGGATAAGTATGATATGATTGAGCACTATCAAAGCAAGCTATTTCATACATTTGAATATATTTTTCAAAAACATGCTCAGCACAAAAGAGATGCTATTTTAGAAGTATTTGAATATCTAGAGTCAGAACCACTTCTGGCTGCTCTGCTTTCTGAAAATGGTACCAAAGAAATCCAAAATTTCTTAAGAAATAAACTTCATATCATGCTCAGCACAGATTTACAAAAACGCTTTATGCAACTGAATCTCAATACCACTGAATTAGAATATAGTAGCATCTATCTAACTCACGCACTTTTTAGTGTCTGCCAAACTTGGATTGCACATGGAAAAAAAGAAAGTCCTCAAGAAATAACAGACTTCCTTATGAAGATGCTTGGTGATACAAATTGATACAAAAAGAGGAACACAGTTGTGTTCCCTTTTATCTATACTCCGCCAGTAGGACTCGAACCTACGACATCATGATTAACAGTCATGCGCTACTACCAACTGAGCTATGGCGGATAAAATAGTCCGTACGGGATTCGAACCCGTGTTACCGCCGTGAAAAGGCGGTGTCTTAACCCCTTGACCAACGGACCTTCTATCTGTAGCAGATATAACCATTATATCAATTTCTTACTAATTGTCAATCACTTTTGAGATTTTTTCTCTAAAATATCTTTTAACTTTCTAATTTTTAATCTTGAAATAGGACAACGATGGTCTTCATAGAAAACAATTTCTAAGTTTTTTCGATCAATTTCTCTTATATTGCCTATATTTACCAAAAATGACTTATGAGGAGAATAAAATCGCTGAGTATGCTTGTCCTTTTCCTGAATATCTGTCATTGTTCCATAGAACTCTTTTGCAAAATTCTTACCAATAATGCGCAATTTATGAGAGACCCCTGTTGTTTCAATATACAAAATATCATGGTAAGGGATTTTTAAATCATTTCCTTTGTAATTGTAGTCAAAATAATCCACCACATCTTCATTTTCAAGTAACATACTCTTCGTATAGAAGATATTTTGCTCAATTCTCTTCTTGAACATCTCATCATTGATATCCTTATCAACAAAATCTAAGGCTGATACCTGGTATTTATAGGTGAGAGTCGCAAACTCTGATCGACTGGTGATAAAGACGATAATAGCGTAAGGATTGTAATGACGAATGAGCTGAGCCACTTCAAATCCCTTTTTCTCAATTCCATGAATATCGATATCTAGGAAATAAAGCTGATTTACTTCATCATTTTCAATGTATTCTTCAAATTCACGGACTTTTCCCGTTGTCTTGTATGATATTGGAATATTCGATTCTTTCGAAATTTCATCCAATATTCTTTCTAGTCTCACTTGATGTTCAATAACATCTTCTAAAATTAAAACTTTCATTCAAATTCCCTCTTAAATCTAATAATTTGTCTAAATGTACTTCCTTCCATCTCTGTTTCTAAAATGATGTTGTTGTACTTATCTAGTAGTTCTTTCACATTATTTAATCCTACTCCTCGATTTCTTCCCTTAGTGGAGAATCCTAAAGCAAATAGATCTCCTGAAGGAGTCATCGTCATTTTACATGAATTCTGAATCACAATAACTGTTTCAGTTTCCATCTTAATAACTGCTACTTCCATCTGCTTTTTATAGCTATCAGCTGATCCTTCGACAGCATTGTTCAATAAAACGCTCATGATACGAACCAAATCCAATAGTTCAATTGGGAGCTTGGTAATCGTATCTTTTACTTCCAGTGTAAACTCTACACCATTATTTCGAGCATAGACAATTGACTGTGCAACCAAACTTCGTAAAGCTGAATCTTCTATATTGTTCAAATCAAAGTAAGTGTACTTATCTGAACGCAGTTTATGATTGGCTTTGACCAAAACTTCATTGTAAACTCTGTCAATTTCCTGTAAATTACCACTGTCAATTGCCATCTGCATACTGACAAGCATTCCAGCATAGTCATGTCGAAAACCACGAATTTCATTATACAGACCGACAATTTCATCTGTGTAGTTTTGTAAATGTTTCTGTTCAAATTTCTTCTGCTTCAAAGCAATCTCTTTTTCCATTTGTTCTTTATGAGAATTCATTGCAAAGAAGGTCAAAAGTAACGAGATAAAAACAATAGATGACAAAATACTTCCAAAACTATTCAAATGTTTAATCGTACTTACCATATTTGAAACGAAAGATACAATATGGAGCAGTAGTAAGGCAAAAAATACTTTTTTCAAGAAAGGATAAAGGTAGTCCTTGTCAAAATAGGCTAGTTCCAAATGGAAATAATGAATGATTTTTAAGACAACAACATAAGTCAACACCGTTACAACGAAAAAGAATGGGTCATAATATTGTAAAACAAAATTGTCTCCTGTTATAGAGGAGAAAGTTACGGACAGAAATGTATGAGTGCTCTCATATAAAAGAGATAGTAGTAAACTTAGGAATAGTCCTCTATCCCTCTCATACTGTTTAATCCATCGAAAATAGGAATATAAACCCAAAGGATATAAAAATGTTGCAATCCCTAACCCATCTAAATTTAGAAGATAAAAGGGAAAGCTAAGTACTATTTCTACTAGTAATGTATAAGCACCAAAAACGTATAGTTCCTTTGCTTTTATTTGACCTTTGCAAATTAAACTGTAACTGTGACTAATAATAAAAAAATATAATATAAAATCTACTACTAAGAAAAAATTCATTCTGACACTCCCTTATCTTCTTTTAAGAAAATTAATGAACATTCTATCTATTCTTCTCATTTCCCCACCTTTAATCTTTTGTAAGTCTTTTTCCTTCAAGGCTACAAACTGTTCCAATTTAACTGTGTTTTTCATAATAAAATCTCCTCAATATTTTTTTCTTGTAAGCTAACTTACAAAAACTATTATACAAAATGGAATTTCGTTTTAGATAAAATTCTCTCAACTGTCATTTTTTTCTCCCCAAGTGTACTTTTTTAAGAAAAAAGCTGGGAAAATTCCCAGCTTTGCTACTATATTGATCCCAGCAGGATTCGAACCTGCGACCGTTCGCTTAGAAGGCGAATGCTCTATCCAGCTGAGCTATGAGACCTAACACAATTATTCTACCAAAAATTCAATTAAAAGTCAATTTTCTATTTATGATAGGGTGATCCCTGCTGAATTGTAAAAGCCCGATAGATTTGTTCAACAAGGACTAGTCTTATTAACTGATGGGGCAAGGTTAAGCGGCCAAAACTAACAGAAAGATTTGCTCTCTTTTTTATATCCTGTGCTAACCCCAGACTCCCTCCAATAATAAAGGTAAGAGTAGAAAATCCTTTTATAGAAGCTTCTTCTAACTGCTTACTAAATTCTTCTGAAGAAAGTGTTTTCCCCTCAATGGCTAACACAATAACAAAATCACGATCACCAACTTTTGATAAAATTCTCTGACCCTCTATTTCTAAAATCTTTTGATTTTCTGACTCACTGGCCCTATCTGGTGTTTTTTCATCTGCTAGCTCAATCATTTCAAGTTTAGCAAATCGAGCAATTCGTTTTGAATACTCTGCAATACCATCTTTTAAATACTTTTCTTTCAGTTTCCCAACTGTTACAACTTTAATTTTCATGACTCTATTCTAACATATTCTCTATTTTTTCACATCTTATTCACAAAATAAAAGGTTAATTTTAGCCGAGAAAATCACAGATTTTAGAAAGTTATCCACAATCTGTGAAAAACTTTTGTTTTTAAGTTATAATTAAGCTAGTCAGTTTATACTTTCAGTAATTTCAAACATATGGAGGCAAATATGAAACATCTAAAAACATTTTACAAAAAATGGTTTCAATTATTAGTAGTTATCGTCATTAGCTTTTTTAGTGGAGCCTTGGGTGGTTTTTCAATAGCTCAACTAACTCAAAAAAGTAGTGTAAGCAACTCTAACAACAATAGTACTATTACACAAACTGCCTATAAAAACGAAAATTCAACAACTCAGGCTGTTAATAAAGTAAAAGATGCCGTTGTTTCTGTTATTACTTATTCAGCAAACAGACAAAATAGCGTATTTGGCAATGATGAGACTGATACAGATTCTCAACAAATCTCTAGTGAAGGATCTGGGGTTATTTATAAAAAGAATGACAAAGAAGCTTACATTGTCACCAACAATCACGTTATAAATGGTGCCAGCAAAGTAGATATTCGTTTGTCAGATGGAACTAAAGTACCTGGAGAAATTGTCGGAGCTGACACTTTCTCTGATATTGCTGTCATCAAAAATCTCTTCAGAAAAAAAGTGACAACAGTAGCTGAGTTTGGTGATTCTAGCAAGTTAACCGTAGGAGAAACTGCTATTGCCATCAGTAGCCCGTTAGGTTCTGAATATGCAAAATACTGTTACTCAAGGTATCGTATCTAGTCTTAATCGAAATGTATCTTTAAAAATCTGAAGATGGACAAGCCATTTCTACAAAAAGCCATCCAAACTGATACTGCTATTAACCCAGGTAACTCTGATGGTACACTGATCAATATTCAAGGACAGGTTATCAGAATTACCTCAAGTAAAAATTGCCACAAATGGAGGAACCTCTGTAGAAGGTCTTGGTTTTGCAATCCCTGCAAATGATGCTATCAATATTATTGAACAGTTAGAAAAAGAACGGAAAAAGTGACTCGTCCAGCTTTGGGCATCCAAATGGTCAATCTCTCAAATATTAATACAAGTGATATTAGAAGACTGAATATTCCAAGCAGTGTAACATCTGGTGTAGTTGTTCGTTCTGTGCAGAGCAATATGCCTGCTAATGGCCATCTTGAAAAATACGACGTTATTACAAAAGTAGATGACAAAGAGATTGCTTCATCAACAGACTTACAAAGTGCTCTTTACAATCATTCTATCGGAGACACCATTAAGATCACTTACTATCGTAACGGTAAAGAAGAAACTACATCTATTAAACTTGACAAGAGTTCAGGTGATTTAGAATCTTAATTGACATCTATGTAAAGAAAGCTTTACATAAAAGAAAAGATGTGTTAGTGTAGAATCATGGAAAAATTTGAAATGATTTCTATCACAGATATACAAAAAAATCCCTATCAACCTCGAAAAGAATTTGATAGAGAAAAATTACATGAACTATCACAGTCTATTAAAGAAAATGGGGTCATCCAACCGATTATTGTTCGTCAATCTCCTGTAATTGGTTATGAAATCCTTGCAGGAGAGAGACGCTATCGGGCTTCACTTTTAGCAGGTCTAACGTCTATCCCAGCTGTTGTTAAGCAGCTTTCAGACCAAGAGATGATGGTTCAGTCCATCATTGAAAATTTACAAAGAGAAAATTTAAATCCAATAGAAGAAGCACGTGCCTATGAATCTCTCGTAGAGAAAGGATTTACCCATGCTGAAATTGCAGATAAAATGGGCAAGTCTCGTCCTTATATCAGCAACTCCATTCGCTTGCTTTCCTTACCAGAACAAATCCTCTCAGAAGTAGAAAATGGCAAACTATCACAAGCACATGCACGTTCGCTAGTTTGTTTGAATAAGGAACAACAAGACTATTTCTTTCAACGAATCATCGAGGAAGATATTTCTGTAAGGAAGTTAGAAGCTCTTCTGACAGAAAAAAAACAAAAGAAACAGCAAAAAACTGATTATTTCATACAAAATGAAGAAGAACAGTTAAAAACTACTCGGATTAGATGTAGAAATCAAACTGTCTAAAAAAAGATAGTGGAAAAAAATCATTATTTCTTTTTCAAATCAAGAAGAATACAGTAGAATTATCAACAGCCTGAAATAAGGCTGTTCTTTTTATTTTTATCTCACAAGGTTATCCACTATTTTTTTTCAATAAAAAGCTTAATAAGTCAATAGTTTTTGGTTTTATCCCCAACCTGTGGATAAAACTTGGTAACATTGTGGATTATTTTTCACAGCTTGTGGAAAATTCTTGTTCTCTATGGTAAAATAGGTCTAGTATTAAACTTTTAAATAGTAAAGGAGGAGAAAGGATTGAAAGAAAAACAATTTTGGAATCGTATATTAGAATTTGCTCAAGAAAGACTGACTCGATCCATGTATGATTTCTATGCTATTCAAGCTGAACTCATCAAGGTAGAGGAAAATGTTGCTACTATATTTTTACCACGATCTGAAATGGAAATGGTCTGGGAAAAACAACTAAAAGATATTATTGTCGTTGCTGGATTTGAAATTTATGATGCTGAGATTACTCCCCACTATATTTTCACCAAACCTCAAGATACGACTATCTCACAAGTTGAAGAAGCTACAAATTCAACTCTTTATGACTATAGTCCAAAGTTGGTATCTATTCCTTATTCGGATACTGGATTAAAAGAGAAGTATACCTTTGATAATTTTATCCAAGGGGATGGAAATGTTTGGGCTGTATCAGCCGCTTTAGCTGTCTCTGAAGATTTGGCTCTGACCTATAACCCTCTTTTTTTATCTATGGAGGACCTGGGCTTGGTAAGACTCACCTGTTAAACGCTATTGGAAATGAAATTCTAAAAAATATTCCTGATGCGCGTGTTAAATATATCCCTGCTGAAAGTTTTATTAATGACTTTCTTGACCACCTAAGACTTGGAGAAATGGAAAAGTTTAAAAAGACCTACCGCAGTCTTGATCTTTTTGTTAATCGATGATATCCAGTCACTCAGCGGAAAAAAAGTTGCAACTCAGGAAGAATTTTTTTCAATACCTTTAACGCCCTTCATGACAAGCAAAAAACAGATTGTCCTAACGAGTGATCGTAGTCCAAAACATCTAGAAGGGCTCGAGGAGAGGCTTGTCACGCGCTTTAGTTGGGGGTTAACCCAAACTATCACACCTCCTGACTTTGAAACACGTATTGCCATTTTACAAAGCAAAACGGAACATTTAGGCTACAATTTCCCAAAGTGATACTCTAGAATACCTAGCTGGGCAATTTGATTCAAATGTTCGAGATCTTGAGGGAGCCATCAACGACATCACTTTAATTGCCAGAGTAAAAAAAATCAAGGATATCACTATTGATATTGCTGCAGAAGCTATTAGAGCTCGCAAACAAGATGTTAGCCAAATGCTCGTCATCCCAATTGACAAAATCCAAAATGAAGTTGGTAACTTTTATGGTGTCAGTATCAAAGAAATGAAGGGAAGCAGACGCCTTCAAAATATTGTGTTAGCCCGTCAAGTAGCCATGTATTTATCTAGAGAACTAACAGATAATAGTCTTCCAAAAATTGGGAAGGAATTTGGAGGAAAAGATCATACAACAGTCATTCATGCCCATGCAAAAATTAAATCTTTGATTGATGAAGACGATAATTTACGTTTAGAAATCGAATCAATCAAAAAGAAAATTAAATAACTTGTGGATAACTTTCGCATTTTTATCTTTTTTATCCACATTTTTTAAACAATCCAAAAATCTTGATATGACTTGCTTTAAGTCTGTTTTCCACAGATTTCACAGACTCTATTATTACTATTATCCTTCTAATACTAAAAATAAATAAAGGAGAATCCATGATTCATTTTTCAATTAATAAAAACTTATTTCTACAAGCATTAAATACCACTAAGAGAGCTATTAGTTCTAAATGCTATTCCTATTTTATCAACCGTAAAAATTGACGTAACCAATGAAGGTGTTACTTTAATTGGTTCAAATGGTCAGATTTCAATTGAAAATTTTATTTCTCAAAAAAATGAAGATGCTGGTTTGTTAATTACTTCTTTAGGTTCGATCCTTCTTGAAGCTTCTTTCTTTATCAATGTGGTATCTAGTCTACCTGATGTGACTCTTGATTTTAAAGAAATTGAACAAAATCAAATTGTTTTAACCAGCGGCAAATCAGAAATTACCCTAAAAGGAAAAGATAGCGAACAGTACCCACGAATCCAAGAAATTTCAGCAAGCACTCCTTTAATTCTTGAAACAAAATTACTCAAGAAAATTATCAATGAAACAGCATTTGCTGCAAGTACACAAGAAAGTCGTCCAATTTTAACAGGTGTTCATTTTGTATTGAGTAACCACAAGGAGCTCAAAACAGTGGCAACAGACTCTCATCGTCTAAGCCAGAAAAAATTAACGCTTGAGAAAAATAGTGATGATTTTGATGTTGTCATTCCTAGCCGTTCTCTACGCGAATTTTCAGTGGTATTTACAGATGATATTGAAACTGTAGAGATTTTCTTTGCCAATAACCAAATTCTATTTAGAAGCGAAAATATTAGCTTCTATACTCGTCTCCTAGAAGGAAACTATCCTGATACAGATCGCTTGATTCCAATAGACTTTAACACTACTATTACTTTTGATGTTGTAAACTTACGCCAGTCAATGGAACGTGCTCGTCTTTTATCAAATGCGACTCAAAATGGTACTGTGAAGCTTGAAATTAAAGGTGGTATTGTTAGCGCCCATGTTCACTCTCCAGAAGTTGGTAAGTAAACGAAGAAATCGATACTGATCAGGTGACTGGTGAAGATTTGACTATTAGTTTCAACCCAACTTATTTGATTGATTCCCTTAAAGCTTTAAATAGCGAAAAGGTTACAATCAGCTTTATTTCTGCAGTTCGTCCCTTCACACTTGTGCCAGCGGATACTGATGAGGACTTCATGCAGCTCATTACACCAGTTCGTACAAATTAAGTGAAAGAGGTTGAGCCTGGCTCGCCTCTTTTATGATATAATCGAAAAAGAAAAGGAGAGTAGTATGTATCAAGTTGGAAATTTTGTTGAAATGAAAAAACCACATGCTTGCACAATCAAATCAACAGGAAAAAAAGCTAATCGTTGGGAAATTACCCGTGTAGGAGCAGATATCAAAATAAAATGCAGTAATTGTGACCATGTTGTCATGATGGGACGCTATGATTTTGATCGAAAAATGAATAAAATTATTGACTAAGAAGCCTTAGTTAGAGGGTTAGCAAGTTTTCCCTTTTTGTGTTATAATATTAGGGATTGAAATGAAAACGGAGAATGAGAAAATATGGCTTTAACAGCAGGTATCGTTGGTTTGCCAAACGTTGGTAAATCAACACTATTTAATGCAATTACAAAAGCAGGAGCAGAGGCAGCAAATTACCCATTTGCGACGATTGATCCAAACGTTGGAATGGTAGAAGTTCCAGATGAACGTCTACAAAAATTGACGGAAATGATTACTCCTAAAAAGACAGTGCCAACAACATTTGAATTTACAGATATCGCAGGGATTGTAAAAGGAGCTTCAAAAGGAGAAGGACTAGGGAATAAATTCTTGGCCAATATCCGTGAAGTAGATGCGATTGTTCATGTAGTTCGTGCTTTTGATGATGAAAATGTCATGCGTGAGCAAGGGCGTGAAGATGCCTTTGTAGACCCACTTGCAGATATTGATACCATTAACCTGGAGTTGATTCTTGCTGACTTAGAATCAGTTAATAAACGCTATGCGCGTGTAGAAAAGATGGCACGTACGCAAAAAGATAAAGAATCAGTAGCAGAATTTAATGTTCTTCAAAAGATTAAACCAGTCCTTGAAGATGGGAAATCAGCTCGCACCATCGAATTTACAGATGAGGAGCAAAAGGTTGTCAAAGGTCTCTTCCTTTTGACGACTAAACCAGTGCTCTATGTTGCCAATGTGGACGAGGATGTGGTTTCAGAACCTGACTCTATCAACTATGTTAAACAAATTCGTGAATTCGCAGCGACAGAAAATGCTGAAGTAGTCGTTATTTCTGCGCGTGCTGAGGAAGAAATTTCTGAGTTAGACGAAGAAGACAAGCAAGAGTTTCTTGAAGCACTTGGGTTGACAGAATCAGGCGTTGACAAGTTGACTCGTGCAGCTTACCACTTACTTGGACTTGGAACTTACTTCACAGCTGGTGAAAAAGAAGTTCGCGCTTGGACCTTTAAGCGTGGTATGAAGGCTCCTCAAGCAGCTGGTATTATCCACTCAGACTTTGAAAAAGGCTTTATTCGTGCAGTAACCATGTCATATGAGGATTTAGTGAAATACGGATCTGAAAAAGCCGTAAAAGAAGCTGGACGCTTGCGTGAAGAAGGAAAAGAATATGTCGTGCAAGATGGCGATATTATGGAATTCCGCTTTAACGTTTAATCAATATTAAAAATAATGTCAATTAGGTTGGAAAATAATTCCAACCCTTTTGGCTTTTGAAAGGAAAAATAAATGACAAAAATACTTGTGGGATTGGGAAATCCAGGAGATAAATATTTTGAAACCAAACACAACGTTGGCTTTATGCTGATTGATCAACTAGCGAAAAAACAAAATGTCACTTTTACACACGATAAGATATTTCAAGCTGACCTAGCATCCTTTTTCCTAAATGGAGAAAAAATTTATCTGGTCAAACCAACGACCTTTATGAATGAAAGTGGAAAAGCAGTTCATGCTTTATTGACTTACTATGGTTTGGATATTGAAGATTTACTTATCATTTACGATGATCTTGACATGGAAGTTGGAAAGATTCGTTTAAGAGCAAAGGGCTCTGCAGGTGGTCACAATGGTATTAAGTCTATTATTCAACATATTGGAACTCAGGTCTTTAACCGTGTTAAGATTGGAATCGGAAGACCTAAAAATGGTATGTCAGTTGTTCACCATGTTTTGAGTAAGTTTGACAAGGATGATTATATTGGTATTTTACAGTCTATTGACAAAGTTGACGATTCTGTAAACTACTATTTACAAGAGAAAAACTTTGAGAAAACAATGCAGAGGTATAACGGATAAATGGTGACCTTATTAGATTTATTCTCAGAAAATGATCAGATCAAAAAATGGCATCAAAGTTTAACAGATAAGAAAAGACAACTAATACTTGGTTTATCAACGTCTACTAAGGCTCTTGCAATTGCAAGCAGTTTAGAAAAAGAAGATAAGATTGTGTTATTGACGTCAACTTATGGAGAAGCAGAAGGACTTGTTAGTGATCTTCTATCAATCTTGGGTGAGGAACTTGTCTATCCATTTTTGGTAGATGACTCCCCTATGGTAGAGTTTTTGATGTCTTCACAAGAAAAAATCATTTCACGGGTTGAAGCCTTGCGCTTTTTGACTGATCCGTCTAAGAAAGGGATTTTAGTTTGTAATATCGCAGCAAGTCGATTGATTTTACCGTCTCCCAATGTATTTAAAGATAGTATTGTAAAAATCTCAGTTGGTGAAGAATATGATCAACACGCGCTTATCCATCAGTTAAAGGGAATAGGCTACCGAAAAGTTACACAAGTACAAACTCAAGGCGAATTTAGTATGCGAGGAGATATTTTAGATATTTTTGAAATATCCCAGTTAGAACCTTACCGAATTGAGTTTTTTGGTGATGAAGTCGATGGTATCAGGTCATTTGAAGTCGAAACACAATTATCGAAAAAAAATCAGACAGAACTCACCATATTTCCAGCTAGTGATATTCTTTTGAAAGAAAAGGATTATCAACAAGGTCAGTCAGTTTTAGAAAAACAGATTTCAAAAACTTTATCACCTATTTTAAAATCATACTTAGAAGAAATTTTTTCAATTTTTCACCAAAAACAAATTCATTCTGATTCACGGAAATTTTTATCTTTGTGTTATGACAAGACATGGACTGTTTTTGACTATATTGAAAAAGATACCCCAATATTCTTTGATGATTATCAAAAATTGATGAATCAGTATGAAATATTTGAAAGAGAATTAGCGCAATACTTTACAGAAGAATTACAGAATGGTAAAGCAGTTTCTGAAATGCAGTATTTTGCTGATACAGAGCAAATCTATAAAAAACAGAGTCCGGTTACCTTTTTCTCTAATCTGCAAAAGGGGTTAGGAAATCTCAAGTTTGACAAAATTTATCAATTTAATCAATATCCTATGCAGGAGTTTTTCAATCAATTTTCTTTTCTAAAAGAAGAAATTGAGCGATACAAAAAAATGGATTACACTATTATTCTGCAGTCTAGCAATTCAATGGGAAGTAAAACATTGGAGGATGTTTTAGAGGAATACCAGATTAAATTGGATTCTAGAGATAAGTCAAGAATCTGTCAAGAATCTGTAAACTTAATTGAGGGTAATCTCAGACATGGTTTTCATTTTGTAGATGAAAAGATTTTATTGATTACTGAACATGAGATTTTTCAAAAGAAATTGAAACGTCGTTTTCGAAGACAACATGTTTCAAACGCAGAGAGATTAAAAGATTACAATGAACTTGAAAAAGGAGATTACGTTGTTCACCATATTCATGGAATTGGTCAATATCTAGGAATTGAAACAATTGAAATAAAAGGAATCCACCGCGATTATGTCAGTGTCCAGTATCAAAATGGGGATCAAATCTCCATCCCAGTGGAACAGATTCATCTACTATCTAAATATGTTTCAAGTGATGGTAAAGCGCCCAAACTCAATAAATTAAATGACGGTCATTTTAAAAAGGCCAAGCAAAAGGTTAAGAATCAGGTAGAGGATATAGCTGATGATTTAATCAAACTCTATTCTGAACGCAGCCAGTTGAAGGGTTTTGCTTTCTCAGCTGATGATGAGGATCAACATGCTTTTGATGATGCCTTCCCTTATGTTGAAACGGATGATCAACTTCGTAGTGTTGAGGAAATAAAGAGAGATATGCAGGCTTCTCAGCCAATGGATCGACTTTTAGTTGGGGATGTTGGTTTTGGAAAGACTGAAGTTGCTATGCGTGCAGCCTTTAAGGCAGTCAATGATCACAAACAGGTTGTCGTTCTAGTTCCGACGACGGTTTTAGCGCAACAGCACTATACCAATTTTAAGGAACGATTCCAAAATTTTGCAGTTAATATTGATGTGTTAAGTCGTTTTAGAAGTAAAAAAGAGCAGACTGAAACACTTGAAAAATTGAAAAACGGTCAAGTTGATATTTTGATTGGAACCCATCGTGTTTTGTCAAAAGATGTTGTGTTTGCTGATTTGGGCTTGATGATTATTGATGAGGAACAGCGATTTGGTGTCAAGCATAAGGAAACCTTGAAAAAACTGAAAAAACAAGTGGATGTCCTAACTTTGACCGCTACTCCAATTCCTCGCACCCTTCACATGTCTATGCTGGGAATCAGAGATTTGTCTGTTATTGAAACTCCGCCGACTAATCGCTATCCTGTTCAGACCTATGTTTTGGAAAAGAATGATAGTGTCATTCGTGATGCGGTCTTACGTGAAATGGAGCGTGGAGGTCAAGTTTATTATCTTTACAACAAAGTTGACACAATTGATCAGAAGGTTTCAGAATTACAGGAGTTGATTCCAGAGGCTTCGATTGGTTATGTTCATGGGCAAATGAGTGAAATTAAGTTAGAAAATACTCTACTGGATTTCATTGAAGGTCAGTATGATATTTTGGTGACAACTACCATTATTGAGACAGGGGTGGACATTCCAAATGCCAATACTTTATTTATTGAAAATGCGGACCATATGGGCTTGTCAACCTTGTATCAATTAAGAGGAAGAGTTGGTCGTAGCAACCGCATTGCTTATGCTTATCTCATGTATCGTCCAGAAATCAATCAGTGAAGTATCTGAAAAGAGATTAGAAGCGATCAAAGGATTTACAGAATTGGGCTCTGGATTTAAGATTGCAATGCGAGATCTTTCGATTCGTGGAGCAGGAAATCTTTTAGGCAAGTCTCAGTCTGGTTTCATTGATTCTGTTGGTTTTGAATTGTATTCGCAGTTACTAGAGGAAGCTATTGCTAAACGAAATGGTAATGCTAACACTAACACAAGAACCAAAGGGAATGCTGAGTTGATTTTGCAAATTGATGCCTATCTTCCTGATACTTATATTTCTGATCAACGACATAAGATTGAAATTTACAAGAAAATTCGTCAAATTGACAACCGTGTCAATTATGAAGAGTTACAAGAGGAGTTGATGGACCGTTTTGGAGAGTACCCAGATGTAGTTGCTTATCTTTTAGAGATTGGTTTGGTCAAATCATACTTGGACAAGGTCTTTGTTCAACGTGTGGAAAGAAAAGATAATAAGATTACAGTTCAATTTGAAAACATTACTCAGCGACTGTTCTTGGCTCAAGATTATTTTAAAGTTTTATCCGCAACGAATTTAAAAGCAGCCATAGCTGAGAATAAGGGACTAATGGAAGTTGTATTTGATGTCCGAAACAAGAAGGACTATGAAATTTTAGAAGGTCTGCTCATTTTTGGAGAAAGTTTATTAGAGATAAAAGAGTCAAAAGAAGGCAATTCCCTTTAACATTTTTCTTCTATAAAATTGATAAAAATGGTACAATAATAATTTGAGGTAATAAAAATGAGATTAGACAAATATTTAAAAGTATCAAGAATTATCAAGCGTCGTACAGTCGCAAAGGAAGTAGCTGATAAAGGTAGAATCAAGGTGAATGGAATCTTGGTCAAAAGTTCAACAGATTTGAAAGTTAATGATCAAGTTGAAATTCGTTTTGGCAATAAGTTGCTACTTGTCAAAGTACTGGAGATGAAAGATAGTACAAAAAAAGAAGATGCAGCAGGCATGTATGAAATTATCAGTGAAACACGGGTAGAAGAAAATGTCTAAAAATATCGTACAATTGAATAATTCTTTTATTCAAAATGAGCACCAACGTCGTCGCTATCTGATGAAGGAACGACAAAAACGTAATCGTTTCATGGGCTGGGTTCTTATTTTGATGATTTTATTGTTCATTTTACCAACTTATAACCTTGCTCAAAGCTATCACCAATTACTCCAAAGACGTCAACAGTTGTCAGACTTGCAAACTCAGTATCAAACCTTGAGTGAGGAAAAGGAGAAGGAGACAGCTTTTGCTACAAAGTTGAAAGATGAAGATTACGCTGCTAAATACATGCGTGCAAAATATTATTATTCTAAGAATCGGGAAGCTGTTTATACGATTCCTGACTTGCTTCCAAGGTGATAAAATGGAAAATTTATTAGATGTAATTGAGCAATTTTTGAGTCTATCGGATGAAAAGCTGGAAGAGCTAGCTGATAAAAATCAATTATTGCGTTTACAAGAAGAAAAGGAAAGGAAGAATGCGTAAATTCTTAATTATTTTGTTGCTACCGAGTTTTTTGACCATTTCAAAAGTCGTTAGCACAGAAAAAGAAGTTGTCTATACTTCGAAAGAAATTTATTACCTTTCACAATCTGACTTTGGTATTTATTTTAGAGAAAAGCTAAGTACTCCTATGGTTTATGGAGAAGTTCCTGTCTATGCAAATGAAGATTTAGTGGTAGAATCTGGAAAATTGACTCCTAAAACAAATTTTCAAATAACCGAGTGGCGCTTAAATAAACAAGGAATTCCAGTATTTAAGTTATCCAACCATCAATTTATAGCTGCAGACAAACGATTTTTATATGATCAGTCAGAGGTAACTCCAACAATAAAAAAAGTATGGTTAGAATCAGGTTTTAAACTGTATAATAGTCCTTATGATTTAAAAGAGGTGAAATCATCCTTATCAGCTTATTCGCAGGTATCAATCGATAAGACCATGTTTGTAGAAGGAAAAGAATTTCTACATATTGATCAGGCTGGATGGGTGGATAAAGAGTCAACTTCTGAAGAAGATAATCGGATGAGTAAAGTCCAAGAAATGTTATCTGAAAAATATCAAAAAGATTCTTTCTCTATTTATGTTAAGCAATTGACTACTGGAAAAGAAGCTGGTATCAATCAAGATGAAAAGATGTATGCAGCTAGTGTTTTAAAACTCCCTTATCTCTACTATACGCAAGAAAAAATAAATGAGGGTCTTTATCAGTTAGACACGACTGTAAAATATGTATCTGCAGTCAATGATTTTCCAGGTTCTTATAGACCAGAGGGAAGTGGTAGTCTCCCTAAAAAAGAGGATAATAAAGAGTATTCTCTAAAAGATTTAATTACGAAAGTATCTAAAGAATCGGACAATGTAGCTCATAATCTATTGGGATATTACATTTCAAATCAATCTGATACAACATTTAAGTCCAAGATATCTGCTATTATGGGAGATGATTGGGATACGAAAGAAAAATTGATTTCTTCTAAAATGGCTGGGAAAGTCATGGAAGCTATTTATAATCAAAATGGATTTGTATTGGAGTCTTTAACAAAAACAGATTTTGATAATGAGCGAATTGCCAAAGGTGTTTCTGTGAAGGTAGCTCATAAAATTGGGGATGCGGACGAATTTGAGCATGATACGGGTGTTATCTATGCAGATTCTCCATTTGTTCTTTCTATTTTCACTAAAAATTCTGATTATGATACGATTTCTCAGATAGCTAAAGATGTTTATGAGGTTCTAAAATGAGGGAACAGGATTTTTTTAAATCATTTTCTCAGAGAGGATATTTTAAAAAAACATACTAAGGTGGTGCTAGCTCTTTCTGGTGGATTAGATTCTATGTTTCTATTTAAGGTATTGTCTACGTATCAAAAAAGAGTTAGCAATTGAATTGATTCTAGCTCATGTGAATCATAAGCAGAGAGTAGAATCAGATTGGGAAGAAAAGGAATTAAGGAAGTTAGTCGCTGAAGCAGAGCTTCCTATTTATATCAGCAATTTTTTTCAGGAGAATTTTTCAGAAGCGCGTGCTCGAGATTTTTCGTTATGATTTTTTTCAAGAGGTCATGAAAAAGACAGGTGCTACAGCCTTGGTCACTGCCCACCATGCTGATGACCAGGTGGAAACGATTTTGATGCGTTTGATTCGAGGGCACTCGCTTGCGCTATCTATCAGGAATTAAGGAGAAGCAAGTAGTCAGGGGATATAGAAATGATTCGTCCCTTCTTGCAATTTCATAAAAAAAGACTTTCCATCAATTTTTTTCATTTTTGAAGATATATCAAATCAGGAAAATCATTATTTTCGAAATCGTATTCGAAACTCTTATTTACCAGAATTGGAAAAAGAAAATCCTCGATTTAGGGATGCAATCTTAAGTCTCGGCAATGAAATTTTAGATTATGATTTGGCAATAGCTGAACTATCAAAGAATATTGATGTAGAAAATTTAGAGCAACTATTGTCTTACTCTGAGTCGACACAAAGAGTTTTACTTCAAACTTATCTGAATCGTTTTCCAGATTTGAATCTTACAAAAGCTCAGTTTGAAGAAGTTCGGCAGATTTTAAAAATTAAAAGCCAGTATCGTCATCTGCTTAAAAATGGCTATGAATTGATAAAAGAGTATCAAAAGTTTCAGATTTGTAAAATCAGTCCGCAGGCTGATGAAAAGGAAGATGAATTTGTGTTACACTATCAAAATCAGGTTACTTATCAAGGATATTTATTTTCCTTTGGACTTCCTTTAGAAGGTGAGTCAATTCAACAAATACCTGTTTCACGCGAAACATCCATATACATTCGTCATCGAAAACCAGGAGATGTTTTGATTCAAAATGGGTATAGAAAAAAACTCAGACGTCTATTTATTGATTTGAAAAATTCCTATGGAAAAAGCGAAAAATCTGCTCTGATTATTGAGCAATTTGGTGAAATCGTCTCAATTTTGGGGAATTGCGACCAGTAATTTGAGTAAAAAAACACGAAAAAAATGATATAATGAACACTGTACTTTATATAGAAAAAAATAGATAGGTAAAAAAATGTTAGAAAAACGATATTAAAAAAATTCTCGTTTCACACGATGAAATTACAGAAGTCGCTAAAAAAATTAGGGTTCCCAACTAACTAAAGACTATGCAGGAAAAAATCCGATTTTAATTGGGATTTTAAAAGGATCTATCCCTTTTATGGCTGAATTGGTTAAACATATCGACACACATATTGAAATGGACTTCATGATGGTTTCTAGCTACCATGGTGGAACAGCAAGTAGTGGTGTCATTAATATCAAGCAAGATGTGACTCAAGACATCAAAGGAAGACATGTTCTATTTGTAGAGGATATCATTGATACAGGACAAACTTTGAAGAATTTGCGAGATATGTTTATTGAAAGAGAAGCTGCTTCTGTTAATATTGCAACCTTGTTGGATAAACCAGAGGGGCGTGTTGTAGAAATTGAGGCAGACTATACCTGCTTTACTATTCCAAATGAGTTTGTAGTAGGTTATGGTTTAGATTACAAAGAAAATTATCGTAATCTTCCTTATGTTGGAATATTGAAAGAAGAAGTGTATTCAAATTAGAAAGAACAATTTTTAATGAAAAAACAAAATAATGGTTTAATTAAAAATCCTTTTCTATGGTTATTACTTATTTTTCTCCTAGTTACAGGTTACCAGTATTTTAGTACAGGTAGTGTTGCAGGGAAAAGTGAGCAAATTAATTATACAGAATTGGTAAAAAGAAATTACCGATGACAATGTAAAAGAATTGACTTACCAACCAAATGGCAGTGTTATCGAAGTTTCAGGTGTTTATAAAAAAATCCTAAAAACAAGTAAAGAAGAAACAGGTATCCAGTTCTTTTTCTCCTTCTGCTACAACAGTAGAGAAATTTTCAAGTATTATTCTTCCTTCAGATACTACAGTATCAGAATTGCAAAAACTTGCTTCTGACCATAAGGCGGAAGTAACTGTTAAGCATGAAAGTTCAAGTGGTATGTGGATTAATATTCTTGTATCCATTGTGCCATTCGGTATTCTTTTCTTCTTCCTATTCTCTATGATGGGAAATATGGGAGGAAATAATGGCCGTAACCCAATGAGTTTTGGACGAAGTAAGGCTAAAGCCGCAAATAAAGAAGATATTAAAGTAAGATTTTCAGATGTGGCTGGAGCTGAGGAAGAAAAACAAGAACTAGTTGAAGTTGTTGAATTTTTAAAAGATCCAAAACGATTTACAAAACTTGGAGCTCGGATTCCAGCAGGTGTTCTTTTGGAGGGACCTCCGGGAACAGGTAAGACTTTGCTTGCTAAAGCAGTCGCCGGAGAAGCAGGTGTTCCATTCTTTAGTATTTCAGGTTCTGACTTTGTAGAAATGTTTGTCGGGGTTGGTGCAAGTCGTGTTCGTTCTCTTTTTGAAGATGCCAAAAAAGCAGCACCAGCTATCATCTTTATCGATGAAATTGATGCTGTTGGACGTCAACGTGGAGTTGGTCTTGGCGGAGGAAATGATGAACGTGAACAAACCTTGAACCAACTCTTGATTGAGATGGATGGTTTTGAGGGAAATGAAGGGATTATCGTCATCGCTGCTACAAACCGTTCAGATGTACTTGACCCAGCCCTTCTGCGTCCAGGACGTTTTGATAGAAAAAGTATTGGTTGGTAGTCCTGATGTTAAGGGGCGCGAAGCAATCTTGAAAGTTCATGCTAAGAACAAGCCTTTAGCAGAAGATGTTGATTTGAAATTGGTGGCTCAACAAACTCCTGGCTTTGTTGGTGCTGATTTAGAGAATGTCTTGAATGAAGCGACTTTTAGTTCTCGCTCGTCGTAATAAATCAATCATTGATGCCTCAGATATTGATGAAGCAGAAGATAGAGTTATTGCTGGACCTTCTAAGAAAGATAAGACAGTTTCACAAAAAAAGAACGTGAATTGGTTGCCTATCATGAGGCAGGACATACCATTGTAGGTCTAGTCTTGTCGAATGCCCGTGTTGTTCATAAAGTTACTATCGTACCACGCGGACGTGCAGGCGGATACATGATTGCACTTCCTAAAGAAGATCAAATGCTTCTTTCTAAAGAAGATATGAAAGAGCAATTGGCTGGATTAATGGGTGGACGTGTAGCTGAAGAAATTATCTTTAATGTCCAAACTACAGGAGCTTCAAACGATTTTGAACAAGCGACACAAATGGCGCGTGCAATGGTTACAGAGTACGGTATGAGTGAAAAACTTGGCCCAGTACAATATGAGGGCAATCATGCTATGTTTGGAGCACAAAGCCCTCAAAAATCAATTTCAGAACAAACAGCTTATGAAATTGACGAAGAGGTTCGTTCATTATTGAATGAGGCACGAAATAAAGCTGCTGAAATTATTCAGTCAAATCGTGAAACTCACAAGTTGATTGCAGAAGCATTATTGAAATACGAAACATTGGATAGTATACAAATTAAAGCTCTTTTTGAAACAGGAAAGATGCCTGAAACAGTAGAAGAGGAATCACATGCATTATCTTATGATGAAGTAAAGTCAAAAATGAATGACGAAAAATAACCCCGAGAGAGGCATGTCCTCTCTTTTTTGTACAGTTGAGGAGGTAAAGGGGACAGAATAGGTGAAATAGTCCCAATTAGCTTCTTTATTTGTTAAACTGTATCTAGAAAGGGGAAGATTATGTTTAAAGAATTATATGAAGAAGTCCAAGGGATTGTGTACAAGTGTAGAAATGAATATTACCTTCATTTATGGGAGTTATCGGATTGGGACCAAGAGGGTATGATTTGCTTACATGAATTGATTAGTAGAGAAGAAGGAATAGTAGAAGATATTCCTCGTTTAAGGAAATATTTTAAGACCAAGTTTCGGAATCGAATCTTAGACTATATCCGTAAACAAGAAAGTCAAAAACGGAGATATGATAAAGAACCGTATGAAGAAGTAGGTGAGATCAGTCATCGTATAAGCGAGGGAGGTCTGTGGCTAGATGATTATTATCTCTTTCATGAAACATTAAAAGATTATAGAAGTAAACAAAATAAAGAGCAACAAGAAGAGTTAGAACGCGTCTTAAACAATGAACGCTTTCGAGGTCGTCAAAGAGTCCTAAGAGACTTACGTATTGTGTTTAAAGAGTTTGATATTCGTACCCACTAGGAAGTCATGCAAAAAAGGGTAAATTCCCAAACTAAGTTCCACCGCTAATCCAAGTGGAAGTTAGTCTGATAAAAATCATAAAAACCAGTAGAATTCCGTGTCAGGGTAAGTTCCACTGGTTTTAATACTGCTTGATTTCATCGCTTTTGTAGCCGAAAGGAATCGGAAAAAAGAGCGCACAAAAACCTCTCATCTGAAAGCGTTTCAAATTAAGTTCCGCTATGGTGGAACTTAGTGTGAGACGTTTGAATGGGTTTTTAGGTTAGTTTTTAGAACTTATGTTGGAGTAATGTAGAAGACTGACAGACGTCTTCTGCAGGTATTTTAGAAATACCAAGAAGTTTAGGAATTTCTTCTCCATAAGTAAAGTCAAAAAGTTCATAGGCTGACTTTCCATTCAAAGCAGCGCGTTTGACGCTGTTGACATGCGAACAAACTAGATTGATGTCCTCCTGAGTTAAGTTGTCAAAAGAAGTTCCCTTAGGTAGAATGTCACGAATTAGTGTGTGATTTTTCTCAATTCTCCCTTTCTGGTCAGAGCGATTAGGATCACAAAAGAAGAGTTTACTCTCTCCTCGAACATCCATTTCGATGTCATCAACCCTGGCAAACTCTCCACCATTATCTGTGAGGATGACAGGAAAGAGTTGACAGAAATCTTTATCCGCTTGGTGAAGGGTGTTCTTGATATCATAGAGGTGTTTAGTAACCTCAAGGGCAGTTTTATTATCCAGAAGTCTAGCGAAGATAAAGTTACAGAAAGATAAATTGAAGGTGAGTAGGACTTTACCTCCCATTCTCCCTATAACGGTGTCCATTTCCAGCCAAGAATTCAGTTGGTTAAGGGATAAATAATTTTGGAAATCCTCATAGGAGCGGCCTTTTTTGGCTTCTTTAGGGATGGAAGGTAGCTTACTTTTCCGTCTTTCTTTGAATTTAACGGCTCTGACTAGGTCAATAGGAGCGATAGATAGGTATCCTTTTCGGATATGTCGATAGACAGTTGAGGAGCTGACATCAAGGTTATGAGTTTTGAGGATATGATAGATGTGTTGTCCTTTTTTTACACCCTCAGAAATGACTTTGTCCATGTCCCAGAAGGTCTTGGAATTGAGGGGAGTTCCTTCACGAGCTTCGACAAGAGTTTGTTCGTATTGTTTTTGAGCTTGCTTAGCGAGGTAGAAGATTTTTTTAAATCCACAATTTTGTCTTCTTTTAGGGCACCCATTACAGACAAAGGGAGCCTTAGCGAGTAGAGGGCAAGGAAGGTTGTTAGAGGTAGAGTCTCTAACTTGTCTGTTTCGTTTGACTTCTTTGGAAACAGTAGTCGGATTTTTTTAGAATAAGTTGTCCGATAGCTTTGAAGGTTTCACCGCGCTCTAAGCCCTAATTGAATATCATTACGTTCTGAAAGGGTAAGGTTTTTATGTTTTGTCATAGTGGACCTCATTTCTAACTCAAACGTCTCATACTTAATTCCACCATAAAAAAATCCGTTTTAGACTAATTTCCACTTCGGTTGGGCAAGTGGAAGTTACTTTGAGAAGTTAGCACGGTAAAAAAATGAAAAAAATTAGAAAAAGTAGTTGACAAAGTTTAAAAAGTCGGTATAATAGTAAGAGTTGAAAACACCAACTCAGGTCCGTTGGTCAAGGGGTTAAGACACCGCCTTTTCACGGCGGTAACACGGGTTCGAATCCCGTACGGACTATGGTATGTTGCAGATGAAATACTGATTGAAAAAAATTAAAAAAAGTTTCAAAAAAGTGTTGACAAGCGAAAGCGACTGTGATATACTAATATAGTTGTCGCTTGAGAGAAGCAAGTGACAAAGACCTTTGAAAACTGAACAAGACGAACCAATGTGCAGGGCACTACAACAACTGTTGTAGTACTGAACAATGAAAAAACAATAAATCTGTCAGTGACAGAAATGAGTGAGAACTCAAACTTTTAATGAGAGTTTGATCCTGGCTCAGGACGAACGCTGGCGGCGTGCCTAATACATGCAAGTAGAACGCTGAAGGAGGAGCTTGCTTCTCTGGATGAGTTGCGAACGGGTGAGTAACGCGTAGGTAACCTGCCTGGTAGCGGGGGATAACTATTGGAAACGATAGCTAATACCGCATAACAGTAGATGTTGCATGACATTTGCTTAAAAGGTGCAATTGCATCACTACCAGATGGACCTGCGTTGTATTAGCTAGTTGGTGGGGTAACGGCTCACCAAGGCGACGATACATAGCCGACCTGAGAGGGTGATCAGTACACTGGGACTGAGACACAGTACCCAGACTCCTACGGGAGGCGACAGTAGGGAATCTTCGGCAATGGACGGAAGTCTGACCGAGCAACGCCGCGTGAGTGAAGAAGGTTTTCGGATCGTAAAAGCTCTGTTGTAAGAGAAGAACGAGTGTGAGAGTGGAAAGTTCACACTGTGACGGTATCTTACCAGAAAGGGACGGCTAACTACGTGCCAGCGTACGCGGTAATACGTAGGGTCCCGAGCGTTGTCCGGATTTATTGGGCGTAAAGCGAGCGCAGGCGGTTAGATAAGTCTGAAGTTAAAGGCTGTGGCTTAACCATAGTACGCTTTGGAAACTGTTTAACTTGAGTGCAAGAGGGAGAGTGGAATTCCATGTGTAGCGGTGAAATGCGTAGATATATGGAGGAACACCGGTGGCGAAAGCGGCTCTCTGGCTTGTAACTGACGCTGAGGCTCGAAAGCGTGGGGAGCAAACAGGATTAGATACCCTGGTAGTCCACGCCGTAAACGATGAGTGCTAGGGTGTTAGACCCTTTCCGGGGTTTAGTGCCGTAGCTAACGCATTAAGCACTCCGCCTGGGGAGTACGACCGCAAGGTTGAAACTCAAAGGAATTGACGGGTAGCGCACAAGCGGTGGAGCATGTGGTTTAATTCGAAGCAACGCGAAGAACCTTACCAGGTCTTGACATCCCTCTGACCGCTCTAGAGATAGAGTTTTTCCTTCGGGACAGAGGTGACAGGTGGTGCATGGTTGTCGTCAGCTCGTGTCGTGAGATGTTGGGTTAAGTCCCGCAACGAGCGCAACCCCTATTGTTAGTTGCCATCATTGAGTTGGGCACTCTAGCGAGACTGCCGGTAATAAACCGGAGGAAGGTGGGGATGACGTCAAATCATCATGCCCCTTATGACCTGGGCTACACACGTGCTACAATGGCTGGTACAACGAGTCGCAAGCCGGTGACGGCAAGCTAATCTCTTAAAAGCCAGTCTCAGTTCGGATTGTAGGTCGCAACTCGCCTACATGAAGTCGGAATCGCTAGTAATCGCGGATCAGCACGCATGCGGTGAATACGTTCCCAGGCTTTGTACACACCGCCCGTCACACCACGAGAGTTTGTAACACCCGAAGTCGGTGAGGGTAACCGTAAGGAGCCAGCCGCCTAAGGTGGGATAGATGATTGGGGTGAAGTCGTAACAAGGTAGCCGTATCGGAAGGTGCGGCTGGATCACCTCCTTTCTAAGGAAAAGGAACTGCGCATTGGTCTTGTTTAGTCTTGAGAGGTCTTGTGGGTGCCTTTAGCTCAGCTGGGAGAGCGCCTGCTTTGCACGCAGGAGGTCAGCGGTTCGATCACTGCTAGGCTCCATTGGTGAGAGATCACCAAGTAATGCACATTGAAAATTGAATATCTATATCAAATAGTAACAAGAAAATAAACCGAAAACGCTGTAGTATTAATAAGAGTTTATGACTGAAAGGTCAGAAAATAAGGTTAAGTTAATAAGGGCGCACGGTGGATGCCTTGGCACTAGGAGCCGAAGAAGGACGTGACAAACGACGATATGCCTTGGGTAGCTGTAAGTAAGCGATGATCCAGGGATTTCCGAATGGGGGAACCCAACAGGTACTACCTGTTACCCATATCTGTTAAGGATGTGAGGAGGAAGACGCAGTGAACTGAAACATCTAAGTAGCTGCAGGAAGAGAAAGCAAAAGCGATTGCCTTAGTAGCGGCGAGCGAAACGGCAGAAGGGCAAACCGAAGAGTTTACTCTTCGGGGTTGTAGGACTGCACAATGTGGACTCAAAGATTATAGAAGAATGATTTGGGAAGATCAGCCAAAGAGAGTAATAGCCTCGTATTTAAAATAGTCTTTGTACCTAGCAGTATCCTGAGTACGGCGGGACACGTGAAATCCCGTCGGAATCTGGGAGGACCATCTCCCAACCCTAAATACTCCCTAGTGACCGATAGTGAACCAGTACCGTGAGGGAAAGGTGAAAAAGCACCCCGGGAGGGGAGTGAAATAGAACCTGAAACCGTGTGCCTACAACAAGTTCGAGCCCGTTAATGGGTGAGAGCGTGCCTTTTGTAGAATGAACCGGCGAGTTACGTTATGATGCGAGGTTAAGTTGAAGAGACGGAGCCGTAGGGAAACCGAGTCTGAATAGGGCGCCATAGTATCATGACGTAGACCCGAAACCATGTGACCTACCCATGAGCAGGTTGAAGGTGCGGTAAGACGCACTGGAGGACCGAACCAGGGCACGTTGAAAAGTGCTTGGATGACTTGTGGGTAGCGGAGAAATTCCAAACGAACTTGGAGATAGCTGGTTCTCTCCGAAATAGCTTTAGGGCTAGCGTCGACATAAAGATTCTTGGAGGTAGAGCACTGTTTGGGTGAGGGGTCCATCCCGGATTACCAATCTCAGATAAACTCCGAATGCCAATGAATTATGGTCGGCAGTCAGACTGCGAGTGCTAAGATCCGTAGTCGAAAGGGAAACAGCCCAGACCACCAGCTAAGGTCCCAAAATAATTGTTAAGTGGAAAAGGATGTGGGGTTGCACAGACAACTAGGATGTTAGCTTAGAAGCGACTATTCATTCAAAGAGTGCGTAATAGCTCACTAGTCGAGTGACCCTGCGCCGAAAAATGTACCGGGGCTAAAACAATTTACCGAAGCTGTGGATACCTTTATAGGTATGGTAGGAGAGCGTTCTATGTGTGAAGAAGGTGTACCGTGAGGAGCGCTGGAACGCATAGAAGTGAGAATGCCGGTATGAGTAGCGAAAGACAGGTGAGAATCCTGTCCACCGTAAGACTAAGGTTTCCAGGGGAAGGCTCGTCCGCCCTGGGTTAGTCGGGACCTAAGGAGAGACCGAAAGGTGTATCCGATGGACAACAGGTTGATATTCCTGTACTGGAGTATGTAGTGATGGAGGGACGCAGTAGGCTAACTAAAGCAGACGATTGGAAGAGTCTGTCTAAGCAGTGAGGTGTGAACTGAGTTAAATGCTTAGTTCTGTAACATTGAGCTGTGATGGGGAGCGAAGTTTAGTAGCGAAGTTAGTGACGTCACACTGCCAAGAAAAGCTTCTAGCGTTTAAACATACTCTACCCGTACCGCAAACCGACACAGGTAGTCGAGGGCGAGTAGCCTCAGGTGAGCGAGAGAACTCTCGTTAAGGAACTCGGCAAAAATGACCCCGTAACTTCGGGAGAAGGGGTGCTGACTTTAAGTCAGTCGCAGTGAATAAGTACCCAAGCAACTGTTTATCAAAAAACACAGCTCTCTGCTAAATCGTAAGATGATGTATAGGGGGTGACGCCTGCCCGGTGCTGGAAGGTTAAGAGGAGTGCTTAGCGCAAGCGAGGGTATGAATTGAAGCCCCAGTAAACGGCGGTAGTAACTATAACGGTCCTAAGGTAGCGAAATTCCTTGTCGGGTAAGTTCCGACCCGCACGAAAGGCGTAATGATTTGGGCACTGTCTCAACGAGAGACTCGGTGAAATTTTTAGTACCTGTGAAGATGCAGGTTACCCGCGACAGGACGGAAAGACCCCATGGAGCTTTACTGCAGTTTGATATTGAGTGTCTGTACCACATGTACAGGATAGGTAGGAGTCTATGAGATCGGGACGCCAGTTTCGAAGGAGACGATGTTGGGATACTACCCTTGTGTTATGGTACTCTAACCCGGATAGGTGATCCCTATCGGAGACAGTGTCTGACGGGCAGTTTGACTGGGGCGGTCGCCTCCTAAAAAGGTAACGGAGGCGCCCAAAGGTTCCCTCAGAATGGTTGGAAATCATTCGCAGAGTGTAAAGGTATAAGGGAGCTTGACTGCGAGAGCTACAACTCGAGCAGGGACGAAAAGTCGGGCTTAGTGATCCGGTGGTTCCGTATGGAAGGTACATCGCTCAACGGATAAAAAAGCTACCCTGGGGATAACAGGCTTATCTCCCCAAGAGTTCACATCGACGGGGAGGTTTGGCACCTCGATGTCGGCTCGTCGCATCCTGGGGCTGTAGTCGGTCCCAAGGGTTGGGCTGTTCGCCCATTAAAGCGGCACGCGAGCTGGGTTCAGAACGTCGTGAGACAGTTCGGTCCCTATCCGTCGCGGGCGTAGGAAATTTGAGAGGATCTGCTCCTAGTACGAGAGGACCAGAGTGGACTTACCGCTGGTGTACCAGTTGTCTTGCCAAAGGCATCGCTGGGTAGCTATGTAGGGAAGGGATAAACGCTGAAAGCATCTAAGTGTGAAACCCACCTCAAGATGAGATTTCCCATGATTTTATATCAGTAAGAGCCCTGAGAGATGATCAGGTAGATAGGTTAGAAGTGGAAGTGTGGCGACACATGTAGCGGACTAATACTAATAGCTCGAGGACTTATCCAAAGTAACTGAGAATATGAAAGCGAGAGGTTTTCTTGGTTTGAATAGATATTCAATTTTGAGTAGGTATTACTCAGAGTTAAGTGACGATAGCCTAGGAGATACACCTGTACCCATGCCGAACACAGAAGTTAAGCCCTAGAACGCCGGAAGTAGTTGGGGGTTGCCCCCTGTGAGATATGGAAGTCGCTTAGCTTTAATCCGCCATAGCTCAGTTGGTAGTAGCGCATGACTGTTAATCATGATGTCGTAGGTTCGAGTCCTACTGGCGGAGTAGTTAATTAAAGGAGGTTTTGACCTCTTTTTTTGTTATATAATTAATAATCTATCTCGCACCTAACAAAGCGAGATATTTTTCTTGATGAGAGAGGTTTCAGCGACCATCATTTTTGAACAGTGATAGCACTTGAATAGACGCTTTCTAAGGAGAATTCTAGTAGGCATACCAGTCGTTTCAAGATAAGGAATTTTAGAAGGTTTTTGAAAATCATATTTCTTCATTTGACTTCCGCACTCAGGGCAAGATGGAGCCTCACAATCTAGTTTAGCAATGATTTCTTTGTGGGTATCCATATTAACAACATCCATAATTTGGATATTAGGGTCTTTAATGTCTAGTAATTTTTGTGATAAAATGTAATTGTTCCATATGATTCTTTCTAATGAGTTGTTTTGTCGTTTTTTTCATTATAGGTCATATGGGACTTTTTTTCTAACAAAATAGGCTCCATAATATCTATAGGGGATTTACCCACTACAAATATTATAGAGCCACAAATATTATAGTTACTTTTCTTTTTAATAATTATAAAGTGCTTCATTTCTATTCAATCACTTTATAGCTTAAACTGAGAAAGATTCAATGCAATGGTAATCGTACAGGATGATTTGTAATAAGGATAATTTTTTTGTAAATCATTTATAGGAAATTTTTTTATTTTTTTAGGGATTTAATAGTTTGTTTTTTTGATGTAAGATATTTGTTTCTATTTTGTCAACTTTTCCTATTTTTTTTCTCTTGTTGAGGTTGGTATTTTTAACAATTCAGGAATTATTAATGATTAATTAAAAATTTTTTTGTTAGAATAAGGTCATAAAAAAAGAAAAAGGAGTATATATTTATGCTACAAAGTATTTATGATCAGATGACAGATTTCTATAACAGTATCGAAGAAGAGTATGCTACTTTCTTTGGTAATAGTTGGGACTGGGAATATTTTCATTTTAAATTTTTAATTTATTATTTAGTTAGATATGGCATTGGGTGTCGTAGGGATTTTATTGTTTACCATTATCGTGTTGCTTATCGTTTGTATCTTGAAAAAAATTGATAATGAAACAAGGTTTTGTTGCTTGTTGAGATGTTTTGAGTAAATTTCCGAACAAATTTGTTATTTTATAGAAAAATAATAATAAATAGCTGGTTATTTTTCTAAATCATTTTTTAATAGTTGGAAATAGCAAATCTTTCTATTGTTTCTTCTTGATAAAAAGGCGATTTTTTCTTATAATAAATTGTAAGATATAATTGCAGGTGAGAGTCCTGCCATGTATGTGAGAAAGGAAGAGCCTGAGGGCTCAGACAAGATTATGACTTCAGTTGTTGTTGTAGGTACCCAATGGGGTGATGAAGGTAAAGGGAAGATTACAGACTTCCTTTCAGTGAATGCAGAAGTGATTGCACGTTACCAAGGTGGTGATAATGCAAGTACACGATTGTGATCGATGGTAAGAAATTTAAGTTGCACTTGATTCCATCTGGAATTTTCTTCCCTGAAAAAATCTCTGTTATTGGGAATGGTATGGTTGTAAATCCTAAATCTCTTGTAAAAGAGTTGAGCTATCTTCATGAGGAAGGTGTGACAACTGATAACTTACGTATTTCTGATCGTGCGCATGTTATTTTGCCTTATCATATCGAGTTGGATCGCTTGCAAGAAGAAGCTAAGGGCGACAATAAGATTGGTACGACAATTAAGGGAATTGGTCCAGCTTATATGGACAAAGGGTCGCTCGTGTTGGGATTCGTATCGCAGATCTTTTTGGATAAAGATATTTTTCCGTGAGCGTTTAGAACGTAACCTTGCTGAGAAGAATCGTCTTTTTGAAAAATTGTATGACAGTAAAGCGATTGATTTCGATGATATTTTTGAAGAGTATTACGAATATGGTCAACAAATCAAAAAATATGTAACAGATACATCTGTTATCTTGAACGATGCGCTTGATAATGGTAAACGTGTGCTTTTTGAAGGTGCACAAGGTGTTATGCTAGATATCGACCAAGGTACTTATCCATTTGTTACGTCATCAAACCCTGTGGCTGGTGGTGTTACGATTGGTTCTGGTGTTGGTCCAAGTAAGATTGACAAGGTTGTAGGTGTATGTAAAGCCTATACGAGTCGTGTAGGAGACGGTCCTTTCCCAACTGAGTTGTTTGATGAAGTGGGAGAACGTATCCGTGAAGTTGGTCATGAGTATGGTACAACAACTGGTCGTCCACGTCGTGTGGGTTGGTTTGACTCAGTTGTGATGCGTCATAGTCGTCGTGTTTCTGGTATTACTAATCTTTCATTGAACTCTATCGATGTTTTGAGCGGTTTGGATACTGTGAAAATCTGTGTGGCCTATGATCTTGATGGTCAACGTATTGACTACTATCCAGCTAGTCTTGAGCAATTGAAACGTTGCAAGCCTATCTATGAAGAGTTGCCAGGTTGGTCAGAAGATATTACTGGAGTTCGTAATTTGGAAGATCTTCCTGAGAATGCGCGTAACTACGTTCGTCGTGTGAGTGAATTGGTTGGCGTTCGTATTTCTACTTTCTCAGTAGGTCCTGGTCGTGAACAAACAAATATTTTAGAAAGTGTTTGGTCCTAAGAGATTTTTAAGATTTGTTTAAGATAGTTCGGGTATACTATAAACAGTTACAAGAAGACCTCCTAACTTGTTGTAACAAATATAAACTTTTCTTTTTCATAATAATCTCCCTATAAAGTCACCGCATTCGGTGGCTTTTTTTGTGTTGGGATTCATGATATAATAATAAAATCGATAAGTAGGAAAAGAGAAACGGATGAATTATACAGTTGAAGAAAAAGAAGTCTTCATGAGAGAGGCCTTGAGAGAGGCTGAGATTGCTCTTGAACACGATGAAATTCCAATTGGTTGTGTGATTGTCAAGGACGGAGCAATCATTGGCCGTGGGCATAATGCGCGTGAAGAGTTGCAACGAGCAGTTATGCATGCGGAGATTATGGTCATAGAGAATGCGAACTTGAGTGAGGAGAGTTGGCGCTTGCTGGATTGCACGCTTTTTGTGACTATTGAGCCTTGTGTCATGTGTAGTGGGGCGATTGGACTTGCCCGCATTCCAAACGTGGTCTATGGGGCTAAAAACCAGAAATTTGGCGCTGCTGGGAGTTTGTACGATATCTTGACAGATGAGCGTCTCAACCATCGTGTGGATGTTGAAACGGGAATTTTGGAAGATGAATGCGCAGCTATTATGCAGAACTTTTTTAGAAATAGACGGAAAAAATAATTTTGCTTTTAAAATGAAGAGGAATGTGATATAATAAATAGTGGAGCAACAGTTCTGCGTGAAGCGGGTCAGGGGAGGAATCCAGCAGCCCTAAGCGATTTGAATCGTGTGCTCTTTTTTTCGTGCTTTTTCCGAATAAATAAGATAGAATAATCTAGAATAAATGATAATAGAAAAGAGAAGATGATGAAAATTCGTGGTTTTGAATTGGTTTCGACTTTTACAGATGAAAATTTATTACCCAAGCGTGAGACAGCGCATGCGGCTGGTTACGACTTAAAGGTTGCGGAACGGACTGTGATTGCACCAGGAGAGATTGTCTTGGTTCCGACAGGGGTTAAGGCTTATATGCAACCGACTGAGGTTCTCTACCTCTATGATCGCTCTTCAAACCCTCGTAAGAAGGGCTTGGTCTTGATTAACTCGGTTGGTGTCATTGATGGGGATTATTATGGAAATCCTGGGAATGAAGGGCATATTTTTGCTCAGATGAAGAATATCACAGACCAAGAGGTTGTTCTTGAAGTTGGGGAACGTGTGGTCCAGGCTGTCTTTGCTCCTTTCTTAATTGCAGATGGAGATGCAGCTGATGGCGTGCGAACTGGTGGATTTGGATCGACTGGGCACTAGAATGAAGATTATCTTTGTACGTCATGGAGAGCCAGATTATAGTATGCTTGATAAACTTGAAAATCCGCAACTCTATAGTGGTTTTGGTCGTGATTTAGCACCATTGACAGGAAAAGGTCGCAGTCTGGCAAAAGAAGTTGCTAAAACTGCATGTTTTGGAAAGGCAGAGATTATTATTTCATCGTCTGTGACGAGGGCTTTAGAAACAGCCCATTATATAGCAGTTGAAACAGGATTGGACTTATTTGTGGAGCCGTTTTTTCATGAGTGGCGTCCAGACTTAGATGGTACTAACTCTGATTTAACTAGTGTATTGGTAGCTCATGAATATTATCTAAAACATCAAGGAAGTTTACCTGAAGATTCTCCTTATCGCTATGAAACAGCTCTGGAGATGCGTCATCGTTTTTTAAGAACTTTGGAAAAATATAAAAATTATAAAACTATTATCATTGTAACTCACGGAATGCTCATGCGTCAGTTTGTGCCAAATGAGAAGATTGATTTTTGCCAAGTGATTGAGTGTGAGTTAGAGATATAGAAAGAGGTTTATCATCGCAAAAAAAGCGACATTTGTATGTCAAAAATTGTGGGTATAATTCCCCTAAATATCTGGGGCGTTGCCCCAACTGTGGAGTCTTGGTCTTCTTTTTGTAGAAGAGGTTGAGGTTGCCGAGGTAAAGAATGCGCGTGTGTCCTTGACAGGTGAGAAAAAGAAAGAAAGAAGAAATTTGCGACCGGCTTGCTCGCTTGTCTCTTCTCGTATCTTTGAGAAGCGTCGGACTTCTTGCTTTACTAATCCAGATTTAAAAAGATTTTTTTAGAGGAAAAACGGTGCTAAAAGCATAGAGTTTATAGTGGTGAGATGGCAATGGCTGTGTTAAGGCTTCCGTTTTGGCAGCTACCAAGGAGAATTATCAGCTTTCTGTCGATTTGTTTGCTGTCGGAGTTACCAACCAGAAGAAATTCACTAAAACACTGAAGCAGTGGCAAGATTGCGGAATCAAGATTGGATAGTTTTATGGGGATCTTAATATGAAAATTATTTTTATCCGTCACGGAGAGCCAAATTACCGTGAGTTAGAGGAGCGTTCCTATACTGGATTCGGGATAGATTTGGCACCCTTATCTGAGAAAGGAAGACAACAAGCTCAGGAACTTTGCAAAAATCCTTTGTTTGGCTCAGCTGATATCCTGGTGTCTTCTGCAGTCACAAGAGCTTTAGAAACGGCTTCTTATGTGGCTTGTGCTACGGGACTTCCTTTGAGAGTGGAGCCATTATTGCATGAATGGCAGGTCTATGAAAGTGGCATAGATAGATTTGAAGAAGCTAGAAGACTATTTCTAGAAAATAAGGGGGAGTTACTTCCTAATAGTCCTATTCAATATGAGACAGCTACGGAGATGAAGTCTCGTTTTCTAGAATGCATGGCTAAGTATCGAGATTACCAGACCGTGATAGTGGTAACTCACAACATGCTCATGCGTCAGTTTGTGCCAAATGAGAAGATTGATTTTTGCCAAGTGGTTGAGTGTGAATTAGAGATATAGAAAGAGGTTTATCATCGCAAAGAAAAAAGCGACATTTGTATGTCAAAATTGTGGGTATAATTCACCTAAATATCTGGGGCGTTGCCCCAACTGTGGGTCTTGGTCTTCTTTTGTAGAAGAGGTTGAGGTTGTCGAGGTCAAGAATGCGCGCGTGTCCTTGACAGGTGAGAAAACCAAGCCCATGAAACTGGCTGAGGTGACTTCGATCAACGTCAATCGAACCAAGACAGAGATGGAGGAATTCAACCGTGTACTTGGAGGCGGAGTGGTACCAGGAAGTCTCGTCCTCATAGGTGGGGATCCTGGAATTGGGAAATCAACCCTTCTCCTACAAGTCTCAACCCAGCTGTCTCAAGTGGGAACGGTTCTTTACGTAAGTGGGGAAGAGTCTGCCCAGCAGATTAAACTACGAGCAGAGCGCTTGGGAGATATTGATAGCGAGTTTTATCTCTATGCAGAGACCAATATGCAGAGTGTTCGCGCAGAGGTAGAAAAGAATTCAGCCAGACTTCCTCATTATTGACTCTATTCAGACCATTATGTCTCCTGAAATTTCAGGGGTGCAGGGGTCTGTTTCTCAAGTGCGTGAGGTGACGGCTGAACTTATGCGACTGGCTAAAAACTAATAACATTGCCATCTTTATTGTAGGGCATGTGACCAAGGAGGGAACCTTGGCTGGGTACTCGTATGTTGGAGCATATGGTGGATACGGTGCTTTACTTTTGAAGGGGAACGTCACCATACCTTCCGTATTCTGAGAGCGGTCAAAAAAACCGTTTTGGCTCCACTAATGAGATTGGGATTTTTTTGAGATGCAGTCAGGTGGCTTGGTTGAGGGTTCTCAATCCGAGTCAAGTTTTCTTAGAAGAGCGTTTGGATGGGGCAACTGGTTCATCAATCGTGGTAACTATGGAAGGGACGCGTCCGATTTTGGCGGAGGTTCAGGCTTTGGTGACACCGACCATGTTTGGAAATGCCAAGCGTACAACGACAGGACTTGATTTTAATCGTGCTAGCTTGATTATGGCTGTTTTGGAAAAACGGGCAGGTCTTCTCTTGCAAAATCAGGATGCTTACCTCAAATCTGCTGGCGGTGTCAAATTGGATGAACCTGCGATTGACTTAGCTGTTGCGGTTGCCATTGCTTCGAGCTATAAAGACAAGCCAACCAATCCTCAGGAATGTTTTGTAGGAGAACTAGGTTTGACTGGAGAAGTTCGGCGCGTAAATCGTATCGAGCAACGCATCAATGAAGCTGCTAAACTAGGATTTACTAAGATTTATGTACCTAAGAATTCCTTGACAGGAATTACTCCGCCTAAGGAAATTCAGGTAATTGGAGTGACAACGATTCAGGAAGTTTTGAAAAAGGTTTTTGCTTAATCTGTGACAAATCCTCTTAAAAATGATAAGATAGGAGAAATATTTGACTATCAAATTTTCAAGGAGGGAATCGTGTCGTATTTTGAACAGTTTATGCAAGCCAATCAGGCTTATGTTGCCCTACATGGGCAGTTAAATCTGCCACTTAAACCCAAAACTAGAGTAGCCATTGTAACCTGTATGGACTCTCGTCTGCACGTTGCGCAAGCTCTGGGCTTGGCACTTGGGGATGCTCATATTTTGCGGAATGCAGGTGGTCGAGTGACTGAGGACATGATTCGTTCGCTGGTTATTTCCCAGCAACAAATGGGGACAAGAGAGATTGTGGTGTTGCACCATACAGACTGTGGTGCTCAAACTTTTGAAAATGGTCCTTTTCAGGAGTATTTAAAAGAGGAACTAGGTGTTGATGTGTCAGATCAGGACTTTTTACCTTTCCAAGATATAGAGGAGAGTGTACGCGAGGATATGCAACTCCTTATCGAGTCTCCCCTAATACCAGATGATGTCATTATCTCTGGTGCCATTTACGATGTTGATACAGGAAGTATGACAGTCGTAGAATTGTAAATACTTCATTTAGAAAGAAAGTGTATGAAGAAAAACAGTATTTTATTTATTTTTATTTTATTGCTATGTATTGGTTTGCAGTATGAAACTATCTACTATACGGATGGTTCGATGTCAGGTGCGGAATATGGACTAATGGGAGTTTCTATCTTTCTAGCTCTCTTTTACATGATTCCGGCTCTTTATTTCCTCTTCCGTACTGGGAAAAAAATGGGAATTGCCAAAAGAATGCCTTGATCTTGTCTTTATTGGGTGGGATGTTCCTCTCAGGCTGGTTGTCTAGCTTTTCTAATACCTATATCCATGATTTGCTGGGTATTCTTTTTCCCAGATAGTGCATTTTTAAATGCCTTTGAAAGTGCTATTGTGGCTCCTTTGGTAGAAGAACCGTTGAAATTGTTGCCACTTGTCTTTGTTTTGGCTTTGATTCCTGTGCGAAAATTAAAATCTTTGTTTTTACTTGGAATTGCTTCTGGTTTGGGATTTCAAATGATTGAGGATATTGGCTACATTCGTACGGATTTGCCAGAGGGCTTTGACTTTACTATTTCGAGAATTTTAGAGCGTATCATCTCAGGAATTGCCTCTCACTGGACTTTTTTTCAGGTCTAGCTGTAGTAGGTGTTTACTTGCTTTACAGAGCCTATAAAGGGCAGAAGGTTGACAAGAAAGAGGGGCTTATTTTCCTAGGTTTAGCCTTGGGAACTCACTTCCTGTTTAATTCTCCTTTTGTGGAGTTAGATACAGAGTTGCCACTAGCGATTCCAGTAGTTACGGCTATTACTCTTTATGGTTTTTATCAGGCTTATCGCTTTGTTGAGAAGCACAATGAGTTGATGAACTAGAATATTTTTCAAAAGAATGATACAAGGGCACAAATATGTTGCCCTTCTTTTTATTTTTTTGATTGAAAAAAATAGTGCAAAAAAAGCGCTACAATGGTAGATGGAAAAATCTTGTGAAAAACACAAGCGATACATATATACCGGAGGAAATCATGTCTTTTTCTGATTTAAAGCTGTTTGCCCTTTCTTCGAATCAAGAATTGGCAAAACGTGTAGCGCAGGAGATTGGGATAGAGTTGGGGAAATCAAGTGTTCGTCAATTTTCAGATGGAGAGATTCAGGTCAACATTGAAGAATCAATCCGTGGGAAACACGTCTTTATCCTACAATCAACTAGTTCGCCTGTAAATGACAATCTGCTTGAAATTTTTGATTATGGTAGATGCTTTGAAGCGTGCGAGTGCAGAATCTGTCAATGTTGTCATGCCTTACTATGGGTATGCACGTCAGGATAGAAAGGCGAGAGCGCGTGAGCCAATCACTTCAAAACTTGTCGCAAATATGCTTGAAGTAGCTGGAGTGGATCGTTTGTTGACTATCGACTTGCATGCTGCGCAGATTCAAGGATTCTTTGATATTCCTGTGGATCATTTGATGGGAGCTCCTCTGATTGCGGATTATTTTGAGCGTCGTGGCATGGTTGGTTCTGACTATGTGGTTGTCAGCCCAGACCATGGAGGGGTGACTCGTGCCCGTAAATTGGCAGAATTTTTGAAAACATCTATCGCTATCATTGATAAACGCCGTAGCGTTGATAAGATGAATACCAGTGAAGTCATGAATATCATCGGTAAGGTCGAAGGCAAGACTTGTATCTTGATTGATGATATGATTGATACGGCTGGAACGATTTGTCACGCGGCAGATGCCCTTGCAGAAGCTGGTGCTGTTGAAGTCTATGCGAGCTGTACACACCCAGTTCTTTCTGGTCCTGCTATGGACAATATCCAAAAATCAGCTATTAAAAAATTGGTTGTTTTGGATACCATCTATCTGCCAGAAGAGCGTTTGATTGATAAGATTGAACAGATTTCAATCGCTCATCTCTTGGGGGATGCTATCGTACGTATCCATGAAAAACGCCCACTTTCTCCACTTTTCAGTATTGAGAAAAAGATTTAAGTTTTCACTTAGAATAAAACATACTCCTAGCAGTGAACTGCTAGGAGGTTTTTATATTAAAAATCTGCAAGCCTTTTCAAAATATGCTATACTGATGAAAAGGAGGATTTCTATGAGTCAAGAATTTATCAATCCAAGTGATGGCGTGATTCGTCAGTATCTCGCAACGAGTAAAACCCTTGCTGTGGTGGGCTTGTCAGACCGTGAAGAAACAACTAGCAATCGAGTGACCAAGGAAATGCAGGATCGGGGTTATAAAATTATCCCAGTCAATCCCAAGGTAGCAGGTGGTGAAATATTGGGCGAAAAGGCTTATGATAGCCTAGCAGAGATTCCTTTTCCTGTAGATATTGTCAATGTTTACCGTCGCAGTGAATTTCTGCCAGATGTAGCGCGTGATTTTCTCAAGGCTGATGCCAAGATTTTTTGGGCACAGCTAGGACTTGAAAGTCTGGAAGCGGAAGAAATCTTGCGTGCTGGTGGATGCGAGGACATCGTGATGAATCGTTGCATCAAGAGAGAACATACTCGCTTGATTGAGGAAGCATAAGAAGAAGGTAGCTGATGGGCTACCTTTTGTGTTATACTCAATGAAAATCAAAGAGTAAGCTAGGAAACTAGACGCAGATTGCTCAAAACACTGTTTTGAGGTTGCAGATAGAACTGACGAAGTCAGCTCAAAACACTGTTTTGAGGTTGTAGATAGGACTGACGAAGTCAGCTCAAAACACTGCTTTGAGGTTGTAGATAAGACTGACGAAGTCAGTTACATATATACGGCAAGGAGACGTTGACGTGGTTTGAATAGATTTTCGAAGAGTATTAGAAAATGCCGATAAGGATCTGCATACCAAGACTAGTGAGGATGATGGCTATCCAGCAGATGGCTCCGAGAAGAATGGATTTTCCACTGGATTTGACCATAGCGACCAGATTGGTTTTGAGACCGATAGCACTCATAGCCATGACAATAAGGAATTTAGAGAGTTGTTTGAGAGGGGTAAAGAAACTACTAGACACACCGAGAGAGGTGAGTAGTGTAGTGAGGAGAGAGGCAAGGATAAAGTAAAGGATAAAAAGTGGGAAGACTTTTTTCAGTTGTAGGCTTTGCTTGTTTTCTTGTTGGCGACTTTGCCAGTAGGATAGAAAGAGCGTGATAGGGATAATAGCCAAAGTACGTGTGAGTTTAACAATGGTTGCAGACTCGAGGGTATTGCTTTGGTAAAGACTGTCCCAAGCGCTGGCGGCAGCCGTTACAGAGGAAGTGTCGTTGACCGCAGTCCCTGCAAAGAGGGCGAAGCCTTCATTGGATAGATGAAGCCAGGTGCCGAGGGGTTGGAAAGATGAGCGCAGCCAAGACATTGAAGAAAAAGATAACGGAAATGGCTTGGGCTACTTCCTTTTCCTTAGCATCAATAACAGGCGCTGTCGCCGCAATGGCAGAACCCCCACAGATAGAAGAACCCACTCCAACCAAGGTAGCCAGTTTTGTATCCAGTGCAAAGAAGCGCTGGAAGAAGTAGGCAATAATCAGAGCTATTGAGATAGTGGACAGGATGACAGGGAGCGAAGATTGGCCAACTGCGAAGACCTGCGAGATATTGAGACCAAAACCAAGCAAGACAACGGCATATTGGAGCAATTTTTTAGAACTAAAGGTCAACCCAGCATCCAGTTGTTTATAGGACGAGAGAAAGGGATGTAGGAGCATGCCTATGAAAATGGCAAAAACGGGCGCGCCAATAACAGGGAAGAATCCTCCTAAGTACCAAGATACGATTGAAATGAGAAGGCAGGCCAAGATACCTGCTCCATTTTTTGATAGAAATGACATAAAAACCTCCAAATAAAATACCTTACCATTATAGACCTATAAACAGGAAAAGTAAAATAGAAAGAGGAAAAGCTATTCTATAATGTATTTTTGCGGTCGGGGGGCTTTTGTAGTATAATAGAGATACGTTTTGAAAGTAGGAGGTATCTATGGACTTAACTAAGCGCTTTAATAAACAGTTAGATAAGATTCAAGTTTCGTTGATTCGTCAGTTTGACCAGGCTATTTCTGAGATTCCTGGGGTCTTGCGTTTGACCTTGGGGGAACCTGATTTTACAACGCCAGATCATGTTAAGGAGGCGGCTAAGCGAGCGATTGACCAGAACCAATCCTACTATACAGGGATGAGTGGTCTGCTGACTCTACGTCAGGCAGCTAGTGACTTTGTTAAGGAAAAGTACCAACTGGACTATGCTCCTGAAAATGAAATCTTGGTTACAATTGGGGCGACAGAGGCTTTATCTGCTAGTTTGACGGCTATTTTGGAAGAGGGAGACAAGGTGCTCTTGCCAGCTCCTGCCTATCCAGGTTATGAACCGATTGTCAATCTAGTTGGGGCAGAGGTTGTCGAGATTGATACAACTGAAAATAATTTTGTCTTGACTCCTGAAATGTTGGAGAAGGCCATTTTAGAGCAGGGTGACAAGCTCAAGGCGGTTATTCTCAATTATCCAGCCAATCCGACAGGAATTACCTATAGTCGGGAACAATTGGAAGCCTTGGCAGCTGTTTTACGCAAGTACGAAATTTTTGTTGTCTGTGATGAGGTTTACTCAGAATTGACCTACACAGGGGAAGCCCATGTGTCTCTGGGAACCATGTTGAGAGATCAGGCTATTATTATCAATGGTCTATCTAAATCACATGCCATGACCGGTTGGCGTTTGGGTCTGATTTTCGCTCCTGCGTCCTTCACAGCCCAGTTAATTAAGAGTCACCAGTACTTGGTGACTGCCGCAAATACCATGGCGCAACATGCTGCGGTGGAAGCCTTGACGGCGGGTAAAAACGATGCGGAGCCTATGAAGAAGGAATACATCCAGCGTCGAGATTATATCATCGAAAAAATGACTGCTCTTGGTTTTGAGATTATCAAACCAGACGGTGCCTTCTATATCTTTGCTAAGATTCCAGCTGGCTACAATCAAGATTCCTTTGCCTTTCTCAAGGATTTTGCTCAGAAGAAGGCCGTTGCCTTTATCCCTGGAGCTGCCTTTGGGCGTTACGGAGAAGGTTATGTGCGTCTGTCTTATGCAGCTAGCATGGAGACGATCAAAGAAGCCATGAAACGACTTGAGGAGTACATGAGAGAAGCATGATTCAGTCTATCACGAGTCAAGGCTTGGTGCTCTACAATCGTAACTTTCGTGAGGATGATAAGCTAGTCAAGATTTTTACAGAGCAGGCTGGTAAACGCATGTTTTTTTGTCAAACACGCTGGCCAGTCTAAGCTGGCGCCGGTTATTCAGCCCTTGGTGTTGGCAAGATTTCTCTTGCGAATCAATGATGATGGGCTTAGCTACATTGAGGACTATCATGAGGTGATGACTTTTCCCAAGATTAATAGTGACCTCTTTGTCATGGCCTATGCGACCTATGTAGCGGCTCTTGCAGATGCTAGTTTGCAGGACAATCAGCAGGATGCTCCCTTGTTTGCTTTTTTGCAAAAGACTTTGGAGTTGATGGAAGTAGGCTTAGATTATCAGGTTTTGACCAATATTTTTGAAATCCAAATCTTGACTCGATTTGGAATTAGCCTCAATTTTAATGAGTGTGTCTTCTGCCATCGGGTCGGTCAGGCTTTTGACTTTTCTTTCAAATATGGAGCCTGCCTCTGTCCAGAGCATTATCATGAGGATGAGAGACGTTGCCATCTAAATCCCAATATCCCTTATCTGCTCAATCAATTTCAAGCCATTGATTTTGAGACTTTGGAGACCATTTCGCTCAAGCCTGAAATCAAGCAAGAGCTACGCCAATTTATGGATCAACTCTACGAAGAGTACGTGGGGATTCACCTAAAATCAAAGAAATTTATTGATTCCCTAGCAGACTGGGGACAATTACTAAAAGAGGAAAAGAAATGAAAAAAATCGCAGTAGATGCCATGGGGGGAGATTACGCACCTCAGGCCATCGTTGAGGGTATCAATCAAGCCCTAGCTGACTTTTCAGATATCGAGGTTCAACTCTACGGAGATGAAGCTAAAATCAAGCAATATCTGACAGCGACAGAACGCGTCAGCATTATCCATACGGATGAGAAGATTGATTCAGACGATGAACCTACAAGAGCTATTCGGAAAAAGAAAAATGCCAGTATGGTATTGGCGGCCAAGGCTGTCAAAGAAGGCGAAGCAGACGCTGTTCTCTCAGCTGGGAATACAGGTGCTTTGTTGGCAGCAGGATTTTTCATCGTGGGTCGTATCAAGAATATAGATCGACCTGGACTTATGTCAACCTTGCCGACTATTGATGGGAAAGGTTTTGATATGCTTGACCTCGGTGCTAATGCAGAAAATACAGCCCAGCACCTCCATCAATACGCGGTTCTAGGTTCTTTCTATGCTAAATGTCCGTGGAATTGCGCAACCACGCGTTGGCTTGCTTAACAACGGAACAGAGAGTAGTAAGGGCGACCCGCTTCGTAAGGAAACCTATGAATTGCTGGCGGCTGATGAAAGTTTGAACTTTATCGGAAACGTGGAAGCGCGTGATTTGATGAATGGCGTTGCGGATGTTGTCGTGGCAGATGGTTTCACGGGAAACGCTGTGCTCAAATCCATCGAAGGGACAGCTATGGGAATCATGGGCTTGCTCAAGACCGCTATTACAGGTGGTGGACTTCGAGCGAAACTAGGCGCCCTCCTTCTCAAGGACAGCCTCAGAGGTTTGAAAAAACAGCTCAACTACTCAGATGTTGGTGGAGCGGTCTTGTTTGGTGTTAAGGCACCGGTTGTCAAGACTCATGGCTCAAGCGATGCCAAAGCTGTTTATAGTACGATTCGCCAGATTCGTGCCATGCTAGAAACAGACGTAGTTGCCCAGACTGCGCGTGAATTTTCAGGAGAATAAAAGAGATGACAGAAAAAGAAATTTTTGACCGTATTGTGACCATTATCCAAGAGCGACAGGGAGAGGACTTTGTCGTGACAGAATCCTTGAGTCTGAAAGACGATTTGGATGCTGACTCAGTTGACTTGATGGAGTTTATCTTGACACTGGAAGATGAATTTAATATCGAAATTAGCGATGAGGAAATTGATCAACTCCAAAGTGTAGGAGATGTGGTAGAAGTCGTCAAAAGTAAAGAATAGCAAGAAGCAACATGCAAGTCGTGTTGCTTTTTTATTGTCAGGAAAAATAAAAAATTTAGAACTTTTAGTGGGAATTACGAATAGATAGATAAGGAAGAAAAAGGAGGAATATTTATGTATGTGACCGGTTTTTATCCGTGGTTCATTAAATTATTTTTTAAATAAAATTTAATTTGGTTGTACGTTTTCGAATTCTTTTTCGAATAAATAGGTAAGAGGAAAAAGAGAGGAGTCTGATTCATGTTTATATCAATGTTCTACCCATGGTTTACTAAATTATTTTTTTCAAATAAATTTAATTTAGTTGTACATTTTTCGAATTCTTTTTCGAATAGATAAGTGAGAAGAAAAAGGAAAGGAGTTTGCTTCATGTATCTACCAATTTTTCTATCCGTGGTTTACTAAATTATTTTTTTCAAATAAATTTAATTAGTTGTACATTTTCGAATTGTTTTTTTCGAATAGATAAGTAAGAGGAAAAAGAAAGGAGTTTACTTCATGTATCTACCAATTTTTCTATTCATGGTACATTAAATTATTTTTTTAAAATAAAAATTTAATTTAGTTGTACATTTTCGAATTCTTTTTCGAATAGATAAGTAAGAGGAAAAGGAAGGAGATTAGAAATGATTATTTCAGTTATTTATCCAATCTGGCTATTTAAGTGGCTTAGAGACTAAACATTAAAGATATAACAAAACATAAAAATTGAGGAGAAAAAAGATGACAAATTTTGACAAAATGGAACAGAACTTTGTAGCTCTTACAGAAGAAGAGTTGGTGAATGTGGATGGAGGAGCAATTCCTCTTGTAGCTTGGCTAATCGCTAATCCTGTGACGGCAGCCAAAATTGCTGGTGGAGTTGCTGCAGTGGGAATTGCAGGTTATCATTATGTGACAGGTAAGTGGTAGAAATTAAAGGAGAAATTGCTATGGAAAAATCTATTTTAAAATTTGAAAAAATGACTAATACAGACCTGCAGGAAATTCAAGGGGGAGCATTTCCTCTCCTTATCCCTATTGCCGCTGGTTTTGTTAAAGGATTTGTATATACTGGTGGAGCTATTCTAACAACTCGGGCACTCTTGTCAGGTAATTAGGAGTCTCTTATGAAACAATTCTTATTAGGTTTTGCTGAGGGGTATTTTATCGTATCGCTCATAATCTACATCGCAACGTATTTGATTTTGAGAAATCCAATCAATACCCTATTTTATCCAGAAATTTACCCTGTTTTATTTGGGCTATTTTATCTAGGATATAAGGTCAATAAAAAGTAGTTTAGAGTCTAAACATATAAAAATATATAAAAATTAAGGAGAAAAAAAGATGACAAATTTTGACAAAATGGAACAGAACTTTGTAGCTCTTACAGAAGAAGAGTTGATTAATGTAGATGGGGGAGCAATTCCTCTTGTAGCTTGGTTAATCGCTAATCCTGTGACGGCAGCCAAAATTGCTGGTGGAGTTGCTGCAGTGGGAATTGCAGGTTATCATTATATGACAGGTAAGTGGTAAAAATTAAAGGAGAAATTGCTATGGAAAAATCTATTTTAAAATTTGAAAAAATGACTAATACAGACCTGCAGGAAATTCAAGGGGGAGCATTTCCTCTTCTTATCCCTATTGCCGCTGGTTTTGTTAAAGGATTTGTATATACTGGTGGAGCTATTCTAACAACTCGGGCACTCTTGTCAGGTAATTAGGAGTCTTATAGCAACGAATCAAAAAAGGAGTAACGATGAATCGTAATTTAGAACGGTGTTATCTATTCTGACCATGAATAGATCATACCAGAGGTAGCTTAGAAATAGCAGGGACATTAGAAATTGAAGTAATAAATAGGCTGTCATAAATGTTACTATCAATGATTTATTTGTCCCAAGCTTGCCTAGGGTGACAGTAAAACATCAATTTCCTTTCATACCATATTTTTAGTAGGTAGGATGCTTGTTCTGCCTATTTTTTTATCCAAAAAGTGCAGTTGAGGTGTTTATTTATATCGTTTGGAGTTTATTTGGAGTTTTATATGTATTTTTTGATAAAATAGGTATAGAAATTAGGAAAGTTGAAGAAAAGGAATGAAGAAGGTTTTAAAACATTTTTTAGTATTTATTTTTCTATTTTTGATGAATATTTTCATCTTTAAGATACTAGCAACTTTGGGATTTCAGCTTACAATGAGTGAAAATAGTTATATTGTACCACCGCTGTTTTCGATTATCGTTTTATATATGATTGACAAAAGAATTAGGAAGAAAAAGAAATCTTTGTAATCAACTTAAGGAGTATTACTATGGATGAGTTGAAACGTGAAATTGGTTATAAAATCAAAACTATTAGGCGATCTTGTGGGAAAACTCAGATAGATATTTGTGGAGATGAATCAGAGTTGACGATTCGTCAGCTAGCACGTATTGAAATGGGCAAGCCTTAGCAACACTTCCTAAATTATTATTGATTGCGGATAAACTTGGAGTATCATTACAGAATATTGTAGATGTTAAGGCTATAGAGATTCCAAAAGCATTCCTAAAACTAAAAGATGAGCTGATTCATTCTCAAACCTACGCTGATAAGAGAAGAATCGAACGAAAAGAAGCTATACTTGAGGAAATATATGAAAACTATTATGAGAATTTGCCTGAGGAAGAACAGTTAATTGTGGATGTGACACAAGCTCGTTTTGATATTTATGGTAGTTCAGATGCGACCTACGGTTTAGGGTTAGTGGAAGAATATTTCCAGCAGTTATTAAAAAAGAAATATTTTTCTGTAAATGATTTGTTGATTATTGAATTGTATTTCTTTTGTTGTGCTATGGGATTAGAAGAGAAAGAACATTTTGAGGAGTTAGCTCAAAAAGTATTGCTATGTTCAGAATATGAAGATAAGGCTAGCCTAGCTCAGATGGAAAAAGTTCTTCTGAGCCTATTTATCCAAATTCAGACAGAAGATAGTCTGATATATATTCAAACATTTGAGAAAATTATTGCTAAAACAAGACATGTTTTTTACCGACCTCATCTATTTTTGCTAAAGGCAAAATATGCTTTATTTGTAGACAAGAATATTTTAGAGGCAGAAAGTTTCTATGAAAAGGCAATTTCTCTAGCAGAATTGCTAGACGATCAGATACTAGTTCAGAGAATCTTAGCAGAAAAACAAATAGATTTCCCAACAACCTGACTTCTAAGTCATGTTGTTTTTTCATGTTTTTGTTATACTAAACCCATAAAGAAAGCGATTCCAAAAAGAAAGGAGGTTTATTATGGTTGGAACGTTATTTGTCCTTTTAAGTATAGGAATTTGGTTCTATCTATAATATCGGGTAGAGATTAATGGAATAAAGTATTCTTATATTGGATTAAAGGAATGTTTTAATAGGTTTCCTACATTAGTATAGAGGATGAAACTTAATTTTCAATGATATAAAAGAGTGATTTGGAGATTGTGAGGGTTGAGTATGTTTATTTATGATGTAGGAAGTGTGAACTAAAAAGGAGGTAGTAATCGTATAAAAGTTAAATAGACATTATCTTTTATTGAGTCTTAGTGATATAAAAAGTAATTTGATAATCTAGGAAAATGTAGTAGTAATTTATTTATTATAGATATGTTAATAAAAGTAGTATAAAATATAGACGAACATTTGAAGAGAGTTAGGAATACAACATGTGCGAATTAACTCTCAATAAAACATAAATAATATACAAAAGGAGTACACTAAAATGAAATCTAAAAGAATGGAATTTCATAATAAATTTCTCATTGTTTCAGCAATGTTAGCAGTCATTAGTTGGTTAAGCTTGGGTGTTGTTTCTTTTCCTATGTTGGCTGGGACATTAGAAATTTCGACAGGATCTGCTGCTACTGTAGTCAATTTGATTAGTGCTTATAGTACAGTTACAGCAGTAATTTCAATTGTAGGTGCAATCACAGGAGTAGGTTCTATTGGTTCGGGTATTGCAGCAACAGTTCTTTATATGTTGAAAAAGAAAAGTGCTGCTAAAGCAGCTCTATGGTAGAACTAGATGAAAATACTTTCTAAAAAAGAATGTGAAAGTATTTTAGGTTATCTTAATTTTATTGGGATAACCCTTTTGTTTTTTGTTATCATAAGTTTGTCAATCTATTTTAAAAGCTATCTTCCTTTTCAAGGGAAATTATTTTTACTTTTTTTGGTAGTAGATTACGCTACTTTGAATCGTTATAATATGAAACTGCCTATTCAAAGTAAAAAAATAAATACTTTCTATATAAGGAAAAAAACTATATTTTTTTCTCTATCTTCTTGCCATTGTCAAGAAATATTATTCTTTCCAAATTTTACAATCATTCATTTATTTATTTGTTTTGTATTTTCTAGACATTATTGGATATTTTTTTATTTATCCATTACTCTTTGTTTGATAGTTATTCAAATTATTTCTTTTAATTCTACCTAGTTTGTTTTCAATTATAAGTAAATTGTTCTTATTTTTTTATCTATAGGACTATTGTCTATAGAACAAGGACAAGTTGTAATTTATGCCATACTACTCAATTATTTTTATTTTAGTCATGGGGATATTAGATAATCATGCGAGTAATTTCTATTTTTAAAAAGCAGTCGAATGAGCCAAAAAAAGATTTCGTAGCAGTCTATTTATATTGCTTCGTTTTTTTGTTGGTTAAATAAAGGGTTAACTTTTTTTCTTTTATTTTGATTAGTATTCTCCTTTCCTATCTATTTTTGGTATATGATGACGATATTATCAATTGATGGCACAAAAAAATACCAATATTGTTTCTTTTATACCTCAATATATATCACATTAATGGAGGCAATAATAGGGAATCATAAATCCTCAATTGGGGTAGATCTAGCTTTACTCCAATTATCTGCTCTCAATCATTCTAAAATGAATTTCTTTTTTAAGAATGCACAACTAATGATGTTGACGCATTTAATCTCTTTCTTACAATTTTTCATTGTTGTTATGTTTGATTCCGGTGACAAGTTATAGTAATGATATAAAAAAAGTATTTTTGTTGAATTTGTTATTGATTCCATTCAATTATTTTATAGCCTATGTCTACTATAAGAAAGCTCTATTTTTAATTAAAGGTACAGTTAGTTTATTGAGATGGAGTTTTCTGGTTTTATATTGTTTTCTGATAATATTTTTAACTTTAGTAGGGGGCATTAGATGAGAAAAAGTGGTTTTCTGATTTACTATGTGTTATTTTGTATAGTCTGTTTTTCACTAGGTTTACTTTTAAGCTTTATATTAAAAAGTGAGACTTTTGCTACTATACCTCCGAAACTGGAATTACAATTTACATTGACAGTTTTACAGGCAAATTCTACAAATTTTTTGCTATATCTATTCTGTTTTCCGATTTCGCCCTTATTGCAACTTTTTGATTTGCTATCTTTAGGAATACAATTGGGTATATCTGGTCAGATGATTGGAATAGTAGCTACAATAAAAGGAATATTACCTCATGGTCTTATTGAAATACCGAATTTTATTTGGTATCAAGGTATGAGTCAGTATCTTTTATACCGATTATTGAAGGATAGGGGAATTAAAAATATACTTATTTATATAAAAAGCAATTTAAAATGGTATATCATTTCTTATCTTTTATTAATTTTAGCAGCGTTGATAGAGGGAATTAAATTATGAAAATTGAAAATGAATCCAAAAGTTATGATAAATGTATACTGAAAAATATATCACTCGAGATTGATAAGGGAATTTACAGAGTTGAAGGAGAGAATGGTTCAGGAAAGAGCACCCTTCTACAACTTTTAGCTGGGCTAGAGACTTTTGATAGTGGTTTAAAGAATTGTGTCTCCAAAGATGTACTATACCTTGATACCAATCAGCTTGGGGTTATTCCATTCACTATAGAAGAAAATTTGCAGTTATTGTGTGATTCTTTTCAAATTCATCTATCATTTGAGGATAAAGAACAAATTAATACTTTTTTTGATAACAAAATCGGAGATAACTATATGACAGCCTCTACTGGAACAAAATTCAAATTAGGCTTATCCTTAATTTTTGCTAAAAATTGGGATTATATTTTTATTGATGAGACCTTATCAACAGTGGATGCAAGAAGTATTGATATGATTGCTAATCGCTTAATTTCCATGAAAGAAAGCTCTACTATTATATATGTATCTCATAATTTATTGCATCAAGAATTGATTAGCAAATCTCAAAGGATTTTAATAGAGGAAGGACGGGTTTATGAAATTTCAAACAAATAATAGTTTATACAAGTTAATGAATCTGATTATTTATCTTTTTCTTTTATATCTGTTTATTGATTTACTGATGAAGTCGGGAATTTTAAATGAACAAATTGATAAATTATCTGAACTATCTAATCTTTTTACAATTAAAAATAGAAACAATATTGACAGTGATTTCTGTTGTTTTTCACATTTATAGCAACTCTTATTGAATATGGATTTTCTCTCTTTCTGATTACATTATTTTTTGATAAGGATAAGAGGAACTTTGGAGATGTTCTTTTATCTAAAAAAATATAACCTTAAGTTTTAGCATTTTACTTTGTTACTTATTTAATCCATCGGATATAAAGTTTGCTTATTTCAGCATATTGACAGTATTACTAATTGGGATAACAAATTATGCGAGATTTAAAAATTTAAGATTGACAGTAGTATTTTCTGTACCATTTTTATTTAATGCTATAGTGTCTATTATAAATAGTTTTTAGAAATACTAAAATTTCTTTTCTTTACTTAATAATGACACGAAATCATTTCGGTTTTATTAACTTGGAATTCTTATATTTTCTAGGTAGGACGTTTGTTCTGCCTATTTTTTTATCCAAAAAGTGCAGTTGGGAGGGAGATAGGCGCATTTGGGGAGGAAGTCCAGTTTTTGTTTGGGGATTGGGGTAAGATAGTTATTATCAGATGAGTTTAGGAAAAGGAGATGAATATGAAATTTGGGAAACGTCACTATCGTCCGCAGGTGGATCAGATGGACTGCGGTGTAGCTTCATTAGCCATGGTTTTTGGCTACTATGGTAGCTATTATTCTTTGGCTCACTTGCGAGAATTGGCTAAGACGACCATGGATGGGACGACGGCTTTGGGCTTGGTCAAGGTGGCAGAGGAGATTGGTTTTGAGACGCGAGCCATTAAGGCGGATATGACGCTCTTTGACTTGCCAGATTTGACCTTTCCTTTTGTTGCCCATGTGCTTAAGGAAGGGAAATTGCTCCACTACTATGTGGTGACTGGACAGGACAAGGATAGCATTCATATTGCCGATCCAGATCCTGGGGTGAAGTTGACCAAACTACCACGTGAGCGTTTTGCGGAAGAATGGACAGGAGTGACTCTTTTTATGGCACCTAGTCCAGACTACAAGCCTCATAAGGATCAAAAGAATGGACTTCTTTCCTTTATCCCTATATTAGTGAAGCAGCGTGGCTTGATTGCCAATATCGTTTTGGCAACCCTCTTGGTAACCTTGATTAACATTGTGGGTTCTTATTATCTGCAGTCTATCATTGATACTTATGTGCCAGATCAGATGCGTTCGACGCTGGGGATTATTTCTATTGGGCTGGTTATCGTCTATATTCTCCAGCAGATCTTGTCTTACGCTCAGGAGTATCTCTTGCTTGTTTTGGGGCAACGCTTGTCGATTGATGTGATTTTGTCCTATATCAAGCATGTTTTTCACCTGCCTATGTCCTTTTTTGCGACACGCAGAACAGGGGAAATCGTGTCTCGTTTTACAGATGCTAACAGTATCATCGATGCACTGGCTTCAACCATTCTTTCGATTTTCCTAGATGTGTCAACGGTTGTCATTATTTCCCTTGTTTTATTTTCACAAAATACCAATCTCTTTTTCATGACCTTATTGGCACTTCCTATCTATACAGTGATTATCTTTGCCTTTATGAAGCCGTTTGAAAAGATGAATCGGGATACCATGGAAGCCAATGCGGTTCTGTCTTCTTCTATCATCGAGGACATCAACGGTATTGAGACTATCAAGTCCTTGACCAGTGAAAGTCAGCGTTACCAAAAAATTGACAAGGAATTTGTAGATTATCTGAAGAAATCCTTTACCTATAGTCGGGCAGAGAGTCAGCAAAAGGCTCTGAAAAAAGTTGCCCATCTCTTGCTCAATGTCGGCATTCTCTGGATGGGGGCTGTTCTGGTCATGGATGGCAAGATGAGTTTGGGGCAGTTGATTACCTATAATACCTTGCTTGTTTACTTTACCAATCCTTTGGAAAATATCATCAATCTACAAACCAAGCTTCAGACAGCGCAGGTTGCCAATAACCGTCTGAATGAGGTTTATCTGGTAGCTTCTGAGTTTGAGGAGAAGAAAACGGTCGAGGACTTGAGCTTGATGAAGGGAGATATGGACTTCAAGCAGGTTTCCTACAAGTATGGCTATGGTCGAGATGTCTTGTCGGATATCAATTTGACTATTCCTCAAGGCTCTAAGGTGGCTTTTGTGGGGATTTCAGGGTCAGGTAAGACGACCTTGGCCAAGATGATGGTTAATTTTTACGACCCAAGTCAGGGAGAGATTAGTCTGGGTGGTGTCAATCTTAATCAGATTGATAAAAAGGCTCTGCGTCAGTATATCAACTATCTGCCTCAACAGCCCTATGTATTTAACGGAACGATTTTGGAGAATCTTCTCCTTGGAGCCAAGGAGGGGACGACTCAGGAGGATATCTTACGGGCGGTTGAATTAGCAGAGATTCGGGAGGATATTGAGCGCATGCCACTGAATTACCAAACAGAATTGACTTCGGATGGGGCAGGGATTTCAGGTGGTCAGCGTCAGAGAATCGCTCTGGCGCGTGCTCTCTTGACAGATGCGCCGGTCTTGATTTTGGATGAGGCGACCAGCAGTTTGGATATTCTGACAGAGAAGCGAATTGTCGATAATCTTATGGCTTTAGACAAGACCTTGATTTTCATTGCTCACCGCTTGACCATTGCTGAGCGGACAGAGAAGGTTGTTGTCTTGGATCAGGGCAAGATTGTCGAAGAAGGAAAGCATGCTGATTTGCTTGCACAGGGTGGCTTTTACGCCCATTTGGTGAATAGCTAGAAAGAGGAGAGGATGAAACCAGAATTTTTAGAAAGTGCGGAGTTTTATAATCGTCGTTACCATAATTTTTCCAGTCGGGTGATTGTACCCATGTCTCTTCTGCTCGTGTTTTTGCTTGGATTTGCAACTGTTGCAGAGAAGGAGATGAGTTTGTCCACTAGAGCGACTGTCGAACCTAGTCGTATTCTTGCAAGTATCCAGTCTACTAGCAACAATCGTATTCTTGTCAATCATTTGGAAGAAAATAAGCTGGTTAAGAAGGGAGAACTGTTGGTTCAATATCAGGAAGGGGCAGAAGGTGTTCAAGTAGAGGCCTATGCCAGTCAGTTGGACATGCTCAAGGATCAAAAAAAGCAATTGGAGTATTTGCAAAAGAGCCTGCAAGAAGGGGAGAACCACTTTCCAGAGGAGGATAAATTTGGCTACCAAGCCACCTTTCGCGACTACCTCAGCCAAGCGGGCAGTCTTAAGGCTAGTACATCGCAACAAAATGAGACCATCGCGTCCCAGAATGCAGCAGCTAGTCAAACCCAAGCCGAAATCGGCAACCTCATCAGCCAAACAGAGGCTAAAATTCGCGATTACCAGACAGCTAAGTCAGCTATTGAAACAGGCGCTTCCTTGGCCAATCAGAATCTAGCCTACTCTCTCTACCAGTCCTACAAGTCTCAGGGCGAGGAAAATCCGCAAGCTAAGGCACAAGCAGTTGCGCAGGTTGAAGCACAGCTTTCTCAGTTAGAATCTAGTCTTGCTACTTACCGTGTCCAGTATGCAGGTTCAGGTACCCAGCAAGCCTATGCGTCAGGCTTAAGCAGTCAATTGGGGTCTCTTAAATCCCAACATTTGGCTAAGGTTGGTCAAGAATTGACCCTTCTAGACCAGAAAATCTTGGAGGCAGAGTCAGGTAAGAAGGTTCAGGGAAATCTTCTAGACAAGGGGAAAATTACGGCGAGTGAGGATGGGGTGCTTCATCTTAATCCTGAGACCAGTGATTCTACCATGGTAGCAGAAGGTACCCTACTAGCCCAACTCTATCCATCCTTGGAAAAAGAAGGGAAAGCCAAACTTACAGCTTATCTAAGTTCAAAAGATATAGCAAGAATCAAGGTCGGTGATTCTGTTCGCTATACGACGACTCATGATGCGAAGAATCAACTTTTCCTAGATTCTACTATTACCAGCATAGATGCGACAGCTACTAAGACTGAGAAAGGGAATTTCTTTAAAATTGAGGCGGAGACTAATCTAACTTCGGAGCAGGCTGAAAAACTTCGGTATGGGGTGGAAGGTCGCCTGCAAATGATTACGGGCAAGAAAAGTTATCTTCGTTATTATTTGGATCAATTTTTGAACAAAGAGTAATGTTCGTATTTTTAGAGTTAAATGATTTTTAAACTGTGAGAAAGATTCTTCTTGCAGTTTTTTCTTTACAATTTTTGAAGTTCATCTGCTATTTATTCGTTTAAATCCTTGTATTTTTTGGTTTTTTATGGTAGAATGTGCTCAAGTAATACGAAAGGCGAACTTTAAAATGTCAAAACAATTAATCTATTCGGGAAAAGCTAAAGATATCTATACAACTGAGGATGAAAATCTTATTATTTCAACTTACAAGGACCAGGCGACTGCTTTCAATGGTGTTAAGAAGGAGCAGATTGCGGGCAAGGGAGTGTTGAATAATCAGATTTCATCTTTTATTTTTGAGAAATTAAATGCGGCTGGTGTGGCGACTCACTTTGTGGAGAAGCTTTCAGACACGGAACAACTCAATAAAAAGGTTAAGATTATTCCTTTGGAAGTCGTGCTCCGAAACTATACTGCTGGTTCCTTTTCAAAACGTTTTGGCGTAGATGAAGGTATCGCATTTGAGACTCCGATTGTCGAATTTTACTATAAAAATGATGATTTGGATGATCCATTTATCAATGACGAGCATGTGAAATTCCTACAGATTGCGGATGATCAGCAGATTTCCTACTTGAAAGAAGAAACTCGTCGAATCAATGAACTCTTGAAAGCCTGGTTTGCTGAGATTGGGCTTAAGTTGATTGACTTTAAGTTAGAGTTCGGTTTTGATAAGGATGGCAAGATTATCTTGGCAGACGAATTTTCACCAGATAACTGCCGTTTGTGGGATGCGGATGGTAACCACATGGATAAGGATGTTTTCCGTAGGGGACTAGGTGAATTAACAGACGTTTACGAGATTGTTTGGGAAAAGTTGCAGGAATTGAAATAACAACCTCAAGGCTGTTTGGGAACATTGCAAGAGCTGAAATAAAGGAATAAGGATTGATGGATAAACGTATTTTTGTTGAAAAAAAGGCTGATTTTCAGGTCAAGTCAGAGAGTTTGGTAAGAGAGCTCCAGCACAACTTGGGACTGTCAAGTTTGAAAAGTATTCGCATCGTGCAAGTGTATGATGTATTTGATTTGGCAGAGGACTTGTTTGCGCCTGCAGAGAAACACATCTTCTCTGAGCAGGTGACAGACCATGTCTTGGACGAAGCGACTGTGCAGGCGGATCTGGCTAACTATGCTTTCTTTGCTATTGAAAGCCTGCCAGGGCAGTTTGACCAGCGTGCAGCATCTTCACAAGAAGCTTTGCTCTTGCTAGGTAGCTCGAGTGATGTAACAGTTAATACAGCCCAACTTTACTTGGTCAATAAAGATATTGATGAGACTGAGTTGGAAGCGGTCAAGAACTATCTGCTCAATCCAGTTGATTCTCGTTTCAAGGATATCACGACAGGGATCGCCAAGCAGGAATTTTCAGAGTCAGACAAGACCATTCCTAAATTGACTCTCTTTGAAAGCTATACAGCAGAAGACTTTGCCCACTATAAAGCCGAGCAAGGGATGGCCATGGAAGTGGATGATTTGCTCTTTATCCAAGACTATTTCAAGTCAATCGGGCGCGTGCCAACTGAGACGGAACTCAAAGTTTTGGATACTTACTGGTCTGACCACTGCCGTCACACGACTTTTGAGACTGAGTTGAAGCACATCGACTTTTCAGCTTCTAAATTCCAAAAGCAATTGCAGTCAACCTATGACAAGTATATTGCCATGCGTGATGAGTTGGGACGTTCTGAAAAACCTCAAACCTTGATGGATATGGCGACTATTTCGGTCGTTATGAGCGTGCTAATGGACGTTTGGATGATATGGAAGTGTCAGATGAAATCAATGCTTGCTCAGTCGAAATCGAAGTGGATGTTAATGGTGTAAAGGAACCTTGGCTCCTTATGTTCAAAAATGAAACCCATAATCACCCGACAGAAATTGAGCCATTTGGTGGTGCTGCTACCTGTATTGGTGGAGCCATTCGTGACCCATTGTCAGGTCGTTCCTACGTTTATCAGGCAATGCGTATCTCGGGTGCTGGTGATATTACAGCACCGATTTCGGAAACGCGTGCTGGTAAATTACCACAACAGGTTATTTCTAAAACAGTCGCTCATGGTTATTCTTCATATGGTAACCAGATTGGTCTGGCGACGACTTATGTCCGTGAATATTTCCACCCAGGTTTTTGTAGCTAAACGTATGGAGTTAGGTGCAGTAGTCGGTGCGGCTCCTAAGGGCAATGTTGTCCGTGAAAAACCGGAAGCGGGTGATGTTATTATCCTCCTTGGAGGTAAGACTGGACGTGATGGTGTCGGTGGTGCGACAGGCTCTTCTAAGGTTCAAACAGTTGAGTCTGTAGAGACTGCTGGTGCTGAGGTTCAAAAAGGGAATGCTATCGAAGAACGCAAGATTCAACGACTTTTCCGTAATGGCGATGTGACTCGTCTTATCAAAAAATCAAATGATTTTGGCGCTGGTGGTGTCTGTGTAGCTATTGGTGAATTAGCAGACGGTCTTGAAATCGACCTTAACAAGGTGCCTCTCAAATACCAGGGCTTGAACGGTACAGAAATTGCTATCTCTGAATCACAAGAACGTATGGCGGTCGTGGTTCGTCCTAAGGATGTAGATGCCTTCGTTGCAGAATGTAATAAAGAAAATATTGACGCTGTTGTGGTTGCGACAGTGAGTGAAAAACCAAATCTGGTTATGCACTGGAATGGCGAAACGATTGTAGACTTGGAACGCCGTTTCCTTGACACCAATGGTGTGCGCGTGGTCGTTGATGCCAAGGTTGTGGACAAGGATGTCAAACTCCCAGAAGAGCGTACAACAAGCGTAGAAACACTTGAAGCTGATACCCTTGCGGTTCTATCTGATTTGAACCATGCGAGTCAAAAAGGCTTGCAGACCATCTTTGATTGTTCGGTCGGTCGTTCAACAGTCAATCATCCGCTTGGCGGTCGCTACCAACTCACACCAACTGAGGCTTCTGTGCAAAAATTGCCAGTTCAGCACGGTGTGACTCACACTGCGTCTGTCATGGCTACAAGGATTCAATCCATATGTGGCAGAATGGTCTCCATACCACGGTGCTGCCTATGCAGTTATCGAAGCTACGGCTCGTCTAGTAGCGACAGGTGCCAACTGGTCTAAGGCTCGCTTCTCTTACCAAGAGTATTTCGAGCGCATGGATAAGCAAGCAGAGCGCTTTGGTCAGCCAGTAGCAGCCCTTCTAGGCTCTATTGAAGCTCAAATTCAGCTTGGCTTGCCATCTATCGGTGGTAAGGACTCCATGTCTGGTACCTTTGAAGAATTGACGGTGCCACCAACCTTGGTAGCCTTTGGGGTGACAACGGCAGATAGCCGTAAGGTGCTTTCGCCAGAGTTCAAGAATGCTGGTGAAAAACATCTACTACATCCTGGGTCAAGCCCTTTCAACAGAGATTGATTTTGATTTGATTAAGAAAAATTTTGCCCAGTTTGAAGACATCCAAGCTGGCTACAAAGTGACATCTGCGTCAGCTGTTAAATACGGTGGTGTGGTTGAAAGTTTGGCTCTTGCTACTTTTGGCAATCATATTGGTGCCGAGGTAATCTTGCCTGAACTTGAAACTGCTTTGACAGCACAATTGGGCGGATTTGTCTTCACATCGCCTGAAGAAATTGCTGGAGTAGAGAAGATTGGACAAACAAAAGCAGACTTTACACTAACTGTCAATGGTGTGAATCTAGATGGACAGAAACTTGACAGTGCCTTCCAAGGAAAACTGGAAGAAGTTTACCCAACAGAATTTACTCAAGCGAAAGAACTGGCTGAAGTACCAGCTGTGGCATCAGATGTTGTGATTAAAGCCAAAGAAAAGGTTGAAAAACCTGTGGTTTACATCCCAGTCTTTCCAGGAACCAACTCAGAATATGACTCAGCTAAGGCATTTGAGAAAGAAGGTGCAGAGGTCAACTTGGTGCCATTTGTGACCTTGAATGAAGAAGCCATTGTCAAGTCAGTTGAAACCATGGTTGACAACATCGGCAAGGCTAACATTCTCTTCTTTGCAGGTGGATTCTCAGTCGCGGATGAGCCAGATGGTTCAGCCAAGTTTATCGTCAACATCCTGCTCAATGAAAAAGTGCGTGTAGCTATTGATAGCTTTATCGCCCGTGGTGGATTGATTATCGGTATCTGTAATGGATTCCAAGCCCTCGTCAAATCAGGTCTTCTTCCATACGGAAACTTCGAGGATGCCAGCAGTACTAGCCCAACCCTCTTCTACAATGATGCCAACCAACACGTGGCCAAGATGGTGGAAACTCGCATTGCCAATACTAACTCACCATGGCTTGCTGGAGTGGAAGTTGGTGAGATTCATGCTATTCCTGTTTCGCACGGTGAAGGGAAGTTTGTCGTGACAGCTGAGGAATTTGCAGAGCTCCGTGACAATGGACAAATTTTCAGCCAATATGTTGACTTTAACGGCAAACCAAGTATGGATTCTAAGTACAATCCGAATGGTTCTGTCCATGCCATCGAAGGAATTACCAGCAAGAACAGTCAAAATCATTGGTAAGATGGGACTACTCAGAACGTTATGAGGAAGGTCTTTTCCAAAATATCCCAGGAAATAAAGACCAGTATCTGTTCGCATCAGCGGTTAAATATTTCACTGGAAAATAAGACTTGCAGATTTTCTAATAGATAGCATTAGTAATGTAAAAGTCATGTAGATTTAGCTCTTGATGATTGCAAATGAAAATTAGGTATAAAAAATGACATACGAAGTAAAATCTCTTAATGAAGAATGTGGTGTTTTCGGTATCTGGGGCCATCCAGATGCTGCTAAATTGACCTATTTTGGTCTCCACAGTCTTCAGCACCGTGGTCAGGAGGGGGCAGGAATCCTCTCCAATGATCAGGGACAATTGAAGCGCCATCGCGATATGGGGCTTTTATCAGAAGTCTTCAGAAATCCTGCTAATTTGGATAAATTGACAGGAACTGGTGCGATTGGTCACGTGCGTTATGCGACTGCTGGCGAAGCTTCTGTAGATAACATCCAGCCCTTCCTCTTCCGTTTTCACGATATGCAGTTTGGTTTGGCTCATAATGGAAACTTGACTAATGCGACCTCTCTCAAGAAAGAATTGGAAGATAGAGGAGCGATTTTTCAGCGCGACTTCGGACTCGGAAATCTTGGCTCATCTCATTCGTCGCAGCCCATAATCCGAACTTGATGGGCAAAAATCAAGGAAGCACTCAGCCTTGTCAAAGGTGGCTTTGCTTATATCCTGTTGTTTGAGGACAAGTTGATTGCTGCTCTTGACCCAAATGGTTTTCGTCCTCTTTCTATCGGGAAAAATGGTACAACGGAGCGGTGGTTGTTTCCTCTGAAACTTGCGCTTTTGAAGTCATTGGTGCAGAATGGATTCGCGATTTGAAAGCCAGGTGAGATTGTGATCATTGATGACAAGGGAATCCAGTATGATAGCTATACAGACGATACTCAGTTAGCAATCTGTTCTATGGAGTATATTTATTTTTGCTCGCCCTGATTCTAATATCCACGGTGTCAATGTTCATACGGCACGTAAGAGAATGGGGGCTCAACTAGCGCGTGAATTCAAGCATGAGGCAGACATTGTAGTCGGTGTGCCAAATTCCTCACTTAGCGCAGCTATGGGATTTGCGGAAGAATCTGGTTTGCCAAATGAAATGGGTCTTATCAAGAACCAATACACCCAACGTACCTTTATCCAACCGACTCAAGAATTGCGGGAGCAAGGGGTGCGGATGAAACTCTCTGCTGTTTCTGGTGTTGTTAAAGGCAAGCGTGTGGTTATGATTGATGACTCTATCGTTCGTGGGACAACCTCTCGTCGTATCGTTCAGCTCTTGAAAGAAGCGGGTGCGACTGAGGTTCACGTTGCCATTGGTAGTCCAGCGCTAGCTTATCCATGCTTCTACGGGATTGATATCCAGACCCGTCAGGAGCTGATTGCAGCCAATCATACGGTCGAAGAAACTCGTCAAATCATTGGAGCGGACAGTCTGACTTACCTCTCTGTTGAAGGTTTGATTGATTCGATTGGTATTGAAACAGATGCGCCAAATGGTGGTCTCTGTGTCGCTTACTTTGACGGTGATTACCCAACGCCTCTCTACGACTACGAAGAAGACTATCGTCGAAGTTTGGAAGAAAAGACCAGTTTTTACAAATAGATGACAGATTCTCCATTAAAGAAAAGGAAAAATAAAATGGCAAATAAAAATGCATACGCTCAATCTGGTGTGGATGTTGAAGCGGGTTATGAAGTTGTTGAACGGATCAAAAAGCACGTGGCTCGTACGGAGCGTGCAGGTGTCATGGGAGCTCTGGGTGGCTTTGGTGGTATGTTTGACCTTTCAAAGACTGGGGTTAAAGAACCCGTCTTGATTTCAGGGACTGATGGTGTCGGAACCAAGCTCATGCTTGCTATCAAGTACGACAAGCACGATACCATCGGTCAGGACTGTGTGGCCATGTGTGTCAATGATATCATTGCTGCAGGTGCGGAGCCCCTCTATTTCCTTGACTACGTAGCGACAGGGAAGAATGAACCAGCTAAGCTAGAACAAGTTGTCGCTGGTGTGGCAGAAGGTTGTGTGCAGGCTGGAGCTGCCCTCATCGGTGGGGAAACTGCTGAAATGCCGGGCATGTACGGCGAAGATGACTATGACTTGGCTGGTTTTGCGGTCGGTGTGGCTGAAAAATCTCAAATCATTGACGGTTCAAAAGTGGCAGAGGGAGATGTTCTTCTTGGACTTGCTTCAAGTGGGATTCATTCCAATGGTTACTCTCTCGTCCGTCGTGTCTTTGCGGATTACACAGGTGAGGAAATCTTGCCAGAATTGGAAGGCAAGCAACTTAAGGAAGTTCTTCTTGAGCCGACTCGTATCTATGTCAAGGCTGTTTTGCCACTCATCAAGGAAGAGTTAGTCAACGGCATTGCCCACATCACTGGTGGTGGCTTTATCGAAAATGTCCCTCGTATGTTTGCAGCTGACTTGGCTGCTGAGATTGAGGAAGACAAGGTTCCAGTTTTACCGATTTTCAAAGCCCTTGAAAAATACGGTCAGATCAAACACGAAGAAATGTTTGAAATCTTCAATATGGGTGTGGGGCTTATGTTTGCAGTTAGCCCTGAAAATGTAAGTCGTGTCAAGGAATTGTTGGATGAACCAGTCTATGAAATTGGTCGCATCGTCAAAAAAGAAAACGAAAGTGTCATCATCAAATGAAAAAAATAGCGGTTTTTGCCTCTGGTAATGGCTCAAATTTTCAGGTGATTGCCGAACAATTTCCAGTAGAATTTGTCTTTTCAGACCATCGTGATGCCTATGTGCTTGAGCGTGCAGACAAGCTCGGCGTTCTGTCCTATGCTTTTGAACTCAAGGAGTTTGAGAGTAAGGCAGACTACGAAGCAGCCCTTGTCAAACTCCTGGAAGAACACCAGATTGCCTTGGTTTGTCTAGCAGGCTACATGAAAATTGTTGGGCCTACTTTACTGGCAGCTTATGAAGGCAGGATTATCAACATTCATCCAGCCTACTTGCCAGAATTTCCAGGAGCTCATGGGATTGAGGATGCTTGGAATGCTGATGTGGATCAGTCTGGTGTGACCATTCACTGGGTAGATTCTGGTGTGGACACTGGTAAGATTATCAAACAAGTCCGTGTGCCACGGTTAGCTGATGATACCATAGCCAGCTTTGAAGAACGCATCCATGAGGCAGAGTACAAGTTATATCCAGAGGTGCTGGATAGCTTGGGAGTGGAGAGGAAGTATTAAATATGGCAACAACTATAGAGGTTAATAAACAGACTGTAAAGGAATTGCTTGGATCAGGAAAAAATAAGAAATTCGTTATTCCAGAATATCAGAGACCATATGCATGGACAACTGATCAGATTCAGACTCTATTTGATGACTTAGTTGAGTATACCAGTGGTGAAGAAAAAGATAGTACATACTTTTTAGGCGCTATTGTAGCATATGAGAATGATGAGAACGAACAAGAAATTATAGATGGTCAGCAACGTATTACTTCTTTATTTTTGCTTCTAAGAGCTCTATATTCTAAATTGAGTTCTATGAGTGAAACCCTTCAGTCAAAGAATTTTATGCGACAGATTGAAGCAGCAATGTGGGAACAAGATGAACTTACGGCAGAAGTTGATTTTGAAAAAGTTTTAATAGTTTCAAGAGTTGTTGGTGAAGAAGAAAATAATATTTTTACAAATATATTAGTTACGGGAGAAACAGAAAAAGGAAGAAAAGACACTTATTCTGAAAACTATAAGTTATTTGTGGAGTTAATTGAAGATTATGCAAGTAAAGAACCAGAATTGTTCTACTGGTTTATTCAAAATGTTTTAAATAGGGCTATTTTGCTTCCTATTACTGCTGATTCACAGGATACTGCGCTGACAATATTTTCTACACTAAATGATAGAGGACTAGCTTTATCTGATGCAGATATTTTTAAGGCTAAGATATATAACTATATAGACAATAGTCAGAAAAAGGATTTTATTGAGGAGTGGAAACTGATTGATGAATCCGCATCAAATGCAAATGAGAGTATTCAAAAGTTGTTTTATTACTATATGTTTTATCTGAGAGCTAAAGAGAATGATAGAAATACTACAACTCCAGGTATTAGAAAATACTATTCTCAGAATCAATTTGAAAAATTATATCAAAGTGACTTATTGACGAATCTTCGTTTACTAGTAGGTTTATGGACAGTTATTAATAATAGGATAGTTGTGGAAGGCGAGAATTGGTCAGAGAATAAAGAAATTCTTAAAGTACTGGATTCTCTATCCTCTTATCCGAATGAATTTTGGAAGTATCCTGTAGTAATATATTATTTACGTTACAAAAACTCTGAAAATTTTGAGTCAGATTTTTTGAACTTTTTAAGAAATTTATTTGCAGTTTTGTCAGCAAGGTACGTAGTTACTCCAACAATAAACGCAGTTAAGCGTAGTATTTTAAATTTGAATGCCTCAGTTTATCAATCTAAAACACCTAAATTTGATTTCTCTTTAGTTGATGAAGAAGAATTCAAAGAAAAAGTAAAGAATGCACATCGAAATACGGTTCGGATGCTTCTAAAGGTACTGGCTTATCAAAAACAAGAAGAATTATTGCCAGAAAAATGGGAAATAGAGCATATTTTACCTCAAAAGTGGCAAAATAGTTTCTTTCCAGATAATTCCGAAAGAGAAGTTAGGGATTTGATAGAACATATTGGTAATAAGATACCTTTTGAGAAGAAACTGAATATTATTGCTAGTAACGGATATTTTGCTAAGAAGAAAGAAAGTTATCAAAAATCATCAATTACATTGGTACAAGATTTAGCTAAGGATAAAAGTGATTGGAAACTTGATGAAATTCGTGAAAGAGATATTCGCATTGCTGATGAACTTATAAATTTATTATCAAGTTGGGGATTGAATAAGATTTCTGAAGAACATATGGAAACAAGACGATTTAAAATTGAAATTCCCACAGAATCTACAGATAATTATATAAATTTTTTAAAAATGTTTCAAAAAGTTGATTCAGATGAAGTTCGTCAACAATTTTTAGATATATAAACTAGGAATGAAAGGAACAAACATGACTAAACGCGCCTTAATCAGCGTCTCAGATAAAGCGGGCATTGTTGAATTTGCCCAAGAACTCAAAAAACTTGGTTGGGATATCATCTCGACAGGTGGGACCAAGGTTACCCTTGATACTGCTGGGGTGGAGACCATTGCCATTGATGATGTAACTGGTTTTCCAGAAATGATGGACGGTCGTGTCAAGACCCTCCATCCAAATATTCACGGCGGACTTTTGGCTCGTCGTGACTTGAACAGCCACTTGGAAGCGGCTAAAGATAATAAGATTGAATTGATTGACCTTGTGGTGGTCAATCTCTATCCTTTCAAGGAAACGATTCTCAAACCAGACGTAACTTACGCTGATGCTGTTGAAAACATCGACATCGGTGGGCCATCTATGCTTCGTTCAGCAGCGAAGAACCATGCCAGCGTAACAGTTGTGGTAGACCCTGCGGATTATGCTGTGGTGCTTAACGAATTGTCAGCTAACGGCGAAACAAGATACGAAACTCGCCAACGTTTGGCGGCCAAGGTTTTCCGTCACACAGCGGCTTACGATGCCTTGATTGCAGAGTATTTTACAGCTCAAGTGGGAGAAAGCAAGCCTGAAAAGTTGACCTTGACTTATGACCTCAAGCAAGCCATGCGTTACGGTGAAAATCCTCAACAGGACGCGGACTTCTACCAAAAAGCTTTGCCTACTGACTACTCGATTGCTTCAGCTAAACAGCTCAACGGGAAGGAATTGTCCTTTAACAATATCCGCGATGCGGATGCGGCGATTCGTATTATCCGTGACTTCAAAGACCGTCCAACTGTTGTGGCCCTCAAACACATGAATCCATGTGGAATCGGTCAGGCAGATGACATTGAGACTGCTTGGGACTACGCTTATGAGTCTGATTCAGTGTCTATCTTTGGTGGGATTGTCGTTCTCAACCGTGAGGTGGATGCTGCGACAGCTGAGAAGATGCACGGCGTTTTCCTTGAAATCATCATTGCACCAAGCTATACGGATGAAGCGCTGGCTATTTTGACCAACAAAAAGAAAAACTTGCGCATTCTTGCCTTGCCATTTGATGCTCAAGACGCTAGCGAAGTGGAAGCAGAATACACAGGTGTGGTTGGTGGACTTCTTGTGCAAAACCAAGACGTGGTCAAAGAAAGCCCGACTGACTGGCAAGTGGTGACCAAACGCCAGCCAACCGAGACAGAAGCAACTGCTCTTGAGTTCGCTTGGAAGGCTATCAAGTACGTCAAATCAAACGGAATCATCGTAACCAACGACCACATGACACTTGGTGTTGGCCCAGGTCAAACCAACCGTGTGGCTTCTGTTCGCATCGCCATTGACCAAGCCAAAGACCGTCTTGACGGCGCAGTTCTTGCTTCAGATGCCTTCTTCCCATTTGCGGATAACGTGGAGGAAATCGCCAAAGCAGGAATCAAAGCCATCATCCAGCCCGGTGGATCGGTCCGTGACCAAGAATCCATCGAAGCTGCGGACAAGTATGGCTTGACTATGGTCTTCACAGGCGTGAGACATTTTAGACATTAAGAAGACAAAAGGGAAGAAAACAGTTTCTTTCCTTTTTTAGTTTAAAACACTAAGTGAAACGAGATTAAAGCGAACGTTTGTGTTATAATATTAGTAAATAATTCGCAAAAGAGGTTGAAAAATGAAACTGCTTGTTGTCGGTTCGGGTGGTCGTGAACATGCCATTGCTAAGAAGTTGCTTGAATCAAAAGACGTTGAAAAAGTCTTTGTAGCTCCTGGGAATGACGGGATGACTCTGGATGGTCTGGAATTGGTAAATATCTCTATTTCCGAACATTCTAAATTGATTGAGTTTGCAAAAGCCAACGATATCGCTTGGTCCTTTATCGGTCCAGATGATGCCCTTGCTGCTGGGATTGTTGATGAGTTCAATGCAGCTGGTTTCAAAGCCTTTGGTCCGACAAGATTGGCAGCGGAGCTGGAGTGGTCCAAGGATTTTGCTAAGGAAATCATGGTCAAATACGGCGTTCCGACAGCAGCCTATGGCACATTCTCAGACTTTGAGGAAGCCAAAGCCTATATAGAAGAAAAAGGCGCTCCAATCGTAGTCAAGGCAGACGGTTTGGCCCTTGGGAAAGGTGTCGTCGTTGCTGAAACGGTTGAGCAAGCAGTCGAAGCAGCTCACGAGATGCTTTTGGACAATAAATTCGGTGACTCAGGTGCACGTGTGGTCATCGAGGAATTCCTTGACGGGGAAGAATTCTCTCTCTTTGCCTTTGTCAATGGAGACAAGTTCTACATTATGCCAACGGCTCAGGACCACAAACGTGCTTATGATGGCGACAAGGGGCCCAACACTGGTGGAATGGGTGCCTATGCGCCAGTTCCTCACTTGTCACAGAGCGTGGTTGACACAGCGGTTGACATCATTGTCAAGCCAGTCCTCGAAGGCATGATCAAAGAAGGTCGTCCATATCTTGGTGTCCTTTACGCGGGTCTTATCTTGACAACTGACGGACCCAAAGTCATCGAGTTTAACGCTCGCTTCGGAGATCCTGAAACGCAAATCATCTTGCCTCGTTTGACATCTGACTTTGCACAAAATATTACGGATATTTTGGATGGCCAAGAGCCGGCCATCACTTGGACGGACAAGGGTGTGACACTGGGTGTAGTTGTAGCATCAAAGGGCTACCCATTAGACTATGAAAAAGGTGTCAAGTTACCAGCAAAGACAGGTGGTGACATCACCACTTACTATGCCGGAGCTAAGTTTTCGGAAAATAGCAGAGCACTGCTATCCAATGGCGGACGTGTCTATATGCTAGTTACCACAGCAGACACCGTTAAAGAAGCCCAAAATACCATCTACCAAGAACTCTCCCAACAAAAAACAGAAGGCCTCTTTTACCGAAACGACATTGGTAGTAAGGCAAATAAATAAATTTTAAAAGCGACGAAGTCGCCAAATACGATAATGGTTGCCGTGGTGAAAAGACCAGAACAGTGAGTGTTCTGGTCTAGGGAAAATTTGGGACTTAGGCTCAAAGTTTAGGAATGAAACCGAAGGTTTGCTTCCGTCCCCACTACCTAAGACCATTATCAAAAAAGAAGAAAAAAGGAAAAATTATGACTAAACCAATTATTTCCATCATCATGGGCTCAAAATCCGACTGGGCCACCATGCAAAAAACAGCCGAAGTCCTAGACCGCTTCGGTGTAGCCTACGAAAAGAAAGTTGTCTCTGCCCACCGTACACCTGACCTCATGTTCAAACATGCCGAGGAAGCACGGAGTCGTGGTATCAAGGTCATCATCGCTGGTGCGGGTGGCGCAGCCCATTTGCCAGGAATGGCAGCTGCCAAAACAACCCTGCCTGTCATCGGTGTACCAGTCAAATCACGTGCTCTTAGCGGCGTGGACTCGCTCTACTCTATAGTACAGATGCCGGGCGGTGTGCCTGTAGCGACAATGGCTATCGGTGAAGCAGGTGCGACAAATGCGGCCCTCTTTGCCCTTCGTCTTCTTTCAGTAGAGGATCAGGCTATCGCGACAGCATTGGCAGATTTCGCAGAAGAACAAGGAAAAATCGCAGAGGAGTCTACAAATGAGCTCATCTAAAACAATCGGAATTATCGGTGGCGGTCAGCTGGGTCAGATGATGGCTATTTCTGCCATTTATATGGGGCACAAGGTTATCGCGCTGGATCCTGCGGCGGATTGCCCAGCCTCTCGTGTGGCGGAGATCATCGTGGCTCCTTATAATGATGTGGATGCCCTCCGTCAGTTGGCTGAGCGTTGCGATGTCCTCACTTATGAATTTGAAAATGTTGATGCAGACGGTTTGGATGCTGTTATCAAAGAAGGACAACTCCCACAAGGGACAGACCTGCTTCGTATTTCTCAAAATCGCATTTTTGAAAAGGACTTTTTGTCAAACAAGGCTCAAGTCACTGTGGCACCTTACAAGGTTGTGACTTCAAGCCAAGACTTGGCAGATATTGACCTGTCAAAAACCATGTTCTCAAGACTGCGACTGGTGGCTACGATGGCCACGGACAAAAGGTCATTCGCTCAGCAGAAGATTTGGAAGAAGCCTATGCACTAGCCGATTCTGCAGACTGTGTCTTGGAAGAATTTATCAACTTTGATCTTGAAATTTCTGTTATCGTTTCTGGGAATGGCAAGGATGTGACGGTTTTTCCCAGTTCAGGAAAATATCCACCGAAACAATATCCTATCTAAGACCATTGTGCCTGCTCGTATTTCTGAAAGTCTAGCAGAAAAAAAGCCAAAGCCATGGCAGTGCGAATCGCAGAACAACTCAACCTTTCTGGAACCCTTTGCGTGGAAATGTTTGCGACAGCTGATGATATTATCGTCAATGAGATTGCGCCACGTCCACACAATTCAGGGCACTACTCAATCGAAGCCTGCGACTTTTCACAGTTTGACACGCACATCTTGGGTGTTCTCGGAGCACCATTGCCAGCTATCCACCTACATGCGCCTGCCGTTATGCTCAACGTTCTCGGTCAACACGTTGAGGCCGCTGAAAAGTATGTCGCAGAAAATCCAAGCACCCACCTCCACCTGTATGGTAAAATAGAAGCAAAGCACAACCGTAAGATGGGACATGTGACCTTGTTTAGTGATGTACCGGATAGTGTGGTTGAGTTTGGTGAGGGGATTGATTTTTGAAATGACAGAAGAATTTGATGAATTGCTAGATGATGAAATAACGACCGTAACACTGACTTATACGGACGATTTGATTGTTCCAGAGATTGCGGATAGAGAGGGGATTCATATTTTTGAGAGAGCTGGCAATCAGCTAGTCTTAGAATATTCTTGTTCCGTGAAGGAAGTTAAGGATTATCTGAGTAGTTACGGCCTGCCTAGACATCCTGAGAGAATTTCATTTGAATTTTCTATACATGAAGACTCAGAAAATGATAATCTTTAAAGTTAAATGGAGACCAGTTTATGATTCAAATCATCGTTAATGCTTTTGTGGAAGAAGGCAAAGAAACTGCCGTTGTGGAAGTGCTCTTTGCCAGTGCCGACCATGAAAAAGTAAAAGCCAAATATCAAGAATTAAAGATTCAATATCCAAACAATTATCTGGCTATCTATGATTTACCATTGGATACAAATCTAAGTAGCTTGCCGCACTATCCGTCGGTGGCGATAAGCAAGGAGGAGTTTAATTAGTCTATGAAAACTATCGGTCTGATTGGTGGTATGAGTTGGGAAAGTACCACATCTTACTACCAAATCATCAACGAAACCATCAAAAAAGAGCTGGGCGGCTTGCATTCAGCTAAGATTCTGCTTTACAGTGTTGATTTTGCAGAGATTGAGCATTATCAGGCGGTCGGAGACTGGGAGAAAAGCGGTCAACTTTTGACAGATATTGCTCAGCGCTTGGAGCAAGCAGGTGCAGATTTCATCGTTATTTGCACCAACACCATGCACAAGGTTGCTCCGCAGATACAAGAAAAGATTACGATTCCGATCTTGCATATTGCGCAAGCAACCGCGCAGGCCTTGTTGACTGACGGCATTCAAAAAGTCGGTCTCCTAGGGACCAAGTACACCATGACTCAAGATTTTTACAAGGAGAAATTAATAGAGTCTGGGTTAGAAGTGCTGATTCCAGATCAAGCTGGCATTACAGAGGTTAATCGAATTATTTATGACGAACTTTGCCTAGGGAACATCAAAGAAAGCTCAAAGCAGACTTATCTTGCCGTTATAGATGATTTGAAAAAAGCAGGCGCTGAAGCTGTTATCTTGGGGTGTACCGAGATAGGCCTTCTCATCAAGCAATCCGACACTGACCTGCCACTCTACGACACAACAGTGATCCACGCAGAGAAAGCAGCGGAGTGGGCGGTAAATAAATGATTATAGAAGACAAGCACAACCGCAAGATGGGGCATGTGACTTTGTTTAGTGATGTGCCAGATGAGGTTGAGGAGTTTTGGGAAGGGATTGATTTTTAGGATGATAGAAGAATTTGATGATGTATTTGAAGATGATATTACTACTCTAACATTTACTTATGCGGATGATGTAGTCATTCCAGAAATTCCAGATGCAGAAGGGATTCATATTGTAGAGAGAACAAATAATCAACTAATAATAGAGCATACGCGCGATGATGATGAGATCTATGATTATATAAAGAGTTTTGGATTAACGAGCCGTCCTATAAAACTTTCGATTGAATTTTTTGCTTACGAAGATCCTGAGGAAGAAGAAAATTTTTAGAATTTAATTGAGAAAATCTATGATTCAAATCATCGTCAATGCATTTGTTGAAAAGGATAAGACCGGAGCAGTCGTCGAAGTTTTGTATGCTAGTAGTGATCACGAAAAGGTGAAAGCTAAGTATGAAGAGCTAGTTGGGCAATACCCTGAAAACTATCTAGCCATCTATGATGTTCCGTTAGATACGGATTTGAATACACTAAATCATTACCTATCTGTGTGGATTGGGAAAGAGGAGTTTGAATAGGGGTTGATATGGAAAATTTTAATATCTTTGAATATGAACAAATGATTGGTGATTTAATTCACGATACTTTTTATGTAGGACTAACAAAAAGAGGTAAAATAAAAGGGATTAGGCAGTTCTCAGAAGTTATAGTTAGAAAAATATTAAATATTGGGAGTGATACTCATTTTACATTAGGAAAAGCTGAGCATATGGAACAATTTAAGAAACTTTCCGAAGATAGGAAAGTGTATTTGAAAGCTTCAATTGAGAAGATACGTCCATTGGGAAATGATGGAACACATACTCAACATACAGAGGAGTTTTCTGACGCTGAGCTGAATCAAGTAAAAGATGGCTTATTTGATTTATATGCTTATCTCTTTATTGATTACTTTTTGAAGTATCCTATTGAATTGTTATCACCTCAAGGAGTTTTATATGATTTTTCATTATTGCCACCAATTATACGTTTTAAAACGCTTAAATATTTTTATGATAAAGATGCGAATTTACAAATTGCTAATCGGTATTGTCTTTCCATTATAAAGACATATGGGAAAAAACAAGCTCTTGAGTGGTTGAAGTTAGAGAAGTCTAAATTATTATCCATTCCGTACCCTACAAATGAAGAAATTAGGGAATATTATATAGAGACAGGATTAAAGGTTTCGCCAAACAAAATTTTAGTTAATCTACAGTTAGGAAATTATAATAATGTTTATGATTTATTAATTGATAAAATTGAGGATGATAGAACTTCAATGAATGAATCAGGGAAAATGTATTCACAATTTGAAGAGGTCAAGAAGCATTATATTAAAAATAGAAGTAAGAATTCAAATAAGGAATTAAATGATTTACACGAAATCATGGATTTTGTATATTTAGGCCGAAAAGAAAACAACTCTTACTAGATACGAAACGGAGTGTAAGTTATGGTTGAGCGAGCGTATAGTTTAGAAGTGAAAAAAACTATTAGTGCCTTTGAGGCGCAAAAGTATTCCCTTGAAGGAAGATTAAATTCTGAAAAAAATTTTAGGTGCATTGATCAAGATTGCCAAATTCCTTTAACATGTACAAACTGGAAAAAGAAAGATGGGAAAAGGTTTTATTTTAAACCATCTCACAACGACGAACTACATGTTGAAGGTTGTACTTGCATATCGCCACAAGAAGTTAAGGACCAGGTGAGCAAGGAGTTTATAGGAGCTAAAGGAACGGTTTCAGATGGTGGAATAATATCTGTTAAGAAGTCATTGAGTAAAGCGAGAGTAACTGGAGATACAGTTGTTGGTTCACTTGATATTGCTGAGCAGTCAAGAAATTCATCTAGAACAAATATTTCTAGTAATCAACTACAGGATAGACAATTTTATTCAGTAGCTACGTTTGTGGAACTTTATGAAAATCCACAAATTGATAATAATGTAAGAAATATTAGAATAGAAGGCGAGTTGATTTCCCTTAATGAGTATTTTGTGGATACTACAGGACACATTGTAGAAGATAGACAGAGAATATTTTATGGTCTAGCATGGGTTTCTATTGCAGATTTCAATTCTGATATGCTTCAAATAGAATTTATAGGCTCCGATTATCCGAAGGTATTCTCAAATATAGAGAGAATTAAAGAACGCTCTAACACGAAAAATATTGCTGATTTAATAGATAAAGAACCTGAGTATATTTATTTTAGAGGAAAGCTAAACAGCAAAACTAAAAAATTTGAATCATTTAACGATAAGTTCTATAAAGACTTATATACACCAAAAGACTAAGGAGAAGAAAATGATCAACCGTTACTCTCGCCCTGAAATGGCGAATATTTGGAGTGAAGAAAATAAATACCGTGCTTGGCTTGAGGTGGAAATCTTGGCTGACGAGGCATGGGCTGAGTTGGGGGGAAATCCCTAAGGAAGATGTGGCTTTGATTCGCGAGAAGGCGGACTTTGACATCGACCGTATTTTGGAGATTGAGCAGGAGACACGTCACGACGTGGTGGCTTTCACGCGTGCGGTTTCTGAAACGCTTGGTGAAGAGCGCAAGTGGGTGCACTATGGTTTGACGTCTACCGACGTGGTGGATACGGCCTATGGTTACCTCTACAAGCAGGCCAACGACATTATCCGTCGTGACCTTGAAAACTTCACCAAGATCATCGCTGATAAGGCTAAGGAGCACAAGTTTACCATCATGATGGGTCGTACCCACGGTGTGCACGCTGAGCCAACAACTTTTGGTCTTAAATTGGCGACTTGGTACAGCGAAATGAAGCGCAATATCGAGCGTTTCGAGCATGCGGCTGCTGGTGTGGAAGCTGGTAAGATCTCTGGTGCGGTTGGGAACTTTGCCAACATCCCGCCATTTGTAGAGCAATACGTCTGCGACAAGCTGGGTATCCGTGCTCAAGAAATCTCTACACAGGTCCTTCCTCGTGACCTTCACGCTGAGTACTTTGCAGTTCTTGCCAGCATCGCTACTTCCATCGAACGTATGGCGACGGAAATTCGTGGATTGCAAAAATCTGAGCAACGTGAAGTAGAAGAATTCTTTGCCAAAGGCCAAAAAGGGTCTTCAGCAATGCCTCACAAACGCAACCCAATCGGTTCTGAAAACATGACAGGTCTTGCGCGTGTTATCCGTGGTCACATGGTGACAGCTTATGAAAATGTGGCTCTCTGGCACGAACGGGACATCTCTCACTCATCAGCTGAGCGCATCATCACACCAGATACAACCATTTTGATTGACTACATGCTTAACCGTTTTGGAAATATTGTCAAGAACTTGACAGTCTTCCCAGAAAATATGATCCGCAACATGAACTCAACTTTTGGTCTTATCTTCAGCCAACGTGCCATGTTGACCTTGATTGAAAAAGGCATGACGCGTGAGCAGGCTTATGACTTGGTGCAGCCAAAGACTGCCCAGTCTTGGGACAATCAAGTAGACTTCAAACCGCTCCTCGAAGCAGATCCAGAAGTAACCTCACGCCTCACTCAAGAAGAAATCGACGAAATCTTCAACCCAACTTACTACACCAAACGGGTGGATGAGATCTTCGAACGTATCGGACTGGGTGACTAATCATAACAAAAAGCGAGATTGAATCTCGCTTTTTGTATTCTTGTCGAAGTGGTTTAATCTTCTTTTCTCTTAGTTAGTCCGTAGGCTGCTAGTGTCGCCATGAGTCCTGCTGCGACCAAGCCTGCAGAGTCTTGACTTCCTGTTGCAGGGAGTTGTTTCTCATCTGCTTTGGCAGTAGTTGGTGCAGTTTGCTCAGTTTTCTCAACGGCAGTTCCGACTTCAACGACCTGAGCGACTGCTTCCTGTGATACCGCACTATTGACAAGCGTTCTTTCCTCCTTGCCGTCAGCAGTAGTGCTGACAGAGTAGAAGATCGTACGACGACCATTTACTCCAGCAAGGACGACTTGCGTTTGTCCGAGTGGTAATTGTGGATTTTCACGTGTCACTGTAGTAAACGGAATCTCTTCCTCTTGGATATCCAGTCTTGGTTTTGCTTCTGTGACTGGAGCAAGGCCGTTTTCATCCCCTTTGTGCGTAATAGGGGCACCGATTTCAACCACTTGGGTCACAGGTTCTTTGGTTACTTGGCTATCTAGAACGGTCTCTGTTTGTTTCCCATTTTCAGTAAGGACAGAGATGTAATGAGTGCGTTCGCCCTCTACACCTGGTGTGATGATCTTTTCCTGACCAGCTGGGAGGTTCGGATTTTTCTTCTTGATAACTTCAAAAGGAATCTTTTCTGCTCTTGTGATGAGTTCTGGCTTAGTTTCAATAGTGGCAGATGACTCATTTTCATCGAGGCTTCCTGAGTGAGTTGCCGCTGGCTTGAGGCTTAGGCGGGCTGCTTTGAGTTTGGCTACGAGAGCGTCTAACTCGGCTTGTTTACTACGGTTGAGGTTGTAGTTGAGAGCCTCTTTAGCTGCATTGAGGGCATCTAAGCTTTCCTTGCTGTATCCTTCTAGGTTAGCTGGGATTTGAGCAAGCTCTTCGCGGAGTGCATTGTAGTTAGCGCGGAAGTAGTCTTGTTGTGGTCTGCAAAGGCAGTCATGAGCTCAAAGATTTCTTCTTCCTTGTACTCAGCACTTGGTTTGTCTGCCCAGATAGCAAGCATGCTTCCAACGGTCGGAAGATCTACTTCTGGATACTTAGTGGATGCAAGCTGGTTAAATGGTACTTTTCCAGAGTTTTCAAGTGCTTTTGATAGTGGGTAGGCTTCGTCTGCTTTGTGATTGCCTAGGACGTAGTACCAGTCTCCGTTGGTATTAAGAAGTTTGTAGCCTTTGCTTGCCAGGTACTGAGGAGTTGCAAGGTTGTAACCCCACCATCCTTTAGACCAGTAAGAGATGATGACATCCTTGTCAAACTCAACATCATCCTTGTCCTCGTAGTAGAAGCCATCATTGAAGGCCATTGGTTGAAGGCCTCTTTCTTTAGCCATGGCCGCAAGAGTGTTAGAGTACTCGGCAAACTTGCCATAGAGTCCGTACCATTTGAGGTAGTACCAGCCTTGAGCGTTGGTAGCGTCATTGGCGTATTCGTCTGTACCGTAGTTAAAGATTTTAGTCTTGCCTGCAAAGAAGTCCATGTACTTGCCGATGAGAGCTTTGACAAAGTTCATGGCTTCTTCGTTTTCGAGGTCCATGGTTGTTTTTGAGACCTTGTCAAAGTTAGCTTGAGGATTCTTGATTCCAAGTTTTTCCATAGCGACGAGCATGGCATCCATGTGACCTGGGCTGTTAATCGCTGGGATGAGTCCGAGACCTTTTGATTTTGCGTACTCGATTAATTCAGTGACTTCAGCTTGACTAAGAGTGGTTCCATTTGGATCATCGTAGTAAGCTTTTGTTCCTTCGATAATGGCCTTTTTGACATCGTCACTTGCATAAGTTTTGCCATTAGCAGTGATAGTCATGTCATCAAGTAGGAAGCGAAGTCCGTCATTTCCTAGGAGGAGATGCACATCAGAGTAGCCGAGCTCACTCGCCTTGTCTACGATGCGTTTGAGTTGGTCAAGCGTGAAGTACTTACGGCCGGCATCGATTGAGATCACCTTGTTCTTGGCAAGTTTTTCAACTTCGCGTTTCGCGTCTTCTTCTTTTTGAGCTTCTGGTGTGAAGGTTAGGTTGCTAACAGCTTCTTGGAGTTTCGCGATTGCTTGGTCAATGGTGTCTTGTTGGGCACGGCTGAGGTTGCTGTCGAGTGAGCGAATGGCTTTTTCAGCTTCTTTGACAGCTGCGACGCTTTCTGCAGTATAGCGTTTAAGGTCTGTTGGCACTTCTTTAAGGGCTTGCTCGGCAGACTCATAGTCAGCAGCGAAGTATTCAGCATTGGCATTTGCGAAGCTACGCATGAGTTTGAAGAGGCGTGATGGTGAATAGCGTGCAGATGGGGTATCTGCCCAAGCAGCTACCATACCGCCGATAAATGGGATATCTGCCCCATCAGATTTTGGTACCGAAGTGATTGGAGTGTTCTTGATACCATTGAGTCCTTGGTCGAGGTTGTACCAGCCTTGACCATCTGCATTCCGTCCGAGAACATAGTACCAAGCATCGTTGGTATTAAGGATTTGGTGGCCTTTTTCAACTAGAAGTTTAGAAGAAGCGACGTCATATCCGCCCCATCCACCAGTCCACATAGAAACGATGATGTCTTTGTCAAAAGTTCCAAAGCTAGTGTCGCTATTGTAGTAGATACCGTCGTTAAAGGCCATTGGTTTGAGGCCGTGAGATTTGACGATGCGAGCAAGGTCATTGGCGTAGGCGATAAATTTGTCGTAACCCTTATCTGGGAAGCCATCTTCTGGATACCACTTGTAGGCCTGAAGAACGCTCCAACCTTTGGCATCTGTAGCATCGTTGGCGTATTCATCTAGTCCGATGTTAAAGATGTCAGATTTGCCAGCAAAGTAAGCAGCATACTTGTCGATTAAAGCTTTTGTGAACTCAACCGCTTCTTTGTTATCAAGGTCAACGGTACGAGCAGATTCTTTCCCAAAGTAGTTGAAATTCGGTTTTTGGATACCTAGTTCTTTCATGGCATGCAAAATAGCATCCATGTGGCCAGGGCTGTTTACGGTTGGGATGAGACCAATACCTTTATCTTTGGCATAGTTAATCAAGTCCGTCATCTGACTCTCTGTCAAATGGTTGCCATTTGGATCCTTGTAGTAGGCGTCCGTTCCGTTTTCGAGCGCACGTTTGACATCATCGCTTGCATAGGTTTTGCCATTGGCTTTGATGGTCATGTCGTCCAACATAAAACGCATGCCATCATTTCCAACTAGTAAATGAAGATCGGTATAACCATAGTGTTTGGCTTTGTCGATGATTTCTTTGAGTTGGTCTGGAGAAAAGTACTTACGTCCAGCGTCGATTGAGATCATTTTTCTTTTAGCCAGTTTTTCATTTACCTGAGTAGCCCGTTCGGCGCTAGGAGTGGCTACTGCAGGTGTGACAACTTCGTTTTTCTTTTCTTCGTCAATTTTTACTGGTTCTGATTGTTCTTTTGAAACAGGAGTAGTTTTTTCAGCGACTGGAGTCTCGTCAGCTTTCTCTGCAATTACTGGGGATTCAGTTTTTTCGACTGTTGGAGCGAGTGTAGCTGAAGCATCCTTCTCCTCCGTGCTTTTTGCCTCAACTGTTTCTTCAATTTTGCTTTCAACCGATGTCTCAGCTGTCTGCGACTGTCCCTGAGCAGTTTGAGCTGCGCTTGGATTTTCTGGTGTTGGAGTGACGCTGTCGGCAGACACGACGTGGGTACCGAAGGCAAATCCTATGAGTACAGAAGCTGCCCCAATCGCGTATTTACGGATGGAGAAGCGCTGTTTCTTTTCTAGTTTCATGATAAAACCTCCTTGTTATTATGTTATGTGATAACGTTTACATAAAACTGTTTTTATTTTATTATCTAAACTATAAAAAGTCAAGCGGCTTTATGAAAGAACTATAATAAATGGAAAAAATCATAAGATTAGGAAGCTGTTTCCCCTAGCAAATCTGCTCTAGCAGAAAATTTTTCTGACTATTTTACTTGTTTTTAGTAAAAACGCTACTAATTATAGATTTACCTTTTATCGTATGTTCATACTAAATGGTGCATGCTATAATAGACATAGAAAAACCCGAGTCTAAACTCAGGTTTCTTATCGACCTCTATTACTTGAGATAAATTTAATCTTGTAGTAATCCGCTCGCTTATAAGTTTCGCTATAGGCCAGAACTTGACCAGTAGCTTCTAGCTTGGTTGTCTTGGTTTGGAAGACTGTTGGGAATTGTGTATCGATTCCTAATACAGAAGCAGCATGCTCGGGGGTTGGGAATGCAATCTCATTGATTTCCTCAAAATGCTCATCACTCATGTGGATGTGGTAGTCCAGCTTGAAGCGTGTATAGATAGAACTATAGTAGTCAAGATTTGGATAGTTGGCATTGATATATTGTTCAGGAATATAAGAAGTGTGGTAGATATAAGTTACGTCATTACTTTGACGAATTCGTTCAATTTTATAGTAGAATTGATCACCACGTAATCCAAGTTTCTCCAAATATTCAAGTGTGTTTCCACGTTCGATAGAAAGGACGGTTACCTTATCATCTTTTGTTTCAAAGATTTCGACATCTGAAAATTCAACGAGTTTGTGCTTACGAGCGCGTGATACGAATGTTCCTTTCCCTTGTTGGCGGACAATATAGCCATCTTTGGCAAGGTCGTTCAAAGCGCGTACGACGGTAATAGAACTTACATCATACATGGCGATCAACTCTGCTTCAGTATAGAACTTGTCTCCACTCGCAAATTGACCAGAGATTATTTTGTTTTTCAATTCATCTTTAATATATTGGTATTTTGGAATAGCCATAATTTCACCTCGATTCTCTTTCTCTATCCTTGATTTTACCATAAATATAAAGAAAAATAGTAGTATTTAGATAAAAAAATAGAATAACAGACTAAAAATGTTATTCTATGTATGAGAAGTAGCTCATTTTAACGACTTGCTAAAATTTACTAGAGGGTTCATTTTCATGTGGTATTTGCAGAAAGCTAGTAAAAGAGAAGTAAAAAAATAGAAAAAATTTAAAAAATTTTCTAAAACCTATTGACAAATGCAAAAGATTTGATTATATTTAATATTATAACAAATGAAAGCGCAAACTTAATTAGTCAGAGGTGGGAACATGCCAAGATTTAAAATTGAGAACGATTTCTACCTAGATGGAGAACCGTTCAAGATTTTGTCCGGCGCCATTCATTATTTTAGGATTCCAGCAGAGGATTGGTATCATTCTCTCTACAACTTAAAGGCGCTTGGCTTTAATACAGTCGAGACTTATGTGGCTTGGAATTTACACGAGCCTGTTGAGGGAAAATTTAATTTTGAAGGTGCTCTAGATTTGGAGAAATTTCTCCAAATAGCACAGGAATTGGGACTTTATGCTATTGTACGTCCTTCGCCATTTATCTGTGCCGAGTGGGAGTTCGGTGGCTTACCAGCTTGGCTCTTGACCAAGCCCATGCGAATCCGCTCGTCCGACCCGGCCTACATCGAGGCAGTTGCTCGCTATTATGACCAATTATTGCCAAGGCTCGTGCCTCGCTTGTTGGACAATGGCGGAAACATTCTCATGATGCAAGTTGAAAACGAGTACGGCTCATATGGTGAGGATAAGTCTTATCTGAGAGCGATTCGAAAATTGATGGAAGATCGAGGGATTGATTGCCCACTCTTTACTTCAGACGGTCCTTGGAGGGCTACTCTGAAAGCCGGAACCTTGATTGAAGAAGATCTCTTTGTGACAGGAAACTTCGGTTCTAAGGCTCCTTACAACTTTTCACAGATGCAAGAATTCTTTGATGAGTATGGCAAAAAATGGCCCCTCATGTGTATGGAATTCTGGGATGGCTGGTTCAACCGTTGGAAAGAACCCATCATCACGCGTGATCCAAAAGAGTTGGCAGAAGCTGTTCGAGAGGTGTTAGAGCAAGGCTCCATCAACCTTTACATGTTCCATGGCGGAACAAACTTTGGTTTCATGAATGGTTGCTCGGCTCGAGGAACTCTGGATTTGCCACAAGTTACATCTTACGATTATGATGCCCTTCTCGATGAAGAAGGAAATCCAACTGCTAAATACCTAGCAGTCAAGAAGATGATGGCAACACACTTTCCAGAGTATCCACAGTTGGAACCACTTTACAAGGAAAGCATGGAAATGGAATCCATTCCACTAGTCGAAAAAGTTTCTTTGTTTGAAACCTTGGATAGTCTGGCAAGTCCAACTGAAAGCCTCTATCCAAAAGCGATGGAAGAACTTGGTCAAAGTTATGGCTACCTTCTTTATCGTACCGAAGCAAGTTGGGATGCAGAAGAGGAACGTCTCCGTATCATCGATGGACGTGACCGAGCTCAACTCTTTGTAGATGGTCAATGGATTGCTACTCAATACCAGACAGAGATTGGTGAAGATATCTACTGTCAAGGCAACCGAGAAGGCTTTTCAGAAATTGACATCTTGATCGAAAATATGGGGCGTGTCAACTACGGTCATAAGTTCTTGGCAGATACGCAACGTAAAGGAATTCGAACAGGTGTCTGCAAGGATCTACATTTCTTACTGAATTGGAAACAATATCCACTGCCACTGGATAATCCTGAGAAGATTGATTTTTCAAAAGGATGGACAGAAGGACAACCAGCCTTTTACGCTTTCGACTTTACTGTTGAAGAGCCGAAGGATACCTACTTAGACTTGTCTGAGTTTGGTAAGGGAGTTGCCTTTGTCAACGGGCGTCACTTAGGGCGTTTCTGGAACGTCGGCCCGACCCTCTCACTTTATATCCCTCATAGTTATCTCAAGGAAGGTGCTAACCGCATCATTATCTTTGAAACTGAGGGCGAATATAAAGAAGAGATTCATTTAACTCGTAAACCTACACTAAAACACATAAAGGGGGAAAACTTATGACAATTGTAGGATGCCGTATCGATGGACGTTTGATCCACGGTCAAGTAGCCAATCTTTGGGCTGGAAAACTAAATGTTTCACGCATTATGGTTGTAGACGACGAAGTTGTTAACAACGATATTGAAAAGAGTGGTTTGAAACTTGCGACACCACCAGGTGTGAAACTCAGTATCTTGCCAGTTGAGAAAGCAGCAGCAAATATCCTTGCGGGTAAATACGATAGCCAACGTCTCTTTATCGTTGCACGTAAACCAGACCGTTTCCTTGGTTTGGTCGAAGCAGGTGTTCCGCTTGAAACACTCAACGTCGGCAATATGTCTCAAACACCAGAAACTCGCTCTATCACACGTTCTATCAACGTGGTAGATAAGGATGTGGAAGATTTCCACAAACTAGCAGAAAAAGGTGTGAAACTCACTGCTCAAATGGTTCCAAATGATCCAGTTTCAGACTTTTTGAGCTTATTAAAATAGGAAAAAATTTTTAGGAGGTCATTGTTATGATACAACCGTGGCAAATTTTACTTCTCACTTTGTACTCAGCTTATCAAATCTGTGATGAGTTGACAATCGTTTCATCTGCAGGTTCCCCTGTATTCGCTGGTTTCATTACTGGTTTAATCATGGGAGATGTGACAACTGGTTTGTTTATCGGTGGTAGCTTGCAGTTGTTCGTTCTCGGGGTTGGTACCTTCGGTGGTGCTTCTCGTATCGACGCAACTTCTGGTGCGGTTCTTGCAACAGCATTCTCTATCTCTCAAGGTATTGATACAGACCTTGCGATTACAACAATCGCTGTACCAGTAGCGGCACTTTTGACATACTTCGACGTTCTTGGACGTATGACAACTACTTTCTTTGCACACCGTATTGATGCTGCGATCGAACGCTTTGACTACAAAGGTATCGAACGCAACTACCTACTTGGTGCGCTTCCATGGGCTCTTTCTCGTGCCCTTCCAGTGTTCTTTGCTCTTGCTTTTGGTGGTGCTTCGTACAATCAGTAGTAGACCTTGTTAAAGAATACCAATGGGTTGCAGACGGTTTGACTCTTGCAGGTCGTATGCTTCCAGGTCTTGGATTCGCTATCTTGCTTCGTTACCTTCCAGTTAAACGTAACCTTCACTACCTTGCTATGGGATTTGGTTTGACAGCTATGTTGACTGTTCTTTACTCAAACGTACAAAGTCTTGGTGGAGCAGTTGCTGGTATCATTAGCACTCTTCCTGCTGAAGTTGCTGAAAAAATTGGCTTTGTTAACAACTTCAAAGGATTGTCTATGATCGGTATCTCTATCGTGGGTATCTTCCTTGCAGTTGTTCACTTCAAGAACAGCCAAAAAGTTGCTGTAGCAGCACCTTCTACACCATCAGAAAGTGGGGAAATTGAAGATGACGAATTCTAATTACAAATTAACAAAAGAAGATTTTAATCAAATTAACAAACGTAGCTTGTTCACTTTCCAATTGGGATGGAACTACGAACGTATGCAAGCATCAGGTTACCTATACATGATCTTGCCACAATTGCGTAAAATGTATGGAGATGGAACTCCTGAGTTGAAAGAAATGATGAAAGTTCATACTCAATTCTTCAACACTTCACCATTCTTCCACACAATCATCGCTGGTTTTGACCTTGCCATGGAAGAAAAAGATGGTGTGGGTTCAAAAGATGCGGTTAACGGTATCAAGACAGGTTTGATGGGACCATTCGCTCCTCTTGGAGATACTATCTTTGGTTCACTTGTACCTGCTATCATGGGATCTATCGCTGCAACAATGGCTATCGCTGGCCAACCATGGGGTATCTTCCTTTGGATCGCAGTTGCAGTTGCTTATGACATCTTCCGTTGGAAACAATTGGAATTTGCCTACAAAGAAGGGGTTAACCTTATCAACAACATGCAAAGTACCTTGACAGCTTTGATTGACGCTGCATCTGTACTTGGTGTCTTCATGATGGGTGCTCTTGTAGCAACAATGATCAACTTTGAGATTTCTTACAAATTGCCAATCGGTGAAAAGATGATTGACTTCCAAGACATCTTGAACTCAATCTTCCCACGCTTGCTTCCAGCAATCTTTACTGCCTTTATCTTCTGGTTGCTTGGTAAGAAAGGTATGAACTCTACTAAAGCGATCGGTATCATTATCGTTCTTGCAGTAGGTCTTTCATTCATCGGTAAATTCTTGCTTGGAATGGGCGCATAATTTATGAGTAAATCATTAATTTTGGTGAGTCATGGTCGTTTCTGTGAAGAACTTAAAGGTAGCACAGAAATGATCATGGGTCCACAGGACAACATTCATGCAGTGGCTCTTCTTCCAGAAGATGGTCCAGAAGAATTTACTGCAAAATTTGAAGCTGCTATCGAAGGGTTGGATGATTTCCTAGTCTTTGCGGACCTTCTCGGCGGAACACCTTGTAACGTGGTAAGCCGTTTGATTATGGAAGGCCGCGACATTGAACTCTACGCAGGGATGAATCTTCCAATGGTGATTGAATTTATCAATGCAAGCCTTACAGGTGCAGATGCGGATTATAAGAGCCGTGCTGCAGAAAGCATCGTAAAAGTCAATGATTTGTTAGCGGGCTTCGATGATGACGAAGATGAATAAGATGTGACTTAGAGCATCTTATATAGAATATACATGGGAATGGGAGTCACTCCCATTCCCATATTTTCAATAGGAATGAAACAACAATAGATTAGAGGAACTCTATGCTAAATTACACAAAAGAAGAATTACTTGAACTGGGTGCAGAAATCACGACTCGTGAAATCTACCAACAGCCTGATGTATGGAAAGAGGCTTTTGAAGCCTATCAAGCAAAACGAGAAGAAATTGCAGCATTCCTACAAGGGATTGCTGATAAACATGACTATATCAAGGTTATCTTGACGGGTGCTGGTACTTCTGCTTATGTGGGAGATACCTTGGTACCATTCTTTAAGGAAGTCTATGATGAACGCAAATGGAATTTCAATGCCATTGCGACAACTGATATTGTTGCCAATCCAGAAACTTATTTGAAAAAAGATGTGGCGACTGTCCTTGTTTCCTTTGCTCGTAGTGGGAATTCACCTGAAAGTGTGGCGACGGTTGATTTGGCCAAAGCCTTGGTGGATGACCTCTATCAAGTGACCATTACATGTGCTGCAGATGGTAAATTGGCTCTTCAAGCTCATGGCGATGAGCGCAATCTTTTGCTCTTGCAACCAGCTGCTTCCAATGACGCTGGATTTGCCATGACTTCTAGCTTTACGTCCATGATGCTAACAGCTCTCTTGGTCTTTGATCCTACAGAATTTGCTGTGAAAGCTGAACGTTTTGAAGTTGTATCTAGTCTTGCCCGTAAAATTCTAGACAATGTAGCAGATGTCAAAGAGCTGGTTGACCTTGACTTTAACCGTGTTATCTACCTGGGCGCTGGTCCTTTCTTTGGACTTGCTCATGAAGCTCAGCTCAAGATTTTGGAATTAACAGCTGGTCAGGTGGCGACTATGTATGAAAGCCCAGTCGGCTTCCGTCACGGTCCAAAATCTCTTATCAATGAAGATACCGTTGTTTTGGTCTTTGGTACAACGACAGACTACACTCGCAAGTACGACTTGGACTTGGTTCGTGAAGTGGCTGGTGACCAGATTGCTCGTCGTGTTGTGCTTTTGAGTGATCAAGCCTTTGGTCTTGAAAATGTCAAAGAAGTGGCTCTTGGCTGTGGTGGAGTCTTGAACGATATTTACCGTGTCTTCCCTTACATCGTATATGCTCAACTCTTTGCCCTTTTGACTTCGCTTAAGGTCGAAAACAAACCAGATACACCGTCTCCTACAGGTACCGTAAACCGTGTGGTACAAGGTGTGATCATTCATGAATATCAAAAATAAGGAAGTGTCTATGAGTAAATTACAATTAAGTCCCAATAAAGTAGCTTGCTTGCAAAAACTCTCTGACGAGAATGGCATTATCTCAGCTCTTGCCTTTGACCAACGTGGTGCTTTGAAACGCCTCATGGCTCAATACCAAACAGAAGAACCAACAGTTGCTCAAATGGAAGAACTCAAAGTTTTGGTTGCAGATGAATTGACAAAATACGCATCCTCTATGCTTCTCGACCCTGAGTATGGTCTCCCAGCTACAAAAGCGCTTGCTCCAAATGCTGGTCTTCTCCTTGCTTATGAGAAAACTGGCTACGATACAACTAGCACTAAACGCTTGCCTGACTGCTTGGATGTTTGGTCTGCCAAACGCATCAAAGAACAAGGTGCAGACGCTGTTAAGTTCTTGCTTTACTATGACGTAGACAGCGCTGACGAACTCAACCAAGAAAAACAAGCCTATATCGAACGCATCGGTTCAGAGTGTGTGGCGGAAGACATTCCATTCTTCCTTGAAATCTTGGCTTACGATGAAAAAATCGCTGACGCAGGTTCTGCAGAATACGCCAAAGTAAAACCACACAAGGTTATCGGTGCTATGAAAGTCTTCTCAGACCCACGCTTTAACATCGATGTTTTGAAAGTGGAAGTTCCAGTCAACGTCAAATACGTTGAAGGCTTTGGCGATGGTGAAATCGTGCATACTCGTGAAGAAGCGGCAGCTTTCTTCAAAGCGCAAGACGAAGCAACTAACTTGCCATATATCTACTTGAGTGCAGGTGTATCAGCTAAACTCTTCCAAGAAACCCTTGTCTTTGCTCACGAATCAGGCGCAAACTTCAACGGCGTTCTTTGTGGCCGTGCAACCTGGGCTGGATCAGTTGAAGCTTACATTAAAGATGGTGAAGCAGCAGCTCGTGAGTGGCTACGCACAACAGGTTTTGAGAACATTGACGAACTCAACAAGGTTCTTCAAACAACAGCGACTTCATGGACTGAACGTGTGGAAGCATAAAACAAGTATAGAAGAACCCCCTTTTGTTAAGGTTTTCTGACAAAGGATTTTGAAAATAAAAACTACAACCATAGATGGTGAGACACTCTCTATGGTTTGTTTACTTAAGAGAAATGGATCAAAGGAGAGAAGAATGAAAGCATACACAGAGCGTGTATTTGGAAATCATGAGGGCAAGGATGTCTTGGCTTATCGCTTTGAGACTGATGGTGGTTACCAGCTTGAAGTTATGACTTATGGTGCGACCATTTTGCGCTATGTTACACCTGACAAGGCTGGGAATTTTGCCAATGTGATTTGGGCTTTGATGATTTTGATAGCTATGTAGGCAATAGTCCCAAGCATGGAGCAAGTGTAGGTCCTGTAGCGGGCCGTATTGCAGGTGCGACATTTGAGCTCAATGGCCAGACCTATAAACTTGAAGTCAACAACGCTAGCAACTGTAACCACAGTGGTTCAACAGGTTGGGATTCAAGCTTGTTTGAATTGGTAGAGGTGAGCGCCCATGGCTTGACCCTCTACACAGAGCGTACAGATGGGACGGGAGGATTCCCTAGTAATCTCAAAATCTGGATCAGCTATCACTTGGAAGAAAGTGGTGCCTACGAAATCAGCTATAAGGTGACGACAGATCAGGATACGCTTGTCAATCCAACTAATCACAGCTACTTCAACTTGTCTGGTGATTTCACGCAGACAGTTGACCGCCATGTCTTCCAGCTAAATACGGAGGGCATTTACCCAATCGCTTCGGACGGTGTTCCGGCTAAGACTCCAGATGCCAATCGTGATGTAGTGAAACACATCTACAATGGTGCCTTGCTCAAGGATATCTTTGCAGAAGAAGATGAGCAAATCCAGCTGGTATCTGGTTTGGATCACCCATTTGCTCTTCCTGCAGGTCATGACAATGCTGGTTTCCTTTATGACCAAAACTCAGGTCGCTTCCTGCTTTTCAAGACAGAGGCCCCTTGCTTTGTGGTCTACACAGCAAACTTTGTGGATGAGAGTGTCATCATAGCTGGTCAGCCAATGGTGCAGCACAATGGAATTGCCCTTGAAGCGCAAGCTTTACCAGATGCCATTCACAGTGATTTTAAAGACCAAATCATTCTCAAAGCAGGGCAAACCTTTACTAGTAAGACTCGTTACGAGCTTGTTGTTAAATAAAAAGAAGAGCTGGAATCCAGCTCTCAGAAAGTAGACAAACATCATTTTTGGTGTTTGTTTTTTTGTTCAAGATGTAGTGTATGGTGTGCATAAATAGTACAAGTTGGTAGGTGGATGATTGCGGCTTCCTATAACTCAATAATATGGGACTCGTAGCCAATCACTTCTAGAAAACGAAGCAAATCTATCGTAGCCCAAAAGAGGTTTTTCTCGTTGGTATTGGGGTGGAAATTCATCCGTTTTTCCGACATGATTTCTTTGTCGAAATAAACTTGAATGTCCTTGTCGATATTGTTGAGCAAGGCAAAAGGTGAAACAACACCTGCGGGCAAGCTCATTTTTTCAAACAAGCTCTCAGACGAAGCCATCCGAATCCTGCTAGCTCCTATTAGTTCTTTCAAGAGGGCCATATCCAGACGCTTTTGATCATCCATGATTACCAGATAATAGGTTGTTTTTCTTTTTTGTTTGTGAGAAACATGGTCTTGGTACGGATACCTTCGATTTCCTCGATAAAACTATCTGCCTGCTCCGTGGTTAAGGCTGGCTCGTGCTCCACGATATCAAAGGGAATATCTAGCCCATTTAGCATTTCTACAACTTTTTCGTATGCTTCCATCTTCTAACCTTCTTTATCAATTTGATAGCCCCAAAAAGAGGGTTATTTTCGTTTGATTAGGTACTGAACAGCCTTTTCCAAGCGTTCCTTTTGAGCCTCGGGGTCATCTAGTGGCTGGTTGATGCAGGCGGTGAGATTTTCGGTAATCATCATTTCAATCACGCGCTCAACACTGGAGCGCACTGCGGTCAACTGGGTAATGATATCTGCGCAGTCACGATCTTCATCGATCATCTTTTGAATCCCACGCAACTGGCCCTCTGAACGTTTCAGGCGTGTTATATACTTTGAGTTTGTCATTGATTTATCCTTGGTCACTTTTTCTTCATTATATCTCGAATAAGATTCTTTGTCAAAATTCTCATCCTATCTGTCTTTGTAGGAGGCAACCTTTTCTCTGTATCGGATAGAAAAGATTGCTGAACAGGAAAAAGGAGAACAAAGGCTGTCCTCCTTGAAGCACGGTTGGGTAAACAAGTTTCCGATTAGTTATGCCTTATATCTTGGACAAAAAGGCTAGGGACTACTATCCCATAGACCAGGACTAAGGCCAGTCCAAATCCGATACCGAACCACTTGTAAAACTTGTCCATCCCGCTGTAACGTTCGACATAGGCCCTGGTCGGCTTGTCTGGATCATACCAGACTGTCAGCTCCGAATGAAGGGGGAAATGGGTCTGCATCAAACTATCAAAGGAAACAAAGGAGTTGCTGTAGCGAGTGATGGAAGGCGCTAGCATTTCTTCTCTTGTATAATCATTTGAAACCTTAGTAGGACCCCACGGAGTCGTGACCGTTTTGATCATAAAATACTGCAAGGTTTTCTTATAAGTAAGCCCATCAACCGTGTATTCAACGATAGGTGGATACCCCTCACGAAAACGACTATAGCCGACAACCGTTCCCTCTACAGATGACTGGGCAAGCCGTACCATCTTCCGATCTCGAAGATAGAGGTAGAGAAAGGTCCCACATACAAACACAAAAGATAGGAGAGTGACGACTGTCCCAACTATCAAACCAATTACTTCTTTAGTCATATGAACTCCTCCAGTTATTCTATAGAGTAAAATCCCAAAGAACTCACTCGTCCAGAATCGGTATCGAATCCCTCGAGTCTACTCTTCGGATTTTTCTTTAGACTGCTGTTCTTTCAAATCTTTCACAGATTTTGATATGATATCTCTCACCTGTTCGTCGGTAAGCCCTGGAATCTGGTAATAAGGATTATTGGACTCGCTTTTTGACGGCTTTGTTTCTGAACTTTCTGTTTTAGAACTTTGTTCAGTCGAAGACGAGGTTTTCGACTCTGAGAAACTGGATTCTTTTGCCTTAGAGGAACTAGACGGCTCAGACTCCGAAGACTTGGACTTCTCAGCCGCTTTAGAATCAACCCTAGGTAGCTTATCTACTTGGTCGCTCGGCTGTTTTACAGGTTTATAGGATAACCCAAAGGACAATAGTAAGGCAATCAAGGTCCCAATGCCAGCCAAAGTTCTTTTATTGGCTTCAGCCGAGGGAACCTTCACGCCCTTTGTACTGAGTGTTTTCCATTCTGGGTGCTCTTTTTCTATGGCTTTTTTCTGTATCCCAAGAGGACCCAGTAGAAAATAATTAAAAGGCACAAGCGTTGCCATAGCCGCCGTTATAAGCGGAACATAACTGGAATGACTCGATACCAGTAGAATATCGAGTATGGCGAGAACAATGAATAGCCAAAGCCCCACAAACTTTCGAACTTGATGCTCTTTTTTTATCTGCAAATATCTTTCTTGTGACATTATCATCCTCTCTTTTTTATTTCTTCCTTAAATATCACTTTCCCTTGTTCATACTTTCGCACAGCTAAGAACCAGCGGATGGGGTTGTTTTGGAATAATAACAAATAAGAAACAGCTGGAAAGAGACCTGCTAAAAGCGAGAAAAAGATTTGTATATCAAATGTCTCTTGCTTATTGAATGAGTCAATAATACTTGGGATAGTAGCAACAAATATTACTATAGTAGTCATAAAAACTAATAGCATAACAATCATAAAAGCCAACATTTTCCCAAACGTCGCTTTTTTATCGCTGAAATTGTCCCAGAACAGATTTGAATCAACAGCTTTCGCGAACTGTTGAGAACTTGCCCCTTGAACCTGTTTCACCTCTTTATACAAGGCCTCTTCCATCATCCATATAAAGCCAAAGCAGACAAAGAATTGGGCAACGATATAAGGCGGAACCATCCAGCTGCTATATCGAAAACCTGAAAATGCAGGTATAGCTACTAATCCTCCGATAATACCCAAAAAAACAAAAGCAAACATCAAAGGAATAATGGCCCTATTAGACTTCCTTGCACCTTCTGTATTTAAGAGGACACTCTTATCGGCTACCAGAGCCTCTTTTGTTCGCGTGTTATAGTAAACGGCCTTATCACCGCTCTGTCCAATAAAAATTATTTTTCTCATATAAAATCACCACAGTTCCCACTAATCACTATAATCAGAAACTTCAATTTTATCATAGGTTGTTGATAAAACATCATCAACCACTGGTAATGGCAATAGTGTTTCACTCGTGTTTCTAGTTCTTCTCTTCCCTAAATATCACTCTCCCCTGTTCATATTTTCGCACAGCTAAGAGCCAGCGAATTGGATTGTTTTGGAATAAGAGCAGTACGACACTAATTGGGACGATTGTTGCTCCGATTGGTACCATGAACATGGACGACTCAAACCATTCATGTTCATAGTAGGGAATGAAGGTCCCAGGTATGGCAAAAAGCACAACAATAACCAAAGCGAATAGAAGAACGAGGATAACAAATAGATACAAGATGATTTTATCGGCTGTTGGTTCCTTATCTGGTGACTTCCTCTAAAAAGTACTACTTTCAACCGCTTCTTTAAACTGTTCTTCACTTGCTGGGACAAGCGACTTAGCCCCACTGTAGAACAGTTTTTCAAATCCATAAACACTTCCGATAAAAACGAAAAGGATTGCAGCTAGATGGATCAGAATCATCCACTCACTCAATTTAAAAGGCGCTATCAAGGAACGAATCCAAATACTGATGATAGCAACCAGCAAGAAAGCAAAGAAGAGAATCCAAGGCCACTTGGATTTTTTTGAACTGATAGCACCTTCCGTGTCTGGCAAATTGCTATATTCTGTCATTAAAGCCTCTCTCGTCCTTGTATTATAGTAGACGGATTGCTGGCTTCCTTGACCTATATAAATGATTTTTCTCATCTTACATTTCTCCCTCTTTCCCCTCGGCTATCGTCCTGTAATGTCTCCATCAGCTCTTTGAACAGTCGTTTGCGCGTTTTCATCTGAAATTCATAGACCATATAAACAAGGGGAAAAATCCCTAACATATACATAATCAAGAACTGAAAATCAGAGTAGATAAAATAGCGATAGATGGAAAACAGAATCATGAGAAAACAAAAAACCTCAACTAGAACTGTCCATCTAGATTTTCTCCTAAGTGTTTTGATATTGGCTTTTGTCAGCCGGACTTTTCTAAATCTATCTGTCTTCATTTTACGTCGGGTAGATTTGGCAAGGAGAATTGTCCCGAAAATCAAAAACAGAGACATCAAGATAAAGAAGATCAGATTGAAAGGTGACGAGACATCTCCAAAGGTTTGGTTGAGTCACTTCGACAGCCGTTGCAAGGAATAGATTGCAATAGGAGCTGCAATGGCTGAATAATTCATGCCTTGTTTTATACCGTAGAATACTTGATCCCTCAGATCATAATAGATAAAATAATCCTCCAGAGGGTCCATACTGATTAATTTTTTACACTTGTATTCCCGTCTCCTAAACTCAATACGGATACTCAAACAGAGTTCTACTTTCTCTTAAAAGCATCGTGACGACGATTGCGAGCAGTCTAGCCTATTTTTCGGCATTTGCCTTCCTAGAGAAAGAAAAGTTTATTAGTATTATAGCATGAACCCCCAGAAAAGGGAAAATATCCCTGATCGATACCGTAGCTAGAGTCAAGAAAGGCTCCGTCATTTCATACAAAAGCGAACAGGTTCGCATTCTAAAAACAGAATGCGAGCCTGTTCGCTTTTTTTATGTCTATGATGTGTTTTCCTCGTCTCATCGTTCCAAGCGAATGCGGGTCACAATGCCGTCTGGGTCTATAAGATCCACTTCACTCGAATGTAACCACTTGATTGGAGCTTCTACCTCTTGTGCTTGCTGAACGATGGCTAAGAGTTCTTCCTTGCTTTCGACCTCAAGGACGTAGTAGGCCAAGCCAGGCAGGCCTGATTTGCGCGGAGCTAGACCTTTTCCAGCCCATTCGTTGACAGCCAGATGGTGATGGTACTGACCAGCCGCTATCCAACTAGCACTTGGAATACTAAATTTATCCTCTAACCCTAACACTTTTTGATAAAACTGACTCGCCGCGCGGCTATCCTTAACCGATAGATGGATATGCCCCATTCTCGTCCCTTCAGCTAGGATAAAGGGATCTACATTTTCCCCTAACTCATAGATATCCTGTGCCGCAAGGGCCTCTGTCACACCGATAATGCGTCCGTCTTCTCGAATATCCCATGAAGAAACTGGCTTATCACGGTAGAGTTCAATGCCATTTCCTTCCAAATCCTCCAGATAAAGGGCTTCACTGTATCCATGATCCGCACCTCCGACCAGAGGAATGCGCAAGTCACTTAGGTGTTTCAAGACATCTGCCAAGGCTTTTCGTGTCGGTAACAAAATCGCCAGGTGGTAGAGCCCATAATGTTCCCTTACTTCCCCAGCTTTTTCTGCCTGAATCAAATGGACCAAGGCTTTTCTACCAAGTCCCAAAATCGCTTCTGTCTCTGTTTGGGATAAAATCTCCAAGCCAATAATCTGGTGATAGAAAGCCGTTTGACTCGTCAAATCCTTGACATTTAAAACCGCCTCCGCTAGGTAAATGTGGCTTTGGTATGCATAAGTCATAGGGTGTCTCCTTTTTGTTGTAACTTTATCTATTACATCGATTATACACTATTGAGATAAAATGTCAACGAAGACAACTCAAAAGAGCTAGAAACTATCTCTTTATAACCCGAAGATTTTAAAGAATTTTATAATTTTGATTACAAAGAAAAAGATAGAAGAAAATGCTCTCAAAAAGGACTTTTTCTTCTATCTAACTAACGCTTGGAATCAGCGTTTCTTATGTATTGATTCGTATTGAATGCTTACTTAACTTCTATAAAAAGATTAAATAATTTCTATTTTAGCTGTTAGAAACGTTGGTACATCAATGTTTTTTTAGAATGCTACATAATAAAAAGGTAGAGTGAATGGTAGAGTAGTAAAAAAATAGTTGTTATCCTAGTTGATTAAAAAAATCTCTGATTTCCTCATCTTTTATAAAAATAATATATAATTTTCCCTCTCTTCTAGTATCCAAGATGTTTTGATTGGCTAGTTTACGAAGATGGTGGGAGGCAGATGCCATACTGAGATTTAGTAAACAGGCTATATCACAGACACAGAGTTCTTCAACAGCAAGGAGATAAAAGATGATATTTATCTGTTTATTATCGGTAAACTTTTGATAAAAATACGAAGTGATTTTTTTGGACTTTTTCCTTTTTCAAGGTAGTTCGTTGCGGTTGTAACATTTTGTTGATTTATAATATTAACTTGGCATATACTATCTTTTTTCATAATTTTTTCTCCTAGCCGAACACAGTCCTTAGCATGTCAAAGCTGTTGTTTTCAATCAGGATATACATCCCCAATCCTAAATAAACAACGGCAATAAACCATCTGCTATATTTTTCCAAAGTTTCTCCAACAGAAGGGACTTGTGCTAATTTTTGGGCTGAAAAAACCAAGAGATAAATCATGACTAGAAAAGTAAGTAAAGTCACTATCATATTCGCTAAATTTAAGGTGATAAAATATGGGACAAAGACACCAATATTGTCAGCGCCACAACTTGCAAAAGTAATCATAGCTACTAGAAAAATCAGGTTTTTATTGTCTTTTCGCAAACCATCTTTTGCAATAGCTTCTCCATCAGAATCTCCTAAAAGCAAAACTTTGAGGCCTAGGAAAATTGGAATCAAACCGAGTAAACCTAAAATCTCTTTACTAGGAATATAATTTAAGACAAATGCAAAAAAAGCAAACTTAGGAATATTAGACTAACAGAGCCTAGAAATTGTCCTAAATAGATGTTAATGATGTCCTTTCTGCTTTTTCTTTTAGCAAAAAATAACATTAGGATAATAAGTAAGTCTACGGCTGTCCCAGAATACAGGATTATTGAAGTAACAACATTTTGAACCATAAAACACCTCATTCAAATATATTTTTGAATGTATTTTAACATTAAACTTTGTAGATGTCAACTTCAGCTCCATCAAAATATAGATAAGAAGGTAGTGTACCAAACATTAAAAAGTCCTGCCATCGAAATGATAGCAGGGCTTAACTTCAATATCCAGATGATATATTTATCTAAAAAAGGTAGAGAAAAAGGTAGAGTTTGGACTGAAATATAGTGAAATGTATTGAAATTGAAAAAAGAAAAAACGCTTGAAATCAGCGTTTTTCTTATGTATTGATTCGTATTGAATGCTTACTTAACTTCTGTAACATATAGCTATTGATTTAACTAAAACGCCATGTTTTATTAAGTTTTAATAAGGTTTAAGTTACTAAAAATAGGGTTATTCTGTTTCTGTTGTTTCCGAATTGTTGCCAAAATATTCGAATTTAGCAAAATTTAAGAAGTCTTTATAGAGTTTTTTGGTCTGTTCAGAAAGTGCTAAGTTTTCGATTATATTTTCTATACTCTGTCCGGTTTCCGTCGCCTCTTTGTTGATACCTATAAGTAAGTCTGCAATTTCTAACAGTGCTTCTACTGTTCTGTAATTTTCATCTTCTACATTAGTGACAATATAAGGTTTTCTTATGTCGCTATATCCGACGAGATATTCTATGGATACGTTTAACAAGTTAGATAATTTAACAATATCTTCTAAACTGGGAGTTCTTTTTCCATTTTCCCAATTTGTGAAGGTATTTTGTTTTACACCGACTTTTTCACCTAGTTGAGCCTGTGTAAGTCCATGCTGTAATCGTAATTCTTTTAATCGTTGAGGTAGTAAAGATACTTTTCCCATAGTTGCTCCGATCTAAAATCTCAAAAAGACGTGTTAAAAACTTGACAAACACTTCAAAACGAGATAAAATAAAATATATCTCAAAAAGACGTATTAATTATATCATATTTTGAGAAGGATTTTCAAGGGGGTAACTGCCTATGATTGTATAAAAATGGTCTTTGAAGAAAAAATCCTCAAAGACATATTTAATAAAAACATCTTAATTATAACATATATACGGAAAAGAGGAAAGGAGATGCCGGATAAGAATTATTACGAGTATAAAGACATCATAGAAGCCACTGGCAAGTCCTACAGCGCTGTTAAGAAATGGCGGATAAGTATTGAACGCTTATCAGGTTACGAGTTTAAAAAGGTCAAGATACATGTTACACGTAAGCATGTAAAAGACCATTATCAATTTACTGAAGAAGAGTTTGAAAAGTTTATCAAACTTTCTAAGCGAATTGATGAGACAAAAAACATGACTAAAGCTGTAACGGATATATGGGGCGACTTGAAGAGTGCCGAAGAAAGGGCGCTTAAAAAAGACCTGGTCGAATTAAAAAAGTTCAAAGAGAAACAGAAAGACTGTAATAAAGACGTAAATTTTAAATTGATTTCATTAGAAATGGATTTAAAAAAATTAAAAAAGTTAGAAGAACGACTTGAAGCCCTAGAAGAAAAGCAGGGTAAAGGGTTCTTCTCTAAATTAAAAAAATAGAAAAGGAAATATAAAAAAATGGCAAATAAAAAAATTAAACTAACATCACCTCTTTCACTTAAAGAAGTAGCGCTTGAAAGCTCTCAATTTGATATTCCTGAAAAAATCTTAGTAGATTTTTCCAAAGCTCGAGCAAGTAAGAAGTACAAAGATGGGAAACCTACTGACTATATTGGCTCTTATGTGATGTTTGGAATTGATGAGCGAACCGCTAAGGCTGTAAATGATGGCTTAATAGACCAAGAGGACGTTAAGGCCATCAAGATTGAAGTTCATGGCAGTTTCGAGGAGATTGAAGAAAACATTGAGTTTGGTGGCTCTCTATTCGTTGAGTTGCTAGATGTGCAGGTCAAAGCGGATTGGGTTGAAGGACGCAATCCTGGATATAAAGCCGTCAAACTGGTAGCCTCTGGGCTAAAACTTGCTATGCAGGTCTAAAATTTCTGTATATGATGGGAGCTGGCCGCCTTGCTCCTGTCGGTTTACAAGTGAGCCAACTAGTAGCTGATAGCAACCGCAAAAGGGGCTTTTGCCCTGCGCGGTTGCGGGTATCAGCGGGGATCTAGTTGGCTGACTTGTTCCGACAGGGCAATGCAACCAAGCTACCTAAATATGCAGAAATTTTAGTCAAAGAGTTTTTTTGAGGGAGCATATATCCATATTTCCAAAACCTATGCGCGGGCGCCATTCTAGGACTTGACGATAGAATGGTGCAAACCAAGGGTAATCCCTTGATTTGACAGCGTTTGTTAGGGGTTGAAATGGCTGAAAGCCCCCTACCCCAAAAAAAACAAAAAAGCGAGAAAATAAAGGGTTTTTCTTGGATACATGCGTGGATATATGCTTGGATATATGCTCAAAAAAAATGAAGCATATATCCAAAAACAAAGAATAAAAAAACGAAAGCATAGAAAGAATATGCAAAAGTCTTTCATGAATTAAAAAGGAGAAAGAATGACTAAAAGAATTAGAAACAGACGTTTCCTATTTGAGCAACAACTGAAACCAGACTTTTGGGATTGGGCTGTGTCGGATAAGAAATTGCTTGAAAACTGGGAAGAGAATAAAGAAAAGATTTTCAGATTAATTTTTGACCGTATCCGGGAACTGGTCGAAGAAGAGGAATTTGTGGAAGTAGCTTTTATCGTCCATGATAAAGATATTTCCTATGGGACAAAATTGGTTGAACCTCATATTCACGGATATATTGATTTTCCAAAATTAATGGATTTGTCAAAAGTTGCCCTGGCTCTTGGAGTAGAAAAAGAACGCGTAGAAACTCCAAAATCAAGAGGAGGGAGACACCTAACACGCATCAACGCTTTAGCTTATCTTATCCATGCTAAGGATAAAGATAAATATCAGTATCCTGCTAGCGATGTAGAAACATTTGATACGCTTGATTATGAAGCTTTCATCAATCAGAATAGAGAAGACTTTGAAAAATATTCAGCTACTAGAAAACGAGAGAAAACAGATGAGAGTTTGGATATGGTTTTCCAAAAAATTATTACTGGAGAGTTAACAGAAGATGATATTTTTGATAATGAAGAATTGAGATTTCTCTGGGCTAACAATCAAAATAAATTTGAAGAGGCGTTTCATGCTCAAGCTGTTTTTTCAGCGAGAGAAACTATGCGGGCATTACAGAATGGTGAGTTTAAACTTACAGCTATATTTGTACATGGTAGGTCGGACAGTGGTAAGACGACTTTTGCCAAACAAATTGGAAATGATATCATACAAGCAGCCAAAGAAGAAAGCCTTGACTGGAGAATGTATGACAGTGATTTAAGTAATCCATTTGACGCTTATAGAGGGGAAGAAGTAATTCTTTTAAACGACTTACGCTATGATAGTTTGAAACCTGCAGATTGGTTGAAGTTGTTAGACCCTTTAAATAATTCGCGAATGTCGGCTAGGTATCGTAATAGATTGGTGGCAGGAAGGATATTTATTCTAACGAATACTGAGGGGATATTTGATTTCTTTAGACAGATTAAATATGAAAGTATTGACCAGTATCTTCGCCGTTTTAATTATGTATTAGAAATCTTTGAGAGAGGTGGCGAGCGAGAGTATGTATTTTCTGAAACTATAAAATTATCTGTTCCAAATACTGAAAAAGGGATAGTGACTTATTTTGACACTAAAGAAATCTACCGAAAATCATGTAAAGATGAGTTTGTTCAACATATTTTAGAAGATTATATTTTACCTAGAATATTGCCAAAGAAAGCAAAGGACGTGACAAATGACTAAAAAAATTGTGATGTTCTTTGATGAAAGATTAAATACTGACTTTCGTATAGTACGCTTTGGGAAGTGTATACCGATAAGTCAAGAACTAGATAATATTTATATGTTCATGAATGATAGAAATTTATGGGCTAGATGCAAAAAAAAAGATGCGTGAAAATCAATCACACATCAAAATAAAAAACCAAAATAATTATAACACGAAAAGGAGAAAAAAGCTATGTTCGTAACAAAAGAAGATTTAAAAAAATTGAGTTTTGGAAATTATCAGGCTTACAGTTTGATTAAACAGGCTAAGGCTTTGATGGTACAAAAGGGTTTTGCTTACTATAATTCTAAGGGATTGGGTCAAGTTCCTGTTGAAGCTGTTGAGGAGATTTTGGGTACAAAATTAAATTTTGAGGAAGTTGAAGAATATGCCTAAAATCCCTCACGTATATTATGACAAGGCTAGTAGCTCTTATTATGCGGTTGCTTCTCTAGGTTTTGATGAAGTGACTGGTAAAAGAATGCAGAAAAAGAAAAGAGGGTTTAAAACACAAGCAGAAGCTAAGAAATGGTATGATGATTTTATAGCGAAACACTCGAAAAAAGCTATTGTACATGGTGCAACTTTAACGGTTGAGTTGTTCCTGGAAAAATATTTTGTACCTCACTATAAGAATAAAGTGACTACTAGGACATTTATGACCTTTTCTTCTAAGTTGAAAAGATTGAAATATTTTTATCCTATGAAAATGGTTGATGTTAAACCTATTCATATAAAAAAATGGCATACAGATATCTTGGAAGAAGGCTTATCTAATAACTACTTAAAAGATTTACATCAAACAGTAAAAGAATTATTTGATATGGCGCTTACTTTGGGTGTTGTCAGTGAAAATCCTGCTCGGCAGGTGGGGAATATGAAGAGGACTAGAAAAAAGGTTGATTTTTGGACAAAAGAAGCATTTGAAAAATTTATCAAAACATTTGAAAAAAATGATGTTGTAGAACACTTGAAATATACCTGTTTTCTATTTCTCTTTATGACAGGATTGAGAATCAGCGAATTACAAGCCTTAACATGGGAAGATGTTGATTTTGAAAATAAAGCTGTACAAGTCAATAAGTCTATGTTTTATCAAAACAAAAATAATTGGCAAATTAACCCCACAAAAACTTTTTCAAGTAATAGAAAAATCTATCTTGATGCCATGACGATTAAGGCGCTATCCTCATGGAAAAATCATCAGAAACAGCTAGGAAAAATAAGTTTTGTCTTTTCTTATAACTGTTTACCTGTGACTAAGACAATGCTTGCTAATAGCATGAAGAAACACGGAGAAATAGCTGGAGTCAAAAGTATTCGTATACATGACTTAAGGCACTCCCACGCAAGTCTATTGCTGTCTTTGGGTATGAATGACCTAGAACTTAAAAATAGGCTAGGTCATGCAGATATACAGACGACTTTGGGAGTATATTCCCATCTTCGCCCTTCTGCTATGAAAGAGGTAGCGGACAAACTAGAGGGGGTACTTTCGCTATAAGTTGAAATCACGGCTTTCGTATCACTAGCGAAGTCTGTTATACGAAAACGGAGATTATAAAAAGGTAGCAAGATTATATCTTACTACCTTTTTTGTTTCCAAAATGTTCCCACTTGGCTATTGTTAAGTGTTAAAACGTTGATTTAACGCTATTTTCACTAATTTAACTCTTATTTAACTTCTGTAAACACTACGTGCTTGCGAAGTTTTGGTGAGTATTTCTTCAATTGAAGACGGTCTGGGGTGTTACGTTTGTTTTTAGAAGTAAGGTACAAGCGTTCACCAGATTCTTTGTGTTCAAGTGTAATATTTACGCGCATGGTATCTCCCTTCTATTATTCAGCTGATGCAGCTTTAGCGATTTTACGTCCTTTGTAGTATCCTTTAAGTGATACACGGTGAGAACGTGAGTAATCTCCAGTAGTTTCGTCAAAGTTTACAGATGGAGCTGTTACTTTGTAGTGTGTACGACGTTTGTTTTTCTTCGCTTTTGAAGTGCGACGTGCAGGTACTGCCATTTTGTTTTCTCCTTTAGGTATTTAAATTCGATTCAATCCACTGATTTTCATCAACCATACTAGGATAACACATTTTTTTTGTAAAGTAAAGTTACTTGACAAAAAAAGATGAAAAAATTAGAAGTCATTCAATCAAATTAATCGAAATTTTCTGAAAATTCAAGAATTTTCTTCTGTTCATTGCTTTTAAAATGTGCTATAATAGTAAAAACTGAAACGGGAGGGAACAAATGACTGAATTAGATAAACGTCACCGCAGTAGCATTTATGACAGTATGGTAAAATCACCAAACCGTGCTATGCTTCGTGCGACTGGTATGACAGATAAGGACTTTGAGACACCGATTGTGGGAGTGATTTCAACTTGGGCAGAAAATACGCCATGTAACATTCACTTGCATGATTTCGGGAAATTGGCCAAAGAAGGTGTCAAATCTGCAGGTGCTTGGCCTGTGCAGTTTGGGACCATCACGGTAGCAGACGGGATTGCCATGGGAACGCCTGGTATGCGTTTCTCTTTGACATCTCGTGATATCATTGCGGACTCAATCGAGGCAGCTATGGGTGGTCACAACGTGGATGCCTTTGTCGCTATCGGTGGCTGTGACAAGAACATGCCTGGTTCTATGATTGCTATTGCCAACATGGATATTCCAGCTATTTTCGCCTATGGTGGTACTATTGCACCGGGAAATCTTGATGGCAAAGACATTGACTTGGTTTCTGTCTTTGAGGGAATCGGAAAATGGAACCACGGTGACATGACAGCTGAGGACGTGAAACGTCTCGAATGTAATGCCTGCCCTGGCCCTGGTGGCTGTGGTGGTATGTATACAGCTAATACCATGGCGACTGCAATCGAAGTTTTAGGTATGAGTTTACCAGGTTCTTCATCTCACCCAGCTGAATCAGCCGACAAGAAAGAAGATATCGAAGCAGCAGGACGTGCTGTTGTCAAGATGTTGGAGCTTGGACTCAAACCATCAGATATCTTGACTCGTGAAGCCTTTGAAGATGCCATCACTGTAACTATGGCTCTCGGTGGTTCTACAAATGCCACTCTTCACTTGCTTGCCATTGCCCATGCGGCTAATGTTGACTTGTCACTTGAGGACTTCAATACGATCCAAGAACGTGTGCCTCACTTGGCTGACTTGAAACCATCTGGTCAGTATGTCTTCCAAGACCTCTACGAAGTCGGTGGTGTCCCTGCGGTTATGAAATACCTCTTGGCAAATGGTTTCCTTCATGGCGACCGTATCACATGTACTGGTAAGACAGTCGCTGAAAACTTGGCTGACTTTGCAGACCTTACACCAGGCCAAAAAGTCATTATGCCACTTGAAAATCCAAAACGTGCAGACGGTCCGCTTATCATCTTGAATGGGAACCTTGCCCCTGATGGCGCGGTTGCTAAAGTATCAGGTGTGAAAGTGCGTCGCCACGTTGGACCAGCTAAGGTCTTTGACTCAGAAGAAGATGCTATCCAGGCTGTTCTGACAGATGAAATCGTTGATGGCGATGTAGTTGTTGTCCGTTTCGTTGGGCCTAAGGGTGGTCCTGGTATGCCTGAGATGCTATCCCTTTCATCCATGATCGTTGGTAAAGGTCAAGGAGACAAGGTTGCTCTCTTGACGGATGGCCGTTTCTCTGGTGGTACTTATGGTCTGGTTGTTGGACATATCGCTCCTGAAGCTCAGGATGGTGGACCGATTGCCTACCTTCGTACAGGTGACATCGTTACGGTTGACCAGGATACCAAAGAAATTTCCATGGCCGTATCCGAAGAAGAACTTGAAAAACGCAAGGCAGAAACAACCTTGCCACCACTTTACAGTCGAGGTGTCCTCGGTAAATACGCCCATATCGTATCATCTGCTTCACGCGGAGCCGTGACAGACTTCTGGAATATGGACAAGTCAGGTAAAAAATAAACTCATACTCTTCGAAAATCTCTTCAAACCACGTCAACGTCGCCTTGCCGTACTCAAGTACAGCCTTCGGCTAGTTTCCTAGTTTTCTCTTTGATTTTCATTGAGTATCAAAAAGCAAGCCAACTTCGGCTTGCTTATTTTTATCTTCAAAAGTGATTTGCCTACTTAACGAGGTGGTAGTCCAAGGGCAATACGGCCGTAGCGACTGATTCGTGTGATTTTCCAAGCAGGCGACCAGGTAACTTCAACCTTGACATCTTCGATACCCTCGATTTGTTTCAGTCCTGCGACGATTTCGATAGGCAGGCTTTCGGCGCAATCACAGGCAGTATCGGTGAAGGTCATGACAATCTTACAGAGACCCGTTTCGTCCAGATTGATTTCATAAATCAATCCTAGATTGTAAACATCCAATTCCACATCTGTATCAAAAACCTTCTCTAGTTTTTCGATAATTTGGTCTTGTAAGGCTAAAGCGCGGTCATTGATTTTGATATCGTCTCTCATTACAGTCCCTCCACGTGATAAATATCCTCTATTTTCTCATAATTCTGACAATTTGGCAAGTTTTTGATGAATTTTCTGAAAAGACTCTCTTGAGATTTTCTACTCTCACTGTTTTAATCCCTCTGTTTATGGTAAAATAAGACTATTAAGTTTAAAGAGGATTCCCTATGAAATTACAAAAACCAAAAGGAACGCAGGATATTTTACCTGCTGAGTCTGCCAAGTGGCAGTACGTTGAAGGATTTGCACGTGAAATTTTCAAGCGCTATAACTATGCAGAAGTGCGCACGCCTATTTTTGAGCATTACGAGGTCATTAGCCGCTCTGTCGGGGATACGACTGATATCGTAACCAAGGAAATGTATGATTTTTATGACAAGGGTGACCGCCATATCACTCTCCGTCCTGAAGGAACTGCGCCCGTTGTCCGTTCCTATGTGGAAAATAAACTCTTCGCCCCAGAGGTGCAAAAGCCAAGTAAGTTCTACTACATGGGCCCTATGTTCCGTTATGAGCGTCCACAGGCAGGGCGTTTGCGGCAGTTCCACCAGATCGGTGTTGAGTGTTTTGGTTCTAGCAATCCAGCTACCGATGTGGAAACGATCGCGATGGCAGCCCATTTCTTGAAAGAAATCGGCATCCAAGGTGTCAAATTGCACCTCAATACTCTTGGAAATCCTGAGAGCCGTGCGGCTTACCGTCAAGCATTGATTGACTATTTGACACCGCTCAAGGAGACCTTGTCTAAGGATAGCCAGCGTCGCTTGGAGGAAAATCCTCTTCGTGTCTTGGACTCTAAGGAAAAAGAAGACAAGGTGGCAGTAGAAAATGCACCGTCTATCTTGGATTTCCTTGATGAAGAAAGCCAAGCTCACTTTGATGCTGTGCGTCAAATGTTGGAAAATCTTGGAGTAGATTACATCATTGATACAAATATGGTGCGTGGTCTGGACTACTACAACCACACCATTTTTGAGTTCATCACTGAGATTGAGGGCAATGACTTGACAGTCTGTGCGGGTGGCCGTTACGATGGCTTGGTTGCCTACTTTGGTGGCCCTGAAACTGCGGGATTTGGTTTTGGACTTGGTGTAGAACGTCTGCTTCTCATCCTTGAAAAGCAAGGGGTGGTCCTCCCTATTGAGAATGCCCTAGATGTCTATATCGCAGTCTTGGGTGAAGGAGCCAATATCAAAGCTTTAGAGTTGGTACAAGCCCTTCGCCAACAAGGTTTCAAAGCAGAGCGTGATTACCTCAACCGTAAACTCAAAGCTCAATTTAAGTCAGCCGATGTCTTTGCAGCTAAGGCTCTCATCACGCTAGGAGAGAGTGAAATCGAAAGCGGACAAGTAACGGTCAAGAATAACCAAACCCGAGAAGAAGTCCAAGTGTCACTTGAGACAATTAGCCAAAACTTCTCTCAAGTCTTTGAAAAACTAGGATTTTAATGACAGATAAATTGGTCAGGATTTTACTCCTGACCTTTTTCTTTTGCAAAATGACAAAAATCATAAACTTTTTGACAAGTATACTTGTCAAAAAGAAAAAGATGTGTTACAATGTAAGCAAGTTAAGAAATAAAGAAATAGGAGGGAACCACATGTGGGTATGGATTTTTTTACCTTTTCTCGTCTTGATTTATAGTAGTCAATCTAAAAAAATCAAGCGGTTAGAGAAGAGGTTAAAGGTAATCGAAAGAAAAGAGAAAGGAGATATAGATATGTCGAGATTATTGCAAGAAATGATTGGAAAGAAACCAATTATAACGGGAGTGTATATTGGACCAGATAACTGGGAAGTTGTGGATGTTGATGAGGAATGGGTCAAACTACGTAGCGTTGATAAAAAAGGAAAAGAAAAATTCAAACTACAACGCATTGAGGATATCCAAGCCGTTGAATTTGACGGAGAGTAGGTGTGTAGCATGCAACTAAAAAACCGTCTAAAAGAGCTTCGGGCTCGCGATGGTTTGAATCAAACTGAACTGGCCAAGCTAGCTGGCGTGTCCAGACAAACCATCAGTTTGCTAGAACGGGATGAGTACACCCCGTCAGTAGTAATAGCTCTGAAGATTTCACAGATATTCAATGAACCAGTCGAGTCGGTATTTCGTATAGAGGAGGATGAGGAATGAACAAGTATAAAGTGATCTATTATGTAGTTGCCATAGCTCTAGTAGTCAGCGTGTTTCTATTGATTGGAATAGACTTAGGCTGGTTTAATCCCTATCAAAGTGACCAATTTATTTGGGCCTATTTTGCCCTCATACCAGTAATTGAATGGATTGAAAAGAAATCAAAAAATCTAGCAAGTGAATAAGGGGAATGAATATGAAAAAGAAACGTGGATTGTTATTTTTAATGTCTGTTGTCTTGGGAGCTTTTTTGGGCGTGTTTGTAGGGATGTTTAAGGCACGTGCCGAATCCCATGAAATTATTTTAGACGTAAAAGTCTTGGTGCCATGGATATCAGCTATTTGTTTACTGATAGGTTTCATTAGCATTCTTTTGACTTTCAATTTCTTAAAGAAAAGCAGAAAATTTCACTCCTTGTATCAAGAGGAAATGGATGATGATCTGAATAAAACCTATTATGTGCAAATGTATCGGAATCTCGAGTTTGGAACCATTGCTTTTAATATTGCAAACGTAGCAATTTTATTGGCTCTCTTCATTGCAGGAAGTGAAGTGATTATACTAAATGGAAGCTTTCTAACCTTATCTCTTTCTTTTTTGCTATTAGTGTTGGTTTTCAATGTTCAAAAATATCTTTATAAGACCATTGCGATTGTTCGTCAGTTTGATTTGGCATTTTTCTCTACACCAAAGGACGCCTTAGACTATTTCAATTCTTACGATGAAGGGGAGCGCAAGGCTAATTTGGAACAGAGTTTTCGGATTTTATTCCAATTAAATAACTATGTCTTGCCAGGTCTCTACTTTCTGATTGATCTCTTTTCTTTATTGACAGGAGAGATTCAGCTACTAGCCTTCTTTCTTGTCGGAGCTATCCATGTTTATATCAATGTGATGCAGTTACCTATGGTGAAACGTTATTTCAAATAGGAGATCTTTATGAAAATACTTAAAAATCTTGGCTGGTTTCTTCTAGCTGTTCTATCCTTTTTCTTTGGTTATGGTCTAGTTCAGAGTATGGCACTGTCAGCTCTTGGACTAGGGGCTTCGATCTATGGAGTCTTGCCACTTTATATCGCCCTGTCAGGAGCCTATGTTTATGGAGTTTACAAGTGGTATCAGACAGAAAAGGTTAGCATCCAGACGACTGCTTTTAATCGTTATATCTGGTTGCCTACTCTGGTTTTGCTAGTGGCTATTACAGCCCAGTTCTTTTTACCAGACGATCCGTCGACCAATCAACAAATCGTATCCCAACTGACAGTGGCACAGCCTGAATTTGGTTTCTTTATGGTGGTGGTCTTTGCTCCTCTGACGGAAGAACTCATTTTTAGAGGGATGCTGGCGCGCTATCTCTTTCCTATGCAGGACAATAGCAAACAGACAGGTCTGTTTCTCCTTGTATCGAGTGTCCTTTTTGCCTTGATTCATTTTCCAGGGACTTTGCAACAGTTTTTAGTCTATGCTAGTCTGGGATTAAGTTTGGGTCTAGCTTATGTGAGTCGAAAAGGCCTTCTTTACAGCATTTCTTTACATGCTTTGAATAATTTAATCGGCTTTTTGATGATACTCATGCTATAATAGAGTCAGGAGGTCACATGAAACGAGTAATTTTATTAGCAGTGATACAGGCAGTTGTTCTCTTCTTTATCATCGGGGCACTTGCCTATGCCTTTAAAGGCGATTTCTTTTTCAACAATCTAGCAGTGATTTTTGCACCTATTGCAGGTGTCTTGCGTTTTGCTTCGGCTTATGCGACGGAGATTGTTCTACCTAAAAAGGCAGCTGAGATTGCTGAAAAGCGTAAAAAAGGTTAAGAATCATAATAGGAAAATCCGATGGTGTCTTCATCGGATTTTTTGATGGTGTCACGATTTTTTAGCTGTTCGTTTTGATTTTTACAGACAATCAAACTTTTCTGCTGATTTTCATGAAGAGCCTGCGCTTTTATGGTAAAATAGTAACAGAATAAAAGAGGAGAGAAAACATGAAACGTAGTATGTATGCTGGTCGTGTTCGTGAGGAACACATCGGACAAGAAATGACCTTGAAAGGCTGGGTTGGCCGTCGTCGTGACTTGGGTGGATTGATCTTTATCGACCTTCGTGACCGTGAAGGAATCATGCAGTTGGTTATCAATCCAGAAAAAGTTTCAGCAGAAGTCATGGCAACAGCTGAAAGCCTTCGTAGCGAATTTGTTATCGAGGTGACGGGTCAGGTTGCGGCACGCGAGCAAGCAAATGATAAGCTGCCAACTGGTGCAGTTGAGTTAAACGTGACAGCCCTGACAGTCCTAAACACCGCTAAAACAACCCCATTTGAGATTAAGGATGGGATTGAGGCCAATGATGATACGCGTCTACGTTACCGTTACCTTGACCTTCGTCGTCCAGAGATGTTGGAAAATCTTAAACTTCGTGCTAAGGTGACCCACTCTATCCGCAACTACTTGGATGAGTTGGAGTTTATCGATGTGGAAACCCCCTTCCTTTCTAAGTCAACGCCAGAAGGGGCACGTGACTATTTGGTGCCGTCTCGTGTCAATAAAGGTCATTTCTACGCTCTTCCTCAAAGTCCGCAGATTACCAAACAGTTGTTGATGAATGCTGGATTTGACCGTTACTACCAAATCGTCAAATGTTTCCGTGACGAAGACTTGCGTGGAGACCGCCAGCCTGAATTTACCCAGGTCGACTTGGAAACGTCCTTCCTTACTGAGCAAGAAATCCAAGATATCACAGAAGGTTTGATTGCGCGCGTGATGAAAGAAACTAAAGGGATCGAAGTAACACTTCCATTCCCTCGTATGAAGTACGATGATGCTATGGCTCTTTACGGTTCTGACAAGCCAGATACCCGTTTTGACATGTTGCTTCAAGACTTAACAGAAGTGGTCAAAAGTGTTGACTTCAAAGTCTTCTCAGAAGCACCTGCAGTTAAAGCCATTGTCGTTAAAGGGGCTGCGGACAACTATTCGCGTAAAGACATCGACAAGATGACCGAAGTAGCCAAGCAGTATGGAGCTAAGGGTCTTGCTTGGGTTAAGGTTGTGGATGGCGAATTAAACGGACCAGTTGCTAAGTTCTTGACGGGCATCCAAGCAGATTTGACAAATACCCTTGGTTTAGAAGACAAGGACTTGGTTCTTTTTGTAGCAGATACACTTGAAGTAGCTAATGCAACCCTTGGCGCCCTTCGTGGACGTATTGCCAAAGAGCTTGGCTTGATTGATAACGATAAATTCAACTTCCTCTGGATTGTTGACTGGCCAATGTTTGAATGGTCTGAAGAAGAAGGTCGTTACATGAGCGCCCACCATCCATTCACTCTTCCACAGGAAGAGACTGCTCACGAATTAGAAGGTGATTTGGCTAAAGTTCGTGCCATTGCTTACGATATCGTCTTGAACGGTTATGAGCTTGGTGGTGGTAGTCTTCGTATCAATCAAAAAGACCTTCAAGAACGCATGTTCAAGGCTCTTGGTTTCTCATCTGAAGAAGCAAATGACCAGTTTGGCTTCCTTCTTGAAGCCATGGACTATGGTTTCCCACCACACGGTGGTTTGGCTATCGGGCTTGACCGTTTTGTTATGCTCCTAGCAGGAGAAGAAAATATCCGTGAAGTCATTGCCTTTCCTAAGAACAACAAGGCAACTGATCCAATGACACAAGCCCCATCAATAGTCGCTCTCAAACAACTAGAGGAGCTCAGCTTACAAGTAGAAGAATGAAACAAGCGAAACGAACTAAGCGGTGGCGCTATTATCTGCGCCGCTTTGCTTATCAGATAAAAATTTTACGTGTCTTACAAAGTATCTCTCGGGAAAAATATGATGAGAAAGTCTCGGCTTCTCTGGTCTATGGTTTTTTATCAGCAGTAGCGGTCAATTTCTTTTTTCAACCAGGGCATGTGTATTCGAGTGGTGCGACAGGTTTGGCGCAGATTATCTCTGCCTTGAGTAATCACTGGTTTGGTTTTCATATTCCGATTTCGCTAACCTTTTACGCCATTAATTTCCCTTTGATGGTCTTGGCTTGGTATCAGATTGGACATAAATTTACGGTCTTTACCTTTATCACAGTATCCATGAGTTCCCTTTTTATCCAGTTTGTGCCCGTTGTGACGCTGACAGAGGATCCCATCATCAATGCCCTTTTTGGGGGTGTTGTCATGGGCTTGGGGATTGGTTTTGCACTCCGTAACAATATTTCTAGCGGTGGTACAGATATTGTCAGCCTGACCATTCGCAAGAAAACAGGGAGGAATGTTGGTAGTATTTCTTTCTTAGTCAATGGGACGATTATGCTGATAGCAGGTCTGACCTTTGGTTGGAAATACGCCCTTTACTCTATGATTACGATTTTTGTATCGAGCCGTGTGACAGACGCAGTCTTTACCAAGCAAAAACGCATGCAGGCCATGATTGTGACCAGTAATCCTGACAAGGTAATCGAAAAAATCCATAAAAAATTGCACCGAGGCGCTACCATGATCCACGATGCAGAAGGAACCTATAATCATGAGAGAAAAGCAGTCTTGATTACTGTTATCACGCGAGCAGAGTTTAATGATTTTAAACACATCATGAAACAGGTCGATCCGACAGCCTTTGTCTCTGTATCCGAAAACGTCCATATCCTAGGACGGTTCGTAGAGACAGACAATTAGACATGAAAAGACAGCAATAGAGGACAGCACCCCATAAGTTAGATTTTTGTTCAACTTATGGGGTGCTGTTCATATTTCAAAATTCATCTCTAGATATTTAATAGATTTTTGAGTTCGCCTAATTTTAAATCACTATCATAGATAAAAATGGGGATATTTTTTAAACGAGAGAATTCCAAAGCTTGATTTTCCTCACTGTCTTGAAAAGACTCAATCAATTCTTGTTCCCAGTACTGATCATCCCTTTTCTCTAATCTCTCTCGAATAATTACGGGGTGCTCTTTCTTCAATATAATTTTACTGATTTCCAAACCATCAAAAGTAGAAAAAGGTAATTCTACGATTTCCTTCGAATAATTCAAAAGGGTAAAATGTCCATCCAATATCACAACATCATTATCATTAAATGGATAGTTCGCTAATTCTTGTTTCCACAGTTCTTGGTTGTTAGCAATATTTTTTGTGAACTTATCGGATGACTGTATTTTATTTCCTGCCTGACGAATTAAATCACTGATTGATAAAGCAACAAATTGCACATCCTTTTTTAGATTTTCTAACAAAGTTGTTTTACCAACCCCATGAACGCCCACTAATAAAATATATTTCAAACTAATACCTCCCTATATAACAAAAAGATTGAGGCGCCGCTTTTATTGTGGAATCAAATTCTGATAAATCAAGATGTTTTTTGTACTCTTTAAACATTTTAATCTGAATAGCAAAACCACTATCCCTATCTTTAAAGTACTCATAGAAAAATTCTTCAGAAATACCAGATAGATGTTTGGTATCATTCCATAATTTATCAATATTCTCTTCTAAAATAGTTTCGATTTCAAATTCTCCAACTACTTTACCGTATGGCTTCGTTGCATAAACTACGATTGAAGAAACATCTGGACGCTTAAAAACCTTTTTCCGATACTCGAACTTTTTTCTCCCTTCTATAATCTCTTCTACAAACTCTGGCTTAATCGATAATAAAGCTTTCATTTATTTCACCCATTTCTAAAACATGATAAAATTGCTCTTCTGATAGCTCTACGCAGGTCCATCGTTGAGCATTAATCCCAACAATGTCTCTTAAGTCTCTCCGAATAATTCTTTTGTTCAAAGAGATATTATAAAGCATTTTTATAATATATTTAGGATATTGATTATACCAAAACTTTTGCAGTTCTTCTTGACTAAAAATTGTCCCTTTGCCACAATATTCTTGGAATTTATCAAAATTTTCAAAATCTGTTATCTGCCTAATCTCGCTAACAGTACATATTGTTGAAGCAACGGAGCTAAATTCTGCAGGTATGTCCCCTTCTGCTGTTCTATATATAACAATATGGTCCCCGGGTCGCATTTCAAGAACCTGTCTAGCAGCACTAATATAAATCTTTTCACTAGAATTTGTTACGGATAAGTCTTCAACATAGTGATGTCTCTCAGTACGTAATTGAGACTCTGGGAACATCTTTGTATGATACTGAGGAAATATAGAAAGCAAATATTTTTTAGTAGGACATTGAAGTGACAAACGAGGAAAATCTTTATAGATATCATTAAGGACTGCTAAATCTTTAAAATAAACTAACTCTCCATTATTCTTTGTTCCCCATTGACGAAAACCAAATTTCTCAAAAAGATTAATTAAACCTGTCTGTCTAGGAAACAAAGTAACATAAGTAAAATCATGACCATCATTCAACATTTTTCTTAAGATAATGCTTAAGAAACGCTGTCCAAGAACAGTGCCATGAGAATCAATTTTAAAGGTTCCAATTTTCAAACGGCGTCGCATATCAAAAGAAGGAGTAATACTGTCATCAGCCTCCTTTTCATCTTTAAGATACAAAAAGCCCAGTAATTGATTGTTATCCACCAAAACATAGGCGTCTTCTCCGCCTTTTCTACTAAGCCATGAATTGAATCCGGGATAGTCAGCTCTTAAAGAATTAAAAAAAGGATTCTCAACATCGAGACTATCAATTCTAACCTTTTGAATCACATCGTTTGTCATAATTTGCCTCTCAAAAATTTATATAACTAATTATACCATAACTTCACAATGCCCGTTAAAAAATAATGTTCATAATTAGAGTATTTATATCAATTATCAGCTTGGGAATGATTTTTAGTAGTATAATTTTGTATATGTCTTTCAATATTCAAATATCGCCCTATAAGTTAGGTGAAGAAAATATAACTTATAGGGCGATATTTGAATTATTCGGAACTGGTCTTTATTTTTCGATAATTTTGTGGGCAATCAACTGACGGTAACAAATCTGTCTATTATTTTTCGCATCATTGATAATCTGCAAAATGGTTTCAAAGGAAACACGTCCAAGTTCCAGACTATTGATATCGACATAAGCTACGAGATCGAGTCGAGGATTGACAGAGTCGAAACTCAAGACAGGAACATTTAATTGATGTTTATTGATGTAGTCGCAAACCCCTTCAGCTAGAAGGCTGTCGGTTGTGATGATGGCGTCAATCTGCGGATTGTGATTAAATAGGAGTTCACTGAATTGATAACCTTTTTCTTCTAGAAATTCTGTCGCAAAGTAGGTTAAGTTGGTATCAATCGGAAGTTGGTGTTGTTTGAGTGCGGATTCATAGCCAGTTAGACGGTCTTGCGTTACGAAGAGTCGCTTTGTACCTCCGATGAAGGCAATTCGTTGGCAGCCTTTTTTGATGAAATACTCTGTCGCATCAAAGCCAGCTTGTACATTATCATTATCAACAAGAGGGATAAAGGGTGAAGTGGATTTTCCAAGAATGAGGAAAGGGAACTGCTCATCCGCTACTAGTTTGACTAGAGGATCTTCTTCTTCAGCGTAGAGGAAAATCAAACCGTCAACACGCTTACCATAAACCATCTGAGAAATGGCATTGAGACGTTCTTTTTCATCTTTCCCCGTTGCAATCTGAATAGCGTAGTGGTTTTCAGATGCGACTTGGGCGATCCCTCGTAGGACAGATGGGAAGAAAGGATTTTGGTAAAAGGCATCTGAGTCGTCAGGAAGCACCAGGCCGATAACTTGAGTATAGCTACTAACTAGACTACGAGCATTGAGATTGGGATGGTAGTTGAGTTCCTTCATAGCCTTGCGAACTCGTTTTTTGGTTTCATCACTAATCGTTGATTTATTTTGAATGACGCGGGTTACGGTTGAAGGTGAGACACCTGCAGCCTTGGCCACATCTTTAATCGTAACGGGCATAAAAATCTCCTATTTATGATAATCTGGATCACGGAAATGTGTCTTGTAAAAAATAGTGACCAGATACAGAACAAAAAGAATGTTTTGTACAGTGATAAGGGTTGTCATATTTTGGCCAAAAAGTCCCAAAATAAGCGTAATCAGAGTGGGAAATCCTAAACAGTTCAAGATAAAATGGTAGCACTCTTTAAAGCTCCTAAATGAAAAGAGGCGTGATTTTTTGGTGATATAAAGGAGAAGACTAGCTCCAAGGGAGACAATGAAGAAATTCAATCCAAAGAGGAAGCTAGCACCAAGGACGAGAAAGAGACTGATATAGATACGGTTCTGTTGGTACCAGTCTTTAGAAATAGCCTGGGTTAAGCTTCCTTACTCTGGAAACTCTCCGTTTGAATCGCGTGGTAGCGAATGCGGGTCAATTCCTTGTTTTCCTTGCTGATGACGAGTTCTTCAGTATCAAAATGAAGTTGCAAATCCTTTGGCAATTCCTCGCTTGGACTTGGACCAATCAGAAGAGAAGCTTGCTGATTTTTAGTTCCAGAATAGCTCAGTTTTCCATCTACTATCTGCGCATTCTCTGACAAGTCCATGATCGCTTCATCTGTCAGGGGAGTGTAGACATTATCAATAAAAGTATCCAGCGGATAGGTTTCCTGTGAGCTGTTTTGAATAGCAATTGGAACCATAGACAAGCTGATGAGGAAAATGCTAGTAAAGAGGAGTTGAAACCAGTTGAGTCCGAAACGTTTTGACAGGGGCTTACGAAATCCCCAGATACTAGTAAAATACGAGAATGGATATGGAAGCATAGGCATCTTTCTAAAAGTGTTTTCTATATGAGTAATATTATATAGAGAAATGTACTTTATTTCAAGTCTAGTAGATAAATTGCTTATTTAAAAGCGAATCTTGCTACTATTTGTGGTCTTGTGTCTAATCTTTCAACTTTACAAGCAAGATAAAAAATGAAAAAGGGTGGCGGGGATAGATTATCCCTTGTCGCCACCACTTGTAAGTCCTGAAACAAAGTTCTTTTGTAGGAAGAAGAAGAGAATACAGATTGGAAGGGCGATGAGGATAGCACCTGCTGAGAAGTAGGCAATCTTCATGTTTTTCACGTTGTTAACGAAGGTTTGGAGACCGACGGCAACAGTAAAGTATTCTTTCTCACGAAGCAAGAAACTAGAGAGGATATAGTCCCCGAAAGGTCCCATGAAGGCCCAGAGGGCTTGTACAGCCACCATTGGGCGAACAAGAGGGAGAACAATTTGCCAGAAGCGACGGAAGTGTCCTGCACCATCTAGTTTTGCAGATTCGTCTAGAGACATTGGTACGGTATCGAAGTAGCCTTTCATGAGCCAAGCATTCATCGGGATACCTCCGCCAACGTAGAGGAAGATGAGGAACCAGCTATGGTTAAGGGCATTCAACATAAGGGCCATAACGAAGAAGGCTGTCAAAGCGGCCATAGTTGGCACCATTTGGATAATCAAGAAGAAGACCAAGCTTTGTTTACGTGCCAAGAAGTTGTAACGACTGTAAGCGTAACCTGCAAGTACAATGATACTAGTTTGTACAGCCATTGTAATAAAGGCAATAATCAAAGTATTAAGGTACCAAGTACCATACAAGGTTTCGGTGAAGAGCCCTTTAAAGTTATCAAAACTAAAGTCGACGTTACCATCTAGTTTAAAGGCTACGACGTTACCAGTCTTGAAGGCTGACATAATGGTAATCAAAAGTGGATAGATAATGACAATTGATAGGCCAATCAAGTAGAGGTAAGTGAGGGTTTGAGTCAGTCTACGTTTGAGTTTGATTGAGTTATTCATCTTAGACGTCCTCCATATCAAATGCGTGTAGTTTCTTGAATGCGATCATAGAGATAGAGATGACAATGATTGAGATAATCAAGGTAACAGCTGCCGCCATAGAGTATTGTGGTGCTGTACCTGTTGTCAAACGGTAAATCCATGAAATCAAGATATCAGTTGAACCGGCTCCACCACCAACGCTACCAGGTCCTCCACCGTTGAAGAGGTACATGATAGAGAAGTTGTTAAAGTTGAAGGTGTATTGGCTAATCAATGTTGGAGCTGCAACAGCCAAGATCATTGGGAAAGTGATGTTACGGAATTTTTGCCAAGCATTGGCACCATCAATGTAAGCCGCTTCGTAGAGGTCGTTAGGAATAGACTGCAAGATACCCAAGGTCAAAACGTAAATGTATGGGAATCCTAGCCAACCTTGCATCATAATCAAGGCAATCTTAGTCCAAGTTGGGTCTGTTTTCCAAGGGATAAGAGCTCCATCTAGGAAAGGAAGAACTTTAGACAAAAGAGGCAAGACTTGGGTGTTGATGGCACCAACACTATCATTAAACATATTTGAGAATGTCAAGATAGTGATGAAGGCTGGAACTGCCCAAGGAAGAAGGAAATAACACCAAAGATACGTTTTCCTTTGATAAATGGTTGGTTAGCAATGATAGCTGTGAAGATACCAATCACAATCTGCAAAGTAGAAGCAGACAAGGCCCAGATAATGGTCCAAGAAAGAACGGAACCAAAGGCTGAACGGAAGGTACTTAAGCTCCAGATATTTGTGAAGTTCGTCAAACCAACCCAGTCCAACAATTTGTTTGGTGGCAAGTGTTGGAAGTCGTAGTTGGTAAAGGCAATCATCAAGGTTACGATAACTGGGAAGATAATCGCAAATGTCATTGCTACATACGATGGGATGATCAAAAGATATGGGAATCCATTCTCATAAATACCTTTAATCATATCCTTGAAGGTACGAGCTACAGGAATACCGTTGTTGATACGTTTAGCAGTCGTATGTGCGTCTTTGATATTAAAGATATAAAAGAGCAGGTAGACGACAACAAAGATAGAGTGGAAGGCACCACGAATCAGCATGAAAAGTGAATTATCACGACCAGGTTTGTCACCAAGTGTGATCAAATTGCTCAATTCAGGGGTTGCAAGTGTTAGAAAATACAGAACAAATAAAACGGTAACACCAAGGAAAATCAATCCTTTAGCTTTTTGTTTATTATAGATTTGTCCTAAACCAGGAATGATTGACAGCAAGGCTGCTTTGCGAGGCTGTTGTTTTTCCATGATTACTCCTTTCATAGGATGTGAGATAAAACTCGGATTCAACCGCAAGATACGTGTATCTGAATAAGAAGCGTATCTATACATTCAAAGGGGGATTTTACTTCCACCCCCCTTGAACAAATCAATTAGTTACCAAATTTTTGTTGGATTGTTTCCTTGATCAATGTTACAGCATCGTTAGCAGCTGTTTTTGCATCTTTCTTGCCACTTACAGCATCAAAGAGCATAGTTTCGCTGGATCCCAAACTGTTGACATTTGTGAGATATTTGGCATTGGTTGAGCGTTCTTGAACTGTTTGATAACAGCTGTTGTCAACTCATCGTTTTTACCTTCTGCATAAGTACGAGCTTCAGTGTTAGCTGGGATTTCGTTCGTTGCATCGTAGAATGCTTTTTGTTGTTCAGTTGAAACTAGGAAGTCTACAAATTTTTGAGCTCCTTCAAGGTTCTTAGTGCTTGATGGGATGATCCAAGCTTTACCACCACCAAAGGCTTCGTAGTTTTTACCGTTTGGAAGAGTTGGGATAGTCGCAACACCGTAGTTTACTTTAGCATCTTTAAAGGATTGAGCTTTCCAAGGACCATCGATGATAGCAGCTGTTTTGCCTTCTTGGAATTGAGTTTGGATCAAGTTACCAGCACCTTCAGTATCTTGCATACCTTTAGGCCATTTTTCGTACCAAGATTTAGCGTATTCGATACCTTTGATTGCTCCGTCGTTTGCAAGACCGATATCTTTAGGATCTTTACCATTTTGACCGAATACATAACCACCGTTACCAGCAAGGAGTCCGTATGCGTAGTAGAAGTTTGTCCAGTCGGCTAGGAATGCAGTAGTTTTGCCATCTTCACCAGCGAAAGCGTATTTGCTGTCTTTTGCAAGTTCTTCCAATTCAGCAAAAGTTTTTGGAGCTTCTTTCAGCAAGTCTTTGTTGTAGTACATAACAAGAGACTCGATAACAGCTGGAGCACCATAGACTTTACCACCAACAGTTACAAGAGATTTAGTTGTGTCGTCAGTTTTTGCTCCGTCGTTCAATGTAACTTCTGAAAGTTGTCCATCAGTACCAAGGCTACCTACGCGGTCGTATGGTGCCATCATAACATCAGGGGCTTTACCAGATTGGTTATCTAGTGAAAGGTTATCAAGCCCACCCATTTGGTCTCCTGTTTTGATGGTAACTTTTACGCCAGATTCTTTTTCGTAAGCTTTTGCAGCTGATTCAGCAAAGGCTTTGTATTGATCTTCGACGTAGAAAGTGATTTCTTTTGCTTCAGATGAACTAGTATCAGCAGCTTTGTCAGCAGTTTTGCTTCCACAAGCTACCAAGAGCAAGCTAGCAAGAGTAGCAGTTCCGAGCACAGCAGCGCTCTTCATGAATTTAGATGACATAGTGTATTCCTCCTAAAGAATAACAAAAATAATTTAATGAGAAAACGCAAACGTTTTCTTTTACGAACTTAGTATAGCACAAACAGAAAAACGGTTTGCAAGCGTTTTTTTAGAAAAAAATTTTTAAAAAATTTTTAAGGTTTCAAATTTTTATCAATGCCTTTATATAGGTAAAAAAACTTCAACTTTTAGGTTTTCTTGCTTTGAAAAATATCTAAGGGAAACGATTGCGTTGATTTGATACATTTTTTAACAAAAATGAGGTTGTTTTTAATTTCAACTATCTTAAATTAGAAAAACTTTATAAGAAAAGTGTTCATTTCATAAAATAACAGTGGAACCAAGATTCATTCAAAGAAAAAGAAATCAAAAAAAAGTTTCTAAAACCGCTTGCATTTGTTTTTGAAATACGTTATACTTAAACCGACGCAAACGTTTGCGCCTTGATTTGCGCAACGTTTTATTACAAAAATACATGAGGTGCTATTATGAAAAAACGTCAGAGTGGTGTGTTGATGCACATCTCTTCTCTTCCAGGAGCTCACGGGATTGGATCATTTGGCCAAAGCGCCTATGATTTCGTTGATTTCTTGGTTCGTACCAAGCAACGTTACTGGCAAATCCTTCCTCTAGGAACAACTAGTTATGGAGATTCTCCATACCAATCATTTTCAGCTTTTGCTGGAAATACGCATTTTATCGACCTTGATATCTTGGTAGAGCAAGGCTTGCTCGAAGCTAGTGATCTTGAAGGAGTCGACTTTGGTAGCAATCCAGCGGAAGTTGACTATGCTAAGATTTACTATGCACGTCGTCCTCTTTTGGAGAAAGCGGTCAAACGTTTCTTGAAAGTGGGAGATGTCAAAGCTTTTGAGAAGTTTGCTAAAGACAACCAATCATGGCTTGAACTCTTCGCAGAATATATGGCGATTAAAGAGCATTTTGACAATCTTGCTTGGACAGAATGGCCAGATGCAGATGCTCGTGCTCGTAAAGCTTCAGCACTTGAAAGCTACCGTGAGAAGTTGGCAGACAAATTGGTTTACCATCGTGTGACTCAATACCTCTTCTTCCAACAATGGTTGAAATTGAAAGCATATGCTAACGAAAACCATATCGAAATCGTCGGGGATATGCCAATCTATGTAGCGGAAGACTCAAGCGATATGTGGGCAAATCCACATCTCTTTAAAACAGAAGAAAACGGAAAAGCGACTCACATTGCAGGTTGTCCTCCAGATGAGTTTTCTGCGGATGGTCAACTTTGGGGGAACCCAATCTATGACTGGGAAGCAATGGACCAAGATGGATACAAATGGTGGATTGAACGCTTGCGTGAAAGCTTTAAAATCTACGATATCGTTCGTATCGACCACTTCCGTGGATTTGAGTCTTACTGGGAAATCCCTGCTGGTTCTGAAACAGCAGCACCTGGTAAATGGGTAAAAGGACCTGACTACAAACTCTTTGCAGCGGTTAAAGAAGAACTTGGTGACTTGAACATCATCGCAGAAGACCTTGGCTTCATGACTGACGAAGTTATTGAGTTGCGTGAGCGTACTGGATTCCCAGGGATGAAAGTCCTTCAATTTGCCTTCAACCCAGATCACGAAAGCATTGACAGCCCACACTTGGCACCAGCTAACTCAGTTATGTACACAGGAACACACGATAACAACACTGTTCTTGGTTGGTATCGCAATGAAATCGACGATCCAACTCGTGAGTACATGGCACGTTATACAAACCGCAAGGAATATGAAACAGTCGTGCATGCCATGCTTCGTACAGTCTTCTCATCAGTAAGCTTCATGGCCATTGCAACTATGCAAGATTTGCTAGAACTAGATGAGTCAGCTCGCATGAACTACCCATCTACTCTTGGCGGAAACTGGTCATGGCGTATGACAGCAGACCAACTCACACCAGCTGTTGAAGAAACTTTGCTTGACTTGACTACAATTTATCGCAGAATTAATGAAAATTTGGTAGAATTAAAGAAATAAGACAATATCAGGAGACACAAAAACATGTTACCATTAAACGAATTTGTACAAAAGCGTTACAATAAATCTATCGCAGAATGTAACAATGAAGAGCTTTACCTTGCTCTTCTCAACTACAGCAAGCTTGCTAGCAGTCAAAAACCAGTCAACACTGGTAAGAAAAAAGTTTACTACATTTCAGCTGAGTTCTTGATTGGTAAACTTTTGTCAAACAACTTGATCAACCTTGGTCTTTATGACGATGTGAAGAAAGAACTTGCAGCTGCAGGTAAAGAGTTAATCGAAATCGAAGAAGTAGAATTGGAACCATCACTTGGTAACGGTGGTTTGGGACGTTTGGCAGCCTGCTTTATCGACTCAATCGCTACACTTGGTTTGAATGGTGATGGTGTTGGTTTGAACTACCACTTCGGTCTTTTCCAACAAGTTCTTAAAAACAACCAACAAGAAACAATTCCTAACGCTTGGTTGACAGAGCAAAACTGGTTGGTTCGCTCAAGCCGTAGCTACCAAGTGCCATTTGCACACTTCACATTGACATCTACTCTTTACGATATCGATGTACCTGGTTACAAGACAGCTACTAAAAACCGCTTGCGTTTGTTTGACTTGGATTCAGTTGATTCTTCTATCATCGAAGATGGTATCAGCTTTGACAAGACAGACATCGCTCGCAACTTGACCCTTTTCCTTTACCCAGATGATAGTGACCGTCAAGGTGAATTGCTCCGTATCTTCCAACAATACTTCATGGTTTCAAACGGTGCGCAATTGATCATCGACGAAGCAATCGAAAAAGGAAGCAACTTGCATGACCTTGCGGACTACGCAGTTGTACAAATCAACGATACTCACCCATCAATGGTGATCCCTGAATTGATCCGTCTTTTGACTGCGCGTGGTATCGAGCTTGACGAAGCAATCTCTATCGTTCGTAGCATGACTGCCTACACTAACCACACCATCCTTGCTGAAGCCCTTGAAAAATGGCCTCTTGAATTCTTGGAAGAAGTGGTTCCTCACTTGGTACCAATCATCAAAGAATTGGATCGCCGTGTGAAAGCAGAATACAAAGACCCAGCCGTTCAAATCATTGATAAAAACGACCGTGTACACATGGCTCACATGGATATCCACTACGGATACAGTGTTAACGGGGTAGCAGCACTCCACACTGAGATCTTGAAGAACTCTGAGTTGAAAGCTTTCTACGACATCTACCCAGAAAAATTCAACAACAAAACAAACGGTATCACATTCCGTCGTTGGCTCATGCATGCCAACCCAAGACTGTCTCACTACTTGGATGAGATTATTGGAGAGGGTTGGCACCATGAAGCAGATGAGCTTGAAAAACTCTTGTCTTACGAAGACAAGGCTGCTGTCAAAGAAAAATTGGAAAGCATCAAAGCTCACAACAAACGTAAATTGGCTCGTCACTTGAAAGAACACCAAGGTGTGGAAATCAATACAAACTCTATCTTTGATATCCAAATCAAACGTCTTCACGAGTACAAACGCCAACAAATGAACGCTTTGTATGTGATTCACAAATACCTTGACATCAAGGCTGGTAACATCCCTGCTCGTCCTATCACTGTATTCTTTGGTGGTAAAGCAGCTCCTGCCTACACAATCGCTCAAGACATCATCCACTTGATCCTTTGCTTGTCAGAAGTGATTGCGAACGACCCAGCAGTAGCTCCACACTTGCAAGTCGTAATGGTTGAAAACTACAACGTTACTGCAGCAAGCTTCCTTATCCCAGCATGTGACATCTCAGAACAAATCTCACTTGCTTCTAAAGAAGCTTCAGGTACTGGTAACATGAAATTCATGTTGAACGGAGCTTTGACTCTTGGTACTATGGACGGAGCTAACGTGGAAATCGCTGAGTTGGTTGGCGACGAAAACATCTACATCTTTGGTGAAGATTCAGAAACTGTTATCGACCTTTACGCAAAAGCAGCTTACAAATCAAGCGAATTCTACGCTCGTGAAGCCATCAAACCATTGGTTGACTTCATCGTCAGCGACGCTGTTCTTGCAGTAGGTAAGAAAGAACGCTTGGAGCGTCTTTACAACGAATTAATCAACAAAGACTGGTTCATGACCCTCCTTGACTTGGAAGACTACATAAAGGTGAAAGAGCAAATGTTGGCTGACTACGAAGACCGTGACGCATGGTTGGATAAAGTCATTGTCAACATTGCCAAAGCAGGATTCTTCTCATCTGACCGTACAATCGCTCAGTACAACGAAGATATCTGGCACTTGAACTAAGATACATGGCATCAGATTATAAAAAGCGCATCTAAAAAGATGCGTTTTTTTGATGAAATAAAGTAGAGACTTTAATAGAAGATCCTCCATACCGTTAAAATGCTAGCACAACAGAGGAAAAACAGGTATACTATTGTTAATTAGACTGAATCGGATAAAGAAGAGAGGAATTTATGATGAAAAAAATAGGACTGTCAGTGGTACTTTTGGGAGTGGCAGTATTGACACTAACTGGTTGCTTTACAAAAAGTAGTCGAAGATTTATTGAAGGAAAGGCCGCTGAGCTCAGCAAGGTCTATCCGACAGAGAATCTGGAAGACTTGTTTGAAAAGTTTCCGGGAGGGTTTAGTATTTGGAGTGAAGACCTTTACGATTATAAAGAGGAGGGTTATATGTTCCAATCTGTAAAATTGAGAGGAGATGGAGAAACTAAACAGATAATAGGAACTATTGTTAGTGAGAAGGTAACATCGAATGGAACAAAGGCTCCGACTGAAGAAAAAATCTATGAAGGTGGAGTAGTTTATAAAGATGGAAGGATTCAATTGATGGATCCTCAGGCAAATGCAACGATAAAAAATCCTAAACTATTGCTCCAAGAATTTACAATCAATAGAAAGACTCTGTCGAAACTAAAAATGGGGAGAAAAAGCTATAGTTTTGAAACTGGGAGCGCAGATATTGATTACATTTTAACGGATCCAATTTTAAATACCTACATGGGAGTAGAGCAGGATAAAGAATTAAAAATGGTAATTTATATCATGTCTGGTACTGTTGAAAATAAGACCTATAGCTATACTTTAGAAATTCAAGATGGGCAAAATACACATGCGGAGATTATCAGTGGGGGGTAAAGTAAATGGCTAATGAACTTTATACAGTGTTAGACGGGACTAATCCAACACTTGATGCTTCGGATTTTCCTACGAATTCGAAAAGGCCAGAATTAATGGTGCGACTAATGAAGATGTTGATAGTCTATATTTCGAAGAAGAATATAAAATTAAGCCCCTGAATTTCACATATCTATCCAGTTTTCGTGATCCTGAGACAGGGACGAGTGGGGTTGCCTTTAAAGATGAGACAAGTGGAAAAACCATCATTTGAATCATTTGATTGGCGCTTAGATTGAATCAGAACCTTAAAACTGGTATAATAAAGTTACTATCTTGGATTCTGAGAAGGGGGAGCAATCCATGTTTAAAAAAATTGCAATGATGATGTTATTAGGAGGGCTTGGAATGATGATGTTAGCTGGATGTAGTGGGAAGAGTAGTCGACAATTTATTGAAGGGAAGGCCGCTGAGCTCAGCAAGGTCTATCCGACAGAGAACCTGGAAGACCTGTTTGAAAAGTTTCCGGGTGGATTTCGGATTCAAAGTGATGATCTTTATGATTATAAAGAGGGGGAAGGTTATTTGTTCCAATCTGTAAAATTGGTAGGAGATGGAGAAACTAAACAGATAATAGGAACTATTGTTAGTGAGAAGATAACATCGAATGGAACAAAAGCTCCGACTGTAGAAAAAGTATATGAAGGAGGGGTGATTTATAAGGATGGAATGATTCAATTGACTGATCCTCAGGCAAATGTAACGATAAGGAATCCTAAACTATTGCTCCAAGAATTCACGATTAATAAAGACATCTTATCAAGGTTAAAAATGGGAGGGAAAGGTTATAGCATTGAAACGGGGAGCGCAGATATTGACTACACGATCACAGATTCAATAGTAAATAGCTATATGAGAGTAGAGCAGGATAAAGAATTAAAAATGATTTTTTATATCATGTCTGGGACTGTTGAAAATAAGGCATATAGTTATACTTTTGAGATTAAAGATGGGCATAACTCTCATGCGGAGATTATCAGTGGAGGTAAAACAAATGGCGTACGATGAGCCGACAGTGCTAGATGGGACTAATCCAACACTTGATGCAGCGGAACTGTCCTATGAATTTGAAAAAGCAAGAATTAAGGGAGCGACTGATGATAATGTAATTAAAGAGTATGATAAAACTGAGAATGCAATAATGCCCGAGAATTTTCAGTATCTATCCAGTTTTCGTGATCCTGCGACAGGGACGAGCGGGGTTGCCTTTAAAGATAAGCCAAGTGGAAAAACCATCATTGCTTTTACAGGAACCAACCCTAATAGTGACTTAGTAAACGACGTGATCATGGCAGATGGATTTGGTATTGCCTTTGGGATGGGCCATCATTACGGGCCAGCCTATCAGTTTTACGAAAAAGTTCTGAAAGACGAGGGCTTGAGTCCTGAAGATGTCATCTTGACAGGGCACTCCTTGGGAGGAAATGTTGCTCAGCGTGTTGCTCTGAAATACAACGCTCCGAAAACTATTGTCTACAATGCAGCGCCTCTCTATATTCCTGCTAGCCTGAGCATTTTTTCTGCTAAATATTGCAGCAATAGAGAGTGACAAGACTAGTTTTACAGGAAATATCACACGCATTACGACACAGCAAGATCCACTGAATAATATATCTGATCGGGTTGGTGGAGTATATGTCGGTAAAGAGTATGTCATCCCCCATTCAGGTGGTCACATGATGGGAGATTTGCGGGCAGTCGCTGGTGATATCAAGTATACGATTGCGATGGACGATATTAAAAGAAATACAGATCAAGGCTTAAAAAGTGTTCAGACTAAGAAAGAACGCTTTAAAGTCAATGATATCGGTACGGCTTCTCCAAATGGCTTGTCCAAGGCAGAACTCATCGCACTAGACTCAGAGCAGGCGCTGGTTGTTGCTAGCGGATTGTCGACTATTTCCGGTGCAACGGTTGATTTGATTGGTGCTAAAGAGACGAGTGCAGTCGATAAAGCTCTGACTGTGTATAAAAGCCTCGGAGATGTACCATTCGGTTTTCTTCTATCTTCTGATGAAGTCAGAGAGACTTACAATGAATGTAATATCAACTATGGAACTATTGTTGAGGCGGTAGATAGTCATTGTCGAACTGTTAAAAAGACCGCGAAGACAGTAGCTACTTCATTTGCAAACTTGGAGACAAAAATAAAGTCGGGAATTGAACAAACCGTTCAGAAAGATACAGAATTACAAGGATTAATTGCCCATGGATAAGTGGAGTAAGATTAGATCTAAATTAGTGGATGCTCAAGAAGAACTCTACAAGATAGACGATGAATATCGACAGTCAAAGAATGAGTTGGACACTAAGTGGAATTTTTTGGGAGATTTTTATAGAGGTTTAGACCAAAAATTTGACGAAAAGCATTCTATTGTTTTATCAGCATATTCAAAAATGCCGGATGCGACTGAGGATATGCTGGATGCTGCAGTGGAGACTATTCGCCTATATAGGATGGTGAATGAAGAGGAGTTTAAAACTCGGCAATACGAACTAGAAAGAAAGTATGACGACTTAGAAGATAGCTATAAGAAAAAGTGTCGAAAGCAAGAGGCAGTTATTGAGCAACTCTCTAGTGAACTAAGAGCATGTCAGACAGATGAAAAATAGGAGGGAAACGGATGGGATTTTTTGAGGATGTTGGTACTGGAATTTATGACTTTGCTTCAGACACAATGGACAACATCGGTAATGGAATTTCTGGTATCAATGATTTTGCTAGGGAGCATATTCCAGGCGTGAGAGAAGTAGAGGGTGCTATACACGGGGCTTATGACTGGGGGATGGATCAGTTACGCTCTTTTGAAGCCTATAGTGAAATTGAGAAGAAATTAGAAAAAGACATCATAAAAACCTTGTATGTTCCGGCTAAAAGACGGGCTATAGCTCGGATTATTGAGAAATTTGACAAAGAAGCGAAGGAAATAGGTACAAAGACGAAGGAAGAGATTGATTCCGTTAATAATCAAATCGACGCGGAAATCAAAGGGGAGTTTTCAAACGCCATTCAAGATGCAGTTAGTAAAGAAAATCTCAAGTGGGAGAAATTGGTTTAAAACAAAATAGAAATAGTTGACTCACTATTTTTTTCAAAAATCAACTCCGCACCTTAATCAAGGGTGCGGAGTTTGTCTTATCTGAAAGATTGGTTTACCGTACTTTCCCAACTAGAATCTCTGCTTCAATGGTAATCTCAGTCAGTTGGCTCCAGTCAATCTTGGTATGGTCAACGTGAAAGAGAAGAGGCGTCATGCTGAGCAGGGCTTGGCGTTGCTCTGCTGTGATGGGCTTGGTCAGGGAGGCCGTTTGGCTAGATTGGATGCTGAAGTGTTCCTGGAAATGTTTCTTGATATCTTGGTTGGAATAATCCTTCTTTGTCAGTTGGTCCTGCGCCATTTGGCGGATTTCTTTGAGATGGTTTTCAGTTGGGATGACCTTGATCAAGATGCCATTTTTGGATAAGACGCGACGAAATTCTCCATAATTAGCAGGGGAGAAGATATCGAGCAGGATATCCATGCTAGCGTCTTTTATAGGGAGACGTGCCAAGTCACCGACGAACCAATTGACTGCCCAGTTGGGTTCACTTTTAGCCGCGATTTGGACGGAATCTTTGGAGATATCAAAAGCATAGAAGGTCTTGTCAGAGTGACTTTCTTGGAGTCTACGAGAGTAGAATCCTTCGCCACAGCCGATATCTAAGACGGTGGTACTAGTTTCTAAACTTGCTAGCAATTCAGATATGGCCTCTAGAATAGCTTGATAAAATCCAGCTTCTAGGATTTGCTGGCGATTTTGGAAGTTTTCCTTGTCGTAGTTGGTAGATTGCTTGATTTGCGGTGCCAGATTGACATAGCCGAATTTTGCTAGGTCAAAGGAATGGCGATTGCTACACTTGAGACTAGTCTCTACCAAGGTTAGATTTTTTTGGCAGATAGGACAGGCAAAGGCACTAGCAGTCGCAAAGCGCTGGAGTTTGGGTTTGAGGTTTGTATTCATAGTTTTAGTCTAGCAAAAAAAGAACTGGATGGCAAATGCCTCCAGTCTACTTTTTAATATGTAAGGACGAAGTATTTCTTCTTCCCGCGGCGGATAACAGTCAGTTCGTTTTCTAACTTGTCGCTATCCCCCAAGACATAGTCAAGGTCTTGGATGCGGTCACCGTTGACGTAGATGGCTCCATTTTGAACATCTTCACGTGCTTGGCGTTTTGAATTGACCACACCAGATGACACGAGGAGTTCCACGATGTTGTGGCTTCGTCTGCTTGAACTTGGTAGTTTGGCACTCCACGAAGTCCTTGTTTGAGTTCTTTGACAGAAAGGTTTTTGATGTTTCCTGCAAAGAGTTGCTCAGTGATGTTAAGGGCTTCTTTGTAGGCTTCTTCTCCGTGAACAAGAGTTACGACTTCACGAGCTAAGACTTTTTGAGCCAAGCGTTCGTGTGGCGCTGCTTCAAATTGTTTTCGGATGTCTTCAATTTCATCCAGTGATAAGAAGGTAAAAATCTTCAAGAAGCGAACAGCGTCAGCATCCATGACGTTCATCCAGAATTGGTACATTTCGTATGGAGAAGTCTTTTCAGGATTGAGCCAGACTGCATTTCCTTCAGATTTACCAAATTTCTTACCAGTTGCATCTGTAATGAGTGGCACTGTGATAACGTGACCAGTCTTATCAGCCTTACGACGAAGCAATTCGGTACCAGCTGTCATATTTCCCCACTGGTCAGAACCACCGATTTGTAGTGTTACGTTGTGCTCTTGGTTAAGGACGTAGAAGTCATATCCTTGCATGATTTGGTAGGCAAACTCAGTGTAAGAAATCCCTGTTTCGATCCGTTTCTTCACTGACTCCTTGCTCATCATGTAGTTGACGGTAAAGTATTTTCCGACATCACGGAGGAAGTCGATGAAGCTGATGCTGCCAAACCAGTCGTAGTTGTTGACCATGACAGCTTTATTTTCACCGTTTTCAAAGTCAAGAAAGCGAGAAAGTTGTCCTTGGATAGACTTGACCCAGCCATCCACCGTGTCTTTTGTTTGGAGACTACGCTCAGCATCTTTGAAGGACGGATCTCCGATGAGACCTGTAGCACCGCCAACGAGCGCATAAGGTTTGTGACCTGCTAGTTGCAAACGACGACTTGTCAAGATTGCGACAAGGTGACCTAGGTGAAGGCTGTCAGCAGTTGGATCGTAGCCGGTATAATAAGAAACTTGACCTTCTTCTAGGGCTTTACGCAAAGCTTCTTCATCAGTCGTTTGAAAAATCAAACCACGCTCTTTTAGCTCATCAAAAATGTGCATGTGTCTTTTCTCCTTTTTAAAATATTGTTTCTACCTATTGTATCACAAACTTGGGCAATAGCCTAGTGGAATAGGGAAGAAAGTGGCTATTTTATTGAAAGTTTCCCTTTTATGGTATAATAAAGAAAGTGAGGACATTCATGGAAAAAAGAAACAATGAAGTAAAAACGGTAATAAACCAAAACAAATCAAGAAAAAAAGCCGCAGATTCAAGTGTCTTAGGCGGATTTAGAGTAGCCTCTATCCTTGCCAAGATTTTGAATGGCTTGAAAGTGACCTTTAATACGCTTTTCGTCTTGGCTGTCATAGGTGGATTTTTGGGGCTGGAATAGCTATAGGTTACGGTGTCGCCTTATTTGATAAGGTCTCTATCCCTCAATCAGCGGAGTTGGTTAATCGGGTCAAGGATATTACCTCCATTTCGGAGATTTATTATGCTGATGGGAGCACCATTGCTTCAATTGAGGGTGACTTATTGCGCACTTCAGTAGCATCGGATGCTATATCTGATAATCTAAAAAAAGCCATCATTGCGACGGAGGATGAGCATTTTACTGAGCATAAGGGCGTAGTTCCAAAGGCTGTTATTCGTGCAACTTTAGGAACGCTTGTGGGATTGGGTTCATCCAGTGGTGGTTCAACTTTGACACAACAGATCATCAAACAGCAGGTGGTTGGAGATGCTCCGACTTTGACTCGTAAGGCGACAGAAATCATAGATGCTCTTGCCTTGGAGCGTGTCATGAGTAAGGACGAAATTCTGACAACCTATCTGAATATTGCTCCTTTCGGTCGCAATCATAAGGGTCAAAACATTGCAGGTGCCCAGCAAGCTGCAGAAGGAATCTTTGGTGTTAATGCTTCGGACTTGACGGTACCTCAAGCGGCTTTTATCGCAGGCTTGCCGCAAAGCCCGATTAGTTATTCCCCTTATGAATCTGACGGAAGTTTGAAGAGTGATGAGGATATGGCCCTCGGTTTAAAGCGTGGGAAAGATGTCCTCTACAATATGTATCGAACAGGTGCCTTGAGTCAGAAAGACTATGAGCAGTATAAGTCTTATGATGTACGAAAAGATTTCTTACCATCAGGTAGTGTGAGTACTGCTTCACGTGATTATCTTTATTTTGCAGCTCTATCAGAAGCCACAGATCGGATGTATGATTATCTAGTTGAGAGAGATCATGTCTCTGCTCAGGAGTTAAAGAATGAATCCATCCAAAAAGCATATCGTGAGTTGGCAGCTAAGGAAATCGAAAATGGTGGTTATAAAATTACTACTACCATCAATAAAAAAGTTCACACAGCTATGCAAAATGCAGTGGCAAATTATGGCCGATTGCTAGATGATTCGACAGGCCAGCCTGAGGTAGGAAATGTCCTTATGGACAACCAAACGGGAGCTATTCTTGGCTTTGTCGGTGGCCGTAATTATCAGGAAAATCAGAACAATCACGCTATTGATACCAAGCGTTCTCCAGCTTCAACCACTAAGCCTATACTGGCCTATGGTATCGCGATTGACCAAGGTTTGATGGGAAGCGCAAGTATCTTATCAAACTATCCAACAAACTTTTCAAACGGCAATCCCATCATGTATGTCAATAGTCCTGGTACAGGGATGATGACCTTGGGAGAAGCTCTCAACTATTCATGGAATATCCCAGCCTACTGGACTTATCGCACACTTCGAGAGAAGGGTGTTGATGTCAAGGGTTATATGGAAAAAATGGGTTATGAAATCCCAGAATATGGTATTGAAAGTCTGCCGATGGGTGGGGGGATTGAGGTTACAGTTGCCCAGCATACCAACGGATATCAGACCTTGGCTAATAATGGAGTCTATCATAAGAAACATATGATTTCCAAGATCGAATCGACGACGGGTCAAGTGATTTATGAATATAAAAGTCAACCTGTTCAAGTTTATTCAAAAGCGACAGCGACCATCATGCAAAGTCTACTTCGTGATGTCATTTCATCTCGAGTTACTTCGAGCTTCCAGACGGACTTGGCTTCAATCAATCCAAGCCTAGCTCGTGCTGACTGGATTGGAAAGACTGGTACGACCAATGAAGATGAAAATATGTGGCTCATGCTTTCTACACCTCGGTTGACTCTAGGTGGTTGGATAGGACACGACGACAACCGACCGCTAGCTAAGGGGGCTGGTCATTATCGAAACGCCAATTATATGGCTCACTTGGTTAATGCTATCCAGAAAGCCGAACCTGGAATATGGGGAAATGAGCGCTTCAATCTCGATCCAAGTGTGACAAAATCTCAAGTCCTCAAATCGACAGGGGAGAAAGCAGGCAAGGTCACAATCAATGGCAAAGAAGTCACCGTTTCAGGTTCTACAGTAACGAGCTATTGGGCTACTAAAGAAGGGGCGCCAGTAACCACTTACCGCTTTGCCATCGGAGGGAGCGATGCCGATTATCAAAATGCTTGGAAGAGCATTCTAGGAAGTTTACCGAGTCTTCCTAGCCCAACTCTTCCAGGTTCAAGTGGCCGTTCTGGAACAAGTTCATCAACTCGCTCAAATCAATCAAATCGATAGAATAAAAAGTAGCAGGTTTCATTTAATATTATGTTTCGTGCTACTTTTTTCTTGGTTGGTTTCGTGTTACAATAAGAATATGAATCATTATCAGAAAGATTGTTAAGGGGACAGTATACTCGCTACTCTCAGGCTTAATCTGGGGGATTTGTGGGATTTTAGGGGAGTATTTTTTCACTCATTATCCAGTGTCTTCTGGATGGATTACTTCTATGCGTTTACTAGTGGCGGGGAGTTTGGTTTTAGGCCTATCTGCCTTTCAGTTGCGCACCCGATTATTGGACATTTGGCGTGATAAGAGAAATTATCTACCTTTTTTAGCCTATGCTATTCTAGGTATTTTTTCTGTGCAGTTTTTCTTCTATCTCTGCGTTGAGTATTCAAATGCGACGACGGCGACCATTTTGCAATTTATCAGCCCTGTTTTTATTTTGTTTTACAATCGCATTGTCTATCAGAAAAAGGCTTCGATTACAGCGATTCTCTATGTTTTGATTGCCATGCTCGGTGTTTTTTTGATGGCCACAAAAGGGGACTTGTCCCAGTTATCCATGACGCCCTTGGCTCTAGTGACTGGTTTGCTCAGTGCGGTAGGGGTCATGTTTAATGTCATCCTTCCCCAACGATTTGCCCGCCACTATGGCTTTGTCCCTACTGTTGGTTGGGGGATGATTCTAGCAGGGCTCTTTAGTAATCTGCTCTATCCAGTTCATCATGTCACCTTCCAGTTGGATGCTACCAGTCTGTTGATTTGTTTGATTATTGCCGTGTTTGGCACCGCTTTTGCCTTCTTCCTTTCTATGAAGGCTGTCTCTCTCGTTTCCCCTCTCGTTGTCTCTGTAGTAAGCGCTAGCGAGCCTCTCTCTTCAGCTCTATTAAGTGTTCTTTTTCTGGGATTGGTCATGGATGGTTTTTTGGCTTTAGCTATGGTGTTGATTATCGTTCCAATGATTTTCTTATCCATAGAAGAAGCAAAACAAGCCAAGTAAAGATGCTTATTTGATAGTTGAGGCTTCAAATTTGAAGCCTTTTTTGGTAGAATAGGTATCATTATAATGAACCAGGAGGCGCTTATGACTGCTACAAAAATGAACGCTCAAGAAATTATCCAATTTATCGCCAATGCTGAAAAGAAAACCAGTGTCAAAGTAACCTTTGAAGGAGAACTCGCAACTGCCGTGCCCAGCTCTGTTGTTAAACTAGGGAATGTCTTATTCGGGGACTGGAAGGATATCGCTCCGCTTCTCGAAGGCTTGGTAGAAAATCAAGACTATGTTGTTGAGCAAGATGCTCGTAATTCGGCAGTTCCCTTGCTAGACAAACGTACTATCAACGCTCGTATCGAGCCAGGTGCTATTATCCGCGACCAAGTGGAAATTGGTGACAATGCTGTTATCATGATGGGAGCTGTCATCAATATCGGAGCAGAAATCGGTGCTGGTACCATGATTGATATGGGTGCCATCCTTGGTGGCCGTGCCATCGTTGGGAAAAACAGCCACGTTGGTGCAGGTGCAGTTTTGGCAGGTGTGATTGAGCCAGCCAGTGCCAATCCAGTTCGTGTCGGGGACAATGTTCTCATCGGAGCCAATGCAGTGGTTATCGAAGGGGTACAAATCGGTAGTGGTTCAGTCGTTGCCGCAGGAGCTATCGTTACCCAAGACGTACCAGAAAACGTAGTAGTAGCAGGCGTTCCGGCTCGCATTATCAAAGAAATCGACAGCCAAACCCAACAAAAAACAGCGCTAGAAGATGCGCTTCGTACCTTGTAATGTAAAAGTGAAAAAAGAGGCGGAACCCTTTTTCCAGCCTCTTTCTGCTATATCGGAGGATAGATAGATGTTAGATTTGATTCAGACTCGACGAGATTTGCACCAGATTCCAGAGATTGGCTTGGAGGAATTCAAGACTCAGGCATATTTGCTGGATGTGATTGAGAAATTGACTGCGGGCAAGGATTTTGTTCAAGTTCGTACTTGGCGGACAGGTATTTTAGTTTACCTACAGGGAAGTCAGCCGGAACGAACCATTGGTTGGCGAACAGACATTGATGGTCTGCCTATCGTCGAACAAACAGGACTGCCTTTCGCCTCTCAACACCAAGGTCGTATGCATGCTTGTGGACATGATTTTCATATGACCATTGCTTTGGGCTGTCTTGAGCGCACCCTTGAGGAGCAACCCAAGAATAATCTACTCTTCCTATTTCAGCCTGCTGAAGAAAATGAAGCTGGTGGCATGCTTATGTATGAAGATGGTGCTTTTGGGGACTGGCTACCAGACCAGTTTTATGGACTCCATGTTCGCCCGGATCTGAAAGTCGGCCAGATTGCGACCAACACCCATACACTCTTTGCTGGGACCTGCGAAGTTAAGATCCGTTTCAAAGGAAAAGGTGGCCACGCAGCCTTTCCGCATGAAGCCAATGATGCTTTGGTGGCTGCTAGTTACTTTGTGACCCAGGTGCAGTCAGTGGTCAGCCGCAATGTTAATCCAATAGAGGGAGCAGTGGTGACCTTTGGCCTTTTCCAGGCTGGAACCACCAACAATGTCATTACAGACACAGCCTTTTTGCACGGAACCATTCGCGCCTTGACCCAGGATATGAGCCTACTAGTACAAAAGAGAGTCAAGACAGTCGCAGAAGGAGTTGCAGCAGCTTTTGATATGGAAGTCGAAGTGGAACTCAAGCAAGGAGGCTACCTACCTGTTGAGAACAATCCAGCCTTGGCGCGTGAACTGATGGACTTCTTTGAAGAAAAAGAGGGAATCGAGTTGATTAATATCGAGCCTGCTATGACTGGCGAGGACTTTGGCTATCTCCTTTCAAAGGTGGATGGGGTTATGTTTTGGCTGGGTATTGATAGTCCCTATGCTCTTCATCACCCTCAGATGAGTCCTAAGGAAGAAGCCTTAGCTATTGGAGTGGATGTGGTCTCTAGCTTCCTGAAAAAGAAAGTAGCAGAGTAGAGGTATTGTCTATGAAATCGGAATTACGTAAGCAAGTCTTGCAAGAAATGAAGGCCATTCCTCAGAAGCAAAAAAATACTATGGATCGAGCTTTAACCGATCGACTTTTGCACCATCCTTTTTACCAAGAAGCCAAGGTCATCGCAACCTACCTCTCTTTTCCGCATGAGTTTCAAACGCAGGGACTGATTGACCAGGCACTAAGAGATGGCAAGAAGGTTATGATACCTAAAACCTATCCCAAGGGGCGTATGGAGTTTGTGGTTTACGATCCGCAGCAGTTGGTAAAAACTTCCTTTGGTCTACTGGAGCCCCAAGGGAACTTGGAAGTGGTGGATACCTCTCAGATTGATTTGATTCATGTTCCGGGCTTGGCTTTTACAACAGAGGGTTATCGGATCGGATATGGTGGGGGCTACTATGACCGTTATTTGGAGAATTTTGCTGGGCATAGCCTGAGCACAATCTATCCTTGTCAAGTTCGAGAATTTAACTCGGAAGACCACGATATTCCCGTCCAGGAGGTGCTAATCTATGAAGGAAATCTTTGATAAACGTTACCCTGTTACTAGTCTTTTTCTCCTAATGACAGCTTTGGTATTTCTCTTGATGTTGATTACTACGGGTATCAACTTTGATCAGACAAAAACTCTGTTTCAGTTTGGAGCTATGTATGGACCGATCATTCGCCTGTTCCCAGAGCAGATATGGCGCCTTTTTTCAGCTATATTTGTGCATATAGGTTGGGAACATTTCATTGTTAATATGATTTCACTTTACTTTCTTGGACGACAGGTGGAGGAGATTTTTGGTTCTAAGCAGTTCTTCTTTCTCTATCTCTTATCAGGAATGATGGGGAATCTCTTTGTGTTTGCTTTTACACCGAAAGTTGTAGCAGCAGGAGCATCCACCTCCCTCTATGGGCTCTTTGCTGCGATTATCGTCTTGCGCTACGCAACTCGCAACCTCTATATCCAGCAGTTGGGGCAATCCTACCTGACACTTTTCGTGATAAATATCATTGGAAGTGTTCTGATTCCAGGAATCAGCCTAGCAGGCCATATTGGTGGTGCGGTAGGTGGGGCCTTTCTAGCAGTCATCTTTCCAGTCAAATGGGAGAGAAGGATGTATAGTACCAGCCAGCGAATCGGAGCCACTGTACTTTTTATTGTATTGGCCGTTTTCCTTTTCTACAAAGGAATGAGCTATGTATAGGGTTAGAATAGTTAAAAAGCTACTCATTTTTTGAGTAGCTTTTTATGTAAGTTTGAACCATTCGAAACAGCACAGCAAGTTAAAATAAGGCTTTTGTCCGTACACAACTTGAAAAAGTGCGCACCGATTCGGTGCTTTTTATTTTATTATACTAATTTATTGTACTCCTATTTTTATAAAAAACAAATATTTGTGTAGCGCTTTCAAGTGTGATTGGTAAAGGCAATGATTGTGTGTCCGTTTTGATTAAATGATTATGCAGAAAAAGTTACTTTTTAAGTGCCCCAGTTAGTATAGAGTAAGCAAACGAGCCTCAAAAATTTCATTTTGAGGCTCGTAATGATTTATTGTGAAGAATCTGTTTTCATTCATCGTCTATTACTTTTTATGGGTCAAGAGTTGATTGATGTGGTCTACTTTTTTAGCTTCTCTTTTATAGAGGATAGTCCAGATGATGAGGTAGACGATAGCAAACTCTGGAATGAGCTGGAGGTAGAAGGTCCAGTGGAAGGGGAACCAACCTGCCAGAGTTGCTAGTGGAACAAAGCCAGCCAGCATAAGGAAGAAATGAGTAAGAGTCGCACGAAGCATGCTCCAATCACGGCTGAATAATCGGTTGCCAAAATTGAAGAGAATACCGATGGCTGCCCAGATAAGAGTACAGTAGAGCAAGACCAGGGCACCGTGAACCTGATGTTGAAACATCACTTGGCCGATTAGAGAATCGGAACTCATTGGCGCATAGGTATTTGGGGCGTACATGAGTGAAAAGATGATAGAGAGGATGAGGCCGATAAGAACACCAGCGGCTGCATCGTGAAAGATTTGTTTTTTCATAGTTCTAATTTCTCCTTGATGGTTTTTAGGTAACGGCGTGAAGAGTAGGTGAAGCTTTCGTTTTTAAGACAGATTTCGACCAGGCCGTTGGGGGTTAGCTTGAGATGAGAGATAGCGTCAATATTAACGATTTCTGATTGGGAAATTTGGATAAAAGTGGTCGGCAGAATTTCAAGAACCTGATAGAGACGCAAATCAATGGTGTAGGTCTGAGATGCAGTTTCTGCTAGAACCTTCCGATTCTCGATATAGAAGCGTTGTATCTTACCAATCTTAACTAGATAGACCTGATCCTCGATTTTTCCTTTGATTGTTTCTTTTTGATCAAGATTTTCTGCGAACTCGATGACTTTCTGGACTTTTTCGGTCGGCTGAGGAGTTTGGACAATCAGCTTTTCCTCCTCGTAAGTCTCATTAATCTGTAGTTCTACTTTCATAAATTTCCCTCCTTTTCAGTTATACAAAGTTGTGATCACTTCCTGTACACTTTTATTAAACACTATTTTACGACCCATGGCAAGAGCATTTGTCTATGTGGAGAGATTTGGAGTCTATGTGGTATTTCCTTTTTCTCGTAGCATCTGAAATATGGTATAATAGCACTAATCAATTTCTAGGAAAATAGATACAGAAAGGGGTTGAAAGATGTCTCATATTATTGAATTGCCAGAGGTGCTAGCAAACCAGATCGCTGCTGGAGAAGTCATTGAACGTCCTGCCAGTGTAGTCAAAGAGTTGGTAGAAAATGCCATTGACGCTGGTTCTAGCCAGATTATCATCGAGATTGAGGAAGCAGGTCTTAAGAAGATCCAAATCACAGATAATGGCCATGGAATTGCCCATGATGAGGTGGAATTGGCTCTACGCCGTCATGCGACCAGTAAGATAAAAAATCAAGCAGACCTTTTTCGGATTCGGACGCTCGGTTTTCGAGGTGAAGCCCTGCCCTCTATCGCTTCTGTCAGTGTCTTAACTTTGTTGACAGCGGTGGATGGCGCAAGTCATGGGACCAAGCTCGTCGCGCGTGGAGGTCAAGTAGAAGAGGTCATCCCTGCAACTAGTCCTGTAGGAACCAAGGTTTGTGTAGAGGACCTCTTTTTCAACACGCCAGCCCGCCTCAAGTATATGAAGAGCCAGCAAGCGGAGTTGTCTCATATCATCGATATTATCAACCGTCTGGGCTTGGCCCATCCTGAGATTTCTTTTAGTTTGGTTAGTGATGGCAAGGAAATGACACGAACAGCAGGGACTGGTCAACTGCGCCAAGCCATTGCAGGGATCTATGGTTTGGCGAGTGCCAAGAAGATGATAGCCATTGAGAACTCGGATCTGGACTTTGAAATTTCAGGTTTTGTGTCTTTGCCTGAGTTAACTCGTGCCAACCGCAACTACATCAGTATCTTTATCAATGGCCGTTATATCAAAAACTTCCTGCTCAACCGTGCAATTCTTGACGGCTATGGCAGTAAGCTCATGGTAGGACGTTTTCCACTGGCTGTCATTCACATCCATATCGATCCTTATCTGGCGGATGTCAATGTGCATCCAACCAAGCAAGAGGTGCGGATTTCCAAGGAAAAAGAACTGATGGCACTTGTATCAGAAGCTATCGCAAAGAGTCTTAAGGAACAGACTTTGATACCTGATGCCTTGGAAAATCTTGCCAAATCGACCGTGCGTAATCGTCAAAAGGTAGAGCAGACCATTCTTCCACTCAAAGAAAGTACGCTTTACTATGAAAAAACAGAGGTAACAAGACCCAGTCAAGCTGAGGTAGCTGATCATCAGGTTGAATTAACTGAGGATGGGCAGGATTTAACCCTGTTTGCCAAGGAAACCTTGGAGCAACTGACAAAGCCGGGCAAACTCCATTTTGCAGAGAGAAAGCCAGCTAACTATGATCAACTAGACCATCCAGAGCTAGACCTTGCCAGTCTCGATAAGGCTTATGACAAGCTGGAGCGAGAAGAATCGTCAAGCTTTCCAGAGTTGGAATTTTTCGGACAAATGCACGGGACCTATCTCTTTGCCCAAGGTAGAGATGGGCTCTACATCATAGACCAGCATGCGGCTCAGGAAAGGGTCAAGTACGAGGAATACCGTGAAAGCATTGGCAATGTTGACCAAAGTCAACAACAACTCCTAGTGCCCTACATCTTTGAATTTCCTGCGGATGATGCCCTTCGCCTTAGAGAAAGAATGCCTCTTTTGGAGGAAGTGGGCGTCTTTTTAGCAGAGTACGGGGAACACCAATTTATCCTGCGTGAACATCCTATTTGGATGGCAGAGGAAGAAATCGAGTCTGGCATCTATGAAATGTGTGACATGCTGCTTTTGACCAAGGAAGTTTCTATCAAGAAATACCGAGCAGAGTTAGCTATCATGATGTCCTGCAAGCGGTCTATCAAGGCCAACCATCGTATCGATGACCACTCAGCCAGACAGCTCCTTTATCAGCTTTCTCAGTGTGACAATCCATATAACTGTCCTCATGGACGTCCCGTTTTGGTGCATTTCACCAAGTCAGACATGGAAAAGATGTTCCGACGCATTCAGGAAAATCATACTAGCCTCCGTGAGTTGGGGAAATATTAAGAGTGGGGCTATTTTGCAGAATCATCTTGTATAAATAAAATAAGATTCCTGTTTCTAGTAAAGGTGAGACAGGAATCTTTTAATATGCTTAAAAAATCATGTAGTTCGAAAACTGCTGGTACTTAGTGAAGTGAATCTGATTCTGAACATCGTAATGATTTATCAGGAAGATTCCATTTGAAGCGGTCTGTTTCAGGTGCTCTAAAGAAGGGGGAATATGCTAAAAGAAGGAGAATTTTCTAGAAAGAGAAGCGCTTGCAAAGGTAGTTGTAAAGTAGTATACTAGGATTAAACTATGGAATCGTTTGCATAGAATTGAAATGATAAGAGACAATTTAGGAGACAAAACAATGGAATTAACAGCCATTTACCACAGACCAGAGTCGGAGTATGCTTATCTTTACAAAGACAGGACAATGCACATTCGTATCCGGACCAAGAAAGATGATATCGAAAGCATCAACTTACATTTTGGAGATCCTTTTATCTTTATAGAGGATCGTTATGAAGGAATCAAAGAGATGCACAAAGTAACTTCTGATGCTTTGTTTGATTACTGGCAAGTGGAGGTTACGGTCGGATATGCACGACTCCAGTATCTTTTTGAACTCAAGGATAAGCAAGGTCAGACAATCTTATATGGCGATAAGGGATGTGTTGAAAATACGCTAGAAAACCTTCATTACGAAGGAAACGGCTTTAAAGTTCCTTATATCCATGAGATTGATGCTTGCCATGTTCCTGACTGGGTAGCTGAGACGGTATGGTATCAGATTTTCCCAGAACGTTTTGCCAATGGCAATCCTGAGATTTCTCCCAAAGGGGCGCTAGCTTGGGATTCGTCTATTAAACCAAAAACTAGCGATTTCTTTGGTGGTGATTTACAAGGTATTATTGACCATCTGGATTACTTGCAAGACTTAGGGATTACAGGTCTTTATCTCTGTCCGATTTTTGAATCTCCAAGCAATCACAAGTACAATACAACAGATTATTTCGAAATTGACCGTCATTTTGGAGACAAGGAGACCTTCCGTCAACTGGTGACAGAAGCTCATCAGAGAGGGATGAAAATCATGCTGGACGCTGTTTTTAACCATATAGGAGACCAGTCTCCACAGTGGCAGGATGTTCTCAAACATGGTGAAGATTCCGTTTATAAAGACTGGTTCCATGTTCAAGAGTTCCCAGTGACAAAAGATAAGCTTGCAAATCCAAGAAAGCTCCCTTACCATACCTTTGCCTTTGCAAGTTATATGCCCAAGCTAAATACAGCCAATCCTCAAGTGAGGGACTATTTGTTGAGCGTTGCGACCTACTGGATTGAAGAATTTGATATCGATGCTTGGCGCTTGGATGTGGCAAATGAGGTGGACCACCAATTTTGGAGAGATTTCCGCAAGGCTGTCTTGGCTAAAGCCTGACCTTTATATTCTTGGAGAAGTCTGGCACACGTCTCAGCCTTGGCTAAATGGTGATGAGTTCCACGCGGTCATGAACTATCCTCTCTCTGACAGTATCAAGGATTATTTCTTACGTGGGGTCAAGAAGACCAGTCAATTTATCGATGAGATCAATGGTCAGTCTATGTATTATAGACAGCAGATTTCGGAAGTGATGTTCAATCTTCTGGATTCGCACGATACGGAGCGCATTTTGACAACAGCAAAAGGAAACATCCAATTGGTCAAATCTGCCCTTGCCTGCCTCTTTTTACAAAGGGGAACACCGTGTTTCTACTATGGAACCGAGCTAGAATTAGACGGAGGGCCAGATCCAGATTGTCGTCGTGTTATGCCTTGGGAACGTGTTTCCAGTGACAATGACATGCTCGATTTCATGAAGAAATTGATTCGGCTTCGTAAGAGTGTTTCAGACATTATCCAGCATGGGAAATACAGTCTAGAAGAGATCAAGCCTGATGTGCTGTCTCTGGAATGGAATTATGATGGCCAAAAGGTCCAAGCCATTTTTAACCAATCAACTGAAAACTATCTTGTAGGTCGTGATTCTGTAGTGCTAGCCAGTCATTGTCAAGAAACAGACGAGGGTCTTTCTATTTTACCGAACGGTCTTGCGGTCTGTTATCAAGCTCCTGAAATTTCGTCTAGTATCTGATTTGGAAATAGAGAGAAGTATTGTCTGCTAAATCAACTACAATATAGGCAGATGATTTTCACGACAATCTAAAAACTGTAGGAAAACTGAAAAGATTTAGTTTTGACTTGCTCAGAACTAGGTCTTTTTCATTTTACCTTACTTTGTTTGCAGAGGTGATAGACGGACAGTCTGTTCCGTCTTTTCTAGACTACCAAGCAAATAAAAAATTGTCCTGCCCTTAGAAGCAAATGCAGCTTTTAGGGGGCAGGACAATGTGATTTCTTCTTATCTTTAGGTGATTTGGATGATGTTTATTTTACTCCTTTTTAGTTTTTACTAAGAAAGTAGCTGTTAAGACCAAACTGAGACCAGCTAAGAAGAGGAGTGGATTTCTTTCTTCCCCAGTTGCAGGGAGTTTTTCTTGATGACCACTATCAGTTGTGTGTACCAGTGCCTCTGCCTCTGTCTCTGTTGTAGTTGGTTTTTCATGTGGGTTTACAACCTCAACAGTTGGTGAGCTTGTAGTGTTGTAGACAACTGCATAAGTACTAACGTTATTGGTCAAAAATTCAAGCATGCCATCTCGGATAGTAAAGTCCTGTGGTTCTAACTCTCTAGTCGGAGTGAGGTAGTAGACTCCTTGCACTTCTCCTGAAACTGGTAAGCGAACTAAGACTTGGTTCTGTAGTTGGACATTGTGATTTTCCTTATTTTTGAGCTGGAAATCATATGCATCGTATGTCTTACCAAAGAGTTCTTGGGCTAGCACTCGTCGGCTTGCTAAGTGGGCAACGTCTTCCAAGTCAGTAGCTCCACCGATGATTTCGACCCCCGTCTTTTTATCTTTCAAGGTGCGCAACTGATACTCAGGTCGAGTGAGGGTTGGAGCAGCCTGATCTCCACTAGTTCCGATAGGGTCAGTGTACTCAGGTTTTTCTACTATTGGGAGCTTCCTCTTGCCCTGCGGTTCCGATAGGGTTGGTGTATTCAGGAATTTCTACAGTAGGAGCTGGTTCGTCCCCCTTACTTGTAGTTGGTTGTTTCTCGTCAACCTTTTTCTCATCCTTTTTAGTAAAGACGGCTACGACAGGACTGCTTGTGGTAGTTCCTTGAATGGCATAAGCTGCAATCGCTTTTCCGGTTTGTCGATCAGTACCGTCAGGGATTGGGATTTGAACTTGATTGTCCTGGATTGATAGCACGGTCTGATCCCCACTTGTAACCAGATGCGTTTCGTCCACTTTGCGCAAGACTAGAGGATCTTTGACACCTGGGAAGGTCACAGCGATGGCTTCCCAATCTCCAGATGGTAGGGTTAAGGAAATTTCTTTGTCATTTTCTTTAAGAGGAGCGATACTAGGGCTATCTATACCAACAGCAGGGGCTTTGATGATATCAAAGGAGTCTAGAGAAATTTTCTTGCGACCTTCTGGTGAATCTGGGTCAACACGTAATGTTAGGGTGTGCGGACCGTCAGCAAGGTTTGTAAATTCGCCAATAAAGGCTCTCTTTTCAGTAGCACCTGAAGTGTAGAAGTCTAGACTTGGCATTTCTTTGCCATCTAGTGTAACACGCGCTCGTCCAAGGGCAAGGCTCTTCAAACCATAGATACGAATACCTGTACCAGTAAAGGAAATAGTTGCCTGAGCTTCTGAAGCTGCACTAGAGTTGCTGTTGTTGATGTCAGCGTATTTTTCCGTACCTCCGTAGAGTTCAGGGTCAGACCAGTCCTTAAACTGGGCGCCATACTGGATGCGCGAATCACGATCATCCATTTTTTCAATCGTGTTGCCTGTTCCTGATAGGATCTTGAAGTAGTCTAATGAAATTTTCGAGCGTTCACTTCCACGTCCTTTGTGCTCACGTTTAACAGAAAGAGTCAATGTATGAGGTCCGTCTGACAATCCTGTGAAGCGACCGATGAGACTGCCTTTTTCAGTTGCCCCAGCAGTGTGGAAATCAAGTTCGCCGACCTCTTTGCCATCAATTTTAGCAGTGGCAAGACCTAGTTCAGATGATTTTAGTCCATAGATTTCGATACCAACACCATTGAAAGGAATGGTAGCAGTGATATCTTCGTCTGTGTAGTCACCTTTTGAAAGGTCAGCAAATTTTTCTGTTCCTCCAAATAATTCTGAGTCTGCCCAGTTTCCAAAGGCAGCTCCGTACTGGATACGACCGTCTCGGTCATCCATCAATTCACTAGGAGTTTCTACAGTGACCTGTTCAGATACTTGTGTGGAAACTTCGCCCAGCATAGCCTTTACAGTATAGGTATAGGCGAGTTGAGGATCTAGTGATCGGTCGACAAAGTTAGTTTGATTGGTTATAAATTCTCTAGTTGCAGAGGTTTGGCCAGATTCGTCTTTCACTTGTCTTTGGATGACATAGTGGGTAGCGCCTTCTACTTTGTTGAAGGTGAGTTCGGCAGTGACACCGTTTTGTCGAACTGCTGTCAGACTGGTTACGCGACCAGGGAAATGTTCAAAGGTAATGACATCGCCTTTTTGTGTTGCCAGTTGGATGCGGCCATCTTTGAGGACAGTTGCCTTGACAGCTTTGCCATTGACCTTGATTTGGCTGGCTTCTATATTTGGATAGTCTACAACCAAGTCTCCACCGACATTTGAAAGGAAGGACAAACTTTGAAGATTTTTATCTTTCCACTTCATGCTGACTTCAAAGTTACCACGGGCAACCAAGCCAGAAACCTGACCGTCTTTCCAAGCATCTGGAAGGGCTGGCAATGGCGCAATATAGCCAGTATGAGATTGGAGGAGCATTTCTGCCATCCCGCTAGTTGCTCCAAAGTTTCCATCGATTTGGAAAGGCGCGTGGGTATCCCAAAGGTTTTCTAGGGTTGAGTACTTGAGCTGTTCAGCGAGTAGACGATGGGCACGGTTACCGTCCAAGAGGCGAGCCCAAAGGTTGATTTTATTAGCCTTAGACCAACCGGTACCACCATCTCCGCGATGGTTGAGGGTAGCACGCGCAGCTTCTAGGTATTCAGCCTGATCCTTGCTAAAGAGTGTACCTGGGAAGAGACCTACCAGATGGGAAACGTGGCGGTGGTTATTTTCAATCCCTTCGTTGGTGAATTGTGGACTGTCTTCCTCGTACCATTCCTTGATCCGTCCTTCTTTGTTGATGTGAAGGGGTTTTAGTTTGTCAAATTTAGCCTTGACCTCTGTGACTAAGTCTTGGTCGACTTTCAGATGGTTGGCGACTTCCATGTAGTCATGGAATAGCTGCCAGACTAGCGACTGGTCAAAGGTGTTTCCGATGGTAATGGTACCGTGTTCTGGTGAGTAGGATGGAGAAGACACCCAACGGTCACTGGCCTTGTCATAGTGCAAGAAGGAGTTCCAGAACTTGGCAGTTTCCTTGAGCATAGGATAAATCTTTTCTTTGAGATAAGTCTCATCCTTGGTGAATTTATAGTAGTCATAGACGTTCTGCATCATCCAGGCATTAGCAGCTGGCGACCAACCCCAATAATAATTCCAACCAGGAGTAGTCCAGCCAAATGGTGTTGCTTGAGTGTGGACCAGCCATCCATTTTCCTGTCCGTCTTTTGACTCGATACCAGCGTATTCCTTGGCAGCGATACGGCCATAGTAACGCATGTCGTCAATGTAATTAATCATTGGCTTGGCTGTTTCAGCCAGGTTGCTCATGTAGGCTGGCCAATAGTTCATTTGCAAATTGACATTGAGGTGGTAGTCAGCGTTCCAAGGTGGATTGTCTACAGCATTCCAGACTCCTTGTAGGTTGGCAGGAAGGGCATCTGTCCGATCACGAGACGAACTAATCAATAGATAACGTCCGTATTGGAAGAAGAGTTCTTCCAGTTTTTGCCCTTTGCTAGGGTTATATCCTTGAAGGGCCTCTTTTGTCGTTTGAGCAGTCTTGCTTCCACCTAGGTTTAGTTTAACGCGATTAAAGAGACTTTGATAATCCTTGATGTGGTCCTTTTTAAGTGTCTCGTAGTCTTTGGCCTTAGCGGCTTCTACAATGCCTTTAACCGTTTTTTCGAGGTCAATGTCCTTTCGATAATTGGTTTTTGGATTTTGAGCAAAGTTAGTTTTGGCGCTGAGATAGAGGGTCGCATAGCTTGCACCTGTGACGGTTAGAGTCTCATTCTGAACAGTGACTTTTCCGTCCGTTTTAATTCCTAGATAGGATGCAAATTTGAGGCCGTTATCTTTGACAGTCCCTTTTAGAAGGATTCCATTTTCATCTGTAGTGACATGACCGTTCTTATAGTTGGAATATTCCCAAGAGTAGTTGCCATTAGCAAGTAAGTCCTCTGTCAAGCTATTCCAAAGGGTAAAGTCAAGCGTCTTGTTTCCTTTTTGGTTAAGTGGGTCACGGTGACATCATCAGGATAGCTGGAGAAGGTTTCGCGTTTGAAGGTAGTCCCATCTTGGGTATAAGAAGTAGTCGTAGTAGCTTCTGTGATATCCAAACTGCGGTGATAGTCTGTTACAGTATCAAGCCCTTTCTTCTGGTTATTAAAGACCATGAATATATCCCCAAAGGCTAGGTAGCGACCATACTGGGCGTTGTTTGGTCCAACTAAATTTTGTTCAGCTAGTTGTTTGGCTTTTTGGCGGTCTCCATCTTCGAGAGCTTTACGAATCTCTGCCAAGACCTTATAGCGATCCTTGTAGTTCCCTCCGTTATAATCGGTGCTATCAGGTTGGGGACCTCCTGACCAGAGGGTCTTTTCGTTATACTGAATTCTCTCTTCGCCAATTAGACCAAAGACCTTGGCTCCCATCTCGCCATTTCCGACTGGAAGGGCTTGTTTTTCCCAACCATCATAGGAAGGAGCTGTTGGCTGATCATAGTTGAGTTGATAGTTTTCTTGCTTTGTCACAGGTAGCTCGGTATTTTTATTCTCCTTATTTTCTTTAGCTTCCACAATGGCTTCTTCACTAGCTTGACGATTTGTTGTCTGAGTCTCCCCGGTTGCTTTGCTTTGGAAACTGGATTCTCAGCTAGAGGTGGCTCTGTAGTCTCAGTAGCTTCAACTGCTCTGGGTTCGCTATCAGGCTTAGTGCTAGTTTCGACTGAGGTCTGTTCAGTTTGTTTGACCTCAATACTATCAGCGGAGACAGTGTGGCTGGCTAGAAAAACAGCTCCCAACAAAACAGAAGCAGTCCCAACTGTCAGTTTGCGGATGCTGTAGCGACAGGATTTCTCCCAAAATCTTTTGTCCATAGGAATCTCCCTCTTCTTTCTTGTAAGCGTATACATTTTTATTTTAAAAAAAACTTACAAAAAATAAGTTGTTTATTATTGTTTATGTTCTTAATATAGCAAAATAGTCAAAATAGTGCAACCTTTTTGACAGAGATTTGTAGAAATTGTTTGGGTTTTTCTTGCTTGTATCCTTGTGGGAGAGTGAAGGTCAGCTATCCAGAGGGGGAATTGTATTGATAACGGCACTAACGTGGTCAATACAAAAAGCCCGTATTCTAATCCTATGTGAGGATTTGGATACGGACTGATTGCTGAGACTGATTTTAAGTAACTTTGACTTATTCTACTTGACCAGGCCAAGCATTCATACCACCTTCTACATTGGTAACGGTGAGGCCTTGGGCGCTGAGAAATTGACAGGCAGAGGCAGACCGCACTCCCCCTTGACAGATGACATGGTATTCATAGTCAGGTTTGAGTTCTTTGTAGCCTTGCTCCAGGGTGCTTAAAGGCAGATTTTTGGCACCTGGTACATGTCCTGCTTGGAATTCATGTACTTCACGGACATCGATAAGATCTAGATTTTCATTGTGATATTTTTCGTAAAAGTCAGCCATGCTGATATTAGTTACCATATTCTACTCCTTCTGGGTTAGCCATTTTGTATAGTGAATAAGCGCCGTCAAGGTTTTGGACGGTAAATCCTGCTTGCTTGAGGATACGCTCTGCGATATAGCTGCGCAAACCACTGTGGCAGCTAACGATGTAGGCTTGGTTCTTGTCCAGTTCATCCAAGCGTTCCCGTAGTTCGTTTAGGGGGATGTGAATGGTATCGACTTTGAGTCGACCACTCTGAAATTCGCCACTTGTCCGTACATCTAGGAATTTCTTTCCCTTAGCCAGTTCCTCTTCAAGCTGGTACCATTGAATATTGTCGCTGAGACCTTCGATAAGGTTCAAGGCTGCGTAGCCCAGCATATTGACGGGATCCTTGGCAGAGCCAAACGGTGGCGCATAGGTGAACTCCAATTCTGGTAAGTCAAAGACGGTGAGATTTCCCTTGATAGCAGTTGCTAGGATATCGATTCGCTTGTCAACACCTTTCTTCCCAACTCCTTGGGCACCATAGATTTTTCCAGTGGTTGGCTCAAAGAGGAGCTTCAAGGTCATATCAGTAGCGCCTGGATAATAACCAGCGTAATCTTTTCCGCCGACATGAAGCGCCTTGTAAGGAAGTTGATTCATGCTAAGGATACGTTCGCTGAGACCAGTCGAAGCAGCTGTCATATCAAAAGCACGAACGATAGCAGTGCCGATACTGCCCTTGTTTGTACGCCCGAGTCCTGCGATGACGTCCGCTACTTGGCGTCCCTGACGATTGGCAGGAGAAGCTAGAGAGATGAGAGCGTCTTGACCCGTAATCTCTTGCTTGACAACGATGGCATCCCCAACTGCAAAAATATCTTTTTGACTGGTTTCATAATGTTCATCGACCAGGATCCCACCACGGAGTCCCAGTTCAATCCCCGCAGCTTTTGCCAGTCCGTTTTCAGGTTCAACACCGACAGAAAGGATGGTGAGGTCAGAAGTGATCTTTTGACCGTTTTCGAGAACGATGATTTCCTTGGTCTTCAAATTGATTCGCAGACTGAGAAGTGATAACGCGAACGCCGTTTTTAACCAATTCTGCTTGAACAAAGGCAGCCATTTCTTGATCTAATGGTGGCAAGACATGGGGTGCTTTCTCAACGATAGTAACTTGCAATCCACGTTTTGTCAGGTTTTCAGCCATTTCAAGCCCGATAAATCCTGCACCGATAACGACAGCTTCTTTTGGATGATTGTCCAAGGCTGCCATAATTTCATCGAGATCGGGAACATTGCGAAGCGTGTAGGCGTTCTTAGCTTCTGCCAAGCCTTCAATGGTAGGAACAAATGGTTTAGCTCCTGGGGAGAGGATCAACTTGTCGTAGCTTTCTGTGAATTCCTGTCCATCATGGCGTACGGTCACAGTGCGCTCTGCTGGCGAAATGCTGATGACCTCATGGAAAGGACGAACATCCAGATTAAAGCGTGCTTTGAGACTTTCAGGAGTTTGGACCAATAAACTATCACGGTTTGCAATTTCTCCTGAAACATAGTAAGGAAGTCCGCAGTTTGCAAAGGAAACAAAGGGACCTTTCTCAAAAATAGTGATTTCAGCGTCTTCCATGAGACGTCTGAGACGGGTTGCTGCTGACATTCCGCCTGCAACTCCCCCGACAATGATAATTTTCATTGACTTTCTCCTTTATACATCTAGATGACCTTACCTGTCCAAGCACTCATACCGCCTCGGACATTGATGACATCGTAGCCTTTTTTCTTTAGCTTCTTCGCAGCTAGTTTGCTTCGCACACCAGAATGGCAAATGACATAGAGTGTTTCTTTTGTCTCAGGTGTGTAAGATCCGATTTCGGTTAGAGGGACATTCTTGGCATTTTTGATATGACCTCTGCGGAATTCTGTAGGTGTCCGAACATCCAGTAGCTGAATCGGTTCTCTGAGTTTAGCTTCTAACTCGCTGGTAGAAATACTGTCAATTTTTGTAAATAATAAGTGAAACATAGGCACCTCCAAATATACCCTTATGGGGTATATTAAACCATGAAGTAAAGCTTTTGTCAAGCAAGTTGTTTTGAGTTGGGATGGGGATTTGTTTTGAGAGACTGGAAAGCAAGCTATTCTTGACCTTTCAAAGTCTTTTTGATATGATGGCATCAAACTAAGTGTGAGGTGCTAAGATGACCAGTGAATACCAGAAAATGATAGCAGGAGAGCCCTATCATCCGTTTGACCCTGAGTTGCGTGCGCTCGCTCAGACTGCACGCCAGAAGCAGGCGGATTTCAACCAGGAGCTAGACCCCTTGAAAGGGGCGGATATTATCAAGACTTGGTTTGGTTCAACTGGGGAAAATCTCTATGTTAATCCACGTCTGGTGGTCGATTATGGAGTCAATATCCATCTAGGGGAAAATTTTTATTCTAATTGGAATTTGACCATGCTGGATGTTTGTCCGATTCGCATCGGTAACAATGCCATGATTGGTCCCAACTGTCAGTTTTTAACCCCTCTCCATCCACTGGATCCTCATGAACGCAATTCAGGGGTCGAATACGGCAAGCCCATCACCATCGGTGACAATTTCTGGGCTGGAGGTGGCGTCATTGTCCTTCCTGGAGTGACACTGGGAAATAACGTAGTAGCAGGAGCAGGGGCTGTGATTACCAAATCCTTTGGAGACAATGTTGTCCTAGGTGGCAATCCTGCGCGTGTTATCAAGGAAATCTCTGTAAAAGAAAATTAAAAAGAACAGCTGGGCTGTTCTTTTTATGAGCATTAGTCTTATAGATTTTTCTTCTTTTTGGCTCTCTTGGTCAAGGAGACATGGCACTGGGGATGTTGGTTTTAAAAACTATTAAATGCATTTTAGTACTCTCAAATTGTTTCTTGTAGCCCTTTCAAAAGAATACTAACTGAAACTAAATTTAAGGAAACTTTCAGAAAAGTTTTAGTTTCGTTTCAGAAATCTTCTGTAGACTGTCTAGCTATATCATACGAAGGAGAGGAAAAAGGTATGAAATCAAAAAAATGGTCCCTACTTGCAACGAGTTTAACGGCAATGGTGCTGATTGCAGCATGTGCCCAGTCAACAACTACATCTAATACCAATGCAACGACAAATAATGCAACAACAACTTCAACAAAGGCAAATCAAACTTCCTATTTTACAGAAAAGGACTATGATACTTCTTATGATGAAAGCACAGCTTCTAAGATTGAGCTATCTGGCTCATCTGCAGACGTCTCTGGAGATGGGGCAACAGTCTCTGGTTCAACAGTGACTATCACAAAATCTGGAACCTATGTGATTTCAGGTCAGTCTGACGGAGTGCAGATCAAGGTCGAGGCAGATAAGTCAACAGATGTTCACCTAGTCTTAAAAGGTGCGACCATGATCAATACCAATGCAGCGATATCTGCGACATCGGCTGGCCATGTCTACCTGACTCTGGCAGAGGGAACCACCAACAGTCTCTCTGACTCAAGCTCGAACAGTGACGAAAAAGCCGACGCAGCTCTCTTTTCTAAGGTGGATTTAACCATCAACGGGAAAGGAACTCTTAATGTAGAAGGTAAGAAAAATAATGGTATTAAAGCTAACGACACCCTCCACATCACGGGTGGAACTTATAACATCACTGCAGTTGGCGATGCCTTTAATGTCAATGATGAACTCAACATCACTGGTACGACCATGACCATCGATGCTAAAGAAGATGGAGTCAAGGTGGATAATGATGAGGATACTTCAGTCGGAACCATGTACCTATCCAACAACAACATCACCGTTACAGCAGGAGATGATGGCATCCACGCATCAGGTAATTTGGTCATCGATAGTGGTACCTACACCGTCAAAAATTCCACAGAAGGAATTGAAGGGAAGTCCATCACTATCAACGGTGGCGATATCAACATTTACGCGACAGATGATGGTGTCAATGCAGCCAACAAAAATGCCCAACAAAGTGAAATCTTCTTTACCATGAATGGTGGAAACCTGACAGTAGAAGTTGGTCAAGGGGATACGGACCCAATCGACTCAAACGGAAATATCACTGTCACAGGCGGAACCATTAAAATGACAGGTCAAACAGGTTTTGACTTTGATGGAGCTGCGACCTACACAGGTGGTGACATCTACCTCAACGGCGAAAAACAAACGGAAATCGTCAACTCTATGCCTGGAGGCGGTGGACCTCAAGGTGGTGATCCAGCCCCTGGCGGACAAGGGTAATAAAGATTCTCCTTTCTCGAGAGAGAGGGGAGAATTTTGTGTTGTTACTAGAGGAAATGTAAAGACAACCCCTTGACACTTCGTCAGCTTTTGATACAATAGTACAAATTAGAGGAGGTGGGCTATGATTCAGAAACATGCGATTCCCATTTTAGAGTTTGACGACAACCCCCAGGCGGTCCTTATGCCAACGCATGAGGGATTGGACTTAAAGTTGCCAAAGAAGTGTATCTATGCATTTTTGGAGGAGGAGATTGACCGCTACGCCCAGGAAGTAGGGGCGGATTGTGTTGGTGAGTTCGTTTCGGCCACCAAGACTTATCCAGTCTACGTCATCAACTACAAGGGTGAGAAGATTTGTCTGGCCCAGGCGCCCGTTGGTTCTGCCCCAGCTGCCCAGTTTATGGATTGGTTGATTGGCTATGGTGTGGAGCAAATCATTTCCACTGGAACCTGTGGTGTCCTAGCCGATATAGAGGGAAATGCCTTTCTCGTCCCTGTTCGCGCTTTGCGAGATGAGGGGACCAGCTACCATTATGTAGCGCCTTCTCGTTATATGGAGATGCAGATTGAGGCTGTCTCTGCCATTGAGCAAGTTTTGGAGCAAAGAGGCATTCCTTATGAGGAAGTTATGACCTGGACGACAGATGGTTTTTACCGAGAGACGGCTGAAAAGGTTGCCTATCGCAAGGAAGAAGGCTGCGCTGTTGTGGAAATGGAGTGCTCGGCTCTTGCGGCAGTGGCTCAGCTACGTGGTGTTGTCTGGGGAGAATTGCTCTTTACTGCAGATTCCTTAGCGGATCTGGACAACTACGACAGTCGTGACTGGGGCTCAGAAGCTTTTGATAAGGCACTCGAACTCTGTCTTGCCATTGTGCACCACATGTGAGTGTTCTTACTGTTTTTATGGTAGAATGTAGTTATGTTATTCAAATCTTTTTTGGAAAAAATCAAGACGACACTGGGACGCTTGTCGCCAGCCCGTCGCATCTTTTTAAGTTTTGCCCTAGTTATCTTCCTGGGTTCGCTCCTTTTAAGCCTCCCCTTTGTGCAAGCAGAAACGTCACAAGCGACCTACTTTGACCATCTCTTTACGACCGTGTCAATGGTCTGTGTGACAGGGCTCTTCACTCTGCCAGTGGCTTCGACTTATAATATCTGGGGCCAGTTGATCTGTATGCTCTTGATCCAGATTGGCGGTTTGGGTCTCATGACCTTTATCGGAATCTTTTATATCCAAGGCAAGCAAAGCTCAGTCTTCGTGGTCGTGAGACTATTCAAGAAAGTTTCAGTTATGGAGAAACCCAGTCTCTAAAGGATTTCATCCGTTCAATCTTTCTGACGACGTTTCTAGTGGAAGGGCTCGGAGCCTTTCTCTTGAGTTTCCGCTTTATTCCTGAATTTGGCTGGGGACGAGGGATTTTAACCTCTATCTTTTTGGCTGTTTCAGCTTTTTGCAATGCTGGATTTGATAATTTTGGGAGTACGAGTTTGGTAGCCTTTCAAACGGACCCCTTGATCAATCTAGTGATTGCAGGTTTGATTATCACGGGTGGTCTAGGATTTATGGTCTGGTTTGACCTAGCGACCCAGTTTGGGAAGAAGAAAAAACGCCGTCTTCGCTTTCATACCAAGCTGGTTCTCTTTTTAACGGCGGGAATTTTGCTCTTTGGAACCGTATCGACTTTGTTCATCGAGTGGAACAATCCTGGAACGATTGGAAATCTCAGCGCTCCAGAGAAATTGCTGGTTAGTTTCTTTCAGACCGTCAGCATGAGAACGGCAGGTTTTGCTTCCATTGACTACACTCAGGCTCGACCAGTTACCTTGCTAATCTACATCTTGCAGATGTTTCTGGGCGGGGCACCTGGAGGGACAGCAGGGGGGCTCAAGATTACGACCTTCTTTGTCTTGTTGGTCTTTGCTCGTAGTGAACTATTGGGCTTGCCTCATGCTAATGTGGCTCGGAGGACCATTGAACCCCGAACCGTACAAAAGTCTTTCAGTGTCTTTATTATCTTCTTGCTGACCTTCTTGCTGGGCTTGATCCTGCTAGGAATAACAGCAGAGGGAAATCCGCGCTTTATCTACCTCATGTTTGAGACCATTTCAGCCCTTGCGACAGTTGGAGTGACGGCAAATTTAACTCCGGAGTTAGGTAAGTTAGCCCTCAGCATCGTTATGTTGTTGATGTTTATCGGTCGTATTGGTCCCTTGACACTACTGGTCAGTGTAGCGGAATACCAGCCAGACAAGAAAGATACGATTCACTATATGAAAGCAGATATCACTATCGGATAAGAAAGGAAAAACGATGTCAGATCGGACAATTGGAATTTTAGGCTTGGGAATTTTTGGGAGCAGTGTTTTGGCTGCCCTAGCCAAGCATGACATGAATATCATTGCTATTGATGACCACGAGGAACGCATTAATCAATTTGAACCAGTGTTGGCGCGTGGAGTAGTTGGAGATATCACGGATGAAGAACTCCTTCTATCAGCGGGGATTGACACCTGTGATACCGTAGTTGTCGCAACGGGGGAAAATCTGGAGTCCAGTGTTCTCGCGGTTATGCACTGCAAGAGTCTAGGAGTGCCGACCGTCATTGCCAAGGTCAAAAGCCATACAGCTAAAAAGGTGTTGGAAAAATTGGTGCAGACGCAGTTATTTCACCAGAGTTTGAAATGGGACGCTCATTGGCACAGACCATCCTCTTTCATAACAGCGTAGACGTCTTTCAGCTAGACAAGAATGTATCGATTGTCGAGATGAAAATCCCCCAATCATGGGTAGGTAAAAGCCTCAGTCAGTTAGATTTGCGTGGGCGATACAACCTCAACGTACTAGGTTTTCGTGCCTACGAAAATGCTCCTCTGGATGTCCAATTCGGACCTAATGACCTCTTGCAGGCAGATGCCTACATCATGGCCGTCATTAATAACCAACATTTGGACACCCTAGCTGAACTGAGTGAGTAGGAGAGGAAGGGTACTCTCTTTCCAAATAATTAACGAGTCAATATAAGTATTTTATAAGAGGGATTTAAGAAAAATTTTAACTTTTTCTTAATCCTTTTTAATTTTAGGAGATTATACTAGAGTCATAAAAAAAAGAAAACTCTAAGGAGAATCCTATGAAATTCAATCCAAATCAGAGATATACTCGTTGGTCTATTCGCCGTCTCAGTGTCGGTGTTGCTTCAGTTGTTGTGGCTAGTGGCTTCTTTGTCCTAGTCGGTCAACCAAGTTCTGCACGTGCTGATGTCGTCAATCCGACTCCTGCCCAAGTCGTGCCAGACGCTGCTTCGGTGAGTGAAAAGAACGACTTACCAGCAGAGGTTCTCAAAAACGCAGTCGATGTAGCTCTTCCTTCAGAACAAGCAGACTCAGCACCTAAAGCAAGCTTGGATACCACAAGCTCTTCAGAAAAAGCGGACGCAACTGCTAAAGAACCTGCAGTAGCGCCAAAAGAAGAAGTACAAGCACAACCTGACTCTAAGAAACAAACAGAAGATGCAGTTAAACCTGTGGAAAGTCCTGCGTCTACAGTTTCTGGACAAGACCGTGAAGCTAGTGAAGCGCAACCAGCGACCACCCCAGCTGAAGTGCAAAAAGGTGTGGCTGACAACACCAAAGATACAGTAGATGTCCCAGCTTCTTACTTGGATAGAGCCAATTTCCCAGGTCCATTTACAGCTGGTGTCAACCAAGTCATTCCATACGAATTCTTTGCTGGTGATGGCATGTTGACTCGCCTGATCTTGAAAGCATCCGATAAGGCTCCATGGTCCGACAACGGAACAGCTAAAAATCCCGCTCTCCCACCAGTAGAGAAATTGGGCAAAGGCCTTTACTTTTACGAAGTGGACTTGGCCGGCACCCAAGGAAAATCTGATAAAGAGCTTCTTGACCTTTTGAAACAAAATGGTACACAAAGCTATAAAGCTACTATCAAGGTGTACGGTGCAAAAGACGGCAAGCCTGACTTAACTAATCTGGTAGCGACTAAAGATTTGGATGTTAACTTGAATGGCTTGACCACCCCAGCTGAAGTGCAAAAGGGTGTGGCTGACAACACCAAAGACACAGTAGATGTCCCAGCTTCTTACTTGGATAGAGCCAATTTCCCAGGTCCATTTACAGCTGGTGTCAACCAAGTCATTCCATACGAATTCTTTGCTGGTGATGGCATGTTGACTCGCCTGATCTTGAAAGCATCCGATAAGGCTCCATGGTCCGACAACGGAACAGCTAAAAATCCTGCTCTATTGCCACTTGAAGGCTTGGCTAAAGGTCAATATTTCTACGAAGTGGATTTGAATGGCAATACGGTTGGCAAAGATGGTCAGGCCTTGCTGGATCAACTTCGAGCTAACGGAACCCATACATACCTAGCTACTGTTAAAGTCTATGGATCTAAAGATGGCAAACCTGATTTGACCAATCTGATTGCTACTCGACAAGTAACGATTCGACTTCGTGGAAAAGAAATGGCGACAATACCATCTCAACAAGGTCAGATGAATACGAAGCCTTCTGAAACAGGCTCTACAGGTACGACTGAGGGTATGATGGGTACAAATCACCATATGTCAGATATGAAAGTAGATCAACCAGCTTCTAGCCCAATGGCTAATATGATGAAAAAAGATGATAAAGCGATGCTACCAAATACTGGGGAAGCTCAAACAGCTACAGCTGGCCTTGGTATCTTTGGTCTAGCCTTGGCAGGTCTTGTTGGACTTTTGGGTTTGACAACCAAACGAGAAGATTAAGATTCAAATCACTTAAACATTAGGGAAAATAGTGTTATACTAAAGCAAGTATAACACTGTTTTTATCGAAGGAGTGTCAGATGAAAAAGACAATTTTGCTGGTTGATGATGAGATAGATATTCTAGATATTCAAAACCGCTATCTTATACAGGCCGGTTACGATGTTTTGGTCGCCCATGATGGTAAGGAGGGATTAGAACTTTTCAGAAAAAAATCTATCGACCTCATTATCACAGATATCATGATGCCCAATATGGACGGTTATGATTTTATCAGCGAAGTTCAGTATATCGCTCCGGATCAACCCTTCCTCTTTACAACTGCTAAGACAAGCGAACAGGATAAGATTTATGGATTAAGTTTGGGGGCAGATGATTTATAGTCAAACCCTTTAGCCCACGCGAATTGGTTTTAAGAGTGAATAATATCTTGCGTCGCCTTAGCCGTGGAGGAGAGACAGAACAGATCGAGTTTGGTGACTTGGTAATCAACCATGTGACTCATGAGGTTCGCATTGGGGAGCAACCATTGGAATTGACAGTAAAATCCTTTGAACTTCTATGGGTATTAGCCAGCAATCCTGAGAGAGTCTTTTCAAAGACGGAACTTTATGAGAAGGTATGGCAAGAGGACTATGTGGATGATACCAATACACTCAATGTTCATATCCATGCTTTGAGGCAAGAGTTGACCAAGTATACGAATTCCAATGCTCCTGCTATCAAAACTGTCTGGGGTTTGGGCTATAAGATGGAAAGACCAAGAGGTAGAAAATGAAATTAAAAAACTATATTTTAGTGGGGTATCTAGTGTCGACTCTACTAACGATTTTGGTCGTTTTCTGGGCAGTCCAACGAATGTTGATCGAGAAAAGTGAAGTTTACTTTCTAGTTGGAATGACCTTGATTGCTAGTTTCATTGGCGCTGCAGTGAGCATCTTTCTTTTGTCGCCTGTGTTCTCTTCTCTGAAACATTTGAAAAAACAAGCTCAGGATATAGCAAGCAAGGATTTCAGCACAGAAATTGAAACCAAAGGCCCATTAGAATTTCAAGAGCTGGGCCAGGCTTTTAATGACATGTCCCACAATTTGCAGGCTACCTTTCAATCACTTGATGAGAGTGAGCAAGAAAAAAGAATGATGATTGCGCAGCTCTCTCACGATATTAAAACTCCCATTACCTCCATTCAGGTTACTGTGGAGGGAATTCTAGATGGGGTGATCAAGGAAGAGGAGCGACTCCACTACTTAACCACGATTGGTCGGCAAACCGAGCGCTTAAACAAGCTAGTGGAGGAGTTGGATGTTTTGACTCTCAACACCCAACCTCAAGTTACTGCTGATGAAGAAATCGAAGAGGTCTTTTTAGATCAGCTGTTGATTGAGTCGATGAGTGAATTTCAACTCCAGATTGAACAAGAGGAGCGAGATGTTTACATTCAAGTGTTACCTGAGTCAGCGAAAATTAAGAGCCATTCTGATAAACTTTCTCGCATTTTAGTCAATTTGTTAAACAATGCCTTTAAATATTCAGAACCAGGAACCAGAATCGAGGTTCTTGCCCAATTAACAGAACAAGAGCTGACAATCAGTGTGAAAGACGAGGGTCAGGGGATTCATCCTGAGGATTTGGAAAAGATCTTTAAACGACTTTATCGTGTAGAAACTTCGCGCAATATGAAGACAGGTGGACATGGCTTAGGTCTTGCGATTGCACGAGAACTAGCCCATCAGCTTGGTGGCGATATCACAGCAGAAAGCCAGTATGGCTTAGGTAGCACGTTTACATTCTCTCTCAATTTGAAATAAAACTGTAAAATCCCTTTACAAATCGAGCTTTTCATGGTACAATAGCCTTTGTGTGAAATAGCAGCAGGAAAGCATGAAGCTCGTCAACAGGTGTCTTATGACAAGTAACCTTGGCTGTTTGGGCGAAGGGCATCTGCACGAATCAGGGCTCTCTAAGTGACTATTTCCACCGAAATATTATTTATATCAGGAGGACATACATATGTCACGTTATACAGGACCATCTTGGAAACAAGCTCGTCGCCTTGGCCTTTCACTTACAGGTACAGGTAAAGAATTGGCACGTCGTAACTACGTACCAGGACAACACGGACCAAACAACCGTTCTAAATTGTCAGAATACGGTTTGCAATTGGCTGAAAAACAAAAACTTCGTTTCACTTACGGTGTAGGTGAAAAACAATTCCGTAACTTGTTCGTACAAGCTACAAAAATCAAAGGCGGAATCCTTGGTTTCAACTTCATGCTTCTTTTGGAACGTCGTTTGGATAACGTTGTTTACCGTCTTGGTCTTGCGACTACTCGTCGTCAAGCTCGTCAATTCGTAAACCACGGTCATATCCTTGTTGACGGAAAACGCGTTGATATCCCATCATACCGCGTAACTCCAGGTCAAGTGATCTCAGTTCGTGAGAAATCATTGAAAGTTCCAGCAATCCTTGAAGCAGTAGAAGCTACTCTTGGACGTCCAGCATTTGTATCATTCGACGCTGAAATTGGAAGGCTCATTGACTCGCTTGCCAGAACGCGACGAAATCAACCCAGAAATCAACGAAGCACTTGTCGTTGAATTCTACAACAAAATGCTTTAAGATAAGACTTTATATTGCAAGAAGCCTACAACAGTGGGCTTTTTGCTTTGTCTTAAAACGTTGATTTCTGGGTTTGTTCCGTGTTTAAGAGAGCGTTTTTACTTAACGCCGTTTACGGGATGTGGGTGTCTATTGGGCTTATATCTTTATTGTATTTGTCCCTTTGGGTGCATTAACACTGTTAATTATGCTCGCTATGCCCAGTCAACGCTTTGGAAAAAAAGTGATAAAAAATAGTGACAAAAATAAAGAGAATAAGGAAGACTCTCAGTTTGAAGACATGGTACGAAAATATTAAGATATTTTTAGTCTAGTTAAAAACGGCTGAGTCGTTTCAGGATTTGTCAATCATGATGCTGTATGGTAGGCTTTATGAAGAGGAAAGCTATTATTGTCTGTTCAATGCTTATAAGAACTTTTGGAAGGTGTATGTAAACTTTACTGGTCTTCGACTCGTTCGGACTACTGGTGGATGTATGCTACAAATCAGTTAATCTATCTTTCCGTTTCATTTTGATTATTCGCTAAGGATGACCCTATACACAAAAATACTCCTTAACCTAGTTCACTAGTGTTAGGAGTATTTTTGTATGCCGTATCTTTTATAGCTGGTTAATGATATCATCGATTGTATGGGCAATCCAGTCAGGTTGATAGCTGAGTAAATCAGCTTCTTCTCCAAATCCCCAAGTAACAGCGAACTTTTTAATGCCAGTTTCTTGGGCTCCGATCATATCAAACTTGGTGTCCCCGATAATGAGGACTTGGTCTGCGGGCAGTTGATGCATCTGTAAGGCATAACGGATGACATCCGCCTTATGCGGCGTTTCAGGACTGGAACCATAAATGCCGTCAAAGAAATGATGGATTCCCAGATTTTTAGTCATATCCTGGGCAGTCGGAGTATTCTTTGTTGTAGTGATATAGAGAGGGTAGTTTTGAGAGAGTTCTTGGAGCAGTTCTGTCATTCGAGGAAAAAGCTCTGTTTCATGAATTCCTTTTTTCTTGTAGTAAGAACGGTAGATTTGAACAGCTTCTGAGATTTGTTCCTTGGGAAGGCAGGTCGCAAAACTACTTTCAAGTGGCGGGCCCATGAAACCACGAATGGTTTTGGCATCAGGGCTTGGAACTCCTAGTTGTTCAAAGGTATAGGTAAAGGCATTGTGGATCCCGATGGAACTGTCAACGAGAGTTCCGTCTAGATCGAAAAAGATAGCTGAGATAGAGGGCATACTTTCTCCTATTAGATAAGGTTATTCTCCGAAGATTTCTTTTTGTAGGCGACGGCCAGTCGGGGTGGCTGCGAGTCCACCTTCAGCCGTTTCACGAAAGGCAGTTGGCAGGCTGGATCCGACTTGGTACATGGCATCGATAACTTCATCGACAGGGATCTTAGATTCGATACCTGCCAAGGCCATATCAGCCGCGATAAAGGCAAAGCTGGCTCCCATGGCATTTCGTTTGACACAAGGAACTTCAACCAAACCAGCAACAGGATCACAGATGAGACCTAGCATATTTTTAATGACAAAGGCGATGGCCTGGCTAGCCTGATAGGGTGTTCCACCTGCAGCCAAGGTCAAGGCTGCGGCACTCATGGCAGAGGCAGAGCCGACTTCGGCCTGGCAGCCACCTTCAGCACCTGAGATAGAAGCGTTGTTTGCGATAACTAATCCAAAGGCACCAGCAGCAAAGAGGAAATCCAGCTGTTCTTCGTGGCTGAGATCGAGTTTTTGGATAGCTGCAGTGAGAACAGCTGGGAGACAGCCGGCACTTCCTGCGGTTGGAGTGGCGCAGACCAAGCCCATTTTAGCGTTGTGTTCATTGACCGCGATGGCATTTCGGGCCGCTGATAGGATGGTAAAGTCAGACAAGGCCTTGCCACTTTTGAGATGGCGATCTAGCTTGGCCGCATCTCCACCTGTTAGGCCACTGCGGGATTTGTTTTCATTAAGACCGAGCTCAACGGAGGCTTTCATGACTTCTAGATTGCGTTCCATGAGGAGGAGAACTTCGTCTCGGCATCGGCCGGTCAGTTCATATTCTGTCGCAATCATGAGCTCTGCGACATTTCCTTGGAAGTCTAGATCTGCCTGCTCGACCAATTCTTTGATAGAATAAAACATGTTTCCTCCTACTTAAAGAAATTGACATTGTGGAGATGAGGGATTTTTCGGATCTCTTCAACCGCCTCTTCGCAACTTCGACTATCGACTTCGATAATCATGATAGCTTTTTCTCCAGCTTTTTCCCGAGTCACATTCATCTGAGCGATGTTGATATCGAAACGAGAGAGGGCTTCTGTGACATGGGCAATCATACCTGGAATATCCTGATGCACGATGATGATAGTCGGGGTATTCATGTTGAGAGAGACGGCAAAGCCATTGAGTTCCGTGACCTGGATATTTCCCCCACCGATGGAAATCCCTGTCACACTAATGGACTTATGGTCATTCTTCACAGTGATTTTAGTGGTGTTAGGGTGAGGAGCATTGCTGTCTTTCTGAATGGTCCAGACAATCTTAATGCCTCGTTTATGGGCAATCTCGAGACTGTTTGGGATTTCGGGATCATCCGTATCCATACCTAAAATACCAGCGACGAGAGCAAGGTCAGTTCCATGACCACGGTAGGTCTTGGCAAATGAGTTAAATAATTGGAATTCTACCTCTGTTGGCGTATCGTCAAAGATGGAAGAGACGATTTTTCCGATACGAACAGCACCGGCAGTATGGCTACTTGATGGGCCAATCATGACGGGTCCGATAATATCAAAGACAGATTGAAAACGAAGTGAGTGCATCTGTTTCCCCTTACAAAGATTCTTATATCTATTATATCAAAGAATGAACCTCTGCGCTTATTTCCCTTATAAAACTGAAAAAATGGATAAAAACAGTATAAAATCTTGTCTTTTATGACAAAAATATCAATGTTTCAGTAAATATAAAATATTTTTGTAATATTTCTACACAAAACCGTCAAGAAATAGTAACATTCGAGGAGTAAAATAGTATCATAGATGAAAAGGAGAAATTTCAGAAATGACATTAACAACTAAAAAAATCAAATCAACTCTTGCAGGGGCAGCAGCCTTGCTTACGTTCTTTGTACCAGCACTTGCTTCTGCGCAAGAAACGGTAACTTACACAGTTAAACCAGGTGACACTCTTTCAGAAATCGCTGAGAAGTACAACACTACTGTTGAAAAATTGGCAGAAAAAAATAAGATTGAAAACATCCACTTAATCTTTGTGGATCAAGTTTTGGTCATCGAAGGAACAGCTCCATCGACAGCAACTGCAACAGATGCAGCTTCTGCGACAACCTATGAAGCACCAGTTGCTACAGAGGAAACAAGCGAAGCTACAACTTATGAAGAAGTTGCTGAAACAACAACTTACGAAGCACCAGCAGCTCCAGTAGCAGAAGAAAGCTACACTGCACCAGCAGCAACTGTTAGCGGATCTGAAGCAGAAGCCAAAGAATGGATCGCTCAAAAAGAATCAGGCGGTAGCTACACAGCTACAAACGGACGTTACATCGGACGTTACCAATTGACAGATTCATACTTGAACGGTGACTACTCAGCTGAAAACCAAGAACGTGTAGCAGATGCTTACGTTGCAGGACGTTACGGTTCATGGACAGCTGCCAAGAACTTCTGGCTTAACAACGGTTGGTATTAAGAACTAACGAACAGAATAATATGTAAAAGTCGGGGAATTTCCTCGACTTTTTTATATTTCCTTCGGTTGATAATAGGTTTCCACTTCTTTTTGGAGATGAGATAGCATGGAGGTTTCATCGATTAGCTCCAGAAGGGAGAAGCCTTTTTGTATAAGTTTAGAATCATCCGTACAAATCCCAATACGGACATAGCAGATAGCAAGCCTATCGTAGCTTTTCTTGTTCTTGGCATCCTCCAGTAAAGTGTAGCAGATTTGTTGGCACATGTTTCTATCTTGATTGTACAAGTATAAGGTGGAAAGGTTGAGTAGGATTGCCATTCGCAAGTCATATAAATGTTGATAGTTTTTATAGACTTCTAAGCGTTGCAAGATTTTTCCAGTGATGAGATGGATATGTTCTATAGGAAAGGTAAAGAGAATGGTATTGAGGATTTTTAGGTCACTCTCATACCATGTATCTTGTTTTTCAATTTTTCTCCAAAGTTTCTTGACAACCTGTTCTGCGTGGTCTGATAATTCCCCTGTCCCGTGTTGACGGATATAAATGACAACTTCAAGCATGTCGCTGATTTCCTCTATAGGGAGGTCGTGGTGGGTGTTGAGGTAGTCTTGGCATTTTTGAAATAAATTGATAAGTTCACTAGTCCCTAAGATTGAGCTCATATTGAGATAAGTCTGCATGATTTCCGCTCGTTGGCTAGGTTGATAGAGATGGCAAATATAGTCAAACTCTTCAAAGGTCATATTAATTTGCCGGAGAAGAAATTCCATATTCTCATATTTAGGAGTTGTCTTACCACTTTCTATTTTTGATAGGCTGGTTCTTGAGAGAACACCCCCACAGACCTCCTCCTGGGTCAATCCTTTTGACTCACGTATTTCTTTATAGACCTTTCCAAAATCGTAGCGCATGATTTTCTCCTTATTTGTGAAAAAAGTTAACAATAAATTGAAACTGATTAAAAATATTGTATCATAGTAGTATAAAAAGTAAAAAAGAAATCTAAAATAAATTTGTGAAAAAAGGGAATAAATTCTACGACTAAGATGATAAAGTACTAAGGAGGTACTTTTATGAAAAAAATCAGTAATTTCTGTATGTTACTCCTGCTTTTGTGTACCACTTTTTTTGTTTTTAATATAAACTACACACGAGAAGTAGTTCGGATTCAGGAAATGGGAAAGACAGCGAGTTCTTTGGATGTATACTTGAAAGATGTCAATGAACCTGCAGAATCTGTTCTTCGATTTTTTGAGAATGTATCAAAGGAGTACAAAGTCTCCATCATCAAAACAGACAGTGGTGATGAGGTAATCAAGTCTGGTGTTTTTGATAAAGATACCTTCCCCTACCAAGAGTTTGGGATTTCTTCCCTTGATTTTACCACAGATGGTGAAGGAGTCTACAGTAATAAAGAAATTTCCAATAAACTTGGTACGATTCCGACCTTTCTAAAAGCCAAGCCTATTCAGCTTATGACTTTTCAAACCTATATCAAGGATACATCTCGTAGTTTAAATGGTCGCTATACGATAACTTCTACACAAGAGATGGATAAGGATAGGATTGTACAGAAGTGGAGTGATTTTTTCAAGACAGACCAGACTACCTTGCTAGAGCCAACCTATAAAAGTGCAGTGGAAGTCCTAAATCGAGATTTGCTCTTATCTGCTATTATTTTTGTCTTGGCTATTTTGCTTCTTGTCTTAGTAACAGTGTATCAGCCAATGATGGAGATGAAAAGAGTTGGGGTACAAAAATTACTTGGTTTTCAAGATCGGGCTGTTTTAGCTGATGTTGTGAAAGGCAACCTCTACCTCCTCCTAGGTGGGGCGCTTGTGATCAATCTAGGGGTGTTTTTCTTGCTTGATTATAAGCCGAAAGATTTATTCCCTATGCTGTGGTTGTCTCATTTTTTGCTTTTGCAGCTTTATCTCTTTATCAGTTGGTTGACTTATCTCTTAATCCAAAAAATGACAATTAGCTCTCTGCTGAAAGGTTTTTCATCTTTCAAATTTGGTTTGATATTTAATTATTTGATGAAAATTGGAACCACCATTTTATTGACGGTTTTACTGATTGGGGTGGGGAAAAGTTTGGAGCAAGAAAATAAAGAGTTGGATTACCAGAAACAGTGGATCAGTCAAGGAAATTATCTGACCTTGGAAACTTTCCAACTCAATGATAACCTGTGGCAAGAGCAGTTGGCAGGCTCAGGGCAAGCAGTGGATTATTTCTATCGATTTTATCAGGATTTGGTAGAAAAAACGCAGGCGGGTTATGTGCAAACTAGTAACCTGCCTATCAAAAATTTTGTCAAATCAGAACAGATTCAGCAATATCAGTTAACAGATACGGTGGATGTTTACTATGCTAATCGCAATTTTCTAAAGAGCAAAGGATTCAATTTACCAGATACTGGCACTAAAAAAGTTATTTTGATGCCAGCAAGTACGAAAGGTGAAGAAGATAAAAATCAGCTCTTGGGGAAATTAATTGCCTATCTTTCGATGAAGTATGAAGAGCAGCAAAAACGAACGATAGAGGAGATGGATGTCGAGATTGCCTATTATGAAGGAGATTGGTCATTTTTTCCATATAGTGATAAGCGAAAGGAAAATCTCTACAATCCAATTATTAGCTTGGTCAATGATTCTGATATGATGTGGGATGAGAAAGCTTCCCTGTCAACAACAGGTTTAAATAACCCCATTAAAATCGAAAATACGGTTCAACATCAAAAAGAGATTACAGAGTTAGTTGAGAAATTGTCAGATGGAAATCATTTAAAATTTTCATCTATTCAAGCCATTCAACAAGAGAAGGTGGATAGTTATCGAGATGCTGTTCGGAATTTTAACCTACTCTTTGCTTTGTTTGGCCTCCTTAGTATGATGATTTCCTACTTCTTACTAGTAACAACTTTCTTGTTGAAGCGAACAGATATTATTACCAAGAAGTTTATGGGCTGGAAATTGATAGATCGGTATCGTTCTTTCTTGAGGATTCTCTTGTTGGTATATAGCTTCCCTTTTGTAGTCCTGCTATTCTTTACACAGGCACTGTTCCCGCTCTTGCTTTTCGCAGGATTTACAGGCTTAGATATTCTGTTTGTACTTTTCTTGGGCTCTAAGATGGAAACGAAATGTAGTGCAGTTATTGAAAGGGGATCACTTATGATAAAGTTGGAAAATGTTACGAAAACCATTGGGAAAAAAGTTATTTTGGAGAACTTATCTCTAAAAATTAACCAAGGAGATTTAGTTGCCATTGTTGGAAAAAGTGGCAGTGGGAAGTCAACCTTGTTAAATCTCTTGGGTTTGATAGATGGCGATTACAGTGGACATTATGAAATTTTCGGTCAGCAAAATGTACCTGTCAATTCTGCTAAGTCGCAAGCGATTATCCGCGAACATATCTCCTATCTGTTTCAAAACTTTGCTCTGATTGATAATGAAACAGTAGAGTATAATCTCATGCTCGCTCTAAAGTATGTAAAATTATCCAAGAAGGACAAAGTCAAAAAGATAGAAGAAATTTTTGAGAGAGTGGGATTGTCATCAACCCTACATCAGAAGGTTTCAGAGTTATCTGGAGGGGAACAGCAACGAATCGCAGTTGCTAGAGCCATTCTAAAACCCAGCCAGCTCCTGTTAGCAGATGAACCAACTGGTTCCCTAGATCCTGAAAATCGAGATTTGGTTTTAAACTTTCTCTTAGATATGAACAAGGAAGGGAAAACGGTCATTATCGTTACCCACGATGCCTATGTAGCTCAACAATGCCATCGAGTCATTGAATTGTGAAAAATACAGAAATCTTATCAAAAATCTTTAAACTTAAAGATACCTTTAAAATTTAATTTTAAAACACTCATTTATCAATATTTTTTGATGGATAAAAATAGAAAATCGGTTGTTTTTAGGATATTCCTTAAAATTATCTCCTATGGAGATTATATGACTCTTAAGATTCGAATACCTTAGTTCTCGTGATTTTGAGCTATTCTAGCTTTAGAATCCTTCAGAACGTAAAATTTTAAGCAATCAAAGACTTAGAATACTCATAAAACATTTATTTTATAGCAATTCTAAGCTTAGAATTATATGGATATGTATGTATTTGACCTATTCGATGGTTAGGACAGCTCTATTCTGGGAAATCTGGACGATCAATGGTTTAGAATAGTATTTCGCCAAGGGATTTTGTTGAAGGATTGATTATTTTATGATACTCTAAAATAAAACTGATTTAATGTATTAAATGGAGAATCGTTACATGAAACATTTTTTTGCAGGAATTGGTGAGATAAGATTTATTAGTTATCTATTGTCTCTATGTGTAGGACTAGCCCCTCTTTTTCATATCTATGTAATAGGTTCTGAAATGAGTTTTGTGAAAATAGTATTATCTATTTTGGGAATTATATTTGTTTGTGTTTTAACTATTGCTCGAATTTATAGGAGTTTTTTCTATAAAGAATAGCTTGGATTTGAACTGTGTTTAAAACCAGAGGTTGGTCGATTGACAGCCTCTTTCTTGTCTTCTCCAATCAAGCGTGTTATAATGAATACTGCTCAAGCGACCTTCAATCGTTAAAGCACACACGACCTTCAATCGTGAATAAACGAATAGATGGGAGAACTACCATGAGTGATAACTCTAAAACACGTGTTGTCGTGGGGATGAGTGGTGGTGTTGATTCGTCGGTGACAGCTCTCTTGCTCAAGGAGCAGGGCTACGATGTGATCGGTATCTTCATGAAGAACTGGGACGACACAGATGAAAACGGCGTCTGTACGGCGACAGAAGATTACAAGGATGTGGCTGCAGTGGCAGACCAGATTGGCATTCCTTACTACTCTGTCAATTTTGAAAAAGAGTATTGGGACCGCGTCTTTGAGTATTTCCTAGCGGAATACCGTGCGGGACGCACGCCAAATCCAGATGTTATGTGCAACAAGGAAATCAAGTTCAAGGCCTTTCTGGACTATGCCATGACCTTGGGAGCAGACTATGTAGCGACTGGGCATTATGCCCGAGTGGCGCGTGATGAGGATGGCACTGTTCACATGCTTCGTGGCGTGGACAATGGCAAGGATCAGACCTATTTCCTCAGCCAACTTTCGCAAGAACAACTCCAAAAAACCATGTTCCCCTTGGGACATTTGGAAAAGCCTGAAGTTCGCAGACTAGCAGAAGAAGCAGGCCTTGCGACTGCTAAGAAGAAAGACTCGACAGGGATTTGCTTTATCGGAGAAAAGAACTTTAAAAACTTTCTCAGCAACTATCTGCCAGCTCAGCCTGGTCGTATGATGACTGTGGATGGTCGCGATATGGGTGAGCATGCAGGCCTCATGTACTATACGATTGGTCAGCGTGGCGGACTCGGTATTGGAGGCCAACACGGCGGTGACAATGCACCGTGGTTCGTTGTCGGAAAAGACCTAAGCAAGAATATCCTCTATGTCGGCCAAGGTTTCTACCATGATTCGCTTATGTCAACAAGCCTAGAAGCCAGTCAAGTCCACTTTACTCGTGAGATGCCAGAGGAATTTACGCTCGAATGTACGGCTAAATTCCGCTACCGTCAGCCTGACTCTAAGGTGACTGTACATGTCAAAGGAGATAAGGCAGAGGTCATCTTTGCGGAACCGCAACGCGCGATCACACCAGGACAGGCAGTTGTCTTTTACGATGGCGAAGAGTGTCTAGGTGGTGGTTTGATTGACAATGCCTACCGCGATGGACAAGTTTGTCAGTACATTTAGATTGACAAATTTTCTCAATTTGCTACAATAATAAAAGCAATAGAAATGATGGTCAAAGCTCATGGATGTTGCAGGCTTTTTGTCCTGCACTTCTTTGGAGTTTTGACTGTTTTTGTGTCGTTTAAGGGAAAGGACAAAAATGACTCAACAAGACTTTCGGACAAAAGTGGGAAATACGGTTTTTGGTGTTCGGGCGACAGCTTTGATTCTTCAAAATCGCAAGCTTCTAGTCACCAAAGATAAGGGCAAGTATTACACTATTGGCGGTGCGATTCAAGTCAATGAAAGCACGGAAGACGCGGTAGTCCGTGAAGTGAGGGAAGAACTGGGTGTCAAAGCTCAAGCTGGGCAGCTAGCTTTCGTGGTTGAAAATCGTTTTGAACAGGACGGTGTTTCCTATCACAACATCGAGTTTCATTATCTGGTGGACTTTGCTTGAAGATGCCCCATTGACCATGCAGGAAGATGAGAAAAAGGCAACCTTGTGAGTGGATTGACTTGGATAAGCTTGAGGATTTCCAACTAGTTCCAGCCTTTTTAAAAACAGCCCTACCAGATTGGGACGGCCAACTAAGACACATTCATCTTGAGGAATAGGAGAGAAAATGACTTATAATTTTACGGAAGAATACGATATTATTGTAATCGGTGCGGGACACGCTGGGGTTGAGGCTTCCTTGGCCGCTAGTCGTATGGGCTGCAAGGTCTTGCTAGCGACTATCAACATTGAAATGCTGGCTTTCATGCCTTGTAATCCCTCTATCGGTGGATCTGCCAAGGGGATTGTCGTGCGTGAGGTAGATGCCCTTGGTGGTGAAATGGCCAAAACCATTGACAAGACTTACATCCAGATGAAGATGCTCAACACAGGGAAGGGCCCAGCTGTCCGTGCTCTTCGTGCGCAGGCTGATAAGGAGCTTTACTCTAAGGAAATGCGCAAGACAGTTGAAAATCAAGAAAATCTGACCCTTCGTCAAACCATGATTGATGAGATTTTGGTGGAAGATGGCAAGGTAGTTGGAGTGCGTACAGCGACCCATCAAGAGTATGGAGCAAAAGCGGTTATTGTAACCACAGGAACTGCTCTCCGTGGGGAAATTATCATCGGGGACCTCAAGTACTCGTCAGGGCCAAACCACAGTCTGGCTTCTATTAACCTTGCTGACAATCTCAAGGAACTGGGACTCGAAATCGGTCGTTTCAAGACAGGAACGCCTCCACGTGTCAAGGCTTCTTCTATCAACTACGATGTGACAGAGATTCAGCCAGGGGATGAAGCGCCAAATCACTTCTCATACACTTCGCGTGATGAGGACTATGTCAAGGATCAGGTGCCATGTTGGTTGACCTACACTAATGGTACCAGTCATGAGATTATCCAAAACAACCTCCACCGTGCACCTATGTTTACAGGTGTGGTTAAGGGAGTAGGGCCTCGCTATTGTCCGTCGATTGAGGACAAGATTGTGCGCTTTGCAGATAAGGAACGTCATCAGCTCTTCCTTGAACCAGAAGGACGCAATACAGAGGAAGTTTATGTCCAAGGACTTTCAACTAGCCTTCCTGAGGATGTCCAACGCGAGCTGGTTCATTCTATCAAAGGTTTGGAAAATGCAGAGATGATGCGTACTGGTTATGCCATTGAGTACGACATGGTCTTGCCTCATCAGTTGCGTGCAACACTTGAAACCAAGAAAATCTCAGGACTCTTCACAGCTGGTCAAACAAATGGAACGTCAGGTTACGAAGAAGCTGCTGGCCAAGGGATTATTGCTGGTATCAATGCAGCTCTGAAAATCCAAGGCAAGCCTGAGTTGATTTTGAAGCGCAGTGACGGCTATATTGGAGTGATGATTGATGACTTGGTAACCAAGGGTACCATTGAACCCTACCGTCTCTTGACTAGTCGTGCTGAATACCGCCTCATCCTCCGTCATGATAATGCAGATATGCGTTTGACCGAGATGGGACGTGAGATTGGGCTTGTTGACGATGAACGCTGGGCTCGTTTTGAAATCAAGAAAAATCAATTTGACAATGAGATGCAGCGTCTCGACAGCATCAAACTCAAGCCAGTCAAGGAAACAAATGCCAAGGTTGAAGCAATGGGCTTCAAACCATTGACTGATGCGGTGACAGCCAAGGAATTCCTCCGTCGCCCAGAAGTGTCTTATCAAGATGTGGTGGCCTTTATCGGTCCGGCTGCAGAGGACTTGGATGACAAGGTCATTGAATTGATTGAAACAGAGATCAAGTACGAGGGTTATATTTCAAAAGCCATGGATCAGGTTGCCAAGATGAAACGCATGGAAGAAAAACGCATTCCAGCCAATATTGACTGGGATGACATTGATTCTATCGCAACCGAAGCGCGTCAGAAGTTCAAACTCATCAATCCAGAAACCATTGGCCAAGCTAGCCGTATTTCGGGAGTAAACCCAGCAGATATTTCCATTTTGATGGTCTATCTTGAGGGAAAAAATCGTAGTATTTCTAAGAATCAAGAAAAGAAAGCATAGAGAAAAACAGCTCCGAAAGACTGGCTGACACTTAGCACTCTAAAATAATCTGAGCTCACACATCTTACAAGCAAGTTAAAAGACGGTTCAAATGAGCCGTCTTTTTCATATATTTAATTATCGTTCACTAAAGGAAACTTTAAAATTATACATTGTGCAATTAGGATTTTTGCAAACCTTTATAACTTTGCCACGGGTGTCGTCTGCCGCGTAGAACCAAAGAACCTCGTGGCATTTTGTACATTTTTCAGTCATATTTATGCTCCTATAGTTTATTACCGCAATGACTACACCGTTCTGGTCGGTCGCTTGTTTTTCGTCCGCAAATAGGACATTCAATAGTTGCTGAAATGAGTTTTCGGATTAGTTTAACCATATTTATCACCAACCGAATTTCTTTTGGCATTGACCGTAGTATTGACACATATGATTGCTGAAATCATTAACAATAGCATGTCTGCAATGTTCACATTTATTTCCAGCTCCACGCTCTCTTTCGCAAGCACAAACCCAAGCATTAACATTTCCCATAATAAAACCTCTTTCTATACTATTTAACTCCTAACTCTTGAGCCAATTCTTCCAAAGTGTAGCCAGTTTGTCGTTGTAAGGCAAAAATAGCATTTTGGATTTCGAGACGCCCACCTGATGGTTCTGGTCGCCATTTTAATATATCTTGCAAACAACCGATACAGTTTTCAAGCTCTCTTATAAATGATTCAGTTGACTCTCTTGCTTGAGTTAAGCTAATATACTGCTCACGGTCTGCCGAAGCCATTTGTCCGCTGAGTTCGTTAATATCCGCAAGATTCTCTAAACGCAATCTATTAGCTTTTTCGAGAATTTTTGTAGCTAATTCTTGCTTCTGAGTATATTTATCAATAGATGATTTTCTGATAAACCATAAAATTCCGCCAATAATTGCAATTATAAAAATTAAACCCATACTTTCTCCTTAATAAAATCCATAAGTATTTGTAGCATCTTTCAAAATCGTATCTTTCAATACGAAAAAACCTCCTTTTTTATTTTTCACTCAAAAAATCCCTGCTACAAGAGTGTATGGGTCTTTGTACGTGTTGAAAACCTTGATTTTACAGGCTTTGTTTTAACGTGTAAATTGGCAAAAATAGGCTTTTTTTACTCTTTGGCTACCAAAATGCTACCAGAAAAAAGGGGTATAATTTGACAAAGTAACCCAAATGGGGTATACTTTAGATACTAAGGTATGGTTCATTAGAACACCAAAGCCCCCAACTAGTGCCAATAGTTGAGGGCTTTTTTTACGTTCTATGAAGATTAACGGGTGTATATGGGCTGGCGATGCTTATTTTTTGCCATCCAACCACTTACAAATGAAATAGAGGATAATTCCAGCTATTACATTTGCCATGATGGCAATAAGGAGCTCCAAGGTATGACTCATTATAAAACACCTCCTCTCTCGCAAAAATTTGCTTAAGAGAAAAGCATTGCTCTACGATTATATCACATTTACACTAAAAAAGACGGAGGTTTTAAAAAAAAACCACCGCTTTTTTTGTGTCCTCTGGAGTGGTAACGGAAGACAGTCAGCGCTTATTTTTGAAGTAGGACTCCAGATAGGAGCGTATAACAGCCTTGTCTTCCTCTGTGGGCTCGTTTTCTCTTAGGGTGCTGATGATATCCTCTAAGCCGTCATCTCGTCCTTTGAGGGCGTCTGTGGTCGTCTGGAAGATGTGGGCTAGTTTCTCTAGTGTCTCATCTTTGGGAGCAAATTTTCCAGTTTCCCATCTAGCGTATTGCTGTTGGGCTATTCCTAGTTTTTCTGCGGTTTCTTTTTGTGTCAATCCTGCTTGTAATCTAGCTTTTTTGATATTGTCTTTTAACATACTAAAAAAATCCTTATTTTTTTCTTGACATACAACACATAATGTTGTAATATATAATCAACAACATAAAGTGTTGTTAAACAAACGATTTTACTTTAACTTTAATTATACCATATTGTAAAGGAGGTGGTGCGGTTGATTTCCAAAATAAAAAAGTTCTCCCAACTCAAAATATGCTGAAGCGAGCTGGGAAAGAACTTTACAAAAATAAACGTTGTTATTATACCAAAAATTGGTGTAATTGTCTACATTGCCGAAGTTATAAGGCTAGAAAGTGAGTATAAATGGCTTATGTAAACGCAAGCTATCTATGTGATGTTGTAGGAAGTGTTTCTGATTTAGAGGTAAGAGATTATGTGGTTTATAGTCCTAAATTGGGTCAAGTGATTATTTTGAGCGCTGAACTGTATAACGCTTTGGATAATCAAGAAGTTGAATCTTCTAGTAGTGTAAGACAGTTGGAGAACGTTGCTTATAATGCTGCTTTACAAGTTTACCAGGAGCAGATGATGAAAGAAGGAAGGGAGAATGGCCTATAAAGATTATTACGAGTATAAGACATTATGGAAGCCACTGGCAAGTCTTATAGTGCTGTTAAGAAATGGCGGATAAGTATTGAACGCTTATCAGGTTACGAGTTTAAGAAAGTCAAAATAAAGGTCACACGTAAACACGTAAAAGACCATTATCAATTTACTGAAGAAGAATTTGAAAAGTTTATCAAACTTTCTAAGCGAATTGATGAAACCAAAAACATGACTGAAGCTGTAACTGCTATATGGGGCGATCTAAAAAGTGCTGAAGAAAGAGCACTTAAACAAGACGTGGCTGAATTGAAAGATTTTCAAGAAAAACAGAAAGAAAGTAACAAAAATACAGCCTTTCAGATTATTTCTTTGAAAAATAGCATTAGACGATTAGAAAAACTAGAAGAACGACTTGAAGCCCTAGAAGAAAAGCAGGGTAAAGGGTTCTTCTCAAAATTAAAAAAATAGAAAAGGAAATATAAAAAAATGGCAAACAAAAAAATTAAACTAACTTCAGAATTATCACTCAAAGAAGTAGCACTTGATAGCTCGCAATTTGATATTCCAAAGAAATTCCAAGTAGATTTTTCCAAAGCTAGGTTAAGTAAGAAATACAAAAATAAAAAACCGACTGACATTATTAGTCATTACACTTTAGAGGGAATTGATGAGCGAATTGCTAAGGCTGTAAATGATGGCGTAATTGACCAAGATGACGTTAAGCCTATCATCATTGAAGTTTATGGTAGTTTTGAGGAGATTGAAGAACACATTGAGTTTGGAAAAATTCTAACTGTTGAGCTCCTTGATGTGGCGGTTAAAGCTTTATGGGTTGATGGTAGAAATGCAGCATATAAAGCCGTCAAACTGGTAGCCTCGGGGCTAAAACTTGTTATGTAGGTCTAAAATTTCTGTATATGATGGGAGCTGGCCGCCTTGCTCCTGTCGGTTTACAAGTGAGCTAACTAGTAGCTGATAGCAACCGCAAAAAGGGCGGTTCGCCCTGAGCGGTTGCGGGTATCAGCGGGCATCTAGTTGGCTGACTTGTTCCGACAGGGCAATGCAATCAGGCTACCTAAATATGCAGAAATTTTAGTCAAAGAGTTTTTTTGAGGAAGTATATACTCATATACTCAAATCCTATGCGCGGGCGCCATTCTAGGACTTGACGATAGAATGGTGCAAACCAAGGGTAATCCCTTGATTGGCAAGCTTTCCGTGGACAGTACCGAAGGTGTCAGCGTAGCGTTAGGGAAACAAAAATGCCAAAAAATTAAGGGTTTTTCTTGAGTTTATTCTTGAGTTTATTCTTGAGTTTATTCTCAAAAAAATGGAGTATATACTCAAGATGGAAGAATAAAAAAACGATTCCGGAGATAATTTATGCAAAATCGTATCATGATTTGAAGAGGGGAAAGAATGGTAAAAAGAATACAAAACAGGCGTTTTCTATTTGAACAACAACTCAAGCCAGATTTTTGGGATTGGGCTGTATCGGACAAGAAATTATTTGAAAACTGGGAAGAGAATAAGACAAAGATTTTTAGATTAATCTTTGACCGTATCCGTGAATTGGTCGAAGAAGAGGAATTTGTGGAAGTCGCTTTTATTGTCCATGATAAAGATATTTCCTTTGGAACTAAATTGGTTGAACCTCATATTCACGGATATATTGATTTTCCAAGACGAATGGATTTGTCCAAAGTTGCCCTGGCCCTTGGAGTAGAAAAAGAACGTGTAGAAACTCCAAAATCAAAAGGGGGCAGGGGTTATACACGTATCAACGCCTTAGCCTATCTTATCCATGCCAAGGATAAAGATAAATATCAGTATCCTGCTAGTGATGTGGAAACATTTGATACGCTTGATTATGAAGCTTTCATCAATCAGAATAAAGAAGATTTTGAGAAGTATGCTGCTACTAAAAAGCGTGAGAAATCAGATGAAAGTCTAGACTTGGTATTGTCTAAAGTTTACAATGGAGAATTGACTTATTTTGATATTATGAAAGACGATAATTTGTATTATCTGATGGCAAATAATCGTCAGAAATTCCTTGAGGGCTTTGATATTTTCGGAGAACGTGAAAGTGTTTTACGCTTGGAAGCTCTGCAAAATGGGGAGTATGATTTGACAGTCTTATATATTCAAGGGAAACCTGGAATAGGGAAGTCTACACTTGCTCGAGATATTGCTTTAGAAGTACAGGGGGCGCTTGAAAATGCAGGTTTACGAGGTGGAACTTATTCCGCAAGTGCTAAAAATCCTTTTGACAACTATTCAGGAGAAGAAATCCTGATTTTGGACGACTTGCGAGAAGATAGCCTAGCCCCTGCGGATTGGTTGAAGTTATTCGATCCAATCAATTCGGCTAGAATGTCGGCACGCTATCGAAATAAGCTAGTAGTACCAAGATTGGTTATTATGTCGGCTTATATGTCTCCTAAACAATTTTTTGGACAAATTCAGGAAGAAGATATAAACCAGTATTTAAGACGTGTCAATTACTCTTCTGAAATTGCTAGAAAACATGGAATGGAAGAAAGATTTTATAGTGTTTCAGAAGTTCGAGAAATAGAGAAAATGGTCATTATCAACGACCTGATGGCTCTAGTGTCGTTTTGAACTTTGACTATGAAGATTTGTTTTGTTCGCAAGATAAAGACAATTTCATCAGTAAATTGCTTGAAGATTGTATTTACCCTAGAATATTACCAAAGAAAAGAAAGGACGTTACAGATGATTGATAAACCTACAATGACAGTTGAAGATATTAAAAGCCTAGGCTTTACAAAATGGACCTCTTACAGTATTTTAAGACAAGCTAAAGCTATCATGGTTGAAAGAGGTTTTGACTTTTATAATAATAAAGGTCTTGGAACTGTGCCAACTCGTGTGGTGGAAGAGATTATCGGCACGGAGTTGCTTAATAATGGCTAGTACAAAATATACAGGTGTCAGAAAAGACAAATCAACAGGGAAGTATATGTATTACTTTAAAGCTGGGGTTGATTTGGCAACTGGCAAACCGTATCAGGAGCGTAGACGTGGCTATGATACAGCTAAGGAGGCTTTTGAGGCACGAACGCAAGCTATGAATAAAGTCCATAAAAAAGGCATTTGAAGCATACTCAGATGAATTTTGAGCAGTTTCTTGAGATTATCTTTAAGCCGAATTTCTACGCTTCTACAAGGCAAGGAATTGAGGACAAAAACCAGGTCATTTTTAGAGAACTGGTGAAATTCTTTGGGAAAAAGAAACCTCGAGCTATTACTCCAGTAGATGTTACCATGTATAAAAAATATGTGGTGGAGAATTATGCCAATTCTTATGCAAAAAGGAAAATGGGGTTACTTAACCAGATTTTGAGAAGTGCAAAAGACCACGGTTTAATATTTGGAGATGTTCCAACTGAAAAAGTCGGTACGATATTGACAGAAAAACAAAACGTGGAGTTTTGGACTAAGGAAGAATTTGAAAAGGTGATTTCTTGTTTAAATAAGGATAGTTACACGGAGCATTTTGTCTTTACCTTTTTATGGCTTTATTACTTTACGGGTATGCGTGTAAATGAAGCAACGGCTTTATATTGGGAAGATGTGGACTTTGAGCGTAAGACTTTATCTATTCGCTATAATTTGCAGTATGTAAACCGTAATAACTGGGAGCGTAGTGATAAGCTAAAAACGGACTCATCTAAGCGTATAATAGGTTTAGATGATAATACTTTGTCGGTCTTGAAAGATTGGCAGATGAGACAAGCGGAGCTTGCGGAGATCGATTTTATCATATCACTGGACGGCTCGCCGTATTCTAAACGGAGCATACGTGACCAAATTTTGAAAGTTGCGAAACGTGCAGGAGTGAAATATATCCAACCGAAAGGCTTGAGACACTCTCACGCTAGTCTTTTGATAAATGAGTATAATGTTAATGCCTTATACATTCAGAAGCGTTTAGGTCATGCGGACGTCAAGACTACCTTAAGTGTATATAGTCATCTTTATCCTAACGCTGATACAGAAATCACTTCAAAATTAGAAACCTTGTTTACTGATTTTATTCCTCATAATGATTTATAGCTACCAGAATGAGCTACCAAAATAAAAGGTGGCTCGTTTTTTTTATTGATTTAATAGGCTTTTTAACTCATTTTTCACGAAATGACTAATAGGGGGTGAGCTTGTTTTAGTGAACGGTCGTCAACTAAAACAATGAAAAAATAAAAAATGCCAATTCAACAAGGTAACTAAAACCTTATTAAATCAGCATTTAAAATATTTTTATTGATAACTTTGATTGTTTTAACAAACGACCGTTTGCTAAAACTGTTGATAGGTTTAATGTACTATTTTTCTAAGGATTTGTCAATCAATTATAGGTGATTTCTTCTATTTATTTGGACACCATTGCGCTTTAGCACATTATATATGGTTGCGGTGGAAATATTCAGCTGATTTGCAATATTTCGAACGGACATTTCTTTTTGCTGGTATTGTGTAATAATTTTCTTTTCTTTATCTTTCTCTATTCCTTTATTGCCAAGTTTCACACCTTTTTCTTTGGCTTTACGGAGTCCGTCTTTAGTACGTTCAGAAATAGCTTGAAGCTCCCATTCTGCCACATAACCCAACATCAAACAAAAGAACTTTCCAGTTAAAGAATCTGTTTCAATATTTTCATGAATTGATTGAAGATGAATACCATGTTTGGTTAAATCTTCAATAATGGCAGAGAGGTGAAGCATCTTTCTGGTAAGTCTATCTAATTTATACACAACAAAATTTGTTTTAACACCTTGCTGGGCATATTTTTTCGCCATTTTTAAAGCTTTGTCAAGTTGTTTTCGCTCCTGATTTCCACCAGAATCTTTTTCAATATAGAGTTTATCGCAAAAGCTGAGCGCCTCTTTTTGAACAGATAACCCTAATTCTTGCCGATTATCTGTTGAGCTAACGCGAGCATAGCCGATAGTTATGGTTTTGATATTTTCTAATTTATTCTTGTGATGATTTGTCAAAATTTCTCCTTTCTTTACTATTGTAGCAGGTTAGTTATATTTTAGAGAAAAATTAACGAAATAAAAAAAGACCCACGAGGGTCTTGAGATTAAAGTATAGGTTCTCCAAAGACAGCATTATTATATCTAAACATCTTTAGCATTTCATAATATACTTCAATATCCATTCCAATAGTTTTAGAAATAGCATCATCAATTCCATCCGCACCAATAAGCATAAGCTCATCTTTTGGGATAGCTTCAAGCTCTTTCTTTAGGTTTATCGCAAAATATTTCATCTTGTTAGATAAGGCTGTATTCATGTTGCGTAATTCTTCTATTCGTTCGATAGGCATATCAAGAACTCTTGAAATTATCTCGTCTTTAACGCATAATATTGACAATCTTCTTGCAATAGAATCATCTGAATATGGGTCAGAAAGTGTGTCAACCCAAACAAATGTGCTATTAATATCTTTTGGTAAATCCATACTTTTCCCTCCTTAAAAAATATTGAACCTACCGTCTGCCCACGGTAGGTTTTACCGTAAACAAACGCATAAATTCTTTTTTTCAAAGAAGAATGCAAGTTACATAAAACAAAGATGTTTTACTTGCTTATTATACAATACATAAAAATATATGTCAATTCCATTTTTGGTTTTCTTCTATCTCTTCTTCACTACAACTAGCATTTTTAACACCCTCTTGATTCAGAAGAGACAGAATGGGTCTAACCATAACTTTATAACCTGTTCCTTTCGGAAAAAAGCCCTCTCCCTCAAACTCTAGCAACATTCTATTTCTTTTAAATTTTCTTAGTTCCTCTTTTTCAAGCGGTGCAAATAGGCTTCCATCCAGTTTATGTTCGCTAACACCTTCAGCGACCAGCTCAATAATTACTTTAAAATATTTAGACAGTCTGGGTAAGCGGTAAATAATATCACCTATGGGAAAACGGAGATAAGAAGTGCAAGTCCTTTCAACTCTATAATAATCCGAAGGAACTATGCCATCAACTTCATAAACTTTACTCCAGATTCCTCGATTCATAGCATCATGGAAAGATGAAGATACTCTAACTCTATCAGTATATTCTATATCATTGATTGTTATTGAATTTAATTCGTGTAATTGTGATAATTTTTCACTCTCAAATAAAAATTTAAAGGAAACAAAGTAACTCTTTCCTGATTTTTTAATAGTAGGTGAATGATACTTAAATTTTGTTACCATTCGATACATGTTTAAGTCTTTCACTGGAGATATGTGTATATAGATATCAACTTCGTCAAAAAAATTTTCCTTCAGCTAAGTCAAACTTAACAGATTCTATAAAAATTATCTAAAAAAAGAATTATCTTCTTCTACATAATAAATCTTACTTGTCTCCTCTACAGGAATTTGATACATATCTGAAGCAATAAATAATAGACAAATAGCAAAAAAACTCTACAAAAATTTCCATTTTGGTATAAAGAGGAGAGTTGCTCCCATATTTAAGCAATTCACATATTCATCTTCCCTAATCTTAGCACTATTAATATAACTATTAAACTGAGTGCATATTTCTTTTTAATATATCACCTTCGGAAAGCGGACTGTTGTTAATTGCTTCAATAAATTTATTTTTATGAAATCTACCTTTTTCCTTCTTTAAGTTCCGATTGATAATATTTCCAAATTCTATAGTCCAAAAACTTTTTACCACTACAAATCTTTGAGACTTCAACATTTGAATATATCATTTGCTTGTTTAGTGGATTTCTCTCTTTTACTTTTATTAAATTTAACTTGCCACCAAGTCTTTAATTCATCGTCAACTTCATCATGAATAATGATTTTAAGAATACTATTTACAATTGTTTGCTTATTACTCCAATTATTATCGAAATTTGTTCTTCCTTTAAATTCTTTTAAAACCAACTCTAACAACTTTGAAAAATAGGGTAACTCCTTACCTTTAGGTCGAGCCATAAATGAATCCTCCTTAAAATCAATCTTTCACTGCTTTAAAATCAATCTTAAATTCAAGGTTAACTTTTTTATATCAACTTTTAAATGGAATTTTGGTGATATACTAAAACCATCAAAGGAATAAGTCGACTTTCCCCTCTGATAAACCTTTTACTTTCATTATACTCTTTTAAGGAGGAAAATTCTCTTGCTAACATTACTTATCTTTTTACCGTATCTTCTAACCTCAGCTGTTGCGATATATTTCACAAATAAAAGGCCTAGAAAATAATTGACTACAGGTTTATATTAGGTTATGCAAGCCCCACTAATATAAACCTGCTTCTATGGGGCTATTAAGGAGAAAAACTATGTTTTCACAAAATACTCAAATCAAACAGATATCACTCATCAACTGGCGAATCCATTTCAGCTTGAAGTTGCCAAGAGGCTAAGCGAATCGATGGCAGATAATCAAGCCTTGGAGCTTCTTGCTAGCGATATTTTATATAAAGTAGGCAATCTGGCGCTTACTCAGTCTGAAATAATCAAAAATACGCCAGAAGCTAAAGCATATACAGATTATATTCTAAAAGCGTTCACTTATTACGCTACTGAAAAGATGAAATGAGGTAGCTTTATGATGGATTACTTTATAGCTTTTATAATTATCGTTGTTGCTGTATTTCTTTGGGATTGGTTCGAAAAACCAAAACAAGCAACTAAAAAGCACTGTAGCGAAGAAGAAATCGCCCTTGCGGACTTTCTGGAAAAACGGCAAGAAATCAATCAACTTTTCTTGGCCGCTAAAGCAGAAATGCGAAAAATTTCAAGAAAATAAAAGGATTGTTTAGACTAGACAAATGGTCAAAATATGTTCAAATATACTACTGTTGCATCGCCTAAAATTCATTCTAATCGCTTTAAAAACTGAAGACAGCGAAATTTAACTTTTTATCAATTTTTTGTATAAATGAAGGTAGAAAGGAAACCAGCTATGAGAAAACTAATAGCATATATTCTTGGATTTGTTGCTTGCGCTTGGCTTATTAATTGGGCGGTGAAACTAATTCTGGAAGTTTGGTGGTTCTTAGTTTTGGCGATTGCGGTTATTTTCATTGGCTGGTTCGCCTTTCGGATTATTAAATCTAAAGAATGGAGGTAGAAATGAAAAGAAAATTCGAAGCCTTATCTTGGAGCGAGTGGAACTGGCAACGTCCTTTTTCTGAAGAAGATGTCAAAAGTTTGCTTGGTCAGTTGGTCGGTCTAACTCGACGTAAAAGCATTGTTTTTGAAGTTCGCATGACTAAAAACCGCGTGCAGTATCTTCTGGGGACGGAAGAACAAGATAAACGTCATATTCACCAGCTGATTCAATCGCACCGAACTATTCAGTTTTCAAGAGTATCAAAACGTGAAAAACTTTCGGTTGCGCGGTTAGTGAATATCAAAGAATCTCACTATGCTTTAAAAACGGACTCTGTAGAAAACATGATACGTTCAAGCCTTACAATTTCAAAAATACTTCAGCCAAATGAAACAGTAGTTGTGCAGTTGGTCATTGGTGCAGGCTCACCACCTCGCCCTCAACCAAAAGACCTACCTAATTTATCTGCTAAGTGGTATCAAGTAATCACCAACAATATTCCTGAACTATCTGAAAGCTCCAAGAAGCTTATGCGCCAAAAGTTGAACCAATCTACTTTTAAGTGTGAAATTCGTCTTGGTGTTCAATCTCGCAGTATTTTGCGAACAAAGGAATTTTTTGATAGCCTGCTTAGTAGTTTTCGCATGATGGAATCAAATGCAACCATTGAATTAAAACCATTAGCTATCCAAAAACTTAATCAAGCACAACCCTCTTGGTCTTTCCCATATAGTTTATCCGTCTCAGACTTAGCTTGTTTCATGCTTTTACCTATTGGGGAAGAAAATATTGCAGGTGTGCCAAATGTTCACCCTAAATTAGTGACTCCGCCTTTGGGCTACAATGCTAACCGAAAAACTCAGCGAAGTTTGGCACAAACGGTGGAAAGTCAATCAAAACCAATTCAGATTTCAGCTCAAGCTGGCAAAAAGCACACCGTTTTTCTCGGCTCAACTGGTTGCGGCAAAACTACCACTATGAGCCACTTGATTTTATCAGATATACAGTCGAAAAGTCACAGCATGGTTGTAATAGACGCCAAAGGTCAACTTACTCATGAACTTTAGAGCGCACATCAGCTGAACACGATGAAGATACAGTAGTCATTTCACCAACCGCCAAACGAGTTGTTGGCATCAATCCTTTTGAACTCACCAAGTATGGTATTGAACCCGAAGTTATCGCAGACTATCTGTTGGAGCTATTTAAAGGACTTTATCCTGAACATTTTGGAATTTACTCACTGGATATTCTATCGCATAGTTTTCTAACACTTGCTAGGATTCCAAACACTTCTTTAGTCATGCTACCAAGTCTGCTCACTAATCAGTCCTTTCGAAACAAACTATTAAGAGAGTTAAAAGACCCAATCGGACTGGAAAGTTTCTGGAACTGGTTTGAGCTACTTAGTGAAGCCCAACGTCACCAGATGTTAAACCCCATTTTGAATAAATTCCGCCAGTTTTTGCTTCGCCCACAACTTCGGGCAATGTTGGGACAAACTAATCCAAATTTCAGTCTTGCGGAAATCTTCAAAAGCCGAAAAATCGTATTGATTCCACTAAATAAATCAGTAATCGGTTCAGAATCTGCCAAACTCATCGGTAGCCTAATTACTTCCATGCTCTGGATGTTAATTTTGCGCCAGTCTTCGGTTGAGCCAAGCAAACGCCAATCGGTCTTTATCTATATTGATGAAACACCGAGTTTCTTAGGAATCCCCAATTCTAACTTAGATGAAGCACTTTCTCAATCTCGTCAATTTAATGTTGGCTGGAATATCGGTTTCCAACACCTCGCCCAGATGTCGCCTCATCTAAAAGCTGGGATTGAATCCAATGTTGCAAATAAAATTGTTTTTGGCTTAAATCTTGATGAAGCTCGCGAAATGGCAAATATACTCTGGAGATTGATAAAGAAGATTTTTACAGTTTGCCACCATTTTGGGCATATATCAGAACAGAAATCTCACCAAATACCTACCGCTGGCTTATCGGTAAGACCTACCCACCTAAACCAAAAATTAGAGATAGTCGTGTGCCATTTTTGAATAGCTTGAGCCGATACGGACAAGATATTTCAGAAATTGAAAGCCAATTCGAAAACTTTATTTTTGAAAAATCTTCTTCGAAAAATGAAAATTCTAACCAAAAATTAACAGATTTAGGGCGTAAAAAGTATTCCAATCGCTCTTCGAATCGTGTTGATGAAGAAAATTCTTGCGCCCCTGATAAATAAAGGTTTTCAGAATTTTTACTCACACGACTTACTCCGTAACTATGCACATTTTGCGGGAGCACACCCTTTAAATTTTAATGGAGAACAAAACAGATGAAATGGAATTACAAAATAGATAATGACACGCAAATTCTTTACTTTTTGAGTCAAGCAAGATTTGCGACCACCAACCAACTAGCCAGACTCTTTTTTGCGGATAGTGCTCGATTTGAAACCGCCATTCGCCGTGCTAATTTTGCGCTTCAAAGTCTGAAGAAAGCTGGATTGGTTTCACACTTAAAACGACGAATTGGTGGCGCACGCCGTGGCTCTGCTTCTTATGTTTGGCAAATTACTTTTCAGGGACTAAAATTCCTTAAAAATCAAGATGAAACAGTTGTTTTGCGTTATAAAAATAAATACGAGCCAACTCAGCACCACGTTGAACACACTTTAGCGATTACGGAAGTTTTTGTTGAGACACTGGAGGCTGTTCGAGATTCAGAAAAACTATCGCTTGAAACTTTTTCCTTTGAGCCGAACTCTTGGCGCAGCTACCAAAAACTTTCTGGTATAGGTAGAACCCTAAAGCCCGATGCTTATTTGGAGCTGGTTAATCACGACTACGAAGACCATTATTTTCTGGAAATAGACCGAAGCACGGAAAGTCTTGCGCGTGTTGTAAATACTTGCAAGAAATATATTGAATATTATCGGTCAGGTATTGAACAACGACAAAAGGAAGTTTTCCCCTATGTTTTGTGGGTTGTGCCAGACGATAAGCGAAAGCTGGCGATTTCGAAAGCAATTCAAAAAGAATTATATAACTTTTGGGAACTGTTCACTGTCATAACGCTTGAAGAATACCCAGATTATATCAAGGGAGGAATAAATAATGAACCAGAAGAATCAAGATAGAGACTCAAAACAGGCTTCACGCACCGCCGATGAAATTTGTCGAACTGGTCGAACGACTTACTTAATCCGTCACCGTTTTACTGGAAATCGCAATCTTGAAAATGTCCTAGAAAGGTTGATTTTAAGCGATAAATCACTACTTTAACAGTAGTAAAAATGGTATAATAGAAGTATAAGGTGTGTGAACTCCAAAAGGAGAAAAACACATGAACAGAACTTTGACAATTTCAGATTATAGACAAGTAGATACTTCCAGACTTTCAGATATAACGGTGGTATATTGTCGCCTAAGCCAAGACGACGGGCTGGACGGAGATAGTAACTCAATTATCAATCAGAAGAAAATTCTGATTGATGTAGTTACAAGAGAAAATCTCCCTAATCCTATCTTGTTTGTCGATGATGGTTTCAGTGGCACAAATTTTGACCGTCCAGCTATTTCAGAAGCTCTTAGATTGGTAGAAATCGGCAAGTTTCAAACTTCGTCGTTAAGGATTTAAGCCGTTTAGGTCGGTCTTATATCAAGGTTGGTCAACTAACGGAAATTACTTTTCCGAGCTTTGATGTCCGCTTTATCGCCCTTAATGATGGAGTAGATTCAAATAAACCAAATGAAACAAACTCCATTTTCTTACCAATCAAGAGTCTAATGGACGAAATGTATGCGGCGGATACTAGCAAGAAGATTCGGGCGGTGGTTCAAGCTAAAGCCAAAGCTGGCGAGCGTGTCACAGTAAATCCACCGTATGGCTACCTCAAAGACCCAAGCAATCCTAAAAATTGGATTATTGACCCAGTTGCTAGCGAAGTCGTGAAGCGGATTTTTCAGGAAGCAAAAAGCGGAAAAAGTCTCTCAGAGATTTCAAAAGGGTTAGAAAGTGACAAAATTTTTAAACCAGACCGCCACCGAATAGAAATTGGTTTGAAGTCGATTTCTTCCAGTCCAAATGTGGAAACTTTGCCTTATTTTTGGGCGCGAGAAACCCTAAGCGCTATCTTAGGACGTGAAGAATATCTCGGGCATACTGTCAATCTTCGAACACGGACAAAATCTTACAAAGACAAGCGTAAGGTGGATAACTCAAAGGAGGATTGGTTGATTTTCAAGAATACACATGAAGCGATAATTGACCAAGAAACTTTTGATATTGTCCAGAAGATGAGGAGTCATAAGCGGTCTAATCAACGGTATAAAAATCGAGTTGGTCATGAAAACTTGTTTGCTGGATTAGTTTTTTGTGGAACTTGCGGAAGAAAACACTATTTCTGCCCATTTCAAAGTAAAACAGGACTCAATCACGACCATTATAAATGTTCTGGCTACCGTAAGCCGATTGATGGTTGCGAAAATCCACATTACATTCAAAAATCTGCCCTGATTGAGATTATAAGTGGCAAGCTCCGCCAAACAATTCAGGAAGTCCACTTCAACCGAGAAGCCTTTTTAAAGAAGCTAGAGCAACAAAACCGAGCTCAATTCAGTAAAGACAATAAACGTCAGCGCCAGCAACTTCAAAAAGATGAACACCGCTCTAAAGAGATTGACAGTATTATTCAGAAGCTTTATGAAGATAATCTACTTGGTAAAATTTCAGATGAACGCTTTGTAAAATTAAGTCAGGCCTACGAAGAAGAACAGCATCAGCTCCAAACTTCCATTTCTGACTTAACTGAAAAACTCGCCAAACAACAAGAAGATAACCTTAATATCTCCAAGTTTATAGCGAGAATTTCCAAATATACAGAGCTACCAGAATTAACCGTTGAGATAGTGAATGAACTGATTGACAAGATTGTGATTCATAAACCAACTGGTACGAAACGCAATCGTATTATTCAGATTGATATTTACTACAATTTCATCGGAAAACTAAACAATGAAAAAAGCGAGCCAAATGAATTGGCTCGCTAATATTAACCCATTTAACTAAACTGCTGTGTGTCAGGTCAGCTAAGACGGGGCTGTTTTGTTGATTTATTCTTCTTCGTCTGGTGTGAGGATCATAGGGATAATGATCGGTTCACGTTCCGTATTTTCATAAAGGAAGGGACGAATAGCGTTGACAATGGCACCATTGACAGATTGGATGCTAGCATCCTTATTTTTCAACGCGATACGAATGGCATTAAAGAGGATGCGTTGGCTTGGCGAATCAAGTCGCCAGACTCTCTCATGTAGACAAATCCTCGGCTGAGGATATCTGGACCAGACAAGATCATTTTAGATTTGAAGTCAACCGTTGCGACTGCAAGTACGACACCGTCTTCGGATAGATCACGACGATCTTTGAGGACAGCAGCGCCGATTTCACCGATACGATTGCCATCGACATAAATGTCTTGGGCATTGAAGTGACCTGCGATACGAGCAGAGTTAGCAGTAAGGGCAAGCACATCACCATTGCTCATGATAAAGATATTGTCCTTCTCGACACCAGTATCCACTGCTAGTCCAGCATGGACTTTCTGCATACGGTATTCACCATGGACAGGCATGAAGTATTTTGGCTTGATCAAGCGGAGCATGAGTTTTTGCTCTTGCTGACCACCGTGTCCTGAGGTGTGGATATTGTTAATCTTACCGTGGATGACTTCGACACCAGCTTCTGAGATAATATTAATCAGCTTGTTGACGCTAGTAGTATTTCCAGGGATTGGGCTAGAAGAGAAGATAACGGTATCGCCGGGTTGGAGTTGCACCTGACGGTGTGTTCCGTTAGCGATACGAGAGAGGGCTGCCATCGGCTCACCCTGACTACCTGTACAAAGGATCAGAACCTCGCCAGCAGGGTAGTCTTTGATTTCATTTGGCTCGATAAAGGTGCCCTTAGGAGCTTTGATGTAGCCAAGCTCGATCCCGTTGACAATGGCCTTTTCCATAGAACGACCAAAGACCGCAATCTTGCGTCCAGTTTTAACAGCAGCATCTGTTGCTTGTTGGAGACGGAATATATTTGAGGCAAAGGATGCAAAGATGATACGTCCTTCAATGCCTTGGATGATCTTCATGATAGACTGGCCAACGACTTTTTCAGAGTTGGTAAAAGTTGGCACTTCCGCATTTGTTGAGTCAGAGAGGAGACAGAGCACGCCTTCTTCCCCAAGGGCAGCCATACGATGCAAGTCCGCAGGTTCTCCAACTGGCGTGAAGTCGAACTTGAAGTCACCCGTACAGACGATTTTACCTTGAGGAGTATGAATGACAATCCCCAAAGGCTCTGGAATGGAGTGAGTAGTTCTAAAGAAAGTTGCCTTGAGATTTTTAAAGGTCAACTCAGTGTTGTGGTTGATTTCGTAAAGTTTGGCGTTGCGCAAGAGGCCGTGTTCTTCGAGTTTTCCACGGATCAAAGCCAAGGCAAGTGGCCCAGCGTAGATAGGGACATTTGCTTGCTTGAGCAGGAAAGGAATCCCACCGATGTGGTCCTCGTGTCCGTGTGTAATCAAAACAGCCTTGACGCGGTCGATATTGTCCACGATGTAAGAGTAGTCAGGGATAACGTAGTCGATACCCAGTAAGTCATCTTCTGGGAATTTAATCCCAGCATCGACGATGATAATCTCATCTTGGTATTCAATTCCGTAAGTGTTTTTCCCGATTTCTCCCAGACCACCGATGGCAAAAACGCCGACTTCTTCAGGTTTAAGAGTGTAGGCCATATTAGAACTCCGTAATTTCGAAGGCGCCAGTTTCTTTTTCGTAATCTAGCAATTTGTCAGACAAGAGTTCGATATACTCGATATTGTACTCTGGGCGGTTTTCTTCGACAAGTTGGCGAGCAGCGATACGGCCCTCAAGTTCTGAGTTGGCATCGATGTCTAGGTAAAGTGAGCGTGTTGTTTCACGACGTGGGCTACGTTCTTTTGTTTCTTGATAAAAAACTTTGTAAATCATATCGTTCCTTTCTATTTACAGGTCAGCTTATTCCAAACTTTTAGCAGATATTTGCTTGATTTCATTCCATTTTGTGTCTAGATTGACCTTGATTCGTTACAATTATTTCAATTATACCATAAAATGAAAAATTAGTAAAAGACAGAAAATGAGAAAGTCAAGAGGGAAAGGAGGGCAAAAAGATAGATAGGATTTGGTTGGAGAGCACTTAGGTGTTATAATGGAAAGAGAAAGGGAAGTTTATGGACGGGAACATTCCCTATAGCTTTTAAAACAAGGAGGATTAAGGATGTTTAGTTTATTTGAATTTGCAGTAGGGGTTCGCCTCTTGATGTTTATAGTCTTTGTAGCCTGTGTCTATGGGGGAAATACCCTGTTTGTGCATCTGGAACACCGCAAAACAAAATTCCTTTGGAAGCTTGCTTTTGTGACGCTCTATTCAATTTTTCTCCTCCTTGTAACCTATGTTGTCTGGCTCGTTTCTACTTTGGTTTAAATGCCTAAAGTCAATTATTCCTCTAGATATACAGAAAATCCACCTCGTCTTGATAGATGGGATGGACTTTCTGTATATTTAGATGAGATCTTTATTGTTACAATGTTGATTTCTCGCATCGAAAATCGAGTTGAAACATATATGCCTGATCCAAACTTTTTTACGAAGAACCTTCCAATTTCCTTGTTCACTTTTCTATTAAAAAAAGCTACAACTTTTTTTAATTTTTTGTGCAGAATTGCTTGTCCTAAGTGTCAGGCCCTTTTGTTTCAAAACAAAGAAAATTCCCATGCGTCAGCTTTTGTAGTATAATAGTAAACAGACCAAAAGATAGGAATGTGTTATGAAAGTATTAGCTTTTGATACGTCCAGCAAGGCTCTTTCTCTAGCCATTTTAGAGGATAAGCAGGTTCTTGCTGAGACCACGATCAATATCAAGAAAAATCACAGTATAACCCTTATGCCAGCCATTGATTTTTTGGTGGCGAGTTTGGATTGGAAACCCAAGGACTTGGATCGAATCGTGGTGGCAGAGGGACCAGGTAGCTACACGGGTTTGCGAATTGCGGTAGCAACTGCTAAGACCTTGGCTCATACCCTGAACATTGAGTTAGTTGGTATGTCCAGTCTCTTGGCTCTGGTGCCACGTCAGCAAGAAGGCTTGGTGGTTCCTATCATGGATGCACGTCGCAACAATGTTTATGCAGGATTTATGAAAATGTCAAGGCTGTCTTGCCAGAAGCGCATTTATCTTTTGAAGAGGTGTTAGAAAAAGTCAAGGATGCTGAACAGGTAACCTTTGTCGGAGAAGTTGGTGTCTTTGTGGAACAAATTCAAGAGCATCTGCCACAAGCTAACTACCAAGAAACCTTGCCAAATGCAGCCAATCTAGCTTTTTGGGCTTGGGACCAGGAAGCGGACTCCTTGCACGACTTTGTGCCCAATTACCTCAAGCGTGTCGAGGCTGAGGAAAACTGGCTCAAGAACCACACCGAGTCTGGCCAGTCCTACATTAAACGCCTATGATAGAAATCAAACGAATCCAACAGCAACCTGACTTGGCTCAAGCCATCTACGCTGTCATGGTAGATGTATATCCAGTCAGCCCTTGGACGCTGGAACAAATCCAAGCAGACCTGTCCCAAGACCAGACTTGGTATGCTCTGGCTTATGATGGAGCAGAAGTGATTGGATTTCTAGCCGTACAGGAGAATCTCTTTGAAGCAGAAGTCCTACAAATCGCTGTCAAACAAGCCTATCAAGGTCAGGGAATTGCGTCAGCCTTGTTTGCGACACTGCCGACGGATAAGGAGATTTTCCTTGAAGTCAGAAAGTCAAATCACCGAGCGCAAGCATTTTACAAGAAAGAAAAGATGGCGGTCATCGCTGAGAGAAAGGACTATTACCATGATCCAGTTGAGGACGCCATCATCATGAAGAGAGAAATAGATGAAGGATAGATATATTTTAGCATTTGAGACATCCTGTGATGAGACCAGTGTCGCCGTACTGAAAAACGATGATCAGCTCTTGTCCAATGTCATTGCTAGTCAAATTGAGAGTCACAAGCGTTTCGGGGGCGTAGTGCCAGAAGTAGCTAGTCGTCACCATGTTGAGGTTATTACAGCCTGTATCGAGGAGGCTCTAGCAGAAGCAGGAATTACCGAAGAGGACGTGACAGCTGTTGCAGTCACCTACGGACCGGGATTGGTTGGAGCTCTGCTAGTTGGCTTGTCAGCTGCCAAGGCCTTTGCTTGGGCGCATGGCCTGCCACTTATCCCCGTCAACCACATGGCTGGTCACCTCATGGCAGCTCAGAGTGTGGAGACTTTGGACTTCCCCTTGCTAGCCCTCTTGGTCAGCGGTGGTCACACAGAGTTGGTCTATGTTTCCGAGGCTGGTGATTACAAGATTGTTGGGGAAACGCGAGATGATGCGGTTGGTGAGCCTATGATAAGGTCGGTCGCGTCATGGGCTTGACCTATCCAGCAGGTCGCGAGATTGACGAGTTGGCCCATCAAGGTCAGGATGTTTATGACTTCCCTCGTGCTATGATCAAGGAAGACAATCTGGAGTTTTCATTCTCTGGCTTGAAGTCTGCCTTTATCAATCTTCACCACAATGCCGAGCAAAAGGGAGAAAGCCTGTCTACGGAGGATTTGTGTGCTTCCTTCCAAGCAGCTGTCATGGATATTCTTATGGCAAAAACCAAGAAGGCTTTAGAAAAATACCCCGTGAAAACCCTTGTTGTGGCAGGTGGCGTGGCAGCCAATAAAGGTCTCAGAGAACGCTTGACAGCCGAAATCACAGATGTCAAGGTCATCATTCCACCCCTGCGTCTCTGTGGAGACAATGCGGGAATGATTGCCTATGCCAGCGTCAGCGAGTGGAACAAAGAAAACTTTGCAGGCTTGGATCTCAACGCCAAACCAAGTCTCGCTTTTGATACGGTGGAATAAAGAGTCAGCTAATTGTTGACTCTTTATTCTTGGACAAATCCTAGCCTTTTTTTGTATAGTAGAAATATGAAATTTACAAAAATAATCAGTAGTCTGCTTGCTCTTGGAGCTTTACTCATGCTTTTATCAGCTTGCCAGAATTTTAAAAAGACGCAACTAGTCTTGTTTGAAACACTTTCATTCAATATGCCCCTCAAATCCTTTGAAGAAGTTTTTGGTGAGGCTAGCGAAGTGGTGGAAGAAGAGGAAATGGCCTATCGCGATACTTGGCGTGCAGAAAATCCTTATTTCTATAAAACAGGTCGCCTTTTCTATCACTATGAACAGATTACTTTGAAAGGCTATACTGGCCGAGCAAGATTCACATTTTCAAAATCACATCGTTTGGGAAGAAGTGACGGCTCATTTCCTCGTTACCTCAAAAGCTGAGCAGCAAGCATTGCTTGACACTTTATCACAGAATGTAAAAACAGAACTTGAAGCTCTTCCAGATTACCAATCCATGGCAACTGATACAGTAGGATTATATGATGACGGCTATCGCTATAAAGTCAAGCTGAAAGGGAAAAGGAAAGAACTCTGGGTCGATGTTTACCCGACAGAAGATGAGTATGTTGAAAGCCAAGTTGATAAGTACACTATCCGAGTGGATCAGTTTCTTATGTATCAATAAGCAAGTAATGCTTTTTAACAATGTTTGCGAACTACTAGTTTCAAACTCTAAACTTTTTTCTCTTTTATGAATGTGTTATAATAATCCTTGCTGTGGCTGTGACCATGAACAGCCTCAAACGAAGAAAATAAGAGGAGAGAGATGAAAGAAAAAGGATTTTGGGAAGGTGTTCAGGCTGCCATGCCGACTGCCCTCGGCTATGTTAGTATCGGTCTGGCTTGTGGGATTATCGGTGCGCCCTATGTGACACCTGTTGAGATGGGCTTGATGAGCCTCTTTGTTTATGCTGGGAGCGCCCAGTTTGCCATGCTGGCACTGATTGCGGTTCAAGCGCCTGTGGTAGCTATTGCTATGACAGTCTTTTTGATCAACTTGCGACTCTTTTTGCTGAGTCTGCATGCATCGACCTATTTCCGCCATACTAGTCTCTGGCAAAATATCGGCATGTCCAGTCTCCTGACAGATGAAACCTATGGAGTTTTGATGGGAGAATTGGCCCATACAGACAATGTCAATCCTATGTGGATGCATGGGAACAATCTCAATAGTTATGTAGCCTGGTTTATTGGTACAGTGGCGGGAACGGCTTTAGGTGGTCTTCTTCCAAATCCAGAGGTCTTTGGATTAGACTTTGCCCTTGTTGGGATGTTTATCGGGATTTTTACCTCGCAATTTCAGATTATGCAAAGACGGGTTCCTGTACGGAATCTGCTGCTGATCCTAGCAGTTGTTGCGGTGTCTTTCTTTTTGCTCTTGACAGTGGTATCTCAATCACTAGCTGTTTTGTTTGCGACCTTGCTAGGTTGTACTATGGGGGTGATCTTAGATGGTCAGTAAGTATCTTTTATTAGCAGTTATTTTCTCTGGCTTGGTGACTTGGATTCCCCGTATGATTCCCTTCATCTTAGTCAAGTACAAGGGGTTGCCAGCAATCGTCGAGCGTTTTTTGAAGTTTTTGCCTGTTTCTATTATCTTTGCTTTGATCCTTTCAAGTGTAGTGACAGGCAAGGTTGGGAGTCTTCCTCAGATCAAGTGGCTGGACTTCTTGGCAGTCTTTCCAACGGCTTGGGTAGCCTTTCGCTACCGCAATCTAGTGGGCACTGTTCTTTTTGGAGTGGTCTTAATTGCAGTCTTGCGTCTGGTCTTTTAGTCAGCCATAAAAAAAACTATAACCGAGATAGATATCATATAATAGCGAAAAAAATTATTTTCTGATAAGATAGTAAGGTATTCTATTTTGGAGGAAATGACATGAAAAAAATCGTCAAATATTCATCTCTTGCTGCTCTAGGACTTGTTGCCACAGGTGTACTAGCAGCTTGCTCAGGTGGAGATAAGAAAGATACTGCATCGAGTGAAGCGGCAACACCTGGTAAGAAGGAAATTGTCGTAGCGACTAACGGATCACCAAAGCCATTTATCTATGAAGAAAATGGTGAATTGACTGGTTACGAGATTGAAGTAGTTCGCGCTATCTTTAAAGATTCTGACAAGTATGATGTTAAGTTTGAAAAGACAGAATGGTCAGGTGTCTTTGCAGGACTTGACGCTGACCGCTACACTATGGCTGTAAACAATCTTAGTTATACTAAAGAACGTGCGGAGAAATACCTCTATGCAGCACCTATTGCCCAAAACCCTAATGTCCTTGTAGTGAAGAAAGATGATAACAGTATCAAATCTCTCGATGATATCGGTGGAAAATCAACAGAGATTGTTCAAGCGACTACATCAGCTAAACAGTTGGAAGAATATAACAAACAACACGCAGATAACCCAACTATCCTTAACTACACCAAGGCAGATTTCCAACAAATCATGGTACGTTTGAGCGATGGACAATTTGATTATAAGATTTTTGATAAGATTGGTGTTGAAACAGTTATCAAGAACCAAGGATTGGACAACTTGAAAGTCATCGAACTTCCAAGCGACCAACAACCTTATGTTTACCCACTTCTTGCCAAAGGTCAAGATGAGTTGAAATCGTTTGTAGACAAACGTATCCAAGAACTCTACAAAGACGGAACGCTTGAAATTGTCTAAACAATTCTTCGGAGACACTTACCTACCAGCAGAAGCTGACATTAAATAGTCGTATGAAATCATCCAGTCTGAGAAAGGTGGATGATTTCTCAATTTTTAGACATATAGTTTCAAACTATATGTCTGCCTATCTAATAACAATTTGCGAAATCAAATAAAGTATGAGATACTATTACGGTATTATTTTTAAAGGAGATAGAATCATGAAAATTAAAAAATGGCTCGGTGTAGCAGCTCTTGCTACAGTCGCAGGTTTGGCTCTTGCAGCTTGCGGAAATTCAGAAAAGAAAGCAGACAATGAAACAGTTGTCAAAATTGCAACAGTTAACCGTAGCGGTTCTGAAGAAGCGCGTTGGGATAAAATCCAAGAATTGGTTAAAAAAGATGGCATTAAATTGGAATTCACAGAGTTCACAGACTATTCACAGCCAAACAAGGCAACTGCTGATGGTGAAGTTGACTTGAACGCTTTCCAACACTATAACTTCTTGAACAACTGGAACAAAGAAAACGGAAAAGATCTTGTAGCGATTGCAGATACCTACATCTCACCAATCCGCCTTTACTCAGGTAAATGGGGAAGAAAACAAGTACACTAAAGTGGAAGAAATCCCAGATAACGGTGAAATTGCTGTACCAAACGATGCAACAAACGAAAGCCGTGCGCTTTACTTGCTTCAATCAGCTGGTTTGATCAAATTGGATGTTTCTGGAACTGCTCTTGCAACAGTTGCTAATATCAAAGAAAATCCAAAGAACTTGAAGATTACTGAATTGGATGCTAGTCAAACAGCTCGTTCATTATCATCAGTTGACGCTGCCGTTGTAAACAATACCTTCGTTACAGAAGCAAAATTGGACTACAAGAAAGCACTCTTCAAAGAACAAGCTGATGAAAACTCAAAACAATGGTACAACATCATCGTTGCGAAAAAAGATTGGGAATCATCACCTAAAGCGGATGCCATCAAGAAAATTATCGCAGCTTACCACACTGATGAAGTGAAAAAAGTTATCGAAGAAACATCAGACGGTTTGGACCAACCAGTTTGGTAATAAGACACAGGGAGGTGGGAGAGAGTTTCCACCTCTTGCTTTTGTCTAGACTGTTGGTTTTGAAGAAGATGATCTTATAGTCCGTCCATAGACACAAGTCCTCAGTAGAAAGTGAGAGAAAAATGGTTTTTCCTAGCGAACAAGAACAGATTGAAAAATTTGAAAAGGATCATGTAGCCCAGCATTATTTTGAAGTTTTGCGTACCTTGATTTCCAAGAAATCAGTCTTTGCCCAGCAGGTTGGGCTCAAGGAAGTCGCAAACTATCTGGGTGAGATTTTCAAGCGTGTGGGAGCTGAAGTCGAGATTGATGAGAGCTACACGGCGCCTTTTGTCATGGCGCATTTCAAGAGTTCGCGTCCAGATGCTAAGACCTTGATTTTCTATAACCACTATGACACTGTGCCAGCGGACGGAGATCAGATTTGGACAGAGGATCCCTTTACACTTTCTGTGCGTAATGGATTTATGTATGGGCGTGGGGTTGACGACGACAAGGGACATATCACGGCTCGTTTGAGTGCTCTGAGAAAGTATATGCAGCACCACGACGACCTGCCAGTCAATATCAGCTTTATCATGGAAGGGGCAGAGGAGTCTGCTTCTATGGATTTAGATAAGTATTTAGAGAAACACGCAGACAAACTTCGTGGAGCAGATTTGCTAGTATGGGAGCAAGGAACTAAAAATGCCTTGGAGCAGTTAGAAATTTCTGGTGGAAACAAGGGAATCGTGACCTTTGATGCCAAGGTGAAAAGTGCGGATGTGGACATTCACTCGAGCTATGGTGGTGTCGTGGAATCAGCTCCATGGTATCTCCTCCAGGCCTTGAGTAGCTTGCGTACTGCAGATAGTCGTATCTTGGTAGAGAGCTTGTACGAGGATGTTCAAGAGCCGAATGAACGAGAACTAGCCTTGGTGGATACCTACGCCCAACGCAATCCAGAGGAAATCAGTCGCATTTATGGCTTGGAATTGCCTCTCTTACAAGAGGATCGTGCAGCCTTTCTAAAACGTTTCTTTTTCGAGCCAGCCCTTAATATCGAAGGGATTCAGTCAGGTTACCAAGGGCAAGGAGTGAAAACAATCTTGCCAGCAGAAGCCAGTGCCAAGCTAGAAGTTCGTTTGGTTCCTGGTCTAGAACCGCATGATGTTCTGGAAAAAATTCGGAAACAGCTAGACAAAAATGGCTTTGATAAGGTAGAATTATACTATACCTTGGGAGAGATGAGCTATCGAAGCGATATGAGTGCGCCAGCCATTCTCAATGTGATCGAGTTGGCCAAGAAATTCTATCCACAGGGGGTATCAGTCTTGCCGACCACAGCTGGGACAGGACCTATGCATACGGTCTTTGATGCCCTAGAGGTACCTATGGTAGCCTTCGGTCTAGGAAATGCAAACAGCCGAGACCATGGTGGAGATGAAAACGTGCGAATCGCCGATTACTACACCCATATTGAATTAGTAGAGGAGCTGATTAGAAGCTATGAGTAGAGATATTATCAAGTTAGATCAGATCGATGTGACTTTTCACCAAAAGAAGAGAACCATCACAGCGGTCAAGGATGTGACCATTCATATCCAAGAAGGAGATATCTACGGAATCGTTGGATATTCTGGAGCAGGGAAATCAACCCTTGTTCGGGTGATTAACCTCCTGCAAAAACCATCTGCAGGCAAAATTACCATTGGCGACGATGTGATTTTTGATGGTAAGATTACTTTGACGGCAGAGCAGTTGCGTCGTAAACGTCAAGATATCGGGATGATTTTCCAGCATTTCAATCTGATGAGTCAAAAGACAGCAGAGGAAAATGTGGCCTTTGCCCTCAAACACTCTGGACTCAGCAAGGAAGAAAAGAAAGCAAAAGTAGCTAAGTTGTTAGACTTGGTTGGACTTGCAGATCGTGCTGAAAACTACCCTTCTCAACTATCTGGAGGGCAAAAACAGCGTGTGGCTATTGCGCGTGCCTTGGCCAATGATCCAAATCTTGATTTCAGATGAGTCAACGTCTGCTCTCGACCCTAAGACAACCAAGCAAATTCTAGCCTTGTTGCAAGATTTGAACCAGAAATTAGGTTTGACCGTTGTCTTGATTACACACGAAATGCAGATTGTCAAAGATATTGCCAATCGTGTGGCAGTCATGCAGGATGGCCGTTTGATTGAAGAAGGCAGTGTCCTTGAAATCTTCTCAGACCCTAAACAACCTTTGACTCAGGACTTTATCTCAACAGCCACGGGTATTGAAGAAGCCATGGTTAAGATTGAGAAGCAAGAAATCGTGGAACACCTGTCAGAAAACAGTCTTTTGGTGCAGCTCAAGTATGCAGGTGCTTCAACAGACGAGCCACTTTTGAATGAATTATACAAGCATTACCAAGTAACGGCTAATATTCTCTATGGAAATATCGAAATTCTCGATGGCACACCCGTCGGAGAATTGGTTGTGGTGCTGTCAGGTGAAAAAGCAGCGCTAGCAGGCGCTCAAGAGGCTATCCGCCAAGCGGGTGTCCAGTTAAAAGTATTGAAGGGAGGACAGTAGAATGACAGAGTTTATTCAAACCTATTTACCAAATGTCTATAAAATGGGATGGGCAGGTCAAGCTGGCTGGGGAACAGCCATTTACCTAACTCTTTATATGACAGTTCTTTCCTTTATTATCGGAGGGTTCTTGGGGCTCGTGGCAGGTCTTTTCCTTGTCTTGACAGCGCCAGGTGGTGTCTTGGAAAACAAGGTCGTTTTCTGGATTTTAGACAAGATTACCTCTATTTTCCGTGCGGTTCCCTTTATCATCCTTTTGGCTATCTTGTCACCACTTTCTCACTTGATTGTCAAGACTAGTATTGGGCCAAATGCAGCCCTTGTTCCACTCTCTTTTGCAGTCTTTGCCTTCTTTGCCCGTCAGGTGCAGGTGGTCTTGGCTGAACTGGATGGTGGTGTCATTGAAGCAGCGCAGGCTAGTGGAGCGACTTTCTGGGATATCGTGGGTGTTTACCTATCAGAAGGTCTTCCAGATTTGATCCGTGTGACGACTGTGACCTTGATTTCCCTTGTTGGGGAAACAGCTATGGCGGGAGCAGTTGGGGCTGGTGGTATCGGTAACGTAGCCATTGCTTATGGATTTAACCGTTACAATCACGATGTGACAGTTTTAGCAACCATCATTATCATTTTGATTATCTTTACGATCCAGTTCTTGGGAGATTTCTTGACCAAGAAATTAAGTCATAAATAAAAAGAGCTGAGGGGCTCTTTTTTGTTCTAGGTAGCTGCCAACAGGGGCATTTAAAGTTTTTAAATTATGGTATAATAGATAAAGCTAATTCTCTCTAGTGATAGGATAGGAAAAAACTAGAAAGATAAGTTCTGAAGCAAGATGAGAAAATGAAAAAGGAGTTTGGCTGGTATGAATTATTTTGAGGGGAATGAGTTTTTCCTTCTCTTATTTGTAGTTTTACTGATTGGTTTTGTGGTAAACTTTTTTGAAAAACGTAAAGACTACTATATTTTGGCGCTCTCCCTCTTATTTGCAGGAGCTATTTATGGCAAGAGTCGAGCGATGATAGTCTATTTGCTTGCCTTTATCGTTTACCAATATTTTCTCGTATTTCTAGCACAGCGGATAGAGGCAAAGTGGCTGAAACCACTGGTTTTCATTTCCATTCTTCCTTTGGTGATCAATAAAGTCTTTGCCCTGACTTCTCTGCATTTGTTGGCCTTTATTGGAATTTCTTACATGTCCTTTAAGACCATTCAGATCATGCTAGAGATATCGGATGGCTTAATCAAAGAAAATATCAGTGTAAAAGATTATCTACAGTTTTTGCTCTTTTTCCCAACAGTTAGTGCTGGTCCAATTGATCGGAGTAGGAGATTTTTAAAAGAGATAAACGAGGTCATGCCCCGAAAAGAGTATCTAGAGTTAGCAGGGGACGGTGTGTATCGTATCGTTCTAGGCCTCCTTTACAAGATTGTTTTATCAACCTATGTTTACCAGATGTTACTCGCTCTAAATAATACGGACATAGTCGTTTATTCAATCAAGTATATGTACCTCTATACCTTGTATCTGTTCTTTGACTTTGCAGGCTATAGTCTAATGGCCGTTGGAAGTAGTAATATTCTAGGTATTCAGACACCGATGAACTTTAACAAACCTTTCTTGAGTGTCGATATCAAGGATTTTTGGACCAGATGGCATATCACCTTGTCGACCTGGTTGAGAGATTTTGTATTTTCAAGAGTATTGATGCAGGTTATCAGGAAAAAATGGTTTAAAAATAGACTACACAATGCAACCTATGCCTATATGGTCAATATGTTGGTCATGGGTTTTTGGCATGGTCTTAGTGTTAGTTACATTGTCTATGGTTTTTATCATGGTGTCTTGATGGCTGGATTTGAAGTGTATCAAAAGAAAAGCAATTTTTATAAGAAAAATAAAAACAAAAATTGGTATAAGCTACTAAGTTGGTTTGTGACCATGAATTTGGTTATGATTGGTTTCTTTATCTTTTCAGGTGAACCCTATAAAATCTTACTGACGATTTTAAAGAGATAAGAGATTGAAAAGAGATCGGACGGATCGAAGGGATAGGATAAAACGAAATGATTAAATTAAAAGCATTTTTACTATCGCTTGTGCTCGTAATTGCGACGCTTGCCCTTTTAAATGTGACCTATGTCAAGAAAATTGAAGATTATTATAAAGTCAAGGATAACAGTATTCGTTATAGTACCTCGTATGAAAAGTATAAAGTAGAGATATTTTAACAAGCAATATCACTCCCAATACCCTAGTTTTAATGGGGTCATCTGAGTTGGTTGCAACGATAAATGAAGACTATCATCCCAATAAAATTTTTAACTACAATGATTTTAATATCATGCAGATAGGGACCAGTTATTCTCAAAATATCATTCAAGCCTCTACTTTAGCCTCTATTGAAGGATCTATGAGTAAGCGGAAAGTGGCTATAGTAGAGTCTGTTCAGTGGTTTGAAAAAGATGGGACTCATCAAGATGCCTTTTTGAACAAGGCTTCTCAGGAACATATTTTCCACATGCTAGATAATGACAAGATTAGTAAGGAAACGAAAGAAAAACTAATCAATCGCATTATCGAGATTACCAAGGGGAACAAGCAACAAAATGACATCTACAAAAAATATAAAAGTTATTTCATAGATGGAAAAGGAACCATTGTTGATAAAAAATTATTAGAATTAGATAAGGCGATGTATTCTTTTAAGCTCAAACAGACTTTTTATCAAAAACATGCCAAATCAGATTATCCTTCACTAGGAGACAAAACCCCAGACTACGATTGGGAGAAAATGACAAATCAGTTTGTAGAAGAGGTCAAAAAGAAAACAGACAATAATGATTATGCTGTGGATAATAACTACTACAATACCTACCTAAAAGATCGCTATGCATCACTGAAGGATTCTAATAAAGATTTGAGTTACCTAGAGTCGCCAGAGTATTCAGATATGGAACTTTTCTTGACAGTTGCCAAGGAATTGGGCATTGAAGTTGAGGTCATTATTTTCCCAGTAAACGGAAAATGGAATGACTATACGGGTGTCTCAAGAGAGATGCGGGAGAAAACTTATAAAAAAATAGAAGATGTCGCAAAAAGTCATGGTGCAACGGTGCTAAACTATGGAAATAGAGAGTATGATGATTACTTTTTGTTTGACGTGATGCACGTTGGAGTGAAAGGATGGATGGAAGTTGAAAAAGAACTTTACAAATTTGCAAACCAAGCTAACTAACACACATCGTTTAATCTTGTGGACCCTATTTTTCTATACGGTTATCTTGAGCATCGTGATTTACTGTTTTGTGACCGATTTTTCGAACATTCAAGAATTTATCTATAGTGAATTCTAAAATTGTATACAAAAAGGCCCTGGAGATAGGTATTGCTAGTCTTCAGGGCTTTTACCTTATGTTTTATCAGCTATTTTTTGATTTAGAAATTGCCCAAGCAAAGCACCAATTAAGGCACCAAGGAGAATGCTTGCAACAAAGAGAAAAATTTTGTCTAGCTCTGGAGTGACCATGATACGGTCAATGTATTCTTGGGATTTTCCACGAGCGAGGAGATTTGCCGCGTAGGATTTTGGACTAATCCACATGAGGAGGATGGGACCACTTGTGCTGAAAGCAAAAACGAGGAAGGAGAGAAGATTTTTAATCTTATCCTGATAGTGACCGAGACGAGCGATGGCATCTGCTGCAAGACCGCAAGTGATAGCTGGTAGAAAGGCACCAGCGCCGTGTTTACTAGCTAGGAAAAAGAGAGCCATAAAGAGTCCGAGAGTGGTAATGACACCAAAACGAGGAACCTTTGCTAAAAGAAGCATGTAGACGCTCCCTCCAACAAGGGCAGAAAAGGCAGGCGCATAGAACATATTGCCCGTTGAATCGACCAGGTGTCCTAGCAATACTCCAATCCCTAGACAGAGGAAGTAGAGGACGACGGCTAAGAGGGTGGTTAAGATATTTTTCTTCATGAGAATCTCCTTATATAAAACTGTCAAAATCAATTGTATCACGCTTTTAGAGGATTGTAAATGGGTGCTCTATGTTTTTGAAAACGTTTGAAATATGATATAATAGTTACATAGTTGTTTTAAGGAGGATATTATGGGAAAGTTTCTAGAATTCGTCTTTAATCGTTTCTTTTTAGGAATGATTGCGACGGCTTTTTTCTGGTTATTCACACTAGCAGGAGGTGTAGTCTTTGGTTTGGCACCAGCTAGTGCAACTCTTATGAGTTTATATGCGGAGCATGGTTATACTTACCGAGCTTATAGTCTGAAAGAAGCTTGGGAATTGTATAAGAGTAATTTTGTCAAGAGCAATCTCGCTTTCTATAGTTTTGTACTTGTAGATCTAGTCTTAGTTTATGGTTTGTACCTTTTGGTTCAATTGCCCCATCAAACTATCTTCCATCTCTTGGCAACCTTTCTCAATATCCTTGTTGTTGCCTTTGTTTTTTTAGCTTATACCGTTTCATTGAAACTACAAGTTCACTATGAACTCTCTTATCGAAATACCGTAAAACTCGCTCTTATCGGGATTTTTATGAATTTACCGGCAATTGGCAAGGTTTTATTTGGTACAGTTATGCTTGTAGGAATTGGTTACTATATGCCTGCCCTCCTCTTTTTCGTAGGAATTGGTGTGTGGCACTTCTTTATCAGTGATATGTTGGAACCCGTATATGAAAGTATCCATGAAAAATTGGCGACAAAATAAAATGAAGCCGTTCTGGCTCCACTCGCTCTTGCGCATCTATACCTTGGTGATGATTGCCATCATTGCAAGTTTTGCGGTTATGCTCTCCTATGCTGACTGGAGTTCCCGTGAAAAAGAAGCCCAACGAGTAGCTCAACGTGTGACGACTCGGACAGTGAGTGAGATTGAATATTACCATAGAGAGTCGACTCAGATTGCCCAGACTTTGGTTGAAAATCAGGCTCGGATTGAAGGGATTTATAAGTACTTTAGTCTCAGTACACCAGACTATTTTTATTGGCAATTAGAGCGCAAGGCCTCGCCCTATATCTCGGTATCCTTGTATGAAACATTGACGATTTGTATGTAAGAAATGACTTTGTGACGGGTGTGGCAATTGTCCTTCAGGATTATAAAGAAGTCTTTGTTTCTACCAGAGGGAAACGAAGTGGAGAGAAAATTCCAGCAGAAAATTTCAAACCAGCTCCCAATAGTTTTGCCATTCCTGTATCCGATCCTGTGTCTGACAAGGATTTAGGAGTCATCTATATCTCCCTTTCCCCAGACGTTCTCCATGATGCTATTGACAATACAAGGGGCCATATCCCGATGGCTGTAACAGTAACTTCGCCTTTTGAGACCGAGATGTTTCAGATTGGGGAGACAGTATCTGCCGAGCGGGAGGACTGGCTTGTAGGAGTTACCTCCCATGGCTATCAAGTTCGTGTAGCCGTTCCTAAGGATTTTGTTCTTAAGGGAACGTTGACCAGTTCGGCTTTCATTATTGGACTAAGTATTCTCTTTATCATCATTTTGTATATCACTCTGAGACAGACCTTTTCCAATTACCAAAAGCAGGTGGTGGATCTGGTCGAGTCTATTCAGGTTATTGCCCAAGGAGAAGAGGGACTTCGCATTGATACTTCTGAGAAAGACCAGGAATTGCTCCTCATCTCAGAAACAACCAATGATATGTTGGACCGACTGGAAAAGAATATCCACGATATTTATCAGTTGGAATTGAGCCAAAAAGATGCCAATATGCGGGCCTTGCAGGCTCAGATTAACCCGCATTTTATGTATAATACCTTGGAGTTCTTGCGGATGTATGCGGTGATGGAAAGCCAAGATGAGCTAGCAGATATTATCTATGAATTTAGTAGTTTGTTACGCAATAATATCTCCGACGAGCGGGAAACAACGTTGAAGCAGGAGTTGGAATTTTGCCGAAAATATAGCTATCTCTGTATGGTTCGCTATCCAAGGTCTGTTGCTTATGGCTTTAAGATCGCGCCAGAATTAGAAAATATGAAGATTCCCAAGTTTACGCTCCAACCATTGGTAGAAAATTACTTTGCCCACGGTATTGACCACCGTCGGACAGATAATGTAATCAGTATCAAGGTTTTGAAGGGTGAAGGATTTGTTGAGATCCTGGTAGTCGATAATGGTCGTGGAATGTCTGCTGAAAAATTAGCTGCCTTGCAAGAAAAACTAACTCAGAGAAGTTTTGAGCACGAGGCAAGCTATAGCGGAGAGCGACAATCAATTGGAATAATCAATGTACACGAACGCTTTGTCCTCTATTTTGGGGATCGCTACCAAATCAGTGTAGAGTCAGCTGAACAAGAAGGTGTTCGTTACCGTATTACTATTCAAAATGAATAGAAAGGAAGGGAAATGTATAAAGTTTTATTAGTAGACGATGAGTACATGGTGACAGAGGGTCTCAAGCGATTAATCCCCTTTGAAAAATGGGATATGCAAGTCGTCGCAACAGCTAATCACGCAGATGATGCATTGGACTACGTCAAGGAAATCCAGTTGATGTGATTATTTCGGATGTCAACATGCCAGATAAGACAGGGCTGGAGATGATCAAGGAGATGAAGGAGACTCTCCCAGATGCCTATTATATCTTGCTGTCTGGCTATCAGGAGTTTGACTATGTCAAGAAAGCAATGAACTTAAGTGTCGTGGATTATCTGGTGAAGCCAGTGGATAAGGTGGAGTTGAGTCATTTATTAGAAAAAATTGCGAGCCAACTTCAGGAAAAGGTGGAGCAAAGCCAGACTCTCAGCCAAGAATTGGATGAAGAAGGCTTTGTCAACTTCTTAGCAGGTAAAGACAACTGGTGGATAGGCCTTTCCAAGGAAAAACAAGGTTCTTTCACTATTCCTTACTATGTTTTAGGTCAAGACTGGCAGATTTTTATCTCTGATCAGCCACTAGATGGAATCGTAGTAACGCCTTTTGGAGCGCCCTACCAACAAGCCTTTGAAAAATGGAAAATCAACGCAGAAAAAGCCCTCTTTTACGGTTCTGTCAATCTAGAAAAATCCGAGAGTTTGTTTGCTTATTACGAGCCGATTTATCGGGTGATTATCCAAGGGAATATCAATCAAATCATCGAAGAATTAACCTTGCTAGAGAAGGTTGTTTTGGAGAATACTCCGCGCGTGGCCATCACGAAGCAGCTCTTTACCCAGTTTGTCATGGATGTCTTTCATTTGTTTGAACACCTAAAAGCAGATGATATGACCGAGATTGTCAAGCCATTCATGCCATTAACTCCTTTGAAGAATTGGTTGCCTATATCAAAGAGACCTTGATCAAGTTCTTTGGCCAGTACCGCATGAATGAAAATGTGGTGAGCGTTCTGGAGGTGATTGGGCGTGATTATCAGAAAGAGCTCTCGCTTAAGGATATTAGCAAGGATCTCTTTATTAACCCAGTCTACCTCGGTCAGCTGATTAAGAGGGAAACCAACTCGACTTTTGCGGAATTGCTCAACAAACAGCGGATTAAGGCAGCGCAGCAACTCTTACTTTCGACCAGTGATAGTATTGAAGATATTTGCTATGCAGTAGGTTACAGTAATGTTGGATATTTCTACAAGGTTTTCCGTAAATTGTGCGGAAAATCACCGAAAGCTTATCGCAAACAAGTCGAAACCAGCTTGTAAAGGTTGTATTCCTGTACAAAAAATGCTATAATGTTCAAAATATCTTATGGAGGAAAACATGAAAAAGAATCCTATTTATCTTTGGGTCTTGTTAGTCCTATCAGCCCTTATTTCATCTATGTCATTATTTGGAATCTTGAGTCCATTGCCGAGTAAAGATGCTCTTCGTGCTAGCCTGGCAAATAGCGGGACGCTCACTGCCCAGCAATTAGAAGACACAGTCAATTATACTTACCAAGTAACAGCGTCATCGCACTCTATTTTTAATACGTTGTTGATTGTCTTATCTGCAATTCTAGTTGTAGTAGCCTTTGTGTTCCTAGTACGTAAAAATGTGCAATTCGCAAACTATGCTTATATTGGCTATGTTCTACTAGCTATTGTTGGTTTGGTTTATAGCTATATGAACGTTCAAGATGCAGTTCAATTAATCAAAGATACTACCCTCGGCTTAGGAATGGGAGCATTAGCACAAGGAACAAATATTTTGTTCATCATCATCAATATCCTCTTTTTAGCCTTAGTCTTTTACAAGATGTGGCGCCAACAAAAAGATTTGGCTGAAGAAGCCGAAACAGAGGAAGTTGCCTAAGTATTGACAAAAGAGAACTATCAAGTTACAATCTTGGTAGTTCTTTTAATATTTTAAACATAAAAATCGAGGTCATCATGAAAAAAATATCCTTAGTCTATATCAGTTTGAGCGGGAATACAGAGAGTTTTGTAACCCGGCTCAAGGATTATCTCTTGTCCCAGTATGAGGGGATTGAGGTCCAAAAAATCCATATCAAGGACTTGGTCAAGGAAGGTCAAGAATTCTTTGAAATGGAGCATCCCTATGTCGCTTTCTTGCCAACCTATCTGGAAGGTGGAAATGGTGTCGATAACGGCGATGTTGAGATTTTAACGACTCCAGTGGGTGATTTTATCGCCTATGGAGACAATGCTAGTAAGTGTTTTGGGGTAGTGGGTTCTGGGAATCGCAATTTTAACAATCAATACTGCCTGACCGCCAAGCAGTATAGTCAGCGCTTTGGTTTCCCAGTTTTGGCTGACTTTGAAATGCGAGGAATGTTGGGAGATATTAAAAAGGTCGCAGCGATTATCGCGGACTTATATGAGTTGGAGACAGAAAAATAAAGCAGTACTGAAGGGCAGTTGAGATTTTCAACTGCTTTTTATGTATGCAAAAAGCACCCCATAAGGGTGCCATTTTATAAACTATCCTGCTTTTCCGATGGCAAGTGCATAGATAAAGAAGATAGCAAAACCAAAGAGAAAAATCAATCCTGCAATAGCGAGGAGTTTTAGCCAGGAAGGAAGATTTTTATTTTCACGCGTCACCAATACATAGTTCAAAAGAGCGAAGAATGGTGTTGTCAGGAAAGATCCAATCATGGCAAAGCGGAGCATGATTGAAACTTGTCCAGCAAAGAACTTGATGATGACGATACCGATGATAGCTGTAATGGTCATCCAGATGTTCAAAGATTTACGATTATCCTCTTTTTTGACTTAGCAAGAGTCGAAGAGATTCCTGATTGACACGAGAGTAGCCATCTATAACGGTGATGACTGTCCCAAAGATACAGAGGAAAGCGATGAAGGTAATCAAATATCGAGACCATTCGCCAAGGACAGAGGCGTACATGCCCACGAATTGAGAAATGTACTTGGCTGAAGCGGCTTCAACTGCTTGACCTGTAGGATACTGAATAAGTGCTCCTAGTGCCACGAAGAATACAGCTAGGATAGCAGTTCCAATGTAACCAACGTTAAAGTCGAAAAGAGCGTCCGCTGTATTAAAGTTGACGGTCTTTTTCTTTTCAGCAGACCAGAGTGAATTGATGGCTGAAATTTCAATAGGAGCAGGCATCCATCCTAGGAGGGAAACGATAAAAGGGAGTGCCGCCATTTGCCAAGGTGTCTTTTCGACAAAATCAGAGCTGTATTCTGGATGCTTAATTGCCGCAATGATAACTGCAAGAACAGTTGCAATGGTTAAAGCAGACATGATCCATTTTGCCATACCATCCAATAGTTTGTAGCCACCAAAGAGCAGCATAGCCCAAATGACCGCAACAAGGATAAGAGACCATTGAGTGATGCTAAGACCAATCATTGGAAAAGCGCTAGCGATGATAGCTGAACAAAGGATGGCAACACCGGCAGTATTGACCAAGGCAGAAAAGACATTGAGAATAAAGAAAATCCAGAGATAGAGCTTGCCTTTTTCTGCATAGCCTTCAACCAAGGTCTTTCCAGTATCTGCTGTGTATTCAGCACCAAAACGGAAAAATGGGTATTTAAACATTGGCTAAGATGACCAAGAGAAGCAGAGACCATCCATAAGAACCGCCAGCTTGAGTGGAGGATACGATGTGAGAACCTCCGACTGCAGCGGAAGCCATTAGAATCCCTGGTCCCATCGCTTTCAGCTTGCTTGTCCAGGTAGACTGGTGTGATGAAGTAACTTGTGACATAAAAACCTCCCGTTTTTGAATTTTCAGAATAATCTGAATAGATAAGTTCTATTCTACAAGAAAGTCAGGAAAAATGCAAGAAAATTTTGAAAAAATTTAGAAAATTTCAGAAAGAAGGCTTGATTATCAGTCCTGATAGCTCATTATAAGTTTCATGAAGAAGAGAAAAATCCGAGAAGAAGATTTCTCGGATTTTGATTATTTGAGTTGATCAGTGATTTCCTTGGAAAGTATGAGTCCCAAACGATAGCTCTTGTTGATGTAGGCGATGACATCATTGATATTCTCTGTTGTTTGGATTCTTTCGTGGATATCTGCTTTGAAAGTTTCGTCTTTCAAAAGCTGTTCCTGAAGGAGTTTCTGAAGCTTTTCTTTTTCGTATTTATTGATGAGAAAAAGAACGACAAGACTGATAAGAACTAAGATATAAGCATACTGGCTCATAAAATCTCCCCTGATTTGATAAAAAATTGAAGGTATAAGAAAAGCGAAAGAAATTTTCGCTTTTCAACTAAGTCACTAGGTGAGCAGAACAGATATCCAATAGCTAAAAACAGACAATTTGGACCTTTAACTGAAAAGTCCGCCCAGTTGATATAAAGACTAGTAAAGCGCCAAGCCAAAGTCCATATAGGATTTGGCGTTAGTTACCTAGATTGCTTTGCAATCAAGTAATTGAAGTATTACGACATGAGCCAAACCAAATCGATATTATTTGGTTTGGTGAATTAGTGAAGCGTTTAGGCAATTCGCCATATAGCGATTGCCGTCAAGAGACTAGGAACTTTAGTTCCAGTCTCTTGTAACGATTTACATCTTCTCTGGCGCTTCTACTCCGAGCAAGCGAAGAGCCTCTTTGAGAACGACTGCGGTTGCGTAGCTGAGGGCTAGACGGCTGTCGCGCTCTGGACTTTCATCTAGAATACGAGTGTGGGCATAGTATTTATTGAAAGCTTGAGCTAGGCTGATTGCATACTTGGCAATGAGCGATGGGTCATAGTTATCAGAAGCACGTTTGATGACACGGGCAAAGTCTTGGAGAAGTTTGATGATTTCCCAGCTTTCGGCATCATTTAGACTGTAACTTGCTTGAGCATTTGGTTGGAAATCGGCTTTTCTAAGTAGAGACTGAATACGAGCGTAAGCGTATTGGATGTATGGACCAGTCTCACCTTCAAAGGAAATCATTGCTTCCAAATCAAAGTCATAACCATTTCGACGGTCAGTCTTCAGATCGTAGAACTTGATAGCTCCAACCCCAACAGCTTGGGCGATTTGATCCTTATTTTCGAGTTCAGGATTTTTCGCTTCGATTTGAGCTTTAGCACGAGTGATGGCTTCTTGGAGAGTTGGCTCGAGCAGGATGATGTTTCCTTTACGAGTAGAGAGTTTTTGGCGATTCTTGGTTACAAGACCAAAGTCAACGTGAACCATATCGTCACTCCAAGCAAATCCCATTTTCTTCAAGACAGCTTTCAACTGTTTAAAGTGGTTAGATTGCTCTTGGCCGACAGCATAGACATTTTTAACAAAGTTGTAAGTACGAGCACGGTAGATGGCTGTTGCGATATCACGAGTGATGTAGAGAGTAGCGCCATCTGATTTTTTAATCATAGCAGGTGGCAAATCAAAATCATCCAAGTTGACAATGCAAGCCCCTTGAGACTCTTCTAGCAAGCCTTTCTTCCAAGATTTGTACGACTTCATCCATCTTGTCATTATAGAAGGCTTCACCATTTAAGCTATCAAATTCAACACCGAGTAGTTTGTAGATGCGGTTGAATTCGACCAAACTTTCATCACGGAACCATTGCCAAAGTTGAGTTGCTTCGGGATCACCATCTTCTAGTTTTTTGAACCAGAGACGACCTTCATCATCGAGAGCCTTGTCTGTTTCGATTTCGGCATTGATGCGAACGTAAAGTTTCAACAATTCATCGATTGGGTTGGCTTCGATGGCTTCTTTAGAGCCCCATTTTTTATAAGCAACCATGAGAAGACCAAACTGTTTCCCCCAGTCTCCAAGGTGATTGATTTTAATAGTGTTGTAGCCCATTTTCTTAAAGATATTAGAAAGAGCATCTCCGATAACTGTTGAACGCAAGTGGCCGACTGAGAAGGGTTTTGCGATATTGGGACTAGAAAGGTCAATCGTAATATTTTGTTCTTGGCCTTCCGTTTGTTGAGCGTAGTCAGCACCTTTTTCGATGACTTCTTTGATAACTGCACCAGAAATAGCAGATTTATCAAGAAAAAAGTTTACGTAAGGACCCGTTGCCACCACTTTTTCAAAGGCTTGGCTGTTGATCTTTGCAGCAATATCGGCAGCAATCATTTGAGGGGCTTTGCGTTCGACCTTTGCTAGCGAGAAAGCAGGGAAAGCGATGTCCCCCATTTCAGAGTTTTTAGGTGTTTCCAGTAAATTTAAAATAGCCTCTTGATCCAGGCTATCAATGACGCTAGCCAATTTACTAGCAATCAGTTCTTTTGTATTCATAAGTAGGCTCCTTTTGGGCTTTTCTTCTATTTTATCATAATTTTAGATAAAGAAGAAAAATTTTTTGAATTATTCAGTTTTTTTGGTATAATTATATCTAAAAACAACTCTAAAATCAGTTATAAATATTCATGTAAGAGGTTAAAATGAGAAAAAAAGAACGGCATCAGTTGATTAAAAAGATGATTGCAGAGGAAAAACTAGGAACCCAGAAGGAAATTCAAGATCGTTTGGAACTTTGTAATGTTTTTGTGACACAGACGACCTTGTCTCGTGACCTGCGTGAAATTGGCTTGACCAAGGTCAAGAAAAATGACAAGGTTTTCTATGTTTTAGCTAATGAGACAGACAAGATTGATTTGGTAGAGTTTTTGTCTCATCATCTAGAGGGAGTTGCGAGAGCAGAGTTTACCTTGGTGTTACACACCAAGCTTGGAGAAGCGGCGGTTCTAGCAAATATTGTTGATGAAAATAAGGACGAGTCGATTTTAGGGACGGTTGCTGGTGCCAATACCTTACTGGTTATTTGTCGAGACCAGCATGTTGCCAAGGTCATGGAAGAGCGTTTGCTGGATTTAATGAGGGATAGATAGGGTTTTGGGACTTGTTCCCAAGCCTTATTTTTGACAAGGAGAGAGCCAATATGACGACAGAAAAACTATCACCTGGTATGCAGCAGTATGTGGATATTAAAAAGCAATATCCAGATGCTTTTTTGCTCTTTCGGATGGGTGATTTTTATGAGTTGTTTTATGAAGATGCGGTCAATGCAGCGCAGATTTTAGAGATTTCACTGACCAGTCGTAATAAAAATGCAGAAAATCCGATACCCATGGCAGGAGTCCCCTATCATTCTGCCCAGCAGTATATTGATGTTTTGATTGAGCAGGGCTATAAGGTGGCCATTGCCGAGCAGATGGAAGATCCTAAACAGGCGGTTGGGGTTGTCAAGCGAGAGGTGGTTCAGGTTATTACACCAGGGACAGTGGTCGATAGCAGTAAGCCAGACAGCCAAAACAACTTCTTGGTCGCCTTAGATCGTGATGGCAATCAATTTGGTCTAGCTTATATGGATTTAGTGACTGGTGATTTTTATGTGACAGGTTTATTGGATTTTACGCTGGTTTGTGGGGAAATCCGTAATCTCAAGGCTCGAGAAGTGGTGCTGGGTTATGACTTGCTCGAGGAAGAAGAACAACTCCTCAGTCGTCAGATGAATCTGGTACTTTCCTACGAGAAAGAAGGCTTTGAGGACATCCATTTATTGGATTCACGTTTAGCAGCTGTGGAGCAAGCGGCAGCTAGTAAGTTGCTCCAATATGTTCACCGTACCCAGATGCGGGAATTGAACCATCTTAAACCGGTAATCCGTTATGAAATCAAAGATTTCTTGCAGATGGATTATGCGACCAAGGCCAGTCTAGATTTGATTGAGAATGCCCGTTCAGGCAAGAAGCAGGGCAGTCTTTTCTGGCTTTTGGATGAAACCAAAACAGCTATGGGAATGCGGCTCTTGCGTTCTTGGATCCACCGTCCTTTGATTGATAAGAAACGAATCGTCCAACGTCAAGAGGTGGTGCAGGTCTTTCTTGACCACTTCTTTGAGCGCAGTGATTTAACAGACAGTCTCAAGGGAGTTTATGATATCGAACGCTTGGCTAGTCGGGTTTCGTTTGGCAAGACCAATCCCAAGGATCTCTTGCAATTGGCGACCACCTTATCTAGTGTGCCACGGATTCGTGCGATTTTAGAAGGAATGGAGCAGCCTGCTCTGACCTATCTCATCGAACAGTTGGATGCTATTCCAGAGTTAGAGAGCTTGATTAGCGCAGCGGTTGCTCCTGAGGCCCCTCATGTGATTACAGAAGGTGGCATTATTCGGACTGGATTTGATGAGACTTTGGATAAATACCGCCGAGTACTCAGAGAAGGGACTAGCTGGATTGCTGAGATTGAGGCTAAAGAGAGGGAAAACTCAGGCATCAGCACGCTCAAGATTGACTACAATAAAAAAGATGGCTACTATTTCCATGTGACCAATTCGCAACTGGGAAATGTGCCAGCCCACTTTTTCCGCAAGGCGACGCTGAAAAATTCAGAACGCTTTGGGACTGAGGAATTGGCGCGTATCGAAGGCGACATGTTGGAGGCACGTGAGAAGTCAGCCAATCTAGAGTATGAAATCTTTATGCGTATCCGTGAGGAAGTCAGCAAGTACATCCAGCGTTTGCAGGCTTTAGCCCAAGGAATTGCAACTGTTGATGTCTTGCAAAGTCTAGCAGTTGTGGCTGAAACCCAGCATCTGATTCGACCTGAGTTTGGCGACGACTCACAAATTGATATCCAAAAAGGGCGCCATGCTGTCGTCGAAAAGGTCATGGGAGCTCAGACCTATATTCCTAATACGATTCAGATGGCAGAAGATACGAGTATTCAGCTAATCACAGGGCCCAACATGAGCGGGAAGTCTACCTACATGCGCCAGCTAGCTATGACGGCGGTTATGGCCCAAATGGGTTCTTATGTTCCTGCTGAGAGTGCCCGTTTGCCGATTTTTGATGCTATCTTTACCCGTATCGGAGCAGCAGATGACTTGGTTTCAGGTCAATCAACCTTTATGGTAGAGATGATGGAGGCCAACAATGCCATTTCGCATGCGACCAAGAACTCTCTCATTCTCTTTGATGAGTTAGGTCGTGGAACTGCAACTTATGACGGGATGGCTCTGGCTCAGTCCATCATCGAATATATCCATGAGCATATCGGAGCCAAGACCCTCTTTGCGACCCACTACCATGAGTTGACCAGTCTGGAGTCCAGTTTGGAACACTTGGTCAATGTCCACGTGGCAACCTTGGAGCAGGATGGGCAGGTCACCTTCCTTCACAAGATTGAACCAGGCCCTGCTGACAAATCCTACGGTATCCATGTTGCTAAGATTGCTGGCTTACCAGCCGAACTTTTAGCAAGAGCGGATAAGATTTTAACGCAACTGGAGAGTCAGGGACAAGAAAGCCCAGCTCCAATAAGACAAACAAGCGCCGTCACGGAACAGATTTCACTCTTTGATACGCCTGAAGAACATCCTATCCTAGCAGAATTAGCTCAGCTGGATGTGTACAATATGACACCTATGCAGGCTATGAATGTCTTGGTTGCGTTCAAACAGAAATTATAAATCGTTCCAAAACAGATTTGTTTCTCAAAAGTTGAGCTTATGTGTTTGTAAAGGATTTAGTCTTGAAATTGGCAGGACTAAGTCTTTTTTTTTCTCCTTTTCACGTCTTTTAGGAAAAACTTCATGAGTCTATATGACAGAAGAGTTCAGTAGAGGGTGAAAAAAGCCCCCAAACTTAGATTTTTCCAAGTTTTGGGGGCGAATATTGGGTGTTTCCTTGTTTATGATAACTTGATCATTGTCTTATTTTCCCTCAGCTAACTCTTTTCCAAGTTGGATGAGGTAGTCTTTCAAGTCATCCTTGACTTGAGGGTGTTTGAGAGCATAGTCAATGGACGTTTTCATAAAGCCAAACTTATCTCCGACATCGTAGCGAGCTCCCTTGAACTCACGAGCAAAAACACGTTGTGTTTTATTGAGAGTGTCGATCGCATCTGTCAGCTGTATTTCATTTCCTGCACCTGGAGTTTGGTTTTCGAGGATTTGAAAAATTTCAGGTGTGAGGAGGTAACGTCCGATGATAGCAAGGTCGCTAGGGGCCTCCTCTGGCGCAGGTTTTTCAACGAAGGTCTCAACGCTGTAAAGACCGTTTTTTCCTTCGCCTTGCGGAGCAATCACCCCATAGGCAGATACTTCGTCGTGAGGGACAGGCATGACAGCGATAGTGGACGCGTGCGTACGCTCATAGTCATCCATGAGTTGTTTGGTAAGCGGAACAGCCTTGTCGTTGGTGATATCCATCAAGTCGTCACCAAGCATAACGACAAAAGGTTCATTTCCGACGAAAGCCTTGGCTTGCAAAACAGCGTCTCCGAGACCTCGTGGATGAGTTTGGCGGATAAAATGCAGACGCATGCCAGTTGTTTCATCAACTAGTTTCAAAAGATCTGTTTTCCCTTTTTCTTTGAGGTTGTATTCCAATTCGAAGTTTGAGTCGAAGTGGTCCTCGATGGAACGTTTTGACTTACCTGTAACAACTAAGATATCTTCGATTCCAGACTTGAGGGCTTCTTCAACGATAAACTGGATAGTAGGTTTGTCTACGATTGGCAACATTTCCTTGGCCAAGGCCTTAGTTGCAGGGAGGAAACGAGTTCCCAATCCAGCGGCAGGGATGACTGCTTTTCTGACTTTTTGTTTCATAATGTTCCTTTCTATAAGGGTCTAAGACCATTCGTTTTCTGCTTTAAATTCATTGTTCATGATGTCGGTGATTGCTTCTTTGATATTGACACCTTCGTAGATAACTCGGTAAATAGCCTGTGTGATTGGCATGTAGACACCCAATTCCTGAGCCAGCTCGTAAGCTGCTCGAGTTGTTGAAATGCCTTCTATGACCATGCCCATGTTTGCTTCGATGTCTGCGAGGGATTCTCCGCGACCGAGAGCATCACCTGCCCTCCAGTTACGAGAGTGGACAGATGTACCAGTTACGATCAAATCTCCAACTCCAGAAAGACCGCTATAAGTCAGAGGATTAGCTCCAAGAGCTACTCCTAAACGGGTGATTTCAGCTAAGCCACGGGCAATGATAGCTGCCTTGGCGTTGTCGCCAAATCCTAGACCATGTAATGCCCCAGCGCCAACTGCGATGATGTTTTTGAGGGCACCAGCGGTTTCAACCCCGATAACATCCGTATTGGTATAGAGACGGAAGTAGTGATTGCTAAAGAGATTTTGGACGTACTGGGCAGTTTCGAGGTCTTTAGAGGCTGCGGTAATCAAGGTAATATCGCGTACAATCGTTTCCTCAGCGTGACTAGGTCCTGAAACAACGACGATATCACTACGAAGGTCAGCTGGAATTTCCTCTTCAAGAATGGTTGATAGGCGTTTGTGGCTATCCGGTTCCAAGCCTTTGGAGGCATGCATGATGACAACCTTGTGATCAAGCACCTTTGCTACTTGTTGGGCAACCAGTCTCGTTACTTTGTTGGGACTACAAATAAAACAGCATCCACATCCCTTAGTGTTTCTTCCAAGTCATGATAGGCTTTGATCTTTTCGTCGAGTAAGATATCTTTGAAGTAGCGTTTGTTTGTATGTTGGTTATTGATTTCATCAATTTGGTCAGAAATATTTCCCCAAATCCGAACCTCGTGTCCATTGTCGTTTAGAACCTGCGAAAGGGCAGTTCCCCAAGAACCAGGACCCAAGACAGCGATGGTTTGTTTCTTCATTTTTTCCTCCTTGTAAGAGTTCTTCTTATCATTTTATCATAAAAAGCCTTTTCATGCATTACTTGCGAGTGAAAGCGCACTAATTTATAATACGAAAACTCCTTTGACAAGATGCCTCTTTTTTGCTAGAATAGCATCAATATGAACGAATGAGAAGGAGCTGACGCAGGATGTCGCTCCCTTTATCTATTTTATTAGGAGGAATTATGCTCATTAAAAAAATAAAAACCTATAAATGGCAGGCCTTGGCATCCCTAGTAATGACAGGCTTGATGGTTGCAAGCTCGCTCTTGCAACCGCGCTATTTGCAAGAGGTGTTAGAGGCATTGTTGGCTGATCAACATGAGGCCATCTATAGCATTGGTGCCTGGTTGATAGGAGTAGCCCTAGTCGGTTTGGTTGCAGGTGGGGTCAATGTGACACTTGCAGCCTATATTGCTCAAGGAGTGTCTTCGGATCTTCGGGAAGACGCCTTTCGCAAGATTCAGACTTTTTCTTATGCTAATATCGAGCAGTTTAATGCCGGCAACCTTGTCGTCCGTATGACCAATGATATCAACCAAATTCAGAACGTGGTGATGATGGCTTTTCAAATCCTCTTCCGTCTTCCTCTTCTCTTTATCGGTTCTTTTATCTTGGCGGTTCACACTCTTCCATCGCTTTGGTGGGTGATTGTCCTTATGGTGCTCCTAATCTTTGCACTAACTGCTATTATGATGGGAATGATGGGACCACGATTTGCCAAGTTTCAAACCCTTCTTGAACGGATCAATGCTATTGCAAAAGAAAATCTACGTGGTGTGCGTGTAGTCAAATCCTTTGTGCAGGAAAAGGCACAGTTTACCAAATTTACCGAGGTTTCAGATGAACTTCTCGGTCAAAATCTTTATATCGGCTACGCCTTCTCAGTTATAGAACCCGTTATGATGCTAGTGGGTTATGGAGCGGTCTTTCTCTCTATCTGGTTGGTAGCTGGAATGGCTCACTCAGATCCATCTGTAGTGGGTTCGATTGCTTCCTTTATCAATTATCTCAGCCAGATTATCTTTACTATCATCATGGTTGGTTTTTTGGGAAATTCTGTCAGCCGTGCCATGATTTCCTTGCGCCGTATTCGTGAGATTTTAGATACCGAGCCAGCGATGACCTTTAAAAATCTCCCAGATGAAGAGTTAGAAGGAAGTCTCTCTTTTGAAAATGTGACCTTTACCTATCCCAATGATGATGAGCCTATGCTTAAAAATGTGACCTTTGATATTGCGCCTGGTCAGATGGTCGGTGTGGTTGGAGCGACTGGAGCAGGGAAGTCCACCTTGGCTCAGTTAATTCCACGACTGTTTGATCCACAGGAGGGATCTATTAAGATTGGTGGCAAGGATATTCGAGATATCAGCGAGGGAACCTTGCGTAAAACAGTTTCCATCGTCTTGCAACGTGCTATTCTCTTTAGCGGAACCATTGCAGATAATCTTCGCCAAGGAAAAAGTAATGCCAGCGTGTCAGAACTGGAACGTGCAGCACAAATCGCCCAAGCCAGCGAATTTATCGGACGCATGGAAAACAAATTTGAGAGTCAGGTAGAGGAACGTGGCACCAACTTTTCTGGTGGGCAAAAACAACGCATGTCTATTGCCCGTGGGATTGTCAGCAATCCCGGTATCCTGATTTTTGACGATTCAACTTCGGCCTTGGATGCCAAGTCAGAGAGGCTGGTGCAGGAAGCTTTGAATAAAGACCTGAAAGGGACAACAACCATTATCATCGCTCAAAAGATCAGTTCAGTCGTCCATGCAGACAAGATTTTGGTCTTGGACCAAGGGCGATTGATTGGAGAAGGAAGGCATGCAGACCTGGTAGCTAGCAATGCCGTCTACCGTGAAATCTACGAAACACAAAAGGGAAAGGAGGAATAAAATGAAAACAGTTCGATTTTTCTGGAATTATTTTAAAGTCTACAAGCTCTCCTTTGTCATTGTGATTCTGATGGTTGCGGTGGCGACAATAGCTCAAGCCCTTTTTCCTGTTTTTTCAGGCCAAGCAGTCACGGAGCTTGCTAACCTAGTTCTAGCTTATCAAAATGGGACTTCAGAACAAGCCTGGCAAAGTTTGTCAGCTCTGATGCTGAATCTAGCTCTGGTTGTCCTTGCCTTAGTAGTGTCTAGCTTGATTTACATGACCTTGATGACCCGTGTGATTGCCGAGTCGACAAATGAAATGCGTAAGGGCCTTTTTGGTAAACTTTCCCGTTTGACGGTTTCTTTCTTTGACCGCCATCAGGATGGGGATATCCTCTCTCGCTTCACTAGTGACTTGGATAACATCCTTCAGGCTTTCAATGAAAGCCTAGTTCAGGTTATGAGCAATATTGCTCTTTACATCGGTTTGATTTTTGTCATGTTTTCAAAAAATGTGACGCTAGCCCTGATAACGGTAGCCAGCACCCCGGTGGCCTTTCTCATGTTGGTCTTCATTGTGAAAATGGCCCGCAAGTACACCAATCTCCAGCAAAAAGAGGTTGGGAAACTCAACGCCTACATGGACGAAAGTATTTCAGGACAGAAAGCTGTTATCGTACAAGGGATTCAGGACGACATCGTAGCAGGCTTTGTGGAGCGAAATGAGCGCGTGCGCAAGGCGACCTTTAAAGGAAGAATGTTCTCAGGCATCCTCTTTCCAGTTATGAATGGGATGAGTTTGGTCAATACGGCTATCGTCATTTTTGCAGGTTCTGCGGTCTTGCTGAATGATCCAAGTATCGAGACAACGACAGCTCTAGGTTTGATTGTTATGTTTACCCAATTTTCTCAGCAGTACTACCAGCCGATTATCCAGGTGGCTGCGAGTTGGGGAAGCCTTCAGTTGGCCTTTACTGGAGCGGATCGTATCCAAGAAATGTTCGATGCAGAAGAAGAGATTCGCCCGCAAAATGCCCCTGCCTTTACGGAATTGCGAGAAGGCGTTGAAATCAGTCATATTGATTTCTCTTATGTGCCTGACAAGCCGATTTTGAAAGATGTTAGCATTTCAGCTCCTAAGGGACAAATGGTAGCAGTTGTTGGTCCGACTGGTTCAGGGAAAACGACCATCATGAACCTCATCAATCGTTTCTACGATGTGGATGCGGGTAGCATTTCCTTTGATGGCAAAGACATTCGTGACTACGACTTGGACAGCCTGCGGAGCAAGGTCGGGATTGTCTTGCAGGATTCGGTCTTGTTTAGTGGGACAATCCGAGACAATATCCGCTTCGGTGTACCAGATGCCAGTCAGGAAATGGTCGAAGCAGCTGCCAAGGCAACTCATATTCATGACTACATCGAAAGCTTGCCTGATAAGTATGATACCCTTATTGATGATGAGCAAAATATCTTCTCGACTGGTCAGAAACAATTGATTTCCATCGCTCGGACCTTGATGACAGATCCTCAAGTCCTAATCTTAGATGAAGCGACTTCCAATGTCGATACCGTAACAGAAAGCAAGATTCAACATGCCATGGAGGCAGTTGTAGCAGGACGAACCAGTTTTGTCATTGCCCATCGTCTCAAGACCATCCTCAATGCCAATCAGATTATTGTCCTCAAAGATGGAGAGGTCATTGAACGTGGAAATCATCACGAATTGCTCAAACTCGGCGGTTTCTACTCAGAACTCTATCACAATCAATTTGTTTTTGAATAAGAAAGAAGTTGTCCTCATTGGCCAACTTTTTCTTGTCCATAAAAAATACTTATCACGGTCTTTTAAAAAACATATTAGACAGCAGAGAACTTGAATGATAAGATAGGACTATCGTTAGAAAATCGAAAGGAGACACATCATGGCTAGAACGGTTGTAGGAGTTGCTGCAAATCTATGTCCTATAGATGCAGAAGGGAAAAATATCCACTCGTCTGTATCCTGTAAATTTGCAGAGAGCATTCGTCAAGTCGGAGGTCTTCCTTTAGTGATTCCTGTAGGGGATGAGTCCATTGTTCGCGATTATGTGGAAATGATTGACAAACTCATCTTGACAGGTGGGCAAAATGTCCATCCTCAGTTTTATGGAGAGAAAAAGACCATTGAGAGCGATGATTACAACCTTGTACGCGATGAGTTTGAACTAGCTCTCTTGAAAGAAGCCCTTCGTCAGAATAAACCAATTATGGCAATCTGTCGTGGTGTCCAGCTGGTCAATGTTGCTTTTGGCGGCACCCTCCACCAAGAAATTGAAGGTCACTGGCAAGGCTTGCCTTTTGGAACATCTCATTCGATTGAGACAGTGGAAGGAAGCGTGGTGGCTAAGTTGTTTGGCAAAGAAAGTCAGGTCAACTCAGTCCATCGTCAAAGCATCAAAGATTTGGCACCTAACTCCGTGTGACGGCTGTAGATCCTCGAGACCAGACGGTGGAAGCGATTGAGTCTATCGACGAGCATCGTATCATTGGCCTGCAGTGGCATCCAGAGTTTTTGGTCAATGAAGAAGATGGCAATTTAGAATTATTTGAGTATTTATTGAAATGAACTGTAACGGTTAGAACATCTAGTCGTTCTTTTTATTCGTCCTTTTCAGAAATTTTTTTGATATGTAGCATTTTTTTACGCAAACGTTTGAATTGTGATAAAATTTGAGGAAATTCAGTATAAAAACTTGAAAAAATTGCTGGTAAGCGTTATGATAGTAAAAGAAGAAATTATGGAGGATTATCATGTCACATATTAAATTTGATTATTCAAAAGTTTTAGACAAATTTGTTGCCCCACATGAAGTGGAATACATGCAAGCACAAGTAACAGCTGCAGACGAATTGATTCGTAAAGGAACTGGTGCTGGTAGCGACTTTTTGGGTTGGTTGGACCTTCCTGAAAACTACGACCGCGAAGAATTCGACCGCATCTTGAAAGCTGCTGAGCAAATTAAGTCAGACAGCGATGTTTTGGTTGTAATCGGTATCGGTGGATCTTACCTTGGTGCCAAAGCAGCTATCGACTTCTTGAACCACCACTTTGCAAACTTGCAAACAAAAGAAGAACGCAAAGCTCCACAAATCCTTTACGCAGGAAACTCAATCTCATCTACTTACCTTGCTGACTTGGTAGAGTACGTAGCTGACAAAGACTTCTCAGTAAACGTGATTTCTAAATCAGGTACAACAACTGAACCAGCTATCGCTTTCCGTGTCTTCAAAGAACTTTTGGTTAAGAAATACGGTCAAGAAGAAGCCAACAAACGTATCTATGCCACAACTGACCGCCAAAAAGGTGCTGTTAAGGTTGAAGCAGATGCCAACGGTTGGGAAACATTCGTGGTTCCAGATGACATCGGTGGACGCTTCTCAGTATTGACAGCAGTTGGATTGCTTCCAATTGCAGCATCAGGTGCAGACATCAAAGCCCTTATGGAAGGTGCGAATGCAGCTCGTAAAGACTACACTTCAGACAAAATCTCTGAAAATGAAGCTTACCAATACGCAGCCGTTCGTAACATCCTTTACCGTAAAGGCTATGCGACTGAAATCTTGGTAAACTACGAGCCATCACTTCAGTACTTCTCAGAATGGTGGAAACAATTGGCTGGTGAGTCAGAAGGGAAAGACCAAAAAGGGATTTACCCAACTTCAGCTAACTTCTCAACTGACTTGCACTCATTGGGTCAATTTATCCAAGAAGGAACACGTATCATGTTTGAAACAGTTGTCCGTGTTGACAAACCTCGTAAAAACGTGATTATCCCTACATTGGAAGAAGATCTTGACGGGCTTGGTTACCTTCAAGGAAAAGACGTTGACTTTGTAAACAAAAAAGCGACTGACGGTGTTCTTCTTGCCCACACAGACGGTGATGTGCCAAACATGTACGTGACTCTTCCTGAGCAAGATGCCTTCACTCTTGGTTACACTATCTACTTCTTCGAATTGGCTATCGCCCTTTCAGGTTACTTGAATGCTATCAACCCATTTGACCAACCAGGTGTTGAAGCATACAAACGTAACATGTTTGCCCTTCTTGGAAAACCAGGATTTGAAGAATTGAGCAAAGAGCTTAACGCACGTCTATAATAGAAGAAAAGAGTGGTTTGACCACTCTTTTTACTCTCTTTATTCGTAGACATTGGACTCAGGCGAGACTTGTGATATAATATAGAAAGCAAAAAGGCAGACGCCTAGAGACTTTATAGGAGAAACTATGTCAAAAGATATCCGCGTACGCTACGCACCAAGTCCAACAGGACTACTACACATCGGAAATGCTCGTACAGCATTGTTTAACTACCTTTACGCACGCCATTATGGCGGAACTTTTATCATTCGTATCGAAGATACTGACCGTAAACGCCATGTCGAAGACGGAGAGCGTTCGCAGCTTGAAAACCTTCGTTGGTTGGGAATGGACTGGGATGAAAGCCCAGAAACTCATGAAAACTACCGCCAGTCTGAGCGTTTGGAACTCTATCAAAAATACATTGACCAACTCTTAGCTGAAGGAAAAGCCTACAAATCTTACGTAACAGAAGAAGAGTTGGCGGCGGAACGTGAACGCCAAGAAGCTGCCGGTGAAACACCTCGTTACATCAACGAATACCTTGGTATGAGCGAAGAGGAGAAAGCAGCTTACATTGCAGAACGTGAAGCAGCAGGTATCATCCCAACTGTTCGTTTGGCCGTTAATGAGTCTGGTATCTATAAGTGGCATGATATGGTCAAAGGCGATATCGAGTTTGAAGGTGGCAATATCGGTGGAGACTGGGTTATCCAAAAGAAAGATGGCTACCCAACTTACAATTTTGCCGTTGTCATCGATGACCACGATATGCAAATCTCTCACGTCATCCGTGGAGATGACCACATTGCCAATACACCAAAACAGCTCATGGTCTATGAAGCCCTTGGATGGGAAGCACCTGAGTTTGGTCACATGACCTTGATCATCAACTCTGAAACGGGTAAGAAATTGTCTAAACGTGACACCAATACCCTTCAATTTATCGAAGATTACCGTAAGAAAGGGTACCTTCCAGAAGCAGTCTTTAACTTTATCGCTCTTCTAGGTTGGAACCCTGGTGGGGAAGACGAAATCTTCTCTCGTGAAGAACTCATTAAACTCTTTGATGAAAACCGCCTCAGCAAGTCTCCAGCAGCCTTCGACCAGAAGAAACTAGACTGGATGAACAACGAATACATCAAGAATGCAGATTTTGAAAGGATCTTTGAACTGGCTAAGCCTTTCCTTGAAAAAGCAGGACGTCTTTATGAAGAGCCAGAAACTTTGCCACAAACTAAAAATAGCGGACTGCGTCAAGCTAATAACAATTCTGGATCCGGAATTCTTGGTTTTATGTCGGTCAATCAATTGTTTAATTATGAACTGCCTGATTCAGATTCAATTCTTACTGATATGACTAAGACTACTAAGAAAGCAAGAAAGCTCGTAGAACTCTACAAACCACAAATGAAGTCAGTGGACGAAATCGTTCCATTGACAGACCTTTTCTTCTCAGATTTCCCAGAACTGACAGATGCTGAGCGCGAGGTCATGGCAGAAGAAACCGTTCCGGTTGTTCTAGAAGCCTTCAAAGCGAAACTAGAAGCAATGACAGATGAGGAGTTTGTGACAGAAAACATCTTCCCACAAATCAAAGCAGTCCAAAAAGAAACAGGTATTAAAGGGAAAAATCTCTTCATGCCTATTCGAATTGCTGTATCAGGTGAAATGCATGGACCAGAATTGCCAGACACCATTTTCTTGCTCGGACGTGAAAAGTCAATTCAGCATATCGAAAACATGCTCAAAGAGATTTCTAAATAAGAAGGACTGCCAATGGATATCTGGAAAAAGATGTATGAAGAAGCACGAAACTTATACAATCCCCATGAAGTTTCTGACTTTGTTTATGCTAATCATGTCGTTGCTGCGGTAGAAGCAGAAGATGGTCAAATATTCACAGGATTTTGTATGGAGGGCACTTGTGGCGTTTTTCATCTCTGTGCAGAACGAGCAGCTCTCTTCAATATGTACCAATTTTCAGGACAAACTAAGGTTAAGAAAATCCTCGCCTTTCGAGATAAGCCACCCTATGGCGAAGGATCAGGTATGCCCTGTGGCGCATGCAGAGAATTTCTCTTAGAACTGAATGCTGAAAATAAAGATGCAGAGTTCATGATGGACTACGAAACAAGAAAAACAATCAAAGTTGCCGAGTTGCTCCCTTACTGGTGGGGAGAGGAACGTGCGACTAATTGGCAAGTCAAATAGAGAGTCAGTTAAACTGGCTCTTTTCTATTATCTGCGAAGCATTTGTTGTATAGGATGAAAAAAAGTTCTTGACAAAGTAGGAAAAGTCGGTATAATAGAAAGAGTTGAAAAGCTCAGGTCCGTTGGTCAAGGGGTTAAGACACCGCCTTTTCACGGCGGTAACACGGGTTCGAATCCCGTACGGACTATGGTGTATCGCAGGGATTGAAAAAAAGTAAAAAAAGTTTCAAAAAAGTGTTGACAAAGATCAGCAGCTGTGATATACTAATATAGTTGTCGCTTGAGAGAGAAAGAGTGACAAAGACCTTTGAAAACTGAACAAGACGAACCAATGTGCAGGGCACTACAACTGAGGTTGTAGTACTGAACAATGAAAAAACAATAAATCTGTCAGTGACAGAAATGAGTGAGAACTCAAACTTTTAATGAGAGTTTGATCCTGGCTCAGGACGAACGCTGGCGGCGTGCCTAATACATGCAAGTAGAACGCTGAAGGAGGAGCTTGCTTCTCTGGATGAGTTGCGAACGGGTGAGTAACGCGTAGGTAACCTGCCTGGTAGCGGGGGATAACTATTGGAAACGATAGCTAATACCGCATAATAGTAGACTGTTGCATGACAGTACTTAAAAGGTGCAATTGCATCACTACCAGATGGACCTGCGTTGTATTAGCTAGTTGGTGAGGGTAACGGCTCACCAAGGCGACGATACATAGCCGACCTGAGAGGGTGATCGGCCACACTGGGACTGAGACACGGCCCAGACTCCTACGGGAGGCAGCAGTAGGGAATCTTCGGCAATGGACGGAAGTCTGACCGAGCAACGCCGCGTGAGTGAAGAAGGTTTTCGGATCGTAAAGCTCTGTTGTAAGAGAAGAACGAGTGTGAGAGTGGAAAGTTCACACTGTGACGGTATCTTACCAGAAAGGGACGGCTAACTACGTGCCAGCAGCCGCGGTAATACGTAGGTCCCGAGCGTTGTCCGGATTTATTGGGCGTAAAAGCGAGCGCAGGCGGTTAGATAAGTCTGAAGTTAAAGGCTGTGGCTTAACCATAGTACGCTTTGGAAACTGTTTAACTTGAGTGCAAGAGGGAGAGTGGAATTCCATGTGTAGCGGTGAAATGCGTAGATATATGGAGGAACACCGGTGGCGAAAGCGGCTCTCTGGCTTGTAACTGACGCTGAGGCTCGAAAGCGTGGGGAGCAAACAGGATTAGATACCCTGGTAGTCCACGCCGTAAACGATGAGTGCTAGGGTGTTAGACCCTTTCCGGGGTTTAGTGCCGCAGCTAACGCATTAAGCACTCCGCCTGGGGAGTACGACCGCAAGGTTGAAACTCAAAGGAATTGACGGGGGCCCGCACAAGCGGTGGAGCATGTGGTTTAATTCGAAGCAACGCGAAGAACCTTACCAGGTCTTGACATCCCTCTGACCGCTCTAGAGATAGAGTTTTCCTTCGGGACAGAGGTGACAGGTGGTGCATGGTTGTCGTCAGCTCGTGTCGTGAGATGTTGGGTTAAGTCCCGCAACGAGCGCAACCCCTATTGTTAGTTGCCATCATTTCAGTTGGGCACTCTAGCGAGACTGCCGGTAATAAACCGGAGGAAGGTGGGGATGACGTCAAATCATCATGCCCCTTATGACCTGGGCTACACACGTGCTACAATGGCTGGTACAACGAGTCGCAAGCCGGTGACGGCAAGCTAATCTCTTAAAGCCAGTCTCAGTTCGGATTGTAGGCTGCAACTCGCCTACATGAAGTCGGAATCGCTAGTAATCGCGGATCAGCACGCCGCGGTGAATACGTTCCCGGGCCTTGTACACACCGCCCGTCACACCACGAGAGTTTGTAACACCCGAAGTCGGTGAGGTAACCTTTAGGAGCCAGCCGCCTAAGGTGGGATAGATGATTGGGGTGAAGTCGTAACAAGGTAGCCGTATCGGAAGGTGCGGCTGGATCACCTCCTTTCTAAGGATAAGGAACTGCGCATTGGTCTTGTTTAGTCTTGAGAGGTCTTGTGGGGCCTTAGCTCAGCTGGGAGAGCGCCTGCTTTGCACGCAGGAGGTCAGCGGTTCGATCCCGCTAGGCTCCATTGGTGAGAGATCACCAAGTAATGCACATTGAAAATTGAATATCTATATCAAATAGTAACAAGAAAATAAACCGAAACGCTGTAAGTATTTAATGAGTTTTCTAATTTTTGAAAAAATTAGGTTAATAAGGTTAAGTTAATAAGGGCGCACGGTGGATGCCTTGGCACTAGGAGCCGAAGAAGGACGTGACAAACGACGATATGCCTTGGGTAGCTGTAAGTAAGCGATGATCCAGGGATTTCCGAATGGGGGAACCCAACAGGTATTACCTGTTACCCATATCTGTTAAGGATATGAGGAGGAAGACGCAGTGAACTGAAACATCTAAGTAGCTGCAGGAAGAGAAAGCAAAAGCGATTGCCTTAGTAGCGGCGAGCGAAACGGCAGGAGGGCAAACCGAAGAGTTTACTCTTCGGGGTTGTAGGACTGCAAAGTGGACTCAAAGATTATAGAAGAATGATTTGGGAAGATCAGCCAAAGAGAGTAATAGCCTCGTATTTAAAATAGTCTTTGTACCTAGCAGAATCCTGAGTACGGCGGGACACGAGAAATCCCGTCGGAATCTGGGAGGACCATCTCCCAACCCTAAATACTCCCTAGTGACCGATAGTGAACCAGTACCGTGAGGGAAAGGTGAAAAGCACCCCGGGAGGGGAGTGAAATAGAACCTGAAACCGTGTGCCTACAACAAGTTCGAGCCCGTTAATGGGTGAGAGCGTGCCTTTTGTAGAATGAACCGGCGAGTTACGATATGATGCG